>MDTG01357995.1_pt1 | contig 108165 bp, 110 predicted proteins | sample 811421 | NCBI WGS metagenome assembly MDTG01 (sample SAMN05326645, study PRJNA326480) | marine metagenome | isolation source: seawater | place: Pacific Ocean: South East | collected 2011 | reverse complement strand
GATATTTTTAAAACCATGGATTGGCTTGGGATCGAATTTGACGAAGGGCCTAGTGGGGTAGAGGACTTTTTAAAAAATTATTCTCAACACACAAAGCTTGATCAATACAAAAAATATCTTGAACCCGTCTCTCAAGATACTTTTTCTTGTGAGTGCTCAAGAAAAGATTTACTTGGTACTGATCACTACCCCGGAACATGTAGAGATAAGAATTTGGCTTACAAAGAAGATCTAAACTTAAGACTTAAGCCCATGGATGTGATTATCTATAAAAAAGATCTTCTTCCTAGTTATCACTGGAGTTGTGTCATTGATGATTATGAAATGAAAATAACTCACCTCATCCGCGGGGAAGACTTAATTCCATCAACCAACATTCAAGAAAAATTAAGAGAGAAGTTAAATCTACCAGCTATTTCTTCAACCCATCATCCTCTTGTCACTGACAAATCTGGACAAAAACTTTCTAAGTCCACACTGAAAAATGGGGGGCCTTTGAAAACGATTATTAGTAAAAAGTCGTTATATAAAAAATTAAAAAACAAGTAATACTTTTAACGGGCACATTGTTGACCCGTTATATGGTCAATAATAGATTGCCTATCAATCCCTCTGGCACTAAATTCTGCAGAGTTATTAATGAGGTTGTCCAAACGTGTGGCGCTAGTTGGATTATCTGTACTTCCTATTGACCTTAGATAATTGTGGATTAAGTCTAAAGCATTTTCGTCAGTAAGTATTTTTTCTTTATTTTCAGTTGCACTTAAAAGCTGATCAAAAAACTCTATCGGATCACCATAACACCGACCGGTTCTTGTGCATGTATATAAACCGGGATCATCCGATCCAAACTTAACACCGATCTTAGTATTTTCCAGGAGCAATTGTAATTGCTTTGCTATTTTTTCTGGTTCATTCTCTCCAAGTATTTTGTATGTACTTGGCTGAAAAGAAATGTTTACACGACCTGGAAATAGTTCAGATAAAAAATTAATATTATCCTCTGTCAGAGTCATACTGTGATTTACTGTAATCTTTAATTTTTTTCCACTTTGATTATCAACGTAAGAAAGGTTACTGAAAAATTGTTTAATGATTTCAGGATCCTGTAGATGCTCTCCTTCAAACATATGAAATGAAATAACAGGGTTTTCTTTTTGATCAACCCACCTCACTAATGCATCTCTTAGTCTTTTTTGACCTTCTAGACCTTCTTGAGTTGAACTATCTAGACCTTCTTGAGTTGAACTATCTAGATTACTCCAGGAAACTTGACTTGTAAGCAGAGTAGCTCCCGGCTCATCATACTCTTTTGTGCTTGTGAACAAATCTATCTCGTCAGCATTTAGTGGAATGGTTTCTCCTTCCTTTAAATTGTAAAAATTTACTTTGTGAGATACTTTCAGATTAATATTATTATTTAAAAATATATTTTTTAATTCTCTTATTGCTGCTTCATTACCTGCTTGGTCAATGAGTAGATAATCCATGTTGGCCATCATGATTGTCATTGAAGAATGTCCTTGATTTGCCCACCTCTTCGAAAAGTTGTCCCAAATTTCTTTGATTTTTAAAGATGTTCCATCTATAATAACATCTTGATCTATAGTTTTAATTACAGCTCTTCTTGTTTTATGCATTCCTGGAAAAAGATCTCTACGAAACTGGGCAACTGTTGGGTTTGTATTCATCGCGAATTTCTCAGACCAAGAGAAAAGATTTCTATAATTTGAGGAAGAGAATTCCTCGACAGTCGTTCCTGTTAGTAATTTAAATTTTTCATCAAAGCTATTTAATAGATCTTTTAATTTTTCTACTTGCTTGTCATTAAGTATGGCAAATTTTTTCTCTCTATTTGTTGGATTTGTAATCCTTGTTTTCCCGTGTTTTGGGTCGTCACTTAGCTCTTCCATTAGGACTTGAAATTTTTTTTTAAAATTTTCTAAATCACAATTTGAGGAATAACCCCTTTGATGTTGATTTAAGCATAGCACCTCGTTGATGATACCGCGTATTTTTCCATCCTCTATATTTGGGGCGAATACCGCTAAGATTGCTTGATGATCTCTCATCGCCTTAGGATGATTTGCATGTTCAAGAAGAAAATCTTTTCCATTTTTCACAAGATCTTCTGGGCTTTGAGTTGTTGAGACATGGATATGGTCGCCTGCACTGTGTGCAAAAAAGTGAAAGAATGTGATAAACGCAAAAAGTATAATTTTCATTTTTACCTCCCACACGCTTTTTGCAATGATTTTATTATTTCTTCATCTGAGAAGAATTTCAATGCTGGGTTTTCTTTTCGTAGTTTTGAAATTCTTCGACTCATTGATGAACCTTCACCTGCTTCTAAAATCTTTTTAATTTTTATTAAAGCTTTCTCTGCAGTAGACACGCGAACAGATGTTTTCAATTTTTCTAGCTCACTGGCCAATTCGCTGTTAACAGTTCTTTCAGGATTACTTTCGATTATTTCTTCGATAAGTCTTACTTGCGCTTTGATCCTGGATAGTTCTTTTCTATTTGCCTTAATAACCCGATAAGGCAAGGCCATTGCTGAATAGAAGGCACCAGGTATTTTTGCACCAGTTTGAATAACAGCATCTGAGACCTGCCGAGTTCTCGAAAATGGTTTCAAAAGATCTAGATTGTGCTCGATGATTTCTAAAGCTTTAGGTGCATCTTTGAAAATCTCTCTCATTGACTCTAAGGCGATTTTTTCCGTTCCGCCTTCCGCTGCAGCTTTCATCTGTTTGACAAATTTATTTAAATTTTCACCATCAAGCGCTTCTAAAAATTCCCTTAATGCTTCTTCATTTTCAAACAGTCCCCGAAGAAAACTTCTCTTTGGTCTAAATCCTCTTGTCCACCCAGACCTAAGAGCGTCTATTATTTCAGGGTTGTCTGTGAGAAGGTCAAACATTTTTCTTCTTAATGCTTGGTCCTGTATATCCTCAAACCCTAGTTTTCTTATCATCTCCATTCTGTTTTTTTGGAGCATATATTTTGAAGGATTTTTTAGGAAACTTGTTGGTTTCCCGGACATATTTGAAATCCGTCGAAGATCAGAATCAGTAAACTCTTCTAATTTAAATAACTCTTTGTATGTTGCTTTTAACTCATTCTTCGCAGCTGATGATGCCGCTTCAATCGCCTCTTTTGACGCATTAGAACCAACTAGTCTAGCAAGGGTTTTATTTGCTTTTTGAAATTTTCTATAGTGGGCAACTTCTTTTATGTCACCAAGAAAGCCAAGAGCAAATAATGGAACCATTGCCATTTCCATATTTGAATCTGAAATAGCAGCATCATGTCGCTCATACATCTTAGTTAAGTCATCAATTGAGCAAGATTTATCGCCTTTATACAAGCAAGACAAATAGGACTGAAGTTCTCTAGTTGTTTGATATCTTTTTCCAAGAGAGCTATATAAATACCAACCAGTACAAATCGCGTCCCCAACAGCTCCAGCAACCTTTGCTGGTGGAGGGGCCATTGTTAGTGCACCAGCTGCTAAGCACGTTCCCATGACAATTCTCTCCACAACTTTATCAGCATCAAGATCCGCTTGTTCTTTTGCCCTCTCTTTGTTTAGTAAACAGCTTCGAACCTCCTCTAGACCTGGGTTATCTGATATAAAGTCTTGTCCAACTTTTCCCTCAAGTAATCTAAGAAATTTATTTTGTTCCCCATCCTGGTCTTCCTCATTTTTACAAAGCTCCTTAAGTTCTTTGTCTAAAGCAGTGTAGTTCTCTTCAAACTCTGATTTTTGACTTATTTCAACACTACTAAACGGTTTTTCGTAATATCCGCCGAAAATGTTCCCACTATGTCTATATTTTACTTTGCAATTAGCAGGTTCAGCAGTGAAAGATGTACTGAATGGATCTTTATAAAACTTCACACATGTTTTTTCATCACCAGTTGCAAGTGAAAGTGAAATTGATGGATCCAAATTATTAAGGTCTTCAATACTAATTTCACCTGCACTAAACAGACTCGTTTTGCCCTCAGAAGGTTTTAGTCCAACACCTAATGCAGGAAACCTGGTTACAGTCTTCGCAATTGATTCCATTACGAGTCTAAATTCCTCTATTTCTTGTTTTGCTCGCTCAGCACTAACTTTAAAATCTCGTGTTTGCCTTCCTCCTTCGCTTGAGCACCACTCTCTTAAATTACCTCGGCCAATAATCGTTTCACTGTCGTATGTTGGAATCGCTAATTGATCGGAGGGAAATTCGCTAGTATATCGGTCAACGGGAAGGCATATCGCGTATTTTCCTATACCTGTTATTAAGGTCTCAGCAATTGTTTGTCCTGTCTTAAGTAACCCTGGTTTAAATTTTTCATATTTTTTGTAAAGTTTGTGTGCTCTTTTGATCTGAGCTTGAAATGATTCCTTAATCTCTTTTAATTCTGTAGTGCTTAATTTTTCAGGTCGCTTGATACCAAGCTTTTTGCATTGGAACTTTTTATCTCTTGGCGCTTCTGAATAAAACTTGGAATCAAGGTTTGGACAATTTTCATTATTTGTTTTTAATCTGATAGAGATTGTTTTTAATGAACTCCCTTCAATCGTGTATAGATTATTTTTGTACTTTTTAATCTTTTTTATATAGTTTTCGTCATTAATTCTAGGTGTTAGTGATTTATTATTGATGACAGATCGACAGATCGCTTTGACTTTTTCAATTTTAGTTAAGTGTTTTATTGAGTCTTTTATAAAATTCTCTGAGTCGTAAGACTCTGGGTTACTTGCAATTTTCTTAATGACTTTTCCTATCCTTTTTTGAGCGTAAGGGTTTTTACATCTTCTGTTCTGGCAGTTGTCTGTGATACCACCTGGTTCTGATGTTTGAATGTCACATTTTACCTCGTCTTGTGATTTTGACTTTATCGATAACTGTTTTGACCTAGAGGTTATACAGTGTCCTTTGTCTTTAGTTACTTTAAAGTCTCTTGGACACCTTCTTATTTTTGGGTGAACTATTTGATTATTCCTATTTGTCCGCCCCTCAATTTGTAGAGCTCCACGTCTCGAACCAACAACTTTTAAAAATGCATGTCTTGTTGTTGGTGGTATGACCTGGTCTAATTTAACTCCCGTGCTTTTGGCCATTGCTAATAATTCTCTTCTGGACAGAGATGTTTGGAGACAGTCCATTCTTTTTTCAGGTAATTTTGTCATGCACACAGCAAATTTTTTCTTAAGTGTGTGATTAACTTTTCTTGTTTCTGGGTCATAAAAACCCTGTTCATGATTTTGTTGTTCGGTAAATTTAATCAAATTGGAGAATGCTTTATAATTGCTTAATAATCTACATTTAGGATTATTTTTATCATTGTTACATTTTTCTTTGATCTCAGAAATTGCTAAATGAGATTCATAGGAAAAGCATTGAGTAGCGTATTTAGTAATTAACTCCTCCTCAAACCCAGTTCTTGGTTTTCCCTTGTAATCTTTACTCGCTTGAATTGCCTTAATTCGATTTCTTTGACCGATAGGAGCGGTCCTTACAAACTGTGGGAGACTTTTGAATGTAGCAGACTTGAATAGTTCTTGTCTTGCTTGACCACATGACAGCTCACTTACATCACAAGAGCTCGTCGGCTGCCTTTGGCACATGGCTTCCTCATCCTGCTTAATAAAATCTGAAATCTGTTGCAACGTTTTAGCTGGATAGTAACTAAGCTTTGGAAATCCTTTTGCACACCTGGTTATGTAACGTTCTTGGTTAAATGTAAGGTCTGTTGACCTAACTCGGCTCATTCTAGACTTTCGATCGCTATAAACATCAGACCTTGCTTCCCTTCTCTGTACTTCCGTCTTTTCGGGTGAGTATGCGTCTGTTGCAATTGGATTGTCTTTATTCTCTGTGTACTTAATTATAGGATTCAAATTATAACTTTTACAACTTGGATTCTTTTTTAAAGCCTGTGCACTGCTTTGAGTCATCCTATCAGCATAAGAATATTGAAACGGTGAAAGGCTCCTTTGAGCACCTTTTTCTTCAATTGATTTAACTGAAGATATAACTGCTTTTTGAAGTCTGTATTTTTGAAAATCATTCAACTGTGATACTTGAACGCAAATTTTCTTGGGTAGTTGATCTAGTTTGGAGATGTAGAATTTTGTGAGTTGGGTATTACCTAAACATGACTTAATTTTGGATACTTCTTTTTTTTGTGCCGGGTGTAGACACTTTTTTTGCTTGTTTGTCTTTGTAATTCTTAGTGTGGATACTTTTGCTCGTTCGCAAAATTTTAAGTCGGGAGAATGCAGTTGCGGTTTTTCTTTACTTAATGGAGGGATTATCAGAGGTAGGGGGAATTTTGCATCAGACTTAATCTCAATTTGATACTGATCCTTTAGAGATTTAAAAATTATATCCTGATAGTAACCGGCCATTTCTGGAAAACCTTTCCCTGGAGTGATAACTATTTTGGGCTTTTCCCCCTGAAGGGTCGATAACTTTATGTATGGTGCTAACCTCTGGATAAGTTTATTAAAATATTCGTTCTCCTCCGGGTTCTTGATTCTGCTTCTACCAATAGCTTTTTGCAATACTCCTGCTGCAACCTTCTTAGAGGCACAGCCCCAAACGCTAAAGCCTGAGCCGTATTCAAAAGGATTTTCCTCTGAGCAAGAATGAGGATCACAAAAACTTTTTGTTTTAAACTTTAAGCCTTGAAATTCAGAAAATGTGAGGTATCCACATCGGTTCTTAAGAGATTTACCTTTTAATTGTGATAAGTAATCACTCAGGCGAGGGCAGTTACAGTGGTGTTCACTTAAACACTGTTCTGCAAATCCTTCTGCAAAAGGGATTCTTATATCCCTATCCCTCCATAAGTCATCCAGTCGACTTGTAACAGATGAGTGTGAATACTTAAGCCCCTCTTTTACACCTAATGTTAGAACTTGCTCAGGCACCTTCCTTTTTTTACATCTTAGGACTGTAAATTCTTTTTTTTGAAAAAGCTGAGATTTGTATATACCTTTGTCGGTTGTTGCTTTTGTGTACCCGTACAGTTTAAGTAGTTTTCTTATTATAACTTCGGGCATGTGGTCAATTTTCGAGTCCAGAAATTTTCTTAATTTCTTGAATGATTTCGGGGTGAATATGCTCTCTGTAGATAAAAGTATTTCGCGCTTAAGCCTCAGGTAATTACTTATACTTCTGTGTCCCTGGTAGCGCGAATTATTTACAATTTCAGAGAAGATTGACTTAAATGGCTTGAGATAATCTTTGACAAGTTTAGTTGAGAGATTTTTAAGTCGTGCTGTTTTGTTGGCATCATAATCGTTTTTATTTTTAATTACTTTAAATAACTCAATCTTTTCAAAGTCATCATCTTTTTGTTTTTGGGAGCATCTTTTGTAATCAACTAATACTCTTCCTCTAAGTATTGATGAGGCGGGTTCTGGCTCTCTTCGTGCTCTTTGGTCGCTCTTGTAGGACTCTATCTGTCGCTTGCAGGAATACTCACCTTGAGCGTAAGAGCTTGCAGTTATTAAGCAAATCAATGTAAAAAAGAAGTATCTATTCAATAGATACTCTTCGGTAGAAGAAGGGTAATTAATTAGGGATTTGGAAACCTCAATAATTTAGGCTTATGCTCACTACAGCTATATAGATTTTGTTTACGGTAAAACTTTTTACACCCAAACATTTTAAATATTCCTGGTTCCCTTAATAAAATTTCATTTAGTCTAAAACTCCCAGAGGGATGAACCCCGTCATCTTTAGTGCCGCATAGTATTTTGTAAGAGGAGGTGAGTAATCTAAGTTTTTTCATTTTGCTATAGCTTCTATTTTCAAGCTCGCGTGAGATAGAATCAGCGGCGAAAATGTCGGCCATAATTTCGTCTTTGTAGTCGATAAGGATTCCTTTTGTTAACCATGACCCTGGATAATGATTGGCCATACAAAGTATTGTTTCAGACGCTCTTTTTGGAGAAATCACCATATGTTTTTCATGGCCAAAAAGATGTCCTAATTCATGAGTGATGACCATTAACATTTTAAAAAATATCTCATCTCTGTGGTCTTCAATATTTTCTTTGTTGTATATTTCGGCCATGAAACTTGGACAAAAAGTAACAGGGATATTGTGAGGAAGTTCACTTAATTTTTGACCTGGCACGAATGCACTTCCAAAAACTCCATAATACGTGCAGTTTCGAATAAAGCCATCTCTTGCAAAGTCATAACTGTCTTTAAACCTTGCTTCTGCTTTTGGGTTCAAACTAAAAAGCGGTTTGATGCGGTTTAAAAGTTCTAAGGCACTTTTAATTTTTTCTTCTTTTTGTTTTCCACTATATTGTTTTGATAAATGGTTTTTTATACTTGTTGAAAATGTTTCAATTGATGAGTTGAAAATATCTTCTAAAAGATCTTCTTTTGGTTCTATAATATCACTAAGGTGTTGTTGTTGTCGTTGATAGTACTCAGCAAATAGGTTTTCTTTTAGCTTAATTACTTGCTCTTCTTTTTCAAGATATTTATTTAAAACTGTATCTAGTTTAGAGTTGATTTCACCCCATCCACAAGTTTTAGGTATCTCTTCTTGTGATCCACATCTGTTGAACATTTTTATATCAAAATCAAAAAATTGGCTTGTATCTAATTCATTTATTCCGTGAATTTTGAAGAGATCAACACTACTTTCGATTGTCTCGTAAAAGGGCTTTAGTGCAATCCTTCTTATACTTTTTTGATTGCTTTTGAAGTTTTTTGAGTCGCAAATAACACTTGTTGGGTTTTTACAAAATTTTTCAAAAATAGGATCTTCTAATTCTTTACTAGACTGACAGCTCTCGCTTCTCAAGGCCGCATTTATTAGTAGCGTGCTTAATATTAAAATTAATTTTGTTTTCATTCTTGATCCCCTCTTTAGTTATTGGGGCAAGAATGAATCCAAAACTTTGTTTTAAAGTTTAGTGCTTTAAACATTTTCATCTGTCTAATTTTTAGACGATGCAGTTTTTAACTTTTATATTTTTAGAAGTGCCAGGGGAATTGATCAAATTTCTTCTCTCTTTTTTCAAGAAAAGACGTTCTCCCTTCCTCTGCCTCAGGTGTTCCATAAGCAAGTCTTGTCGCTTCTCCCGCAAAAACCTGTTGGCCCACAAGTCCATCATCAATTAAGTTAAATCCAAACTTAAGCATTCTCATCGCTGTAGGTGACTTTTTCATCATTTCACGTGCCCAGTTTACAGCTTCTTTTTCTAAGTCTTTGTGTGGAATAACGGCATTGGCCATTCCCATCTCAAATGCTTCTTGCGCAGAGTAATTTTTACCCAAAAAGAATATTTCTCGCGCGCGTTTTTGTCCTACTTGTCTCGCTAGATATGCACTTCCATAGCCACTGTCAAAGCTCGCCACATCTGGGTCAGTTTGTTTAAAAATTGCATGCTCTTTTGAAGCCAAGGTTAAGTCACAAACAACATGAAGACTGTGGCCACCGCCAACGGCCCAGCCTGGAACAACGGCCATAACAACTTTAGGCATGAAGCGAATTAAGCGTTGAACTTCTAAAATATGTAGTCTTCCCAGTGAATGATCAGGTTTTCCGTCTTCATATTGATAGCCATCTTTTCCTCGAATTCGTTGATCGCCGCCTGAACAAAATGCCCAGCCTCCATCTTTTTCGCTCGGGCCATTTCCGGTGAGCATAACGACACCTACATCCGTCCACATCCTCGCGTGATCTAGGGCGCGATAGAGCTCATCTACTGTTTGTGGCCTAAAGGCATTTCTACATTCAGGTCGATTGAAAGCAATTCTGACCAATCCGAGATCTTTATGACGATGGTATGTGATGTCGTTGAAGTCAAACTCATCAACGTCAGACCATTCAGATTCATTAAAAATTGGGGATATACTCATTACTTTCTCCATCAAACGATATTGTATTTAAAAAATACGAGAGATGTCTGGTTTTAGTCAACTAAGAAGGGTGGACTTTTCTCGACAAGAATTCTATACAATAGCGCTTAAAAGCGGGAATATCATGAAATTTGAAACGACATTTAATAATTATTTCGGAAAAGAGTTAGCAAAAACAGACGAGCCAGAGCAAAAGCTTAAAGAGCTTCTCGCAAGATTGGAAGGCAGGACCTTAGAGCTCAATTCTGCCAGAAAGAAGATGTCGGCCGGTTTTGGACAAGTCCTTCAGGCATTAGCGGAAGCTTATCCAACACTTGATTTAAATGATCCAAATCTAACTGATACTCCAAACAGAATGGCGAGAGCATTACTTGAAGTTTGCTCAGGACTTGGTGCTGTTAACTCTGATGCGATTACAACTACCTTTCCTGCCGAAGATTATAACGATGTAATTCTTCTAAAAAATATTGATTTTACATCTTTATGCTCACATCACTTTTTTCCCTTCTCTGGGGTTGCCCACGTTGGTTATTTACCAGACCCTAAGATTGGATCAAAGGTTCTTGGGCTCTCAAAACTTGCTCGAATCGTGGACATTCACTCTCAGAGACCTCAGTTGCAAGAGAGACTCTGTCAAGATGTGATGAAGGCATTAAAAGAAGAGCTGCGTCCTGCTGGTGTTATGGTTGTTGTAGAGGCTGCCCATGGTTGTCTCAATTGTCGTGGAGCCAAAAAAATTAACGCGTCGATGATGACTAGTAGCGTTTATGGAAAGTTCAAAGAAGATATTAAGCTTCGAGAAGAATTCCTCGCACTTATTCGTGCTTAAGAGTTCGCAAACTTATCTAGTTTTTCACCATCAAGTCGATAAATGATCCACTCATTTTGAGGCTTTGCTTCTATTGAATCATAAAAATCGATGCTTGGTTTATTCCAATCGAGGACAACCCATTCCAATCTTCTAAAGTTTCTTTCTTTTGTTATTTGAGCTAGTTGTTTTAATAAGGCGATGCCAGCCCCTTTTCCCCGGTGCTCTGGAAGAACGAATAGGTCTTCTAGGTGAATTCCCGGTCGCCCTTCAAAGGTTGAGTAAGTAGGAAAAAATAAAGCAAAACCAACAGGAGTATTGTTTATTTTTGCGAGTAGGCATTCGGCATAAGGTCTTTCACCAAAAAGGTTCTCTTCAAGATCTTTGTCCGTCATTTTTACTGTGTGAGAGAGTTTTTCATACTCGGCAAGATCAAGGATAAACTTTTTTATATAAGAAAGGTCCTCTTTCTTTGCAAAAGTGACAGATAGGTTAATCATTTAAAAATCGCTTTATTTAAGGTTATACCTTTCTCTATCACAGATATTTTTTATTTCGTCAGGAATTTTTGAGCTACGAGCACAATCTTCATAGAATTGAATAATTTTTTGTTGGTGATCAGGTTGCACTTTATAAATTTTTGCCATTTCAACAACAATTGCTCGCGCCATCTCAGGATCCTCTGAGATTTCTTCCAAAGCCGCTCCTAAAAATTCAGAGAAGTCCTCATCAGACACCTTTTCTGAGTACTCCTCGAGGTCTTGTTCGTTGTAGTCATCTTCGTCACTTTCTAGTGTCGTCTCAAGGAGTTCCTCACTGTTCAAAGCGATTTCTTCCTGGTTATTCTCGTCGATATTTTTAGGAACTTGCTCACCAATTTGAATTGATTCATCTTCCATTGGTACTTCAGACCCTGATTCATGTTCGCTAGAATCTCCAAGTTTTGCATCAAGTTTCTCTTGGAGAGCTTGGGCTCTTTCATCCATCACTGGGTTTTCATCCATCAATGGAGTGTTTTTGTTAACAAAGTAAATGCCTAGGGCAAATAATCCAATGAATAATATAGGCGCTACGTATCTCATGTATTCAATTCTAAGATCTTCCCAGAAAAATGTCTTCTATTTTTTAAGCTATTAACAGATAAAGCTTTTAAATTCTTCTCTAAAAATTCTGCTTGTGAGTCTCCCTCAAGGCTCTCAATTACTTTTCCCATGGATTCATAGGTACACAAGAAGTTTGGCTTTGGTTGTTTTCTACAATGGTAATTAGATATGTAGTTTTTTTCCTCAAGTTTAACGCATTGGATATCTTTTAGTTTATCCTCTCTCTTATGCACTTTCTTTGCTTGATTCCAGCTACCATCGGGAACAATAAAGTGAAGCTTTTCTCGTGGAATTTCTTTAAGCTCACTAACACTTATTGCATCTTCTGAGGGGAATAAAAAGTATGTCTGTTTATCAATCGGAATAATACTGTCCCAATCAAGTGGGTTGTTCAAGTCTCCTCTGAGGTGAATTTTACAATTTGGGAGAGTATTTTTTGCTAACCTTCCAGTATTACTCGAGAGGTAAGACTCTCTTTTATGCATGATAATACTCCATGACAGTTTGGAGCTGACAGAGACCAGCTCATCGCAGAAACAACTTATTTTCATACTCCAGCATCTTGGGCAGCGATCGTGTTTGTTTAGTTTGTTTGTCATATGCTCATTTGTTAACTTGATTTCTTCATAGTTTCCATAAAATTAATACAATTCATGTCTTCTATGTAAATTTATCAGGCTTTGTTTCTTGACTTAAGCTGGCTAAGTGTTAATTATTCAGCCATTAGTGGAGGCTTGATTGAAAAGACCAGTCAAATTAAATGAAGTATTTTTTGTCAAAGGAAAGACGCTCTTTCCGATTAAAGGGCAGAGTAAATTATTTTCATTTCTAGCTGCTGAAAAAGCAATGAGTGCCAGTCGGTCGAAATCAAAGGTAAAGACCCTGAAGCCTGCTCTCGTAAAAAAGAAAAAGTAGTTAAACTATTTCTTACAATACAAAGATTCTACATTTTTTAACGCACTTTCTTTAGGTAAAAAGAAATAAAGGTTTGCTGGGTGACGCATTTTTCCTGCTTTCATTTTCGCCTTTTTCCCCCGTCCCCAAAATAGGTCTGCTCTTCCTGGCCCTTTTATAGCACCTCCAGTGTCTTGGGCAAAAACGAAGTGCTCTGACCTTGGAGAACTTTTTGTTAACTTCTCCGGAGGAATACCTGGAAGTGGGTAGGAAATATGCGCTAAAAGACCAAGTGGAAAGTATCGATCATCAACCGCTATTGTTCTAAGGTCTGTTACATCCGCGCCGATGGTCGTTTTGGATCTACCGTTAAGTTTTTTAAAAAAAACGTAACTTGGATTTTTTGAAAATATATTTCTAGTATACTTTTTTCCCTCTTTTCGAAGGACTTCTTCAATTTTTTGCATACTCATATCTTCAGGTTTAATTTTGTCCTTCATAAACTTTCCAATTGCCTCGTACTTTCTTCCATTTTGGGCGGCGTATCCAAGCCTTATCTCCTCCCCGGATGAGAGCTCTACGATACCTGACCCCTGAATATGCAAAAAGAAAGTATCAATTGGGTCCGCGTAGGCAATTTCTAGTCTTTTATTTCTTAAGGCACCTTTGAAGTCAATTTCTTCTCTTGATGGTAGTGGGGTGATCTGCTTTTGTCCGATATCATTCACTGTAACTTGGGCGCTCATACTTTTCTTTGGAATAAAGTCTAGTCCATAATCCTCCGACATAAATTGATTGAGTTTTATTTCAACCAGGTTCTTTGGAGGAGAAAGTATTGCTGTTGAGTATTTTTTAGTTCTTTTTTTCGATCCTTTTAAGACAGGTTCATAATAACCAGTCATAAGTATTTCTCCCCATCGTTCTTTTCCATAAACTGTATATGGGTCGAAGTTATTTTTGATAAATTGAATCAGCCCATCTTTAGAACCAGAGCAGGACTTCATGGCCTGGAGGCTTTTGATATATAGGCTTTTAGAAACAGTCATTTTCCCAAGTTTAAGGTTTTTTTTGTTTGATTTTTTCAGAGACTTTATTGTGTTATTTAGTGCTAGGTTGAAGCTGCTAGTAGATTCTTGGTCAACAAAGTCATTCTTCTCGGTAGGGCGTAAGGCGTTTTTTGGGCTTACCTGAACGCGGGCGCATGAATATAAAAAGTAAAAAGCCAGTAAGACAGTAAAACGTTGATAACTCATTAAAACTCACCTGTTTATTTTGGCCAATTCTACATTAATGCGATGCACTTGCAAAAAAATACACAGATTTGTATCTTGCACAATTGAGCTTTAGAAGAAAGGAGTGTTAATGAGTTTGTTGTTTAGATCGATGTTCTTTGTTCTAATTACTCTTGAATTCGCCCATTCTCAAGGATTTAACAAGTCTATTTGCTTTGATAAAGATTACAGGTACTTATCTAACGACCCAAGAGTAGGAAGAGTGCAAAAGCCAGAGGGGAAAAGTGGCTGTACTGCAACGATGATTGGAAGGGCATGTGCGATAACTGCTGGCCATTGCCATAAAAAATATCAAGACCTTCATTTCAATGTTCCTCTTTCTTCAAAAGAAGGAAAAATGAATCTTTCAAGACCTGAAGATGTGTACTCAGTTGTAAAGGACTCCATTGTGTACTCAGAAAAGGAAAAAGGTGATGACTATGGGGTCTTTAGACTGCAGGCGAACCAAATAACAGGAATGTACCCAGGGGATGCCCAAGGCTTCTATTCAATAAGGTATTACCCTGCATCCGCAGGAACGTATATCCGAGTTGTGGGCTTTGGTGCTGATCGGGACGAAGGGCATGAGGAGCGTAATTATGCTCAGCAGACTTCTTTTTCCAACATTAATGAAGTCGAAAACACTTTTATTACCTACCAGGCCGATACCTGGGGAGGTTCATCAGGCTCTCCTGTAATTGACCTTAATAACAGAATTATAGGCATTCATACTCATGGCGATTGTGACGTAGAAGGTGGAAGGAATTCTGGAACATTAATATACAATAATCACCGTTTAGTGCAGGCAATCCAGCAATGTTTAGAGTGGGAGCATTATAACCTCTAGCCTTGTCTAGCATGTATCAAGTTCTCGTGTTTTTGTTTGTCTAGGTTTAGTGGTACTTTTACTAGATATGACAGATGATAAGAAAGATACTCCTAAACCATTAATTGTCACTGATGAACATATCCAAAAGCTCAAAACGCTTTCGATAGAAAACCCAGGTTTATCTGAGTTTGCCGCGAGCATTGGATCCGGTGTTGTTGCTCCGTTGAAAGAGAGTGCAATTAGAAAAAGCTCTCATCAGTCTATGATGGAGCAACTGAATATTCAAATGGCCCAAATACTAGATCAAATTAAATTACTTGCAGAACAGGTTGATGATCTTAAAAAGAGAAAAGAAATTTCTGAAGAAATTTACCTCTCAAAGATTACTTTTGAGCCGGTAGTTGGAAATGAATATTACCTTTATTATAACAACGATGAGCAAAGAAAGTTTCTCTCAATGATATCACCAGAAGAGTGGGGAAAAAGTGCTGATCACCTAAGATTTATTGCTAAAGTTAAGCTACTTGGAGATAAAACTTGGAAGGTTATTAATGAAAAGAAAAACGAAATAGTTAAAAAAACAATAGATGACTTATTTTAATTTTGGCAATTTCTAACTTTTTTTAAAATATCACTGTGATTTAACTCCAACTCTTTTCCTACAACTTCTACAATTCTAGGAAACTTTCGAAGCACATTAACTAATTCACAAATACTGTCGCTCGCTTTCGACTCAGTGATATCATTGAATTGCTTAACATTGTATTTTGTCTCATAAAAGAGTTTAAAAAATAACTCATCATAAGTGAGTTTTACCTTCTTTCCAGAGAGGGACACGAGTCTTTCGCCTACTTCCTTATCATGTATTGAGAAGTTCCAGGTGAGTTGATCTCCGCTGCCTAAGTCAAGGGTACCTTCATAGGTAGAATAAATGATCCCTTTTTTCGAAAGTTTCACGAGTGTTCCAGAGCGAACGCCTTGAGAGTAGGGGATTGTGACTAGTCCATAAGATAAACCGGCGAGGACAAGTAGGGATAATAATAAAACTAATGTAATTTTTATTTTCATAAATAGATGTTAATAAATGCACTAACGTTATGACTAGCTAGAATAAATTATTCTTCATTCAGAAGGCTTTTTATTTTTGCCTTCTCCCACAAAATTTCTGATTTAAACACGTTTTCAACGAATTCTTGAAATACTCCAGGAGTAAAACTGGGCGATAAGCTATAGAGTTTTTTCTCTAACTCTTTTTCAACCTCACCAAGATGAGAATACCTTTTTCTATAATTTGAATGGAGCATTTTTAAAACGATTTCTTGAAGCTCATGATCAATTTCAGAATTAAAAAACCTTGGTAAAGGAACTTCGCACGCATCAATTTTCTTCAAGACTTCAATGTAGTTTTTCCCAGTGAAAAGCTTCTTGTTAGTGAGAAGTTCCCAAAAAATCACCCCAAGAGAAAACTGGTCGAATCGATGATCATAGTATTTACCATGTATGTATTCAGGAGGCATATAAGCAGGTTTACCTTTATATTCACCCTGTGAGGTTATATTGATATTTGTTTTTGCTTTGGCAACTCCAAAGTCAATGACTTTTACTCGTCCATTGTATGTAACCATTATGTTTTGTGGAGAGATATCTCTGTGAATAATAGGATTTTTTAATTTCTTAAAAGAGTCTATATAGTTATGAGCATAAGATAATCCCTTACACGATTCCAGAATTAAGTATAGAACCTGAGGGATGTTCATATACTTTTTTATTTTATCCGATTTTTTTTGAAGCTCTCTAACTGTCTTGCCTTGAATATATTCCATGACAAAAAACACTTGATCTTCGTCTTCATAGTAGTCGATAATTTGTCCAATATTAGGGTGGCTCAAAGGAAATGTAACCCTTAACTCATCTTCGAATTGGTCTTGTACTTTCTTTGTTTTGATGAGCTTCTTTTTAATAGTCTTTAATATGACTAGTCGCTTGAGCCCTTCTTTTATTTGAATCGCCCTATAGATTTCACCAAAGCCTCCAGTTTTTAATAAATCAAGGCTTTTGTACACAGGTTTCATTTTTTTAATAAGCCCTTAACAAGAAGGTAGTTTTTAACTTCGTTCATATTTACATGACAATAACCAGTAGGATTTTTAACCAAGTATTTTTGGTGATACTCCTCTGCATTCCAGAAATTCCTGATAGGCATAAACTCAGTTGTGATTTTGTTTTTAAAATCCTCTCTGTTTTTGAAGTAGTCTTTAATTTGATCGTGGACTAATTCATTGCCCCTGTCCCAGTAAATACCAGATCGATACTGAGGTCCTATATCATTTCCTTGTCCATCCAGTTGAAAAGGGTCATGGATTTTGAAAAATAGATCTAGTATTGAAGAAGTATTTGTTATTTCTGGATTAAAGCTCACTGATACGGCCTCCGTGTGGCCGGTGGTTTTCGTACAGACTTCTTCATATGTAGGATTATCAATATGTCCTGCACAGTAACCAGTTACAGTTTCTTCAACTCCAATCATAAAATCTAGTGCCGTTTGAACTCCCCAAAAACAACCACCAGCAAGATAGATTTTATGCATAATACCCTCAGTATATAAATTGCGTTTTTACCTCATCAAAGACTTTTTGTGCCCAGCCATAAGCCTGAGACTTACCTTCCGTCCCCCAATAGTGTAACCCATCACTGCCTTTACTGGGATATTTAGTTACCTTATGACTTTCAAAGATCTTACATCTACCTTTAACGACCTCATTAATTATGCGGTAGAGCCTCGGAAGTCTTTCAGGCATTTTCCTTGTGTCGGGGGGTCCGACCCAAAGACACTTTTTAGAAAAAATTTCAGTGTGATCAAGAAGATTTCGGATATCCCTACGCATGAATTCGTCGGATGAATGAGTGTAGTTGGCACCAAGGGCAATTATAATAACATCAGGATCTAGTTTTTGGGTTATATTTTTTATTAAAGGTGTTTCTTTAGACTTACCGCTTTGTCGTCTTCCATTTTGGTCTTTGAAAAAATACCCACATTTTGTTTTTCTTCCATTAAAGAACCATTTTGCTACTGATCCACAAGAAGCAATCGTGCTAACTTGGTTGAATTCGGTTCTCAAAAGTTTATCTAGCTTTAGACCAAAATGTCCGACCGAGTGTGAGTCCCCCATGAAAAGTACAGAGGAGCTGAATGCATTAATCGGAAGAATTGAAAAAATAAGAAAGGTGATCGCTTTTTTTTTCACTAAATGCTCCAGTTAAGAGTTGACTCAACTGAATCCCTTTTTCCTATAAACTGTAGCTGGAAGCCTTTTGTTATATCTACTTTAACTCGTGTACAGATAACCCCCTCAGAGACAGCAATTTGGTTTTTTCCATAAAGACCGGTAAACAAGGTTTGATAGTTACGAACTGTTCCTCTGGAAGGGGTCGTAGGAACTCTTCGTCCTAAATTATCTACAAGAAAAATATTCCAATTTTTAATATTATTATTTTTTGTAAGTCCAATTTTATTTATGTTGACCTGAAGGCAATTTTTTTCGAATGAGTATTTTTGACTGCGAAGCTTATAAAGAAGCTCTGTCTCTTCCTTTTCAAATCCTCTGATTTGAGCAATATTGTTGACGTCAATTTTGATCATTGTCTCACTGATCGGGAATGCCTTAAATTCGTAGTCTCCACCTTGCTCATAAGAAATTTTAGTTAAGCGTGCTTCAAGCTCCTCTTTTGTGTCGGCGAGGGTGTCTCCAAAACTTATGAGTTCTCTGTCAGAAGGAGTTGATGAACATGAAATTATTAATGTTAGTGATAACAGACTGATTAAATAAGACATTTAACTTCCTTATAAATGTTTTCTCTATGATATTACAAAAACTTAGGAGGGTTCAACTGAGAGAAATTAATTTCTGCATTCCTCACAATCGCTAACTTTTTTTAAACGATATTCATTTAAGTACTTATAAAATAATTTTAATCCAAATTTGCCCAGCTGAGATTGGTATACGGGTTTTGCTTTTTTCGTCAGGTTGATTGCATTGAGAATTTCCTCTACTGCATCTTCACTGCTTTTTACCTGACCTTGTTGGTCTATAATATGAATCGTTCTTCTACAGTCCCAATAGTTTAAGTCAGGAAAATCAGAATAAATTTGATCGTTCTGAATCGGGTGAAAAATAAGCTGTCTGTCCGTATCAAGAAGAGATAGAGAATATTTTATATTTCGACAAATTTTGCAGTTTTGGTCATAAAAAACTTTGATCATTGTTTTACAATAGTACAAATATCACGGCACTCAAAGCCTGAGTGTAAAGGTTCTACTAAATATTGCCTAATTATCAATGCAAAGCCCGTTTTGTATAATGTAAATTAAGGCTAATTTCTTGGGACTTTAATGAAATACTTATCACATACACTAATTCTAATTTTCCTAGCATCTTGTGCATCTAATAACGATGTCAATAGAGACTTAGACTCCGCAGATCAAATAGGTGACATTATAAGTAGTGGTGGAACGACGAAGGTTCGATACTTTTCACTTTTTGACGATGAACCAAAATCTAAAGATGTGAAAAAAGTTTTTAAAAGGTACGAAAGTCTCACCTTTAAAAAAGACATTATGAAAAACTCCACAGTTCAGTGGTGGATAAATTATTATGTAACTAAGGATAGAGACCGTTTTCAAAGAATGTTGAATCGAGGGGAGAGGTATAAGGAAGTTGTGCAAACGATTTTATCTGAAAATGGTTTGCCGGAGGATCTTTATTATCTAGCTTTTGTGGAAAGTGGCTTTGTTGTAAATGCTAAAAGTAAAGCAAGTGCGCAGGGTGTTTGGCAATTTATGAAGGGCACAGCGAAGCAGTATGGACTGGTTGTTGATAATTACATGGATGAACGAAATGATCCTATTAGGGCGACTGAGGCTGCATCAAAGTATCTTAGAAAACTATACAGTGCCTATAATTCATGGGAGTTAGCATTTGCAGCATATAATGCTGGAGAGTACAGAGTACTAAGTTCAATTATGAAGGCAGAGGACAGGGACTTTTGGAAACTATCAGATAAAAAAATTCTACCTAAAGAGACAAGGAATTATGTTCCAAAGATATTGGCCGCAAGATATGTGGCAAAGAACTGGATGCGTTACGGCTTCTCAAGACCAACTAGTGGAGGTGATAGTTACCCTGACTTGGAGTCTCTTGAGGTCCCGTCACCAATTAAACTTAAGACGGTTTCAAATAAGCTAGGAGTACCACTTGAGGATCTTAAAAAGTTTAATCCACATCTTCACAGAGGAGTAATATCACCGAGGGTTTCTAGTTATGAACTTTGGGTTCCGTCCAGATATTACTCTTTGGCCAGAGACCGTAAATATTTGTTGAAGTCCGAGAGAATTAGAGTGAGGGGAATTGCTTCAAAAAATAGCAATAAAAAAAATTACTACAGAGTAAAATCAGGAGACTCTCTCAGTGCTATTGCTGAAAAGTTTGGTACATCAATGAATCACCTAAAAGCGATTAATAACCTTTCAGGTTCAAGAATCCTTGTCGGCCAAAAATTAAGAGTGACACAAAAAAGCTACTACTCGTCGAACTCAAAAGAAGTATATAGAGTTCGAACAGGCGATACATTATCTAAAATTTCTCAAAAATTTAATATCAGAATTTCTACGTTGAAAAAGCATAACGATCTAGATGGGAACAAAATCTTTGTCGGGCAATACCTTAATTTGAAAAAGAAGAGCTATCACAAGGTTCAAAGTGGAGATAGCTTAGCGTCTATCTCGAGAAGGTATGGAACAAGTATTAGGGAATTACGCAAGAAAAATAAACTTCGTTCAAGCACTATATACATAGGGCAAATGCTAAAGATTTAATTATTCTTAACTAATTTTGGCGGCATGGTTGTTTGTTTTTGAGAGGCTTTTTTATGTCCGTGAAAATCTCTTTTGAAATTTAGATTGTAGTTATCTTCAATCCTGTCACATAGAACCTCAATGTGATGTAGTCCAAGAAATTTTTTTAAAGTTTTTGAGATAGACATGGCCATCAAACAAAATAATACGCTTTTTGAGGCTCCAATCATGTTTTCTGAGAAGTGATTCAAAGTGAGAATACCATTGGTGTATAGTTCATTTTTGTCAGCTAAAAATATACTATAACCATTTATTATATAAATTAATGAAAAAATCACTCCCAAAATAAGGTAACTCCACCCAACCACTTTGAATAATTGTTTGATTTCAAATGTGCTTTTTAGGTATTTGTCCTCGAAGTTCTCTGAAAAATGAAAAAGTCCATGAGTGAGTTTGATGTACTTTATTTGATGAACTACGTCTTCTTTATATTTTTGCTTAAGATCAGTCTTAAAATATTTTTTATAAAGTTTTTCTAAGAGAGATAACTTTGATTTTTGGTATTGAATATTGGTCAATATAAAAACCTCTGATAATAAATCACTTGGAGACTTGCTCTCAATCTCTGTCTTTAGTTTCAAATCAAGCTGTTCATCAAATATATTTAGGAACCTTGATTGTATAAAAATGTTTAAATGCATAAAGCTCGTTAACGCAAAGTCGAAAGAAAGAACGAGGATTATTGTAATTAAAAATAGAGAGTCAAGCATCGTTGCCCTCGTAGTTTTTTCTGACAGGCTTTTTTCCGGAGATTTCTTGCTTCATCATCAATTGAAAACCAATAAAATCATCAAAGCACTTATTCATAAAACATATATAGGGTGACTCGATAAGGTGAACTTCATTGTTGTAATCATGCTTAACTTTTTGAATTTTCCATTTCTGTAAAGCAACCTTAGAGTTTGAATAAATCTCAATTTCTATATCATTTTTTTGCATCTCTAGAATTAATTTTTCAACTCTCGTTTTTAGTCTCTTATCCTTTGTGTCAAAAAAGAAGACACCCTTTTTGGGGTTTTGATACACAAGATTTGGGAACTTTAAAAAGTATTTTGAAAACTGAATTTTTGTGTCAGGTAATGTCTTGAAGTTAATAAAATAATTAATATTTTTTTTCTCATCGCTTGCAGCGAGTCTGTTTAGATATTTTGTTTGCTCGCCAATGACCACCACGGAGCTCAAAAATATTATTCCAACTAATGCTGAAAGTAGGAAAAATAAATATCCAGTTATTTTACTTTTATCCATATTGAACTAGTCGGTTATTGGTTTGAAAGTGTGAGAACTTTTTTCTGGTTTAGTGTAAAATAAAAAAAGTTTAAATCAGAGGTAATGATGGGTTGTCAGAAATTAATTACTAAAAAACAAAAATCATTAGATTTAAATAATGAACTCACATGTTTTTTAAATGCCTTCAAAAGAGGGGAGAAAGTACAGTATATTATTGCACCCTCTATGTCTTTTGATAGAAAGTTACTTCAGGGAATTGAGGGAATAGAGCATTATGAACTCAGAAGTTTTTGGGAAATTCTAAGAGTAAAAAGAAAAAATACCTACGTGACCTTTGTATCTAGCGAGGATGTATCTGAAGTTTTATTTAATCACTTCGTTGAGGTTTTTAATTTGTCTAGTGAAGAAATCTCTAGAGTTTCATTTGTAAAATGTCCGAGAGTAAAAGGTGAGTTGAGTTTATCTAAAAACCTATTAATGAATCAATCATGCATTCTAGATATTAAAGAATCACTCCAAACAAACAATGTTATTTTAGAGGCATTTGTAAGAACTGAAGATGAGAGGTTGCTCGCTAAAGCTTTAGGAGTACCTACTTGGCACAACCATCCTCAAATGGACTATTTTCATACAAAAAGTGGCAACAGGTTTATTGTTGGCGATGATGCTCAGATGCCAGTTGGCTTTTCAGACCTCTATTCAAGAGAGTCTGTAATAAAAGCCCTTATCAAACTTAGAAATAAAAGTGTTTGTGATTCATTTATGGTCAAGTTGAACTATGGTGTCAGTGGCCAGGGAAACATGAAAGTAACTATTGATAAAGAAAGTTGGGACAGTTTAAGTGATCTTGATAAAAAATTAGCAGCAGAGAAATCTTTTATAAATGGAGATCTCTTTAATAAGTCATTGAGTCTAGAGTCTTTTGAGCAGAGGATTATTGAGGAGGGGGTAGTTGTTGAGGAGTTCGTTAAAGGTCGAATAATTGATTCTCCTTCTGCTCAAGTTATGGTGACTCCAGAGAGAGTTGAGTTGATATCAACCCATAAGCAGATTTTAGATTCGCATGGGCAGAAGTTTATCGGTGGAGAATATCCATGTGCCCACAGTTATAGAAGTGAGGTATCCGAGGTTGCTATTCAAATAGGTAAGAAGCTTAAGAATTTAAATGTATTTGGGGTTACGAGTATTGATTATTTGATTTCGGAGTCTAATGGGGAGATGAAGTGCTTTGTTATTGAATTAAATCTGAGAAAAGGTGGAACAACACATCCTTTTATGCTTTCAAATTTTGCACTTCAAAACGAAGGCAGTTTTAGGGAAGGGGGGTTAATTGATAAGAACAATGTTAGTTATTCTTATCGGTCCAATGATAACTTTTACCCTTGTAAAGAGTTTGTTTCAGATACCTCTGATATTATTAACCGCGCCAAAAGAGCCTCTATCCTCTTTAGTCGTAAGAAAAGTAAGGGTGTTATTTTTCACCTTTTAAATGGGTTCTCTGATTCGGGGAAAGTAGGGTACACAGTCATAGCACCTTCTAAGGTTGAAGTTGAAAACTATGAAAGCACGTTAAATCAAGTGCTTGGAGCCATGTATACTGAAAATGCTCAAGAGGTTTCTGGGTAGAAAAGTTATACCAGCTTTACATCTTCATATTGCGCTGATAATCGAATCTCTTTCACATTAGTTTAGGGAATTTTAATGAGACTAATTAAGTTGTTGATATTGTTTGTGGTTTCAAGTGTTTCGTACGCTTTAGAGACGGATAACTTTCTGGGGGAGATTAACCCGCCAAAGGATAGTTCAGAAATAATTAACGAGTTTGTTAACTCGAAGATCGATAGTTATTTAATAAAAAACTCAGAGTCTTTGAGGAGCAAGAGCTGCTCTCAGGTTCGAAAGAAAGTACTTAAGTCCTTCAGAGGTTATGTTGTGCACGCAATAGAGGAGTACATCGACGAGCAAGTTTCCGATGAGTTCGTTTTTCCGCAGAGAGATCACTCTTACGGCGATTATTTTAAAATAAGTATCTACTACAATAAGAAGATTGACTTACTTAAGCTTAAGCACTTAAGCCGAAACATTAATATCGATGGAATAATTATTGGGAGTGACAAGTTGTCACACTTTATAAGCACTGGAATTAGATACTATTATTTCTATGAAAATAAACTTAATGATGGTTACTCAGAAAAAAAAGCCGTGGAGAGAGCTATAAACTATGGCGTCTTTACGGAGAAATCTGTCCTGGGTAAGTTAACATCTAAAGTGTTCTCTCATGCAGACTTAGAGGCGAACTTCCAGGGGTTTTTACTTAACAAGCAGTTTTGCGAAAAGGATAAACCATTTTTAAATTTTGATGGGGCATGGAAAAGAACCAGAGACTTCGATATTCGAGAGTATGTTAACCCTTATTGGAGTGAAGTATTCAACCCGTCGTATTATACTTCCTGGAGATGGAAAATGGTAAGGCCAATAGTGGAAAGAAAGTATTGTGGTCCAGTTATCTCATCCAGAATTAAATCTAGAATTGATTTTTATAATGAAATTGCAGTTGTAAGTGAAAGTGTTAAGTATATTTCATCTCTTGCTGAAAAAGGAAAGATTCCTGACCGCTCTACTCAGGTTCAGGCTTTAAGTTGTTTTAAATAGCTTTTAATTTCATGATGAATTTTCTATTCTAAAATAAGCGAAACTAAACAAATTTTTGTTATAATATATTTGTCCGACAGGAGGTTGGCGTATGAAAATTGTTTACTCAAGCTTTGAAGATTTTACTAAAAGAAACCAGTCAATTCTAAATATTGTGTCTGACAAAGATGACCTTAATTTACTGAAGGCCATTTGGAGTGCTCGAGATGGTGAAATTCTCAAGTTGGAAATGCGCTCCCAAAGGCATAACAAGGAGGTTTCAAAGTTAAATCAGCGTATCTCAGAGCTTGAGAGTAGTGTTGAGAAATCCTCAGAAAAAATAAGACAATTGGAAGAAACCTTAAAGAGAGCTGAGTTAAGCAGCCTTAATTCCGAGGATAAAGTCAAAAAACAGGAACGTCATATTCTTGTTCTTGAGAATGATTTAGAAGTTCTTTCTGTTGAGAGTGATCAATTGGAAAAAATTCTTCACTCGAAGGATAAGGAGATTGATCGCTTAGAGTCTTTGATTAACAACGAAAGAGAGCACTTTGATCTTCGTGAAAAGAAAAATGAAAAGATGATTGAAAGGAGCGCAAAGCTTGAAGAATCTTTTGAAGCTGATCAACGTTATATAAAAGAATTAGAATTGAGGGTTGATAAGATTCAAAAACAAAATAACGAACTAAATAAAATTAAAACAGAGTATCAAGATCAATTTCGTGTTCATAAAAAGAGGGTAAGTGAAAGTACTAAATTAAGTAATGCGCAAGAAGCAAAAGTTAAGGATTTAGACGACAGACTAAAGAAAAAAGAGACTTTATTGAAAAGAGCAAGTGAAAAATTAAATGAAATTCAAAACGAATATAATATTTCAATTAGTCGATCGAAGAAATTAGATGCTCAAATTGAGAGGTTGGAAATATTTTCAAGAGATTTTAAGCAAAAGTCAGATTTGTTGAGTAAAGAAAATGTAGAGATTAAAAAAGATAACGTTGAAATAGTAAATTACTGCGAGTCTTTGAAAAAAGAGGTCAGAAGCCTAGAACTCTCAAATGAAGACTTGTTTTCAAACCAAAAAGAGCTTGAATCATATATTGATAAACTTCGAAAAAAAGCAAATAGGGACGAAATTAAGGTCAAGGAACTTGAAAAAGCTCTTGAAGAGGAGCAACTGAGAAAGAAGTTGACCTTAAATGAAAAGCACTTAATTGAAAAAGAACTCCAAGATTACAAGGGATTGCTCAGTGAGTTTGAATCTAAGTTAAAAAATCCTAAAAGAGTCTCGAATAGCATTGGAAGGTCTTTGGACCACTAAAAATGGTTTTAAAATATGAAAAACACTTTTTTGTTTATACTTTGTTTTTTTTCTTTGTCCGTGATTGCACAGGACCACGCGATAGTAAAAAAAATTAATGGCATCGTAACCAGCTCTGGCAGAAATCTTTCAATTGGGGATAGGATTAAGATAGGTGAAATTGTTGATGCCTCTGGTAAAGGAAGTTTCGTTGACCTAGAAATTCCTGGAGAGGGAAAAATGAGACTTGTTGGCGGAGTCATGCGAGTAAAAAAAGTAGAGAAGACTGAATCAATTTATGAGTTAATTAAAGGGAAAATTTTCACATACCTAAAGCCTGATAAAAAAACGGAAAAAAGACTCAGGATATACACTTCTGAAGGAAGTTTTGCTGTTCGAGGAACTAAGTTTGTGGTTGTTAAGGAAAAAGATTATCGCAGTTTCCTGTGCGTTTGTGAGGGCTCCGTTGAAGCTAAAAATAATTTTGGGGTCAATGGAATAGTTCATGAGAATCAAGAAGTTGAATTTTCTGGAGTGGATCGAGATATAAGAAGTAAAATTAATTCAAGAGATATGAAAAAACTCAGAGCGATGTTTAAAAAAATGGGACTTTAATTATTATCAGCTAAAAGGAATTATAAAGTGGCAAGGAAGCTAATATCATTTAAAAAAATTAATACCATATTTAAAAAAGATGAGCCCATCTTTGATGAGATTGAGAGCTTTGTATCTAAATACGGTTTAGAGGTTTCACCTGGAAAAATAGATGCAAAAAATTTATCAAAAATAGGGAAGAAGCTTGGATTTTTTAATAAAGTTAAAACATCAAAAGTAATCAGTCTTTTTACGACTAAGGGTGGTGTTCTAAAAACAACAATTGGTTTGAATGTGGCGAGAGCGGCTGCTATATCTGGTATGAAAACCCTTGTGATAGGGCTCGATATGCAGGGTGACATGACCAATGCTATTGTTGGGACTCCTTTAGAAGATGAGAAAGAGGATCTTCAGAAAAAACTAGATGAGGAGAATAGCCTTAGAGGACTTCACGACTTTTATCAAGGCTCATGTCACTTATTTGATTTGATTCAAAAAACAGATCTAGATTGTTTGCATTACATTCCAGAAACCCCTGAGCTTATCTTACTAAACGATCATATTAACAATTTAAACAGAAGAGAATTTTGGTTGAATGATAAGGTTATATCTAAGCTTAAGCCAATGTATGACCTTATTGTTCTAGATTGTAGCCCTAGTTGGAATAAACTGACCACAAATGCTCTTTGTGCCAGTGATCTTTTGATCAGCCCCATAGAGTGTAAAATTAATAATTTTAGAAACCTTCAAATCTTTAATCAGCTAATATCAGAGTTTAAAGAAGACCTAAGAATAAACTTTTACAATATTTTTGTCCCAACAAAATATTCAGCTCAAAAAAGATTATCGAGAGATATTTTCGATTGGTATCAAGATAATGTTGAACATGTATCTAAATCAAAACTATCAGAGTGTGCTAGTTGTGAAGAGGCGATGGCACTTAATAAGAGTGTTCTTGAGACAAAGCCTTCTGCTAAATCTGCGGTTGAGATAAAGCAACTACTATTTGAGATAAATAAAACACTATCGAAAAAAACTCAACATTCAAGTGATTCATATAATGGAGTAGAACAATCTCATGATTTCGTTAGATAAAATTGCTAAGAAAAATAAACTAATTGATTCAAAAGGTGGAATTAAAAAACCATGGGAGAAAAAAGACGAAATTGATATTGCAGTAGATGAGTTAATATTAGAGCAAAGAAAAAGTAAGCCGCGATTCGAAATACCGGAAGCTGAAAGGAGAACTTTATCTTCTGTCTCGGAATCATTAAAGTTGTTAGGTGATGTATTAAAAATGTAGCATGGAGAAATAAGTGCCAAAGTCTAAGAGCAGAAAAAAAAAGTATAGTATAGGGAAAAAAAGTGGTGGTAAGCCAAACAAAAATCTCGGAATATTTAATTTAATCTTACTTGGAGTTGTCGCAGTTAGTCTTTCTATTTGGGGAATATCCCAGATAGGGCAATGATTTTTTAATGTATAATTTGTCATTAAATTGCCTGGAGTGCCATAATTGAAGAAAAAACAAAGGGCACATGGATGAGGCATCTTATTTTTCTTTCCGTATTTTTCTTTTTTATAAGTATAGATTCTCAGGCTGTATTAATTGATTTTCCTCTGGTTAAAAGCATCAAAGATACTTCTTGCGAGCACGATAATATTGACTTCAAAAAAGCGCTTTGGGACTCAGATTTGGCGGAAAAGAGAGCTTACTCCTCTGAGATTACGTCCGATAATGAGTGTCTTGGAGAAAGCGACCAAGTTTATGTTGAAATTTACTATCAATACAAAAATGAAAAGATCATTTTAAATGAGATTACTGAAAGTAAGTTAATAAAAATTATCAATGAAAATCGAGTAGAAGAGGACCTTCTTAATTTAATTAGTTGGCTCTTTAATAAAATTGAAAACTTTAAAAAGGATGAGATGACTCAAGCGTGGAATCAATCCTACGCCAAGAGGATGAGTGAGATTCGAAACCTCATGTCGCCAGAGTTTTCAAGTCGAGATGAAATAAGAAGCCTCTATTTTCAAGACAATATATTGATCGACGATTATAAAGAAACGATCTCTCTTTATATGTTTTGCAGAAGAAATAGAAATTACCACTGCTTGTTTTTGGCAAAAGACAAGTTTGGGGATCCTGTGAAAAAAGAGGATGGAAGTTTATGGTGGCATCCATCCTTAGCAATTTCTTCGAGAGGATTACCCTCAAATGTGGTTAATGGCCAAACTCCTCAGGGAGTTCATACCATTGACTCAGTAATGCCTGATGCCAACAGACAAATTGCTTTTGGTAAATATCGAAGACTAATTTTAAACTGGGTAAAAGGTGAGTTTGAAGATAAACCAGAAATGAGTTTTCTTCCTTCGGAATCTAGTGATTCCCTCTGGTGGAGGCAAGCTTCTTTATCGAAAAAAGTAGGGAGAAAAGATTTACGAATCCACGGAACGGGAAAAATAAATGATGATCCAACATCTACTCATTTTCCGTTTAGAAAGTCCGCCGGTTGCATAACTCAGCGTGAGGGCTCCTATGGTGAGCTTGAGTTTCATGACCAACGCTTACTTTTAGATAAGCTAATGGTGGCTTCCGACTTAGAAATTAATTACGAAAATGAGGAACGTCTTAAAGGTGTTCTATATGTTATAGAAATTAATAACAAAAACGAGCATGTTGAATTATCTGAGGTTGAAAAGCTTTTATATGAGTGAGCTAGTTGAGGGAGTGTACTTTTCTTGTCCTTATTGTGGTGAGCAAATCTCAATGTCACTAGAGCGTTTTAGCGGAAGTCAGTCTTATATTGAAGATTGTGAGGTTTGTTGTCGTCCTATTGAAATTTCTTACACAGTAAGTGATGGAGAGGTTTTCTTAAATCAAGTGAGTAGATTGGATGATTAGATTAATTAATACAATATTGCTGACAATATTTTTATCTTCTTGTCAGGGGAAAAACTCGGCATCCAGGGAGATATGGATTTATACTTCTTTGTATAAAGATACGATTGCCAAACTTCTCCCCATGCTTAAAAGAAAGTTCCCTGATGTTGATTTTAAGTTTTATCAAGCTGGTTCAGAGGAAATTGCGGCAAAAGTAAATGCAGAAATTTTAACAAACAATTTAAAAGCCGATGTTTTAATTTCAAGTGATCGTTTCTGGTATGAGGAGCTCGCAGATAATAAAGCTTTAAGCCCCATTCCTGAGGATGTATGGAGAAAAATACCAAATGATCTACGACATCCAAAAAAGTCATATGTTACTTTGAGCTTACCTGTTATGGTTTTATGTTATAACTCGGACACCGTTGATAAAAGTCTGGTACCTGAAAATTTTAAAGATTTAAGTCATCCAAAATATAATAATTTGTTTTCAACCGGTAGCCCATTGGCATCGGGGACAAACTTTACAACGATGGCCATGCTTCAATATAACTATGGATGGGATTACTTTAAAAAACTCAAGTTAAATAAAACAATCGCCCAAGGAGGTAATAGCTCCGTTTTGAGGCGAATTCAAAGTAGTGAGCGACCAATTGGATGGGTTTTATTAGAAAATGTTCTTCGATTTCAAAAAAAAGATCCTAGGCTAAAGATAATTTATCCAAAAGATGGAGTCGTTACCAATAACAATGTCCTTGCTTTAACTAATAAAGAGTTTTCTCACCCTAAATTAGACGAATTTGTTCGCTTTATGTTTTCAAAAAATGGTCAAGAACTTATGACAGATAGTTTTATGTATAGTCCACTTCAAGAAATCGCGGCCCCAGTTGGTGCCCCTAGTCTTGATTTTATTTTGAAAAACTCTTTTCCTTGGTCCAGGAAATTTATCTCAAGAACTACTGTAGATCGCTTAGATCTCAAAGAGGAATATTCCTCAATAATGTTTCAATAAATTATGATGACGTTATCAAAAAAAAATAAATACTCTCTTCTTTTAATATCTCTCGCTTGTTTTATCGCTTGCTTGTATCCATATATACGACTCGCAGAAAATACCCTCTCTCTAAACCTTGAAGATAAAGGACTGCTCTTTTCTCTTCAGAGGGTTCTAAATAACTCTTTGACAAAAAAAGCGATCACAAATACATTTTTGATCTCACTTCTAACATCGGTTTTTTCCGTCATTTTTGCCACTCCACTCGCCTGGGTATTGAGTCGGGTTGAAATAAGATTTTCAAAAAAGTGGACAACACTTTTTTCTCTGCCCTATGCTATTCCTCCTTTTGTAGGGGCGATTGCGTGGATCAACCTTGCCTCTCCTAGCTCCGGCCTTCTTACAAAAATAGTAGGGGAGAATGTCCTGGATATTTACTCCGTGGCAGGCCTTGTTTTTGTTTTAACATCATTTTTTTATACATATATTTTATTGTCTCTTCTTGGTGGACTTAAAAACATTGATAGCTCACTTGAGGAAGCCGCGAGACTTTCTGGTGCAAGTGGAATAAGGGTTTTTTTTGATATTTCATTGCCACTTTTATGGCCAAACATAAAAAGTAGCGCTCTGTTGGTTTTTCTCGCAAGTGCCGCAAGCTTTGGTGTCCCTGCTTTGATTGGCTCTCCTGGGGGAATTTATTTACTAACCACAAGGATCTACATGTTTCAAAAAATGGGATCCCTAAATGGTATTAGTGCTGCGAGTCTTTTAAGTTTCTTTCTTATCTTTCTTGCTATTTTAATTGTTACTATTCAACAACTCTTAAATAAAAATAACATTGCCTCCGTTGTGCAAGGAAAGTCTTCGAGAATTTCAAAAATTAGTTTAGGGAAAAAAGAAAATTTTGTTCAGCTGGGTTTATTTTTACTTTTTAGTATTTTATTTTTGATGCCTGTATTGAGTATCTTTGCTTCATCATTATCGAAGGTGCAGGGTGTCTTTAGCTTTTCAAATTTAACTCTTGGAAATTTTGGACATCTAATTTTTGAGATGCCTGAATTTTTAACTTCTGTGAAAAACAGTCTTTATCTAAGCATTTCTGTTGCTTCTATTTCTGTTCTTATTGGCCTTATTTTATCTTATGTGGAGGTTCGAACTAATATATTTGGACGTTCTCTTGTGAGATCGATTCCAACAATTCCATTTTCAACACCAGGAACAGTGCTGGCATTAGCGATATTACTATCGTTTGGAAGAAGGATGGGAAATATAAGTCTCTATAATACTCTTTTTTTGATTGGGGTTGCTTACTTTGTGAAATACCTATCTTTTGCAGTGAGAACGATAAGTGATGGGATGAGACAAATTGATAAGTCTCTAGAAGAATCCTCTGTTTTATGTGGTGCTACCTTTATTCGACGATTGATAGATCTTTGGTTTCCTATTTTACGCCCAATTATTATTTCTGCATGGTTTTTAATCTTTATGCCATGTTTCAGTGAATTGACTATGACAATTTTACTTACAGGGCCCGGGCTAGAAACTTTAGGGACGCTATTGTTTCAACTTCAAGAATATGGGGACTCTGGAGGGGGTGGAGCCGCTTCGCTGTGCGTGCTGCTAATCATTTTTATATTATTAATAAATTTCATTATCAAAAAAGTTTCCAAAGGAAGTTACGGATTATGAGTTCTTTAGAGTTAAAAAATATCCAAAAATATTATGGCGAAAATCATATTCTTAAAGGTTTCGACCTTATTGTTGAAGACGGTGAGTTTATTTCTTTTCTTGGCTCCAGTGGTTGTGGGAAAACTACTTGTTTGAGAATAGTTTCAGGTCTTGAAAATCAAACCTCCGGTGAATTAATCATGGGGGGTGAAGTTATCTCTAACCCAGAAAGGAGTATCTTTGTTCGCCCTGAAAAAAGACAAATTGGAATGGTTTTTCAAAGTTATGCTATCTGGCCTCACATGAATGTGTTTGATAACATCGCTTACCCGCTAAAAATCCAAAAAGTTTCTAAAAACGAAATTCAAACAAGAGTTATGGACACTCTTGGAGTAGTTGAGCTTGATGGACTTGATCAGCGTATGCCCAATCAACTCTCTGGAGGGCAGCAACAACGAGTAGCGCTTGCGCGCGGCTTAGTGGCCAGGCCAAAAGTTCTCCTTCTTGACGAGCCTCTTTCCAACCTTGATGCAAAACTTCGTCAAAAGATGAGACATGATATCAGGAAAATCCAGCAAGATTTGAAGATCACTTGTTTGTATGTAACTCATGATCAGCTGGAAGCGTTTACTATGAGTGACCGAATTGTTTTGATGAACAATGGTGTAATTGAGCAAATTGGAGCTCCTGAGCAAATTAAAAACAATCCAGAAACAGAATATGTTAGAGAATTTCTCCAATGAAAAATTACATAATTTCAATATCTTAGGCGTATTTGTTCTGTGGTAAAATTATTAAAGAAGGAGGTTTGTTGTGTATCTTCCTGATTTATATGATTGTTTCGGACTTGATGATTTAAGGCAAAAACAAGTGTCAAAAGCCTGGAGCATTTCAGAGTTTTCAAAGTTCAAAACCGTTGACCTAACAAAAAGCTTTGCTCCAATAGATACCAACTTTATTCTATACGATAAATTATCTCCAAATGAGTTATTGGTTGTAAGTCAGTTTCTAGGGCTGGTCATTAACTCTGCCATCTGTGAGCTTGAGTTAGCGATCGAGAGATCAAAAAAAGAGTGTTATCAAAATATTATCGAGCGCTTCCCTGTCTCAGTAGAGTTTGAAGAACTCGCTGAAAATTTTTTTAAAGAAGAAAAAAAACACTCAGAGGCATTTGATTTATTTTTGACTAAGTTTGCTGAAACAACGAAGGTGACTAGGCTCCAAATTAGACAGATTTTACCAACATTAAATGAATCAAAAATAGAGAAATTTTTTCGCCTCAATGGAATTATCGGTGGGCAAGCACTGTGGCTTGTAACGGCGGCAACAGAGGAGGAGTCCATAGAGGTTTTTAAAAAAATGCGTCCTCATAAAAATGAGATTGATCCATTTTTTTATCACCTTCACCGTCGTCATTTCGAAGAAGAAACCAGGCACGCCTCTTTTGCTTTTTTAATGTTAGAGTTAATAAATGATCGTTCTAGTTTACCTATTAAAAAAGTATCTCAGTGTATTGATTTTATTTTAAGTGACTTACTTCAGGTTAGTTGGGTTTTATCAGAGCTCGTAAAAACAGATAATGTTCATAAGCTGAAAGACTCTCATCCTTTCTATGAAAGTCTTTCAAATGTTCTCCCAAAGATTAGTGGTTATAACATTGCGGAGTTAATTTCTTATTTATTTAAAGAATCTCCCTTTGTCTCACTTATATTAAACCCTAGGTCAAATAAGGTTTTGAGTAATTATCTTCGTGAGAAGAATTATTTGAGCATTAGGTAATCAGAGGCATAGTTGAAAATAAGAAATCTAAATATATTCGGTAAAAATAAAAAAGTTCTCTTTAAAAAAGGAACCGCAGGAAAACCTGCAATAATATTTTTTCATGGATTTCCCGACAATTACTTTGTTTGGAATGAAGTATCAAAAGACATTGATTCTTCTTTTTTTCAAGTAGGGATTAACCTAGAGGATTTGGCGAACGTTCCTATTGGAGAAGCAAAACTCTTATTTTTAAGCGTCTTAAAAAAATTAGATCTAAATCTTGGGAATGGTCTTTATTTCATCGGTCATGACATCGGTGGCCCGGTAATGAGTTACTTTTCTGAAGTTGTAGGACAGGATTTAAAAGGATCAATTTTTTTAAACTCCTTGGATTTGGCGACATACAAAAAAAATATAATATCTCGGCAAATTCTTAAAAGCTGGTACGCACTACTTTTTCAAATAAAACCCTATCGCTGGGCAATTAAAAATAACCTTTTATTCGCTCAAAGAATTTTTAAAAAAATTGCTAAAGGCCATGAAGGAGAGATTTCATTTAAGACGATTGATTTTTATCATACCTTTTTTAATTCCCTGTTTATTAATGATGACATACCCTGTTTAAAAAGCCCTACTCTATATATTCTTTCGAAGGATGACCCCTTCATTAAAATACCTTCAAAAAATAAAGTGATGGGGGAGTTGACGATAATTCGTGGAGGGCACTGGGATCAATTTATGCGGGACTCAATGGCGGTGAGGTTAATTAATAAAAAATTAAATTCCTGGGAGATGTCTCATGCTTAATCTCAAAATAAATCAAAAGTTAAATGTGAACTCAATCCCTGGCCTTAAGTTCATATCAAAAGAAATTAATAAAAGAAGACAAAAGTCCTACTCAGACAAAGAGCTTAAACAATTTTATGAGTCTCAGAAATTAACGATTGAATCAATTAATGAAGTCGCGAGTCTACTTCGCCCTGGAGTAAGTGAATTTGATGCGGCAAAAATGCTTGATAGCTTACTTCAAAAAAAAGGAGTTAAGCATTTCCTTCATTATTCTTTTGCCTGGTTTGCAGAAAGAAGTAGTTTTAACAAGATGTCCTCTTACGACGATACATTACCCCGTAGGGATATTTTTTTAGAGGAGGAGGATTGTTTTATTCTTGATGCAGCTCCGTATGTAAATGGTGTTCCAAGTGATGTCGGGCTTGGCTTTTGTCCTTCAAAAAGTAAAGCTTACAACAAATTAGACAATCAATTAAATGAGCTTGAAGAATTAATTCCCGATTTATTCAACGGTGAGCTTAATGCCCAGGAAATTTATTCTCAAATTTCTCAAGAGATTAAAAAACGTCATCTCAAAAATGTTCATGAGCTTTACCCTTTTGGTGTGCTTGCGCACAGATTACATCCATCCAAATTATCTAATCTTCCAAGCTTCATGAAGCCTTTTTCCTGGCAAGCCTACGCAGATATTTTTTCAAGAGGCTTTCTTGAAGAAACTATCAGAGGGGAAAATATTAACTCGCTCGATGGAGTCTGGGCCATCGAGCCACATATTAGTGATGGAATTAATGGAACAAAGTTTGAGAAAATTCTCGTTGTGCGGGAGGGGAAAGTCTTTTGGCTAGACGAGTATTTTTCAACAAAAGGATCGAGGCGATGATTGTATATATAACTGGTTGCTGTGGAGGCATCGGCCAAGAGCTTGTTAAAAAATATATTCAAAAAAGATATACGGTTGTTGGTATAGATATTAATGAAGAGGCACTAAATAGAATGAGTCTTGACTGTGGCCACCTTTTTTACCCGTCACTTGTCGACTTGGCGAAAAAGAAAGAGTCTAAGAATGGTTTAAAAAAAGTTATTGAGCAATATGGAATACCAGATGTTTTTGTTCATTGTGCTGGAATTGTCACACTAAAGCCAACATCGAAAGAATCAGAAAAAGAATTCTATCAAGTAATGGAGATTAATTTTTTATCTTTTAAAAGGATATTAGATGTAATTATGCCTTTTATGGAAAAAAAAGGCGGTGTAATTGTTCCTGTTTCCAGTGTCGCTGGATTTGTTAGTGCGCCTCTTCTTGGAAGTTATAGTGCATCAAAAGCGGCTTTGATATCTTACTCTGAAGTTGTTCAAAAGGAGTTATCTCTAAGAAATTCAAATGTATCCCTTTGTTTGGTTTGCCCGGGCTTTATTGATACTCCACTAATTAGAGTTGGTGATGAAGGAGGGTTTCCTGAGTATTTAAAGCCCCTCTTATCTAAGCCCTCTAAAGTTGCTGAAATTATCTCCCAGGCCATTGAAAAAAAGAAGTCGTACATCGACCCAACCGTAAGTGGAAAGGTTATTAGTTTTCTCGATCGGATATCCCCAAAGGTCGTGAGTACTCTTAGTAAAAAAGCTTTATCTAAGGGGATGCTTAAACTTTTTAAGAACTGATTTTAAATATCGGCCCTGATTGCTACTCTTCGTGGTGCAGGATGGCCTTCGACAGTTTTAGTTTTGTCTGTCGGGCTTAAAAAATCATCTAGGCTTTGGCCGCCACTCCATGAAGTCACTCTTTGCTCCTCAGATGTAAGAGTTTCATCAAAAATTATATCTATATTTTTGAATTTACACTTTTGGAGCCAGTTGATGAGGCAACTCGTTGTTGGAATAAACCAAATATTTCTCATTTTTGCGTATCGATCATGTGGAAATAAACAATAGCTATCATCCCCTGGAATATTTATTGTCTCCAGGATGAGGGATCCATTAGGACGAAGAGATTCTTTAAGTGTCTTTATTTGTTCGATAGGATTTGGGTGGTGATAGATAATACCCATGTGAAAAATTACATCGAATTTTTTCTTAAAATAATGCAGATGTTGATGGCCCAGGAGCTCAAAATAAACAGGCAGGTTTTCTTCTAAGAGGCTTCTTATGGCCTTGTATTGAAGGTAGCAAGGTAAAGAAGGATCAATCCCTAGTGCCCATTCAGGAGAGTGCTCTAACATTTTGAATAGGAAGTACCCGTTGTTACAGCCTACATCCAGAATTTTTTTATTTTTGAGTCTAGGAAGAGAACTTTGAAGTCTGTTCCATTTAATATCACTTCTCCACTCACTATCGATTTCGAGTTCATTAATTTTAAATGGACCCTTTTTCCATGGGATAAAAGATCTCATAAGAGAGGTTATTTCCGGTATATTATTGTACTTTGAGTGAAGTTTTACAAAATGATCGTCTTTAACAGGTGAGAAGTTTGAAAAGCTTGACAGTTTACCCAGCGCTTCAATCCTTTCAGTGTAGATTTTTTGAGTAAGGTTATGTTTTATCTTTTGAGTATCTGATTGAAGTATTTTAAAAACTTCTTCGGTTACAATATCTTTTAAGAAATCACTCATTTTATTTAATGCATAAATATGAAGCGAAATTATACCACCTGAAAATCATTTCAGAGTTTTTAAAACCCGCTTCTTGTAAAAGTTTAATTTGCTGTGATGGTGTTATTGGTTTCATCACATTTTCCAAGGCTTCTCTTTTTTGAGATATTTCTAACTCCGAGTAACCATTTCTTTTCTTGAAGTCATAGTATAAGTCAGTAATCAAATTAAAGTTAAAAGTTTGTTCCGGGTTTATTTTTTCAGATAAAACAAAGGTACTTCCGGGCTTTAGTGCTTGGTATACTTTTGATAAAAGCTTGCCTCTTTTTTCTGGAGAAATGAACTGTAAAGTATAATTCATAACTATAAGATCAGCCGGTTGATCAAAAGTTGACTCTAGTAAGTCTTCATTTCTAATTTCTACCTCTCCAAAAGTACCATCGAGCTTTTCTTTTGCCTTTTTTACCATTGGTAAAGAGCTATCTATTCCATAGAGCTTTGGTGTTTTTCCAAGTTCGGCAATTTTTTTAGATAATATATTTAGTGTTGTTCCAGTAGAGCAACCCAAGTCATATATGACTGGAGTGTTGGTTTTTGAGAATATATAATTTGATAAATCGATTAGGATACGATGAATTTCGCTATAAAATGGAACCGACCTAGAAACCATGTCGTCGAAAACGTCTGCGACACGTTGATTGAACTCGAAGTCCTCAACTCCAATAATTTGTTGGCCAAAAATTTTATCAACACTTTTCATTTAAACACCTGGTATTGATGAACTAGTTATCTAAATGAAAGGGGAAAATCAAGAACTTGGGGTGTTTTTATAGGTGATTTGGCGATGTAAATGCACGAAAAATGGAAAGTGCTGATCTTTAAATAATCTATTAGTAAAGGAGGGTGGTGACCTCATGATTCAATGATAAATCTAGTATAAAAAACCTAGTAGTAAACTCGCACAATATTTGTATAGGGAAAGAATTAAATTCTTATCCAAATAGGTGAAATTATTCTAAAATATAAGCTTAAACTCTCAATAAACAGGGAAAAAAATGTTTAAAATTCAGCTCAAATTAATTGTTTGCCTCTATGTTTTAAGTGTTGCCTTTAGCAGCTCTTTTGCTTTTCAATCTAAGGATAAGCTTGTTGGCAACATACTAAAAAGCACTTTAGAGACATACCATTATAAAAAGTTGAGTATAGACGACTCTGTTTCCCAAAAAGCATTTGCGGAGTACCTAAAGAAAATAGACTTTGGTAAGCAATTTTTATTAAAAAAGGATGTTAAAAAGTTAGAAAAGTTTCAATTCTCCCTTGATGATTTTATGGTTTCTGGTGATAAAAAAATTATTGATTTATCAATAAAGCTAGTTTCCTCAGGAGTTAAAAGAGCAGAGGGTTTTAGAAAAAAGTTCTTTAAGAAGGGATTTAACTTTGAAAAAAAGGAAAGTTTAGAATTAGACCCTGAAAAAAGATCCTTTCCCAAAAGTGAAAAAGAACAAAAAGAACTTTGGAGAAAAATTTTCAAACAAGCTACCCTTTCAAGGTACTTAGATATCCTTCAGGAGCAAGAGGACCTAAAAAAAGAACAAGTTGCAAGCAAAACCAACAAAGACAAAAAAAACAAAAAGAAAAAAAGTAAATCTAAAAGTGATTCTGAAAAAATTCTTTCTCCGAAAGAGGCTCTAAAAAAAGCGAATGAAGCAATTGGTGAAAAGTATGAAAAACTTTTCTCTAGAATTTTAAAAGATGACTCAGATGATTTCAGAGAGAAAGTCTTTAACTCTGTTTCTGAAATATTTGACCCGCACACTGTATATTTACCTCCAAAGAAAAAAGAAGATTTTGATATTGATATTTCTGGAAGCTTAGAGGGAATAGGTGCCGTTTTATCAGAAGATGGCTCGTACATTAAAGTTGTTTCTATCGTCCCTGGTGGAGCTGCGTGGAGACAAAAAGAACTAGAGGCTGAGGATTTAATTATATCTGTATCTCAAGGGAAATCAGGAAAGCCAGTTAGCCTCGTAGATATGAGAGTTGATGATGCTGTTCGATATATACGAGGTAAAAAGGGAACGATTGTTAAATTAACAGTTAAAAAAGTCGATGGAACAAGAAAAACAATCTCTATTGTTCGAGATGTAGTTAAAATTTCTGAGAGTTATGTGAAGTCATCTGTAATTGAACACAAAGAATTAGGACAAAAAGTTGGTTATATAAGGGTCCCAAAGTTCTACCGAGATTTTAATGGGCAAGGACGAAATTGTTCTGAGGATGTGAGAAAAGAGCTTCTCAGATTAAAAAAAATTGGAGTGAATGGAGTTATCTTAGACCTCCGAAATAATGGGGGAGGAGCGCTTGAGGACGCTCGAATTATGTCAGGGCTTTTTATTAAAGAAGGACCGATAGTACAAATCAGAAACCATAAAGGCGCGACAGATGTTTTAAAAGATTATGACCCCTCAGTTGTTTACGGCGGCCCTTTAGTAGTGATGATTAATAGGTTTAGTGCTTCTGCATCTGAAATTTTAGCAGGAGCCTTACAAGACTATAAAAGAGCAGTTATCGTTGGTGGTGAATATTCGCATGGTAAAGGCACTGTTCAAGCAGTACTCAATTTAAATCAAGCACCTTTGTTAAAAATGTTTGGCCCAACGATGGGTGCTCTTAAAGTAACAATTCAAAAGTTTTATCGTATAAACGGTAGTTCTACTCAGTACAAGGGGATAACTCCAGATATTATCCTTCCTGATCCAATGGGCTATGCAAAAAACCGAGAGCAGGACTTAGATTATTCATTAAAGTGGGATCAAGTTGCTAAACTTAATTACGACCTTTGGGATGGACCTTTTTACAACCTAAACAAATTAAAAAATGATAGCGCAAAGAGAGTGAAGAAAAACAAAAGAATAAATAAAGTTAAGGGCTCTGTAGATTACTTAGTATCAAAGAGAGAGGATACGGTGGTTTCTTTGAATAAAAAAGCCGTGCAAAAAGAAGATAAAAAAAGAGAAGAGGTGATGAATAAATTTAAAATTGAAGAACCGAATAAATTGATTCTTGTCTCAAACTTTGAAGATGCACTTTCTGAAAATGAAGAAATTAAAAAACAAAATAAGAAGAAGTGGGAAGAAGATGTTAAAAGAAGAAAGTCTGACTGGGAGGAGGAACTTCAAAAAGACTCTCTTTTAGAAGAAACTTTGTTTATCATGAACGATATGATCAAATCTTCCATGAGTAAGGTGTCGAAAAATTAAGCGGGGATAAGAGATGAATGACTTAATTGACAATAATGAGCTTAACGAAATTTTAGAAATATTAGAAAGTCTTGAGGATGAGCACCAGGCGGCCAAGTTACTTAAAGAATTTAATGATGCATCAAAGGAGCATGGACAATTAATTTTGGATATGGATCAGACACTTAGCCACGGTGAATGGAAAAAGAAGTGTGATACTGCGAAATCTCGAGTTGACGATGTGGTCTCGCGAATTCGTTCACTTCGATAGTATAAGCTACTCAAACATAATCGATTTCTCAAGATCATCTGGGTTTTCACTAAATTGCAAAATAGTTTCTTTGCTGATTTTTGAGGCGTTATAAAGACGCATCAACGATTGATCAAAACTAATAGAACTCAATTTTGTTTTTGAAGAAAAGCTTTTTCCACCTTCATATATAATTTGATTAATCCTTGATAAATCTTCCTTTCCTAAGATACATTCTTTGATTCCTGGCCCATTGATCATAATCTCCTGAATTGGATAGATTTTTTTCCCATTAAAACTTGGTACAAGCTTTTGGCCAATCACTGCATTGAGGCTGTCAGCGAGACGGAGCCTGATGTTTTGTTGCTCTTCTGGAGGGAACATTGAAATAATACGATTAATTGTGCTTGCCGCATTTGAAGTGTGAAGGGTAGAGAAAATATGGTGGCCTGTTTCGGATGCCTTTAAGGCAATCTCTATTGTTTCAGTATCTCGCATCTCACCAATAAGAATGACATCAGGGTCCTGCCTAAGACTCGCCCTAAGCCCTGATTTGAACGTTTCGGTGTCTAAGCCAATTTCTCTCTGAGATATCTTTGACTTTTGAGATTGGTGTATAAATTCAATAGGGTCTTCGATTGAAATGATATGCCTTTTTTGGTTTTCGTTTATGTAGTTAATCAAAGATGTGAGCGTGCTACTTTTTCCTGATCCAGTTGGACCCGTAACAAGCGTTATACCAGCTTTTGGTTTAGTTAGGTCACTTAGGTTTACTGGGAGTCCTAGGCTCTCTATGGAAGGTATTTCTAGTTGAATGATTCTTAAAATGATCCCAAATTTTCCAGAGAATCTGAAACTATTGTGTCTAACACGACATACTCCTGATACTTCATAGCTTCCATCTCGTTCAAACGGTATTTTATCATCAGGAATTTTTTTAATATTTAAAAGTTTAAATATTGATAGAAAATCCTCCTTGGAAAGTACTCCAGACTTTATCGGGGTCAAATCACCACGAATTCTAAAAGCAGGAGATTCTCCCTCCCTCAGGTGAATGTCGCTTGCTTTATTTTCAACAGCAACTTTTAGCAGAGTTTGAAAATTTTTCTCAGAAATTGCCATAAAATTACCTTCAGCCTTTTAAATCTCTATCTTAAAATGTTAACAAAGTTTGAAGTTTTATAAAGGTTGGTTTTGAAAAAAGTTTTGGTCATAAGATTTTCGAGTTTTGGAGATATAGTTCAAGCCTCTACAGTCAATCAAGCTCTAAAAACAAGATACCCAGATGTACAGATCACCTGGCTAACTAAATCTGCTTTCGCACCCCTTTTGAACTCCGATCCTAATGTGGGGAAGGTAAAAAAGCTTGAAGAGTTCAAGGGGGTGTATTCGATACATAAGTGGATCGAAAAACAAGATTTTGATCTAGTTTATGATGCACATAATAGCATGAGGTCAAATTTAATCCACCTTATCTCACTAGTACGCCGTTTGAGTAGTTTATGGATTAAGAGACCAAAAAGTAGGTGGAAAAGATTTTTACTTTTTAAATTTAGGATTAATCTCTTCCCAAAGCCCTTTGTCGGTCAAGCTTCCTATCTTGCCCCATTGCTAAGTTACGTCCCAAAAATAAAGCCAAACCACTCATCTTGGGAGTTTGACAAGAATATAGCTGATAAAGTGGCAAGTCTTGTTGATGGGAATAAATATTTCGTTTTTGCGCCTAGTGCCGCTTGGGAAATGAAAAGATGGCCTGTACAGCATTGGAAACGGCTAATAGATTTGTTTTTAGAAAACTTTCCAAGTGAAACTATCGTCCTCGTTGGGGGTCCAAATGATCAATTTATCGAAGAGTTAAATTATCATGACAACATTATAAACTTATCTGGGAAACTCTCTCTTTTAGAGTCTTCATATTTAGTGACAAGAGCCGAATTAACAATATCAGCAGATACTGGAATAATTCACGTGGCTGATGCTCATCAAAAGAAAGGGATTTTGCTCAATGGGCCTACTGCTTTTGGGAAAACATTTAGCCCAACAATTCAAATTCTAGAGGCAGGACTCTACTGTCAACCATGTTCAAAAGATGGACGTGGTAAATGTGAAAGGCAGATTTATCAAAAGTGTATGGTTGATATATTGCCTGATCAGGTTTTGGAGGTAACTAAAGGGATGATTTCTAGAGCCTAAAGTTATCGGCAAAACTTTTTTCGCATTTCCCATAACTTCGAGCTGATTAGCGGTCTTTGTCCTATCTTTGTTGCTATCATCAAAAGTTTAGTGATTTTTAGGCTTTCAGACTCCGAAAACAAAAGTATAAGCATCTCTCTAATAAAGTTTGTCTGAAGGGTGATGTAGTTATCAGTACCGATACCTAACCTTACACCTTTTTTCTCCCACCAACTAAACGGATGATCTTTATAGTCAGGAAAGGCACCTGTGAGTTTTAAATTCGAAGAGGGAAGTGCCACAAGTGAAACTCTCTTATTTATCATTCTATTAAGCACGTCATGTTGGTAATGCTCTATTTCTCTCGCGTGGTGAAACTTTTCCTTTGTCAGCATGTCTTTTTCAATTGGTGAAAGTGAAATACCTTTTGAGAGTTTCTTTTTGATTTCTAATGGGAGTCCTTGAATATCATCGATCTCTTCTTTTAATATAGATTTTTCCGTGAGGGGTATCCCTTTTTCATTAAGTTCTAATGTATCTTGAAGAATTCGATGAAAATAAAAATTAGGGTTAATTCCCAGACTAATTCCATGCTCTAAAGTATCAATGTGCCAAATATTCATCGCATTATCTACTGATTGAACACCTTTTCTTAAAACCTTCCAAGTTTCTCCGTGGTGAGACTTTATTCTAAATCCGTTATACTGTAATTTTCTAAAGCCATCTTTCATTTCCTCAAAATGAGCTTTTCGGTAAAGACCTTTTTCATCACCAACGGTATCAACCTCTGTAAGAACACTTTTAAGGTACGGATACTTTTGTAATAACTCTAAAATATCCTTGACCTGACTTTCAAAGTGCTCCTTCTTGCTAGAAAAATTTTCTTTGTCATAAAAGTCTAATTCTTTTCTAAAGCAAGGAGTAAGGGTGAAATTAAAATTTGAATTTTCTTTTTGGTACCTCTTAAAGCCATCATATAAACCAAGAACCACATCTTCACTTGTGACATTTTCAACGCCAGGTATTTGCTCGCTCTCAATTGCGGTTGATCGAGAGAGAGTGAACTTTAGCCGAATACTTCCCACGTTAAACTCTTCAAATAACCTTTTTGCCATGTGATAACTAGCTTTTTCATGTATTTCTTTATTTCTTAATATTACTTTTGGGAGGTAAAGAATTTTTAAGTATTCTGAAAACTCCTCTCCCTCTTTAAGCTGAATAAGATCCCTTACGTCTTCCTCGGATTTTATTAAGACATCTTTTTCATATACACTTGATATTTTTTCTAACACCATCTCTCCTTCTTTTGATTCCAAAATAGGTGCAAGATGTGGATAAATAAAACTTTCATGTAAAGAGCCTGTTAGGTGAATGTGCTCTTCGCAATAGGGAATTGGAAAGTTCTTAAAAAAGAAAAAAAGAACCTCGCTAATGGGGTGATTCAAGAGATCATCTATTTTGATTTGATCTCCTTGGAATTTGTGAACCAAGTTTTGAAAATCAAGAATGATTTCTTTTTCACTTTGTGTCGTGTCGTTTTGGGCCAAAAGTAGTTCAAGGGTATGGTTTAATGATAGTCCATTCGTTTCTGAGATAATTTTTATGAGGTTTTTTTTAAGATGTTCAATCGTCTTATTCATGCGGATTTCTTAGCCTTTTTTTCGTGTTTTTTTATTATCTCATAAGCGTCTTGAATAATGATAAAATTATTATGAGCATTTTTTATAAGGTCACCTGTTAAATTAAGTCCGGCAACCCTATCTGGATGCGCTGATGCTAGTAACTTTTTTTGTTTTTTCTTAATATAGTTAAAATTATAACTAGACTCATCTTGTCCAAAAACTTTTAAAGCTCCTGAGAAGTCATTTTTGTCTTTGGGTGCCTTAAGAGGGAGAATGGTCTTTATTGTGACTATTTGTTTTTCTAATTCATTTATAAATGTACTTAGGTGTTTTGGATGATTTGTTCCTTTTATAAAACAAAAGTCAATGATAATTTCATCCATTTTTTTTGCATCAACTTTATCCAAGGGAGAGGAGTTTTTTAGGACGCTGTTATAAATAGCTTGCATTGGGTAATCTTTAGATAATTGAATGACACATTTGATTGCCATCGTTATCAGTTCCTTTGTCGTTTTGTTTTCAGATGAAATTTTATCTAAGAAGGTATTTTCATTGTTCGATAATGTGTCTGATAAAATGGAGTAAAGACCAATAAAGTTAATGAGTGCAATTTTAGGTGAGTTAAGTCCGGCCAAAAAACTAATTTTATCTTCTTTGATTAGTTTATTTATGACGGCGGTTATTTTAGTTATTTCAAACCTAGATTTAAATGCTTTATTTAATTCAATTTGGATATCTTTAATCTCTTCACTATCTCCCCAATGCAGTTGTTCGATTAAATATATAAACCACTGTGCCTCTTGCTCCTTTTCAGGTGACGTATCCTCCTCTGTTAATTTTTTAAAATAATCAAGAATCGCATCTTTTGGCGATACATTTTTCTTACTTCCATTTTTTTTGATTATGCCCTCTCTACCTGAGTCACTATCCGATAATTCATTAATTTTTAGTTTAATCATGTGATCAAGGCTGGCTTTTGGATTCTTGGATTTATATTTATTTTTTACAAACAGCTCTGCAATTTTAGGGATTACTACTTTATTAAAAATGAGCACTCCAATGGCCAACGCAAAAAGTTTTAGGAGTACTTCCAAGCTTAGGCTCATTTTAGTAGTCCGTTTAAATGGTGGTTACGTTTTATTTTCAAATTGCTTTTTTCCTACTAAAATTAGGCTAATGGAAAGCCAATATTTACAATGGGATATCGAAACAATTGAGTTAAAACTGAAGTATGCTTGGAAAATCTCAAGAAATACTAGCTTTACTAAACAAAACTTGATTATTTACTTGGATAATCAAGCTGTTGGAGAGGCTGCTCCAAACGTTCGATGGGGTGAGACAATTGAGAAAATTGCCAGAGAGTTTGAGAGCATAAGATCTAGATTACCAAAAAAAAAGTGTGACTTACCTTCTTTTTCAAAATCTATTCAAAACTTAGCGATATCAAACTCCTTGAAGTGTGCCTTGGATATGGCTTGCGCCTCTAGTTTTTTATTAAAAAAAGGCGAGTGCGATACCTCTTACTCGCTTCCAATTTTGGATATAAATGAATACGAAGAATTTATCTTTGATAACCAATTAAGTAGATTTAAAACTTTAAAGATAAAGCTTGATAATAATTTAATCTCAGAGCGTATTTCAAAAGTTAAGCAATTCTTTTCTGGTGACCTCTTTGTCGATTTCAATGAGGCTTTTTTAAATTACGAAGAAATAAAACCCCATGTTCAAACCTTGAATGAAAATATCAAGCTGGTGGAGCAACCGTTTAGGGAGGGAAGTTTCTTAGATAACAAAAAGTTAAAAAATGAGTTAATTTGTGATCTTTTTTTGGATGAAGATATTACTGATAAAGATATTCTCCCTGATATGGGGCAATACTGTGATGGAGTCAACGTGAAGATTCAAAAGGCAGGAGGACCAAGCAGAGCTGCTCAACTTTTGGCCCAGGCCAAGAATCAAAAACTAAAAACAATGGTTGGTTGTATGGTCGAGACTTCTCTGGGGATCTCACATTCAATGAGGCTTAACAATGTTGATTTTTATGATCTAGATGGGAGCTTGATGATTTTAGATGAACCTTTTTCATTGTGCTTTGAAAAAAACGGTGTGCTGCACTAAAAAATTATATATTTGTAGGCGAAAGATAAGACTTTATTGTAGGCTTATTTAACGGAGATCAGATGAAAGTTGGATATGACGCAAAAAGAGTTTTTCATAATTGGAGAGGTCTTGGAAATTACTCCAGAGATCTTATAACTGGCCTAGAAAAGTTTTTTCCCGGCCATGATTACATTCTTTTTTCTATGGATTATACAGATCAGAGGGCTTTGAATTTTGAAGAAAAGAACCCTCGCCTTAAAGTTGTGAAGCCCAAATCCTTTTTTTCAAGATTGTTTCCTTCTCTTTGGAGGTCTGGTTATTCAAAGTTATTTGATGAATATGAGCTGGATATTTTTCATGGGCTTTCCCACGAGCTTCCCAGGAAAAGGAATAATTCAAAAACTAAGTTTGTCGTTACAATTCACGATTTAATATTTATTAGATACCCAGAATACTTTCCGTCTGTAGACAGGAAAGTTTATATGGCGAAAGTAAAATACGCATGTAAAGTCGCCGATGTAATTGTTGCGATTTGCGAACAGACAAAAAATGATTTAGTTGAAATTCTTGAGGTTCCAGCAGCTAAGATTAGAGTTGCCTACCAAAGTTGTAATCCAATTTTTTTTAATAAATTGAGCTCGGATGAAATCCAAAATGTGCTTAGTAAATATTCCATAAATGATGAATACTTTCTTTTTGTAGGTGCATTTGAGGAAAGAAAAAATGTATTAACTTTGATCGATGCATATTATCACTTTGGAAAAAGTAAAAAATTAGTATTAGTAGGGAAAGGTAAAAATTATAGAAAAGAGATGGTAAAAAAGATTACGTCGCTCGGTCTTGAGGATTGTGTAACTATTTTAGAGGGAATTCCTCTTGAAGATTTACCCGCGATCTATCAGGGGGCATTTGCCTTTTGTTTTCCGAGCTTCTTTGAGGGCTTTGGCATACCTCTCATCGAGAGCTTGTTCTCAGGTAAACCGGTTATTACTACAAATGGTAGTTGCTTTCCGGAGGTGGCCGGCCCCGGTGGTTTATATTGTGATCCAAATAATGCATTTGAGATCACTAAAGCGATGGAGTTATTGTCAGTGGACTCTGTGACTTATAATAAATTATCGCAAGAGGGCTTGAAGCATGTTTCCAAATTTCTGCCCGAAAATACAAATAAAGTTATGATGGACGTTTACGAAGAAGTACTAAGTAAAGATTGACTCATTCTTTCTCTGTAATTAGGTTTAAGTTTTCTAATTTGTATTTTTTAAGCAAATCAATAATTTTGACTACCTTTTTATACTCCACAGATTCATCAATTCGCAAAACAACGGGGACTTTTTTATTCTTAGTATTGGCAAGCGAATTTGAAAAATCATTTAAGGATATTTTTTTCCCATTTAGAGCAATTTCGCTTTTTGTTATCTCAACTTGCAGATTCTTATTGTTATTACTTTTAGACTCGGTTGTTTCTCCAGAAGGTAAGTTTAAGATTAATGCTAATTCTTCTTTCTTAAAGACAGTAGAAACCATAAAAAATATCAACAATAGAAAAACCACATCAATCAATGGAGTTAAATCAATTGTGGATGCTTCTCTGGAGCGTTTTTTCATTACTTTAATACCTTGAGAAGAATTTCTTTTTCTAATATTTGCTCAAGATCGTCGACCATTCCAATGAGGTAGTTATGTCCTATATAATGAGGTATAGATACTATTAGTCCTCCTACGGTTGTTATTAAGGCAAGAGAAATACCACTTGCAAATACACTTGGGTCACCCATTCCACTAGAAGCCATTTTATTAAATGATAACAAGACACCCAAAACAGTTCCTAATAATCCAAGTAGAGGGGAAATTGTTGCGATTATCTTAATCGTATTGAGACCTTTTTCTATTGTATTCATATATGAACTTAACTCTCTTAAAGTTATTTCGACTTTCGCCTGAGAGTCTGAGTGTTGTCCATCGGCCGCGAATATTTCTTTTATCTTCGAGGATATAAAAAGAGCAGTTTGTGCGATATTTTTTTTGGATTGATTGAGCCCAAAAAACTTATAGAGCATTAAGGCAACACCAAAAATATTTAGCGCTAATAATATATACATAATCGCACCACCTTGATGAATATAGTCCACTATTTTCATGCGAGTCTCCTTAATTATTTCTAATCATTATTTTGACGACATTGTCTGTGGATGGCAACCTAACTCAAAGATTTTCTAAAGGTGTTTAATGAAACATTTCAATTTGCTGTTTTTTATAATTTTTTACTCATGTGCAAATCAACCAGTTGATTATTTTTCGTCCGAAGCCCCAAGGTTAAAAAATAAATATCAGGCAACTTCAGAAAAACTTATGATTTCCTCCCAGGGAAATCACAGTACAAATGCTGGTATCAAGATAGCTAAAATGGGTGGAAACATCATTGATGTTTTTACTGCGGTTAGCTTTGCTATTTCCGTCGAAAGACCCCAGAGCACTGGGTTAGGTGGCGGAGGTTTTCTATTATATTACGACCCAAGTTCAATGGATGAACCCGTTAGTTTAGACTTTAGAGAGATGGCCCCTTTAAGAGCTCACAAAAAAATGTATGTTGACTCAAGCGGAAATGAGATACCCCTTAAATCAAGAGTTGGTATGGATGCTGCGGGAGTGCCTGGATTTGTTGATGGAGTATTAACTGCTCATAAAAAATGGGGGAAGCTACCTCTAAACAAAGTGTTGGCCCCCGCAGTTGATTTAGCTAGAGAAGGCTTTGTCGTTTATCCCGAATTAGAAAAAGCACTTAATTACAAAAAAGATGACCTCGCCAAGTTTCCCGCAACTAAAAAAATATTTTTTAGAAAAAGTGGTGAGGTCTTAAAAGCAGGAGACCTTCTAAAGCAAACCGATTTGAGCAAAACAATCGAATATATATCGCTAAAGGGAAAAGATGGTTTTTACAAAGGCTATGTAAGAGATCAGATTGTTCAATCAAGTAAAGTTCATGGTTCGGGGTTTTTTCAAAAAAAGGATTTTAATATTTATAAAACTAAGTTTAGGGCGACGGTCAAAGGAAGTTATAAAGGCTATCCCATTTACTCAATGGGGCCACCGAGCAGTGGTGGTGTCCATGTTATTCAAATATTAAATACTCTTGAGAATTTAAACTTAGTTGAGCCTTATGGTAAGTTTGAGGTTCATGCGATGAGTTCAGCAATGATGCAAGCATTTTATGACCGCGCAAAGTATTTGGGTGATGCAGACTTCGTAAATGTTCCAATAGATGGCCTTACAAGCAAGGGCTACGCTGATGATTTATCTAAGGAAATTAAAAATACTAAGGCATTTGATCGAGGAAGCGAGAATGCCCTAGACCCTTTTAAATATGAAAGTGATGAAACAACACATTTTTCAATTATGGATAGTGAGGGGAGAGTTGTAGTTACCACCCAAACAATAAATGGATACTTTGGAAATTCTGTTGTTGTCGAAGGAACCGGTGTTGTTATGAATAATGAAATGGATGACTTTGCGACAAAGGTGGGAGCGTCTAATCTATTTGGTGCCATCGGTGGCAAGAACAACCTAGTTGAAGCAAGAAAAAGACCTTTGAGTAGTATGTCTCCAACAATCGTTCTAGACAAAGAGAGTAAATCTCCTTTGCTTGCAGTTGGCACACCGTCGGGAACTAGAATCTTAACTTGCGTTATGCAAACCATTTTAAACTATCTTGAATATGAGAATAATTTATATGATTCAGTAGCGATGAAAAGATATCATCATCAGTGGAGACCAAACTACATAAGAGTTGAAGGAAGTGGTTTCTCTCAGGAACTCTCAAGACAACTTAAAGATATTGGCCATGAGTTAAAAAATCAAAACCTTGGCTGCCGAGTCCAGGCAATCGAGTTTAGAAACAATAAACTTACAGGAGTTTCCGATCCAAGAGGGGAAGGGAAAAGCCAAGGCCTTTAGTTCAGAGTTTTTGTAACATATAGACGAAAAATTTTATCTTTTGATCGTCTAATCGTGCAGTTACCGTCTTCTTTTTTTCCAAGAAGAAAATCATAATAATCTGGTAGCGTATCAGCAACTTCTAGAATAGACTTACCCTCGTGTTCACCGAAATCAATAAAAACTTGGTCTTCGGCTAGGATTCCGGTTAAAGGACTCACTTCTTGTGTTGACACTTTTCCCTCCTTGGAAATTTACTGTCTCAATAATAATTGTTTATCAAAAATAAAAATTTTCCAACTAATTTATGTTGGAGCTTTTGACTCTGATAATGGTCTATATGTTAAAAAACTTCGTAGAAAAGTTTACTAGAAACTTAAATTCTTCCTTATTTGATGGAGGTGTAGAAATCTTTATGAGTTCAAGAGCCTTATATAATGAGTTCTTCGGGCGATAAGGTCGATCGGATATCATTGCAGACAGGACATCAGAGAAGTGAAGAAAAATTAATTCAGGCCCAAATAATATTTTCTCACTTTTTATGTCATGGTGGTGTTTTATTAAATTTAGTTGAGTAGTTGATAAGTGAAGGTTGTCTTTACAAATAAGATATGAATAGCTCGAGTGGCAATTAATTTCTTCTCTTTGTTTTTCGTTTATATTTTTTGTTAATAGTGTGCTCTCATTTATAAGAGACATTCCTATGTCTTTAAATAGGCTCGTTATAAAAAGAGTTTGGTTAAATTTTTTTTCAAATACTTTGGACTCCTCCAAAAGGTGAGAGAAGATTAACGTTGATTTTAGCGGCTGAGAGAACAAGAAGTAATGGCCCAGTTTTGAAAACTTGTTGAAAATAGTGGGTGTAAATTTTTGGTAATTGACAAAAATCTCACTTACTAATTTTGTAATTTGATGATGGCCTTGAAGGATTTCTTTGTTAAATGGGTCTTTGTAAACAAACTTTTGATGGAGTAAGCAAAGGTTGAGTAACCTAAGTCCATTATAAACGGGAGAGCCATGGGAAAACTTTTTACAAATGTCTGTAATTTCCTTTTTAACGAAAGAATTGAAGATTTCAAAATCAGATTTCTTGCATAATATCTCCAAGTTCTTTTTTGATACAAGTTTCATCAAAGTACTCTTCGTGATTTTTTGATCCTTGAAAATACATGGAGTAAATAAATCAGTGTTTGAGTAAAGATTGCATGGAGAAATACTAAAAAATAAAACTTCTTTAAGAGAAATTTTTTCAAATGAAAATGATTGAATTAATAGGTCTTTTTCCACATATACTTTTCGTCAAAAATGGAAATGTTGTTTGAGGGTTACTAAATGGTGGAAATAGTTGCCTTGTTTTGAGCTTTACTCGATGGATGAAATACTTGCCTTGTCGGGTGAATACAAGTGGCATTTAACATAGTGGTCTCCTAGGTTAAATTCACTTGGATAACTCCTTTTACAGTCGTTAACCGCATCTTTACATCTTGAGTGAAAGTGACACCCCGATGGTGGATTTGCAGGTGATGGAAGCTCTCCTTCAATGACTTCGTAATCATTTATGCTACGACTTGGGTCAACAACAGGGGAGCTGTTAATAAGTGCTCTAGTGTATGGATGGGCAGGTTGATTAAAAACTTTATCGACACTTGAGCGCTCAACAATTTTTCCTAGGTACATTACAGCAACTTCATGAGCAATGTGTTGTATAACAGATAGGTCATGTCCTATAAAAATGTAAGTCAGCTTTAATTCGTTTTGAAGATTTCTTAATAAATTAATAATTTGTGCTTGGATTGATACGTCTAATGCAGAGATAGGCTCATCACAGATTATTACTTTTGGTTTTGTAATTAAAGCCCGAGCAATGCCGATCCTTTGCCTTTGACCGCCTGAAAACATGTGTGGGTATCTATGCGCCATCTCTTTGGTAAGTCCGACGAGCTCCATTACCTCAAGAGATTTTTTATAAATCTCATCTTTATCCATTTCTCCTTTTATAATTAAAGGAGCACCAATGAGTTCCCACGCTTTTTTTCTAGGGTTGAGAGAATTGTATGGGTCTTGGAAAATCATCTGTATTAGTGAGCATTTCTCACTTCTATTTATTTCGCTTAGGTTTTGATCCCCAATGTAAATAGAACCCCCCGTAAGCTCTTCAATACCAAGAATAGTTTTTGCTAATGAGCTCTTTCCGCAACCAGATTCACCTACTATTCCAAGAGTCGTCCCTTTTTCGACCTCTAGTGACACTCCATCAACAGCTTTAATGGTACTTTTGTCGCCAAAGAGTCCCTTCGTTTTGTAGTGTTTTTGTAGTGCATTTATTCTTAGTAGTTTTTCCATCAGTATCACGCCTTAATCATTAATAATTATGCACCTACTTCTTATGCCATCAATTTCTTTTAGTTCTATAGAAGACTTAGAGCACTCCTCTAGGACTTTCTCACACCTAGGAGCGAACTGGCAGCCAATCGGTCGCTGGTCAAGACTTGGGACTGTTCCTTTGATGCTAAAAAGCTCTTCTTGTTTCTTTGACATATTTGGTAGAGAGTTCAACAGTCCTTTAGTGTAAGGATGGCGGGGAGATGTTATCACCTGCTTGATGCCTCCTTCTTCAACTATTTCACCTGCATATAGCACCTGTATTCGATCTGAAATTTGTGAGACGACTCCTAAATCGTGTGTGACAAATAAGATGGCCATATTATTTTCTGTTTGTATTTCTTTGAGAAGTTTTAAAATTTGTAATTGTATCGTTACATCGAGGGCAGTTGTAGGTTCGTCTGCAATGAGAACATCAGGGTTTCCCGCAATGGCCATAGCAATCATTACTCTTTGTGCCATGCCTCCGGAGAGTTCATGAGGGTAGCAAGATAGTCTTTTTTTTGGCGCCGGAATTCCAACTTTTTCAAGAAGGTCAATTGCCTTGGTGCGAACTCTTTCAACTGATGAGCCCGGGTTAGCTTTTCGTATAACCTCCGCGAGCTGAAACTCTACAGTGAAACAGGGGTTTAATGCAGACATAGGATCTTGGAAGATGATACCAAAGTGGTCACCTCTCAAGAGCTGCCATTCTTTATCAGATATAGATTTAAGATCTTTGCCATTGAAGCTCAATTCATCAGCCTCAACAATTGCCTCTGGCGGGAGAAGCCCCATAATGGCCATATTGGTTATGCTTTTCCCGCAGCCCGATTCGCCCACAACACCAAGTGTCTCTCCTTTATCGACGCTGAAAGAAACATTTCGAACGGCCGTCACAATCCCTTTTTTAGTTTTAAATTTTATTGTAAGGTTTTTTACAACTAGCACTTGTTATCCCTTTTTCAGTCTCGGGTCGAGAGCATCTCTTAGTCCATCACCAAGTAGATTGAATGCGACAACGATTAATAAAATACAAATTCCGGGAAGTGTGACCTGCCACGGGTTACTTTCAATAAAAGGTCTCGCATCAGAGAGCATTATACCCCACTCTGATGTAGGAGGTTGCGCCCCAAGTCCTAAGAAACCTAAAGCTGCAGCGTTAAGAATCCCATCACTAAAGCCTAGTGTGCATTGAATTATAAGTGGGGCACTACAGTTGGGAAGAATTTCAAGAAACATAATTCTAAAGTCACCTGCCCCAAAAACTCTCGCTGCCATGACGTAATCTTTTTGTTTTTCTTCAATCACTCCTGCGCGCACAATTCTAGTGAAAGCTGGCACCGAAACAATCGCCACTGCCATAACTGCATTGACTAGCCCTGGACCCAATATTGAGACAATAACAATCGCAAGTAATATTGATGGTAATGCCATCAAAATATCCATTGAGCGCATAATTAATTTATCGACTTTTCCCCCATAGTATCCAGAAATAAGACCGAGAGTAAGACCTAAAGATGCTGAGACTAAAACAACAAAGAAACCAATAAATAAACTTAGGCGTGCTCCGTGAAGTAACCTTGTTAGAGTATCTCTACCCATGTCATCTGTCCCTAGTAGGTGAAAGGAGGAACCACTATGGGACCAAAGCGGTGGAAGACGTAATGATTCTGTTAGCTCAGAAGGTGAAAACGGTGAAATGATTGGCCCAAAAATGGCCAACACTATAAAAAAAAGACAGATGAATAATCCGATTAGAGCACCCTTATTTTGTGCTAACTCTGACCACAGGAGCTTTATTTTATTTTCTTCCATTATTTAATTTTCCCTCTCATTTTTGGGTTTACCCAGGCGTATAGGAGGTCAACGATAAGATTTATTGAAATAATCATGACAGCAATTATTAACACACCACCTTGAATCACTGGGTAGTCTCTCGCTGTAATACTAGCGACTAACCATTTTCCAATCCCAGGCCATGAAAATATTGTTTCAGTTAGAATCGCTCCAGTAATGATGCTACCAAACATTAATCCTACAACAGTCACTATTGGGACTAAGGCATTTCTTAAAGCGTGGATAAAAACGACTCTTTTTATGGCCAAGCCCTTCGCTTTTGCTGTTCTTATATAGTCCTGTCCTAGTACCTCAAGCATACTAGATCTTGTCATCCTAGCAATTACCGCAAGAGGAATAGTGCCCATTGCAATGGCCGGCAGTACTAGACTTTTAGCCGCGCTAATAAACGCTTCAATTCCATCCTCACTCAATAAAGAGTCGATCAGCATGAAGCCCGTGACCGTATCTACATCATACATAAAACTTATTCTGCCGCTTACTGGAGTAAGGCCTAGCTGAACAGAAAAGACGAGAATTAAAATAAGTCCCCACCAAAAAATAGGCATAGAGTAACCTACGAGACTTGTTCCCATTAAAAAATAATCAAGAAATGTTTTTCGCTTTAAAGCGGCGATAACTCCTATTGGAATACCAAGCGTAATCGCAAAAAATAAGGCAACTAAACCAAGTTCAAATGTTGCACCAAAGCGATCAGAAAACTCATCAATTACTTCTCTTTTTGAGACGATGGATTTTCCAAGGTTTCCCCTTACGGCATTTTTTACAAATGTAAAATATTGCATGTGCATTGGTTGATCGAGTCCAAGTTTTGATTTCATTTCTTGATAGACCTCTGGGCTTGCACCACGCTCTCCAAGCATAAGCATTACGGGGTCTCCCGGAACCATTCTTACCAAAAAGAATGAGATTAGTGTTACCCCAAAAAGAGTTGGTAGAAAATCAAGAACTCGTTTTAGAAGATATTGTCCCATTACTTCATTTCCACATCAGTGAAGATATCTCCTCCAAGTGGGTCAATAGTGTAACCGTTAACTTTTTTACTCATTGCTCTGTAAACTTTTGAATGAACAATTGGAACCCATGGAACTTCTTTATGAAAAATTTCTTGTGCTTTTTTGTAGAGTTTCTCTCTTTCTTTTTGCGCGAATACTTTTCGCGCTTTTTCAACAAGTTCATTAAATTTTTTGTTACACCATAGTGCTACGTTTGACCCCGCTTTTACACCCTGGCATCCAAGAAGGACATGCAAGAAGTTATCAGGATCTCCGTTATCACCAGTCCAGCCAAGTTGTATTAATGAGTGCTCCCCATTTCTTGATTTTGAAAGGTAGGTTGGCCAATCATAAGTGACGAGTTTAATTTTGATCCCAATTTTAGCAAGATCTGCTTGCATCATTTCACCCATCTTTTTTCCCGCAGGGTTATATGGCCTAGATACTGGGAGGGTCCAAAGCTCTGTTTCAAAACCTTGTTCAAGTCCAGCTTGCTTTAAAAGATTTTTTGCCTCTTTGATATTAAGCGAATGCTGTTTTATGTTTTGGTTATAAGACCACATCGTCGGTGGGATTGGGTTTTTTGCGGAAATAGCATTACCTCTATATATTGCATTGATATAAGCATCTTTGTTTAAAGCAAGGTTAATTGCTTTTCGAACCCGAACATCATTGAAAGGTTTTTTTGTCGTATTCATCGCAAGGTAAGCGACATTTAAGCCAGAGGCCTCTTGAACCATTAGGTCTTTATTTTTTCTCATTGACTCTAAGTCTGATGGGTTAGGTTCAATCATTAAATGACATTCACCAGTTTTTAATTTTTGATAACGAACGGATGCGTCTGGAGTAATGCTGAAGACGAGTTTTTTAATTTTAGGGGCACCTTTAAAGTAGTTCTTATTTACGTTGTACCTAATGAGCGTATCTTTTTTATATTTTTTAAAAATATATGGGCCAGTTCCTACCGGGTAGTGATCAATTCTTTCTTTCTCTCCTTTAGTCACTAGAGTGTCAGCGTACTCCTTGGATAGAATACTCATAAAGCTCATGGCAAGGTTGGCGAGAAATGGAGCATTTGGTTCATTTAATGTAATTTTAATTTGGTGCTCTCCGGTCTTCTCAATTGATCTGAGCAGCTCGCTCATTCCCATTGATTCCCAATATTGATAACTCCCTCCGTTAACAAGGTGATAGGGGTGGTCTTTTTTTAGTTGTCTATTGAAAGAGAATATTACGTCATCAGAATTGAGTTTTCTTGATGGTGAAAAGTATTTTGTTTGATGAAAGGAAATGTCATCTCTCAGGTTGAAAGTAAAAACCTTTCCGTCCTTTGAAATATCCCAGCTTTTTGCAATACCAGGTTCAATCTCAGTAGAGCCTCTTTTGAATTCGACAAGGCGGTTGTATATGGGATGAGCGGACGCATTGTTTGATGTTCCGTCAGTAGTAATTTGTGGATTAAATGCACTTGGACTTCCTTCAGAACAATAGACAAATACGTTTGCCTTAATCGCCGTTGAAAAAATAAGAACCGTGGTAAAAATTAAATTTTTCATCTTTTTTCCCTTAAAAAAAGTTGAACCTAAAGTTTAACTGGAATTGATTTAGTAATTGTAGTTTCTTTCTCACTTAAAGAACACCTGTAAGCGAGAATTTTAACCCCTGCCTCTTCCGCTTTTTTAAGAAGGTCCGCATAAACGGGATCAATTTCACTGGCAGGAGAAAAAGAGTTTACGTCTTCTCGAGAGACGACAAAAAGCATCGCTGCCTCATGGCCTTGATTTCTTATTTGAATGAGCTCGTTTAAGTGTTTTTGTCCCCTGGTGCTCACTCCATCTGGAAACAAGGCAACATTGTCACTCCAAAGAGTCACATTTTTAACTTCGACGTAGCACTTTCTTTTTGCTTCTTTATATTTTTTTTCTTCTCCATCAAATAACAACATGTCAATGCGACTATCACCCACCTTAACCTCTGGTCTTATGTGTTCGTAGCCAACAAGCTCTTTGATTTTTCCATTTTTAACTGCTTCGAAGGCAATGTGATTGGTGCGGGAAGTATTAACATTGATCCAGGTTTTTCCATTACTTGTCATTTCCAGAGTAAATTTGAGCTTTCTTTTTGGATCGTCTGACTTACTAAGAAGAACTGGCCAGTCTTTTTCCCAACAAGTTTTCATACTTCCAGTGTTTGGAGTGTGTGCAGTGATAAGTTCTCCGTTTTCTAAAGTGACATCAGCTAGAAACCGTTTGTACCTTTTTTGAATTTTTCCGTGGTAGAGAGGTTTTTGAAATTCCATAATTCCTTGCCTGTTGTGGGGATAAAGGGCAATATTTTGTATAACTTATGTGAGGAGCGGTGTCCATGAATCAGTCTTTGGTAAATGAGCTAATTGAGCTAGGGGCGATACAATTTAATTTTGAAGAAGGCTTCACCTATGCGTCCGGAAAAGTGGGTCCTATTTATTGTGATACTCGGAAAATTGTTGGAGATCCAAAAGTTAGAGATATTTTTGTTAGCTCTTTGGTGCAAAGTGTTGATAAATTAGATGGGGTAGATGCGGTAGGGGCAATGGCCACAGGCGCGATCAGTCTTGGGGCAATTCTTGCAGACCGGTTAGACCTTCCATTTTTTTATGTTCGCTCTGTTGCAAAGAGTTATGGTAAAAATAACCAAATTGAGGGACTGGATACGAGCAAAAGAGGAGTGAGGAAAGTAATTTTATTTGAAGACCTCATAAATTCAGGTGGAAGTGTCGCCAAGGGGGCGAGTGCAGTTAAAAAAGCTGGTTATGATTTGATTCATATACTAAGTCTCGTTGATTATAGCTTTCAAAAGTCAAAAGATGCGCTGCGCTGTTTTTGTCCATTTAGTTCATTAATAGATTTTGAGACCATAATTTCCTCCATTCCAGCGGAAGAAAGTGACAAAAAAAATAAATTAGTTTCCTGGCACAAAGAGTTTTATAATTAACAAGTTATTTGAGTTATGTGTAGTAAAGTTCCATTTGAAAATGTGTCAACTTTTCATTAAAAAGAACCTTATATTTAGCTGAAATTTTATTAAGGAGTCTGTGTTATGTCGGAAAAGGTAAATCTGTCTTATTGTGGAAATGAATACCAGTTACCAGTGATTAAGGGCTCAGAAAATGAGTTAGGAATAGATATATCTAAATTTAGAGCAGAGTCAAAAATGATCACTCTTGATACAGGTTTCGGTAACACTGGAAGCTGTCAGTCCTCTATTACTTTTCTGAATGGAGAGGAGGGGATCTTGAGATATCGTGGGTATCCTATTGAGCAACTTTCAGAGAGTGCTTCTTTCGAAGAAGTGTCTTTCTTACTTCTAAAAGGTGAGCTTCCAAACAAAGAAGAACTACAAAGATTTAAAAAGCTTATTGGGGAGTACAACAGTATTCCTGAGGGATTAATTGAATCTATCAAAACTTTCCCAAAAGATGCTCATCCTATGGGCGTCCTTTCCTCATGCTTATCAATGATGCCAGCTTATTACCCTGAATATATTAAAAAAACAGATTTAAGTGATGAGGAGATGGTTCAAAACATCGCTCAAATCATGGGGCAAATGAAATCGATTCTATCGACTTTTTATCGCCACTCCAAGGGGGAGGCGAATGTAAGCTCTGACTCCAGCCTTGGTTTTGCGGCGGATTTCTTACACATGCTTTTAAGTAAAGATGGTAAGGATGTTCCAGAGGAAGTTTCAAAAGCATTTGATACACTTTTAGTTCTTCATGCAGACCATGAGCAAAACTGTAGTGCGTCCGCGGTTAGAGTTGTTGGCTCATCAAAGGTTAATTTATTTGCTACTGTTAGTGCGGGGGTTAACGCTCTTTGGGGACCTATTCATGGAGGTGCAAATCAAGCCGTTCTTGAAATGCTAGAGGCCATTCAGCAAGATGGTGGAGACTATGAAAAGTATATTTTAAAGGCGAAAGACAAAAATGACCCATTTAGACTAATGGGATTTGGGCACCGCGTTTATAAAAAATTTGACCCGAGAGCAAGAATTATTAAAAAAGCCTGCGACACAATTTTAGAAAAGTTAGGGGTAGAAGACCCTCTTCTCGATATAGCAAAAGGGCTTGAAAAAGTTGCTTTAGAAGACCCTTACTTTGTTGATAGACAGCTTTACCCAAATGTTGATTTTTACTCAGGGATTATTTATAGGGCCCTTGGAATTCCAACAAATATGTTTACCTGCATGTTCGCATTAGGGCGAGCTCCAGGTTGGATGGCCCAATGGCAGGAAATGAGAAGGGATCCTTCTTTTAAAATATCAAGACCTCGTCAGATTTATACAGGAAGAAAGGCAAGAAACTTTGTCGATATCGAGTCCAGATAATTTAAACTCTTTAAAGCCACACTTATTAAAAGGCGATCTTTCTGATGAAGAGATCGCCTTTTTTGTTTCCAAGCTGCAAAAAGGCTTCACTTCAAATAGAGAAAATATTGGCGACTATCAAAAAAGTGCAGAACTAGTTTCTGCGTATACAGCTTTTTACATGCCATCTAACTTTAAAAAGTCGGTGAAAACATTTGAGTATCTTGAGAGTGTTATTAATCTACAAACAAAAAACAGTGTTGAACTATATGATATTGGTTGTGGGCCAGGAACAATGTCCCTTGCTTACGCTAAAGAATTACAACAAAAGTTTCCGGGTATTGAGTTAAGAGTAAATTTAGTAGACACGTCACGCTTGATGTTAGATCAAGCGGAGAAACTTTTTAGTGCCTTTTTCCCCGAGGTTAAAGTATATTCTTTCTTGGCCCACGAGTTTTTTAACTCCAGTAAATTTAAAAGATCAGAGTTATCAATTTGTTTATTCGCTAATTCGCAAAATGAATTTGGGCAAAAAGTATTTTTAAGTTATTTGGAAAAGGTCTCTCCTGAACTTATTTGTCTGCTTTCTCCGGGAAACAAAGACCGATTTTGGTCGCTGCTTGATTTAAAAGACATTTTGGAGTCTAAAAAGGGATACAGTATCGCCTACCCTTGTGTATGCTCAGAAAAAAAATGCCCCTTGGATAGAGGCGATTGGTGTCATCAGGTTCTTCGCGTTAAAAATGACCCTAGTTTTGATAGAATCTCTCAGATGACTAAAATTGACCGACGCACTTTGCCTTATATTTTTCATTTGTATCAGTTCCGAGAGAAAGTTGGTGAAAGAGCGCCTAGTTTAAATCTGGAGACATTAACGGGGACAATTCTTCAGTTTTTAGGAAAGAATAAGGCGTGTTATCGATGGAGAATTTGTCTTATAGATCAGGATAATGGAGGGTTAAGAGATTTTAACGCAGAGTTTCTGATTAGAGGTATGGACAAGAGAGCCATTAAAATGCTTGAGGAGTTGAATGTTGGAGACAGAGTGGAGATTAAAATTAAAAAATTCATCAATGACAGCACAATTAGAATTGTCATTCCTGGTATTTCCATTCAGAATTAACTAGTTATTAATTCCAAGGAGTTTTAAATGGGGAAGAAAGATTTAGAAATGTTGTTAGTTGGATCAAAAACTAAAGAAGCGATCAAAGGTGATGGCAAAAGTACTTTTAATGTTTCTGGTGACGCTTTAGATGCTTTAAATCAAATTGTTCATGATCTAGTTATGAAAGCAAGAACGAGATGTTCAGAGAATGGTAGAAAGACTGTTCGTGCTTCTGACTTCTAGGTCAAAATTTCAAGATCTTTTATAAAAAAAGCCCCTTTTAAAGGGGCTTTTTTTATAGTCTTGGTTTTTCAATATTCATATTTCTTGAGGATATCTTGGCCAAAAGTCGTTTTATTTTTTGGTAGTAAAACGCCTTTGATCTTTTTGTTGAGGCTAGGGAGTATTTTTTTACTAAATTCTCAAGCTTTTGTTCCAGCTTTAGTTCTTTTTGACTTTTGTTGTTGATTTCTATGGCCACCAACTTGGTGCTGCCGATAAGTAAAAATAAAAAGAGTATCGATATAGTTTTCATCAACTAGCATATACCGCAAAAAAAAACTCCAAGCGTAAACCTGGAGTTTTTTGAAATTGTTACATTGTGTAAGTACTTACTTTTTAACACTTTTAGCGAATGAAGAACCAAATTTCTTTTGGAATTTTTCAATTCTACCTTCGGTATCAAGAATTTTTTGTTTGCCAGTATAAAACGGATGGCTTGCACTTGAAATATCAATTTTGATTAGTGGGTATTCATTTCCATCTTCCCACTTAATAGTGTCGTCAGCTTTCATTGTAGACTTTGTTAAAATAGCGAAGTCCCCACTAACATCTTTAAAAACAACTGGTCTATAATTCGGGTGAATATCATTTTTCATATTTTTGTTCCTTTCACTAATTTTAGGTGCCTAAATGTGCGAATATTTACTTGTTTTGTCAAGATTATTATTCTGATTAGTGGGCTTGGCAAGTAGAGCATCCGCCACTATGAAGTTTTTTCTCTAGGTCTATAAAGCTCCAATATTTATAGTCTAAGTTGATTTTCGTTATCGCTTCCTCTATTGAGTTAAAACTTTCTTGAAAAATGAGGTCCTCACCATGAAATTTGTTAATAAAGTACTCAAGCTTGGCATCATTTTCACTACTTAGCGAGGCTCCAAGAGATATCGAGGATCTGAATTCACCTGAGCTGTAGCAGCAATGGCCCCAATTGTTTACATCTATCACTTTGATCCTCTAGTTGTGTGTTATTTTGACTACCTAGCTCTTTTTAGTTGCCAGTTCAAGTTATATTGGCTACTTTCTGCCTGATTTTTTTGGAGGTTATTAAAGTGGCAAAGAAAGGTCCAAGAGTTATTATTACATTAGAATGTACGGAAGCAAGAAAAGAAGGGAAGTCACCTTCAAGATACACTATGACAAAAAATAAGAAGACAACACCAGATCGTCTTGAGCTTAAAAAGTATAATCCTTTTTTAAGAAGACACACGATCCATAAAGAGCTTAAGTAGTTTTTTGTATTTAAGATTGTTTTATACAAGAAAAGCCAACAATTCGTTGGCTTTTTTTCGTGCTAAATTTTTAAACTTCCGATGTAGAGTATTACAAACATTACACCCGCAAATAAAACTTTGTTAAATAATAATCGGTTCTTTTTTTTTGAAAAATCCATACAAATAATCTGCCTAAGATGTGACTAAATATCAATATTTACTTTGTTTCTACGTCCTCAAACATCTCTTCTGTGACATTCTCTTCACTTTCAGATTTTTTGTCTATTTTTTTTAACTCTTTAAGCTCTGGCTCTACGGAGTTTAGAAATCTCCTCAATAGTGTCATTTCTCCATTTCTGAGAAAAGTAAATTTAGCACAAACGCGATAAGGCAGTTTTCCTTTTCCAATAACACGGTTCGATGCACTGTAGGTTTGGCAAAAAACAATATCTGCATTCATTATAAACTTTTGAGGAAGGCAAAACTGTATAACTATGGACTGCCCTTCAATAAAAGGAGTTTCTGAAAAGAAGAACATCTCTTCCATATATATTTCCGACATTATAGTAGTCGACCTGGCAATTTTGTGGTCGGGTAGCTTTAGTATTTTTTGAGATATAATCTGTTCTTTGGATGTGTCAGACTCAGTGTCTTGGCCTTCCGAATCACTACTGGGTTCTGTTATGTCTGAATCATCACTTGTTTCCGCCCCGTACTCTTCCTGGCTTTCACCTGTCTCATTTTTAATTAATCTTAGAGGTGGCTTTGAAGCCGAGTAGTCTTCAACTAAAGATTTAATGAGTTCTTTTTCTTCAATCGTGTCTATTTTGGACATGATTACATGACTTATTTCATCTTTTAAGGACCAGACATTGAGGTTAATTTTTTTCAAGAGCACCGGTGCATTTGAATTCTTATAAATCATGAAGGAATTCTCTCACAATGCCTTTATAGATATCCAGTTGGAAAAATTGGCCTCCCTTGCTCATCGCAGGGGAAAATATTTCCCCATTCGTGAGCGCCGCAGCAAAGATTTAGCCTTGTATTTATTCAATGTAGAAGGAGAAAAAATGAATTTATTGTCTAAGAAGCTTGGCCTTGCCGTTGTGTCTGCCGGTTTTGCTGCTCAAGCGTTTTCAATGGTATCTTCGGGCTTCCAAAGCCATGAGGCCAAGTTTGTTCCAGGAGAACTTTTAGTAAAACTAAAAAAAGGTGAGAAATTATCTAAGTCTTCTCTCGGTGCTTATGGGGTTATGGTTAAAGAGGAGATTCCTTCTAAGTCTGGACTCATGCTAAGAGTTGAAACTGATGGCACTAAGTCACTGGGTCTTCTAATTTCGAAGATCGCAGAGAATCCTTCTGTTAAATTTGCGGAGCCAAATTATATTTACTCAATAAACAACACTCCTAATGATCCAAGGTTTGGTGAGTTATGGGGATTAAATAATACAGGCTCAAATGACCCAAGTCGTACTCCAGGAACAGAGGGGGCAGATATTTCAGCCTTTAGAGCTTGGGATATCGAAAAAGGGAGTAAAGAAATAAAAATTGCCGTTATTGATACTGGTGTTGACTACAATCACCCTGACCTTGCTGCAAATATGTGGCGAAATGAGGCAGAGCTGAATGGAGAAGAGGGTGTTGATGATGATGGAAATGGTTATGTTGATGACATCTACGGATGGGACTTTTCAAATAATGACAATGATCCAATAGATGGCCACTCGCATGGAACACACTGCGCAGGAACTATCGGTGCAGTTCATGATAATGGTGTTGGAGTTGCTGGTGTAATGTCAGATGTATCAATAGTGGCGATTAAATTTTTGTCTGACGGTGGAAGTGGAACAACTGCAGATGCGGTTAAAGCTATACAGTATGCGACAAGTCTAGATGTCGATTTGATGAGTAATTCATGGGGCGGGGGCGGATTCTCTCAAGCTCTTTATGATGCAATTGAAGAGGCTAGTGATGCTGGAATTGTATTCACTGCAGCCGCGGGAAATAGTTCTTCAAATAATGATCAAAGACCTCATTATCCAAGTAACTATGATTTACCAAATGTTGTTTCTGTTGCAGCCCACACTGCACAAGATACATTGGCGAGTTTCTCATGTTATGGAGCGGAGACAGTTCACGTAGCCGCCCCTGGGCACAAAATACTTTCGACTGTAAAAAATGGTGGTTACTCAGTTTATTCTGGTACATCAATGGCGACTCCACATGTCTCTGGTGCAATTGGCTTATTGCTCGCAAAAGAGGGGAGACTGGACCATGAGGTACTAAGAGAAAGGCTGATGGGAACATCAGAGCCAATTAGGGCATATAGAAGAAAAACAATATCCGGTGGAAGGTTAAATGCTTATAATCTTTTAACAAATACTAGACCAAGCAGAAATGAGCCAGATCCAACAAAGTGGCAGGAGTATACATTGGACGAGGTGTTTGAAACAGAGCATCCATATCAAAGTAACGCTTCACTAAGCAAAACATATACTGTTGAAGGTGCAAAATATATCAGAGTTATTGTTGATAAGTATGAACTTGAGTCAGGATATGATTTTCTTACTCTTACTAATGGTTCAAGAAATGAAGTTGAAAAGTTCTCTGGTAGAGGAGAAGTTTATAAAACTGATTACGTAGAGGGTGAGAGTTTAACTTTAAGCTTTAGCTCTGACAGCTCTGTTAACCGTTGGGGAGTAAAAGTAACAAAGCTAGAAGTTATTATGGAATAATTCGTAAGAATATATCTTCAATCAAACAAAAAAAGCCTCGCTTAGCGAGGCTTTTTTTGTTTGATTATATAGTTGTTTGATTAGAACAGGTGCTTGTACTTTTTTACAAAAGCAGAAAGCGAACCTACTTTGTCGAGAGTTCTGATAGCTTTGGCGGAAAGTCTTAATTTCACTGTTTGCCCCGTCGCCGGATCAAAAACTCTTTTTGTGTGAAGATTAGGTTTTTGTGTCATTTTTGTTTTATTATTGGCGTGAGAAACTTTGTTCCCTACTAAACGTCTTTTTCCAGTTAAATCACATACTCTAGACATATCTTTTTTCCTTGAAGTTCAAAATATTCTGCCGAAATATAGCGGTGATAAAACTAATTGGCAAGAAAAGAGATCTAAATTATTGATTCAACTTATATTCCTTTACTTTTTTCACGACCGTATCAGCGTCTATTCTAGCTGCTTTGTATAGATGGTCAGCCTTGTAGGCTGATCTACCAAAATGGCCGTCAACACCTAAGTGCTCGATATTTAGCTTGTTTCCAAGCTTTAAGGATAATATCGAGCCCATCCCCCCGTATATTTGATGATCTTCGAGTGTGAATACTACTTTTTTGTCTTTTAGTATTGATAAAAGTGCCGCTTCGTCGAGTGGAGAGACTTTAGGAAGGTCTATTATTTCAGTTGCAATAGAGTCATGCTCTAACTTCTTTTTGGCTTTTATTGCCTGATGAACCATCGAGCCAGTAGCAACAATTGCAATTTCTGATTGACCTTGGTCGTTTAGCTCAGGGTAAGACAGTGGAAAGTTTTCTCTACCGAGGAAGAATATAAGTGATTCAGTGGATTCACCACGTGATCGTTTCTCATGAAAAAGTTCTATTTCGTCAGTGATCAATTGATACGCTTGGGAGGAACAGGATAAGTTAAATACCTTAGTATTTGGTATGGAAGATACTGCTGAAAGATATGTTGTGGATTGATGAGATGCTCCATCAGCTGCATCTTGAAAACCTGTATGTGAAAAGATCGCTACAATAGGAGTCTGGTTAATATTGGCCATAATAAGTGGAAGATTACCTTTCGTAACACCAAACTGGGCAAATGTATCAACGATTGGAATATACCCATTATTAGAAAAGCCGGAAGCCATGCTAATCATATTTGACTCAGCGACACCAATGTCAAATGTCTTATTTGGGAACATTTTTTGGAAAGGGGCAACCCCAGTGGACCCTGCAAGGTCACTAGTAATAGAAACTAAAGGTAGACCTTTTTCACAGAGATCTATTAACGCGTCAGAGACACCAACTTGGATTTTCTGTTTTTTTATTGTTTCTGCTTCACTTTTTTGATTGTCGTCATTACTTTTTTGCGCTCTGATTTGTTCAATCCAATTATTGAACTCTTGTGGAGGCTCGTTTCCATTATAAATTTCAGTGATAAATTCTTCTAGCTTTTGGTCATATGCCTTAAGTGGATAACCATGTCCCCCAGAATCCATCTCCTCTGTGGACTTAACACCTTTCCCTTTTACTGTTTTTACGACAATAACCTGAGGAGAGTGAGGGGTTCTTTTGGACTCTGAAATTGCTGATGTTATTCCACTTTCTAAAGCATTGAGATCATGCCCATTGTCGATGTAAGTAACGGCCCAGCCTAAGGGCTCAAGAGATGAGAATGTTGGTTCTTGAGAAAATGAATCCTTATCTATCCTACCGCTGAGTTTTGTATTATTGTCAGAGATGATTAATACAAATGGATTCATCTTATCTTTTTTTGCAAGACCTGGAATAGCAGATAGAGCCTCTTTAGCCTCTCCCTCCATTATTGCTCCATCACTTATGGTTGCAATAGTTACTCTGGAGTTGTTGGAAAGCTTGTCGCTTGCACATAATCCCTGAGCTTGTGAAATTGCTGAGCCTAAAGGTCCATTTGAAACAAGTACACCCTCTGGGTAAAGATGGCCTTCGCCATGCCCTGCGAGTTTAGATTTAATAGATCTAAACTCTCTAAGGTCAGCGAGAGAAAGATCATTAAAGCCATAATTTGCATGCTGGGCATATATTCCGTTCTCACAGTGTCCTGCGTCGTTTACAAAGTTATAGTCATCAAACCATGGGTGATTAGGTTTTTTAAAAAAAATAGAGAATAAAATACAGTTTATTTCTGTAAATGCTGAGGGCCCTCCCCAGTGCGCTGCGGCGCCACCAATAACTGCGTTTTGGTTCATTAAGGCAATCATCGCCCTTATCGCGCGAGGGTCACTTGTTACTTCACCGCTTTCTAAAGTGACATTAAAAGTTGGTAATGAGCTTGGAGACAAACCAATTTTTCTAGGCATTTAACACATCCTTCATCTAAATTAAGGGAATGGTATAACGAAGCAAATTATTTGTGAAATTTCTGATAGAATTAGATAATAATGAAAATAGCGCTATATTTTATTCTTTTCGTTGGGTTTATGATCACAGTCACTGTAATCGATAAGTTGACAAGTGGCCCATTGGTTGAGTTGGGAAAAGAAGAGAAAAGAGATGGTGCATTTATAATGTCAAATGAGGTCGTCAAATATGATAGTAAGAGGTACTTGAATAAGCTGACTCGTGAATCAGAGGTTTATAAAACAAAATACTCAAAAAGTGATAAGGCTTCATACCAAAAATTTACCAACGAATCAGAGATCGAGAGAGTTAAGGTAGTAAAAGGAGAGGAAGATAGCCAAAATACAATTGTTGAAAATAAAGGTATAGCTGAGCCTAGGGCTGATGTAGCAGAGTCTAGGACTGATCTTAAAGAGAGTTCCAAAGAGTTAATTTACGAGGGCGATGAATACTCGGTATTTTCATACGTAAAAGGAACAGTGAAGTATGAAAATAAAATATGGTTTGATTATATGAACCCTCCCTCAAAAAAATTAAAAAGAAAGGAGTATAAAAATATTTGGAAGAAGAAAGGTTGCTGTCTCTGGCGAAATGGTGAATTTTATGAAGTTGTTTTGGAGAGTAACCTATTTTTTAAAGTTGGAAGAAAAAAAATACCAGTAAAATAAAAAGTCTTTTATTCCATGCACTCATATATATTGGTCGGGTTGGCACCATAGTGAGTTAAGAGTTCTCTTACCAAACGAAGGGCGTTAGATCTAATAGGCTTGGGGTAACGAAATTTGTTATCGAAGCTTTTTACAAACGTTGATGTTCTTATGTTTGAACTAGGGTAGTTTTTAGAAAATTGTAAAAAAACATCTTTTGTAAATCGAACAACTCCAATTGATATAAATGATATCTCGCTAATGGGTATGTGATTGGATAAATCTTCGATTAATTCCTGATATGACTTTTCCCAGCAATTTTCTATTACTATTGGGTCTAAATGAATACCGATTTTGAAACCAAGTAGGTGAAGTCTTTTAATGGCCTTTAGTCGCTGCTTAATTGGAGATGCTTTCTTATCAATACTTTTTGCAACTTCTTTTGGTGATAAAGAGAATGTAACAAATAAATTTGATAGGGGTTCCAAACTTTCTAGCGCTCTTGTGTTAGATGATTTTGTCCGAAGTTCAAGTTTCGCGGTTGAGTTTCCTTTAAAATATTCGTGGTATGTTGGAATTTCATTTGTAAAATGTGAGACCGCGAGGCTATCCGAAAACTCACCCGCATGAAACCAAGAGTTTGGATGAGTTTTCGAGGTACCATCGATTTTCTTAATTATCTCGTCATGGTTTAAAAACCAAACGATATCAGGGGAGTTAAAATACCCCTGTAAATAACAATACTCACATTCATAAATACAATTGTAAGCATGTATAAAATAAAAATGTTTCTCCTTTCCTAGTCCGTATGCATCTGGAGCTTCCTTTACTATTTCCCCTCTTTTTTTTGCCAAGAAAAGGTTAAGGTTATCCCTTTTTTGAAGATATGGTTTTTTGACTTTTTCAAAAATATTGTCATAACGATCAATAGTTATAAGTTCATTAAATCTAATTTTTTTTAGCACATCTTGTGTGTGACTTTTATTAACTAGGTCTTTTTCAACAAATACTTTATTGAACATTTTAAAGGTCACCGTTGATAAAGTCTTCCCAGTCTCGGTAAGAAAAATTTTGTAAAGCTTGTACCTTACAATTGAGGTCCTGAAGGCTTTTTATATCAGTTGTTAATTTGAGAGAAGGGCTTTCAAATGTTTGATCGTGAGAAACCCTTATTCCCGATTTTTCTAATTTCTCCATAAAACCTTTTACCTTGTTTCTCAATTGATGAAACTCTGGGGAGGAAAATTCTGAGAGAGTTTCAAGCAGTTTTTTTGCATTAGCTTTGTTATTCTCTTCAATGTGAATTTTTTTTATAAGTCGTTCAAGTTCAGTCCATGTAATTTCAGTTTCAGATAGATATTTTTTCAATGACCTTTTTTGGCTCGTTGAAAAATAAAAATCAGATAAAGAAACCACTCTTTCAAAAAGTTCATCTTTCGTTTTTTGTTTTTCGTTAGTGAAAAGATTAAAGTAAGCCTTAAGTAAAAGTGAAGAAAGCTTAAAAGAATTATTTTTTACATCTTGGCAGAAATCGAGGTCTTCAGTCGCGTCAGAAATAATTTTTATCGCATATAAGGGAATTTTACTTTCCTTTGCGGCAAAGCCGATGCTCCAAAGTTCACGATCCACTACATCTGCAAAACTCGATAGGTGATGCTTTAGCTTCGGGTCTTTGATTCGCTGGGTAGAGGTGATGCAATCGATTTTAGGAAGTCCTTCTATTACTTGTAATGGGAAAGACTTAAACTGTGGCAGGGCTTCACTTGATTCAGCGAGATAAGCAGTTCTGATTGAAAAAACATCTAATTTTTCATACTGATTTCCTAGAGCACCAGCAGTGCCAAAATTAATAATTTTAGAGAAGGTCTTTTCAAATGATAGTACTGAGCTAATTTTTGATAGTGCTGAATATGGGCCTTCACCTGTGATTAAAAGAAACTCCTCTCCGGAAGAGCTTTTGTAAAAATTTTTTAGCCTGTTATCAGGGCGAAAGTCCTTTTCAACAAAAAATGCTTCAGCTTCGGCTCTGTGTGCAAAACATAGTAAAATCATAAGTTACGGATATTACTATATTTTCTTCGTGTCAAAGGAGTATATAAAACATCATTATCTTGTGTCTAAGTCATTGTTATTGGGTAAGGTTAGTTTTGAGGCTAGTATATGCTCATGAAAGCAAATACAAAATTACTAGATTTATTTAATAGAACAATTAAAAAGTTAGAAGATCCGAAGGATCGTTTCAACTGGGGGCATTTTGGTCGATGCAACTGTGGTTTTCTTGCAAGAGAAGCAACTAACAAGACCCCATTGGAAATTCATAGAGCAGCATTGGAGAAAAAAGGCGAAGATTGGGGAGTTAGAGTTGAAAATTATTGTGAAGTTACTGGCTTCGAAATAGATGATATCATCAGGGATCTCCTTAAATTTGGATTATCCCAAAAAGACTTGGTTTCTATAGAGAAGCTTAATGACCCAAAGGTTCTTGCCTTCTTAGACTCTGATAAGCCTTTACTTAAAGGTTCAAGAGAATGCTCTATAAGGTACTTCAGGGCTTTTAAAAAATATATCGAACATGAGCTAAAAACAGATAAGGTATTTGCTTAATTCACTTGGCTTGAATGTGGCTTAAACCCTCGCTGTTTAAACATACACAAAACTACATACCCTGGATCAACCTCCCACCATTTCTTTGCAAAGCATGGATCATTGGGGTTCGCATGATGATTATTTTGGTACAACTCCCCCATAAGAAATAAGTCTACTGGTAGGGTATTTTTAGATTTATCTGGCGTGTCGGCGTTTCTATAACCAGCCCAATGTCCAAACCAGTTAACAATAAAACCGTGCAAGGGCCCCATCATAAAGTGAACCGGGAGTAACAAAAAAACACTCCAATGAGGTGCGAAATAAAAATATACTAGAAAGTATAAAGTCCCAAAAAACAATCTTGATAACCAAGAGGAGGCAAGGTTATCAAACCATTGCCATTGTTTTACATGAGGTGCAAATGTTTTACAGAAAGGATGTTCTCTTTTTTCCACTTGCGAGTAGGTCTTTGCCGTTTCCCACATCATTGTGATTGGATCACTGTGGAAATGAGGGCTGTGGGGATCTTTTTCTGTGTCTGAATAACTGTGATGTGCCTTATGTAGAATTCCATAGGCATAAGGGGAAAGATAGCTGGATCCTTGGGTAATCCAGGTTAATATGTGTCCTATTTTTTCGCCAAGTGGTGATAAGTGATAATAACCATGTGAGGCATATCGGTGAAGAAAAAGAGTCTGAGAACATAATGAGAGGTACCAATGCAGCACAAAAAATATGATGATAATAGTCATTTTGAATCCTTTTTGATTATTTTATTTTCGAATTCTTTTCAAAAATTGCTAATGCTTTGACGTAACATTTTACAAATTTTTTACATTGTGCGATTTGATTTTATCAATGGGGTCTACTTGATGTTGAATATAAAAAATCTAAAAACAAATAATTTTGGACTTGGAACTGCTGGTTTCAGCGGAGAGGGTGGTGGTTATGGTTTTGGAAAAAACTCAACCTCTGACTCAGTAAAAGTTATTCAAGAAGCAGTGGAATCTTTTGGCGTCCAAGTGTTTGATACTGCTCCAATATACGGTTTTGGAGAAGCAGAAAGAAGGCTCGGTTTGGCACTTAAAGTTTCTAGAGAAAAAGCTTTTGTTATCACAAAAACTGGAGTTAGTTGGCACTCAAATAAAAGAGTTAACATGACGAACGATCCCAAAGAAACCAAAAAAATGCTTGAGGATAGCTTACGTCGTCTTGATGTGGATTATATTGATGGAGTTCTAGTCCACTGGCCTGATAAAAATGTAGATATTAGAAAAACCTATGAGGTTTTGGCCAAAGCTAAGCAACAAGATAAGATAAGATATCTTGGTTTATCAAATACTAACGAAGATGAAATTCGGCTTGCAAGTGAAGTGGATAGTGTCGATATATTGCAAGGGGAGTGCAATATTTTTGAGCACAACTCATTTGAAAAATTAATATCAACAAATAATTGTTACTCAACCTCTTGGGGGAGCTTTGACAAAGGAATTGCTTCCGGAAGGGTAACCATGAGCCGTAAGTTTGACTCATTTGATTGTCGCTCATGGGCACCTTGGTGGAAAAAATCTAATAAAGAAAACAAAATTGATTATATAAATAATTTAAAAAATAAAATAAAAGATGCTGGCGGAATGGATACAGAGTCAATTCTTATGAAGTTAAGTATCGAAGCTATAAAAAACACAGGGGTCAACTGTCCTCTTTTTGGCGTAAAAACTTTGAGTGACCTTGAAAGTCTCCATTCTGTTTATCATATGGAGGTAAACCAGATGCCAATTTCCAAAAAATTATTAAACAATGAACTCTAATAAAAAACCATTTTTTTCTGTCATTATTCCGACTTATAATAGGATTTTCACGTTGAAAAGAGCAGTGAAGTCTGTTTTAAAACAAACTCATAAGGACTTTGAGCTAATCATTGTAGATGATGGATCGAACGATGAGACTAATTATTATTTATCTGAATTAAAAATAAAATTTCCGACAAAAAAACTGATTGTGATTTCTCAAGATAACAAAGGTGTTTCCGCTGCCAGAAATGAAGGTATCAAAAATTCATCTGGTGAATGGATTGCTTTTTTAGACTCTGATGATGAGTGGAACAAAAGAAAACTTGAGATTCAAAGAAAATATATTGAAAAGAATCCTTGCATGAAGTGGTGCCACGGAAATGAAAGGTGGATTAGAAATGGAGAGCATCTCAACCAAAAAAAACTTCATCAAAAAGATGGGGGAGACTTATTTCTTCGAAGTCTTGGTTTATGTTTAATTAGTCCCTCAACGGTTGTCATCCATCGTGGATTGTTTCGAGAACTGGGTAACTTTAGAGAGGACTTTGTTGTTTGTGAGGATTACGACCTTTGGCTCAGGTTTTTAAATAAGTATGACATAGGTTTTTGTGAGGAGGTTCTGATTACTAAATATGGCGGCCATGATGATCAGTTATCAAAAAAATTTAAGGCGATGGATTATTACCGTGTGAAGTCTATGAATTCTATTTTGCCTGTCATTACTAACCAGGAGAGGGTAGCGGCCGTAAAACAACAGATTCAAAAAAAATGCGCGATTCTAATTTCTGGGTACAATAAATTTGGCAACATTGGAAATCTTGAAGAAATTCAAATGATTTTAAGTAAGGTAAAAAGCTAGGCAGAGATTTTTTGTCTTTGAGATTGGTAGATATCATCAAAATTTACAAACTGATAATCTTTCAGTGAATCAAGAATAATTCGAAGTGATTCAAAATTATCGCAAAGGTACATTGTTATAGGATGGATAATAATATTTGATAAAATCCCTCTTCTCTCATTCTCGTGGACTTGAGAGATGAGAATGTTTCTCCATATCTCTATTGGGTAAGATTCACTTCCAAAGTCATCAGACCAATTATATCTTTTTACCCACTCAGCAATCCATTCTTTTGTTCTTTCTGCATGGATAAGGTGTTCGTGATCAGGGATTATGTTTATAGGGAGATGAAAATAATCATTGGCAACAAGGTTTAGTCCATTGGAATTTTTTTTGACTCCATCAGAACAAATTTTTATCCCCAAGTTTGGCAGAACTTCATCTGTATATTTTCCATGCATATACATGTGATTGCGCCAAAAAATACAGTCTTGTCCCACTTTTTCTTTAATAATCTTTTGAGTCTTTTTTGTTTCCCAAACCTGGTATGACCTTGAGCCATTGTAGCTATTAAAAAGTTTATTTGTAAGTCGATGAAATAACTCTGGCTTAAAACAATAATAATTATGTCCGCCAATATTAAACTTTTCGTCATCACATATTTTTTGAATTTCAGCCCAATGATCCTCAAAAGCCTTGCCTGAAATAAAGTAAGTTCCCTTGATGTTAAACTCTTTAAATATTTTGTGCATAATCACTGCAGTTGCAACTTCTGATAAGTCACTGTGCTTTTGATTGCCCGTTTGTAGACCTTGGTGGTGAATATCTGATGTTATACTTATCATGATGCCTGCTTTTTTATTTCTTTGTCTAAAATTTTTGCTGGCATAGAATGAGAAAAATTTATATCACCAGCTCCTCCCCAAAGTGTAATAAAGTCACCTAGGTCTAATTTGTTTTTATTAACGTTTTTAACGCTGTCGGGAAATTTGTGTCTGTAAAGGTGGTAAGGAAACAGTGCCACAAGTTGTTTCCTCGGGCCTACAATCTTATGCCAGAAACCAAAACAAAAGAATTCTTTTGAGTCAAAAATAAGATGAATATTTTTTGTACTGATTACATTTTTTATAGTCTTAGCTAATTTTAGTAATGTAAATTTCTCATTGAAAAACGGATTCACTAACATTGACTCAAGGAAATCATCCCAATTAACTTGAGCCTTTTTTTGCATCAGCTTTTCAAAATTTAAGTGGGCGTCTTCTGATCTCTTTATTATGTACTGATTAAATAAGCTCAGGTCTCTATTTATATATTTATCATAATTAGGATTAAATCTGAACTTAATCGCTTCTTGATATAGTTTCGAATATTCGGGGTATAGTGATTCTATTTGAAGCATAAGTTGACTTTTTCTCTTATAAGACCAGTGATATCTCCCATGAGCGAATAATAGTCCATCTCCAAAACCAATGATTGCCTTCACAATATGTCGAACAATAATTTTTTTATCTTGAATCTTGAGGTTTTTCTTTTTCAAAATTTGCTCATTTAAAAGAAGGAGCATCCCTCGATTTAGGATAAGCTCTCTCATATCAAAAATAGGGATATTTTTTGGATTGATTCGATTGAGTGCCTTAAGCCATTGATCATTACCAAAAGCAAGCCTATGGCCAAATTTCATATCGTAGTAGATAAGTTTCGTTTCAGCATATTGTATTTTAAATTTCTCATTGATGCTTATATCAATTGTGATGTCCTCGTGTGGAAGATTCTCATTAATTAAATTTAAAATTCTTTTTCTAAAATAGTCTTTATTTTTAAAAATAAGTCCATTCGTTATGATGTTATAGTCCAAGTTGTTATGAGGAATTAAAGAGTTTTCTTTTTGGATTACTCCCCCTTCTCCCCGACCATAGCCGCCAATCAGAATTATGCATTGAATTTTTTCTTTTGGTATAACTTTTAATGTGCAGCCTGTGACAAACTTATTTAGTTCGTCCATTAAGGAAACAAACTGATTGTTTTCGTCGTAACTATAATTTGGATAGTCCTCAAACTGATTAATTGATTGCTTCCATATTTTAATAAGTCTTTTAAAATGGTTGTTTTTTGTAAAACTTCGAGGAGCGTTAGGAGTGAGGTGATCATAATCTCCATTCTCTAAACTTTTCAAGATTTTAGAAAGAGCGTCAACATCGCCTGATTTAAATAGCAAACCATTTTGCTTATTTTTTAACCAGCTGTTTATTGCTCCAACCTCTGAACAAATAGGTAAACTCCCGTAAACAGCGCCGTCAATACCAACTTTTGAAAATGTTTCAGGGAATGTACTGGGGACAATGTGAGCCTTAACTTCTTTATAATATTTTTCTAATTCTTTTTTTGAAACTCGTCCTAAAAATTTGACTTGTTTTTTTATGCCAAGTGACTGGGCCAGGCTTTCATATTCTTCTTTTTTTTGCCCATCGCCTGCAATATATAATTTAAAAGATGACTGTGCCTGGGCATATGATCGAAGTAGTATATCGACGCCTTTTCCTTTGATGAGTGAGCCCGCAAACAAAATGCTCTGTTTTCTTTCTTTTAGTGGAGTTCTATTAAATTTACCTTCTTCTGACGATGGGTATAAGGGATTGATAAAGAGCTTCTTCGCTGAAATCTTATGCCTGCGAATATGTTTATCTAAATACTTCGAACCTACAATAAGTCCATTTAACTCTTGAAGAAATTGGTGCTCAGATCTCAGTTTTTTAAGTGTGTTTAGCACTAAGCTTCCTGATTCTTTGTAGGCCATACCGGGGCACGCGTAGCAGTGTGCGCCCACCGTTTTTTCACAAGTAGATGAGTCAAAAGCCTTAATCTTTGATCTTCGAAGGCAAAAGTGGTGGTGATCATGTATGAACTTAAAGACGGGAAAGCCAAGATTCTTTTTAGTTAATTGGTGAAAGTTTTTTTTGTAGTTTTGAATATATAGAATGTCGTATTTATTTTTTAATTGATTGATTGGATCAAGAAGGATGAATGACTTATCAAAATGGTCGGTGAAGTGTTTGGAAGGGTGAAACTCTGGAGAGTAATATAAATCAATTTTGATATTCTTTTGGCCTAGAAATGAAGAAAGCTCAATTAGATACTCTTCAGCTCCTCCATAAAAGCTTGCTCGCTCATGGACGACGGCAATTTTTTTTATTTCTTTCACCAAAGCTTTTCGGATTATGCTTAAATACTTTGAGATAAATTCAACTATTTAGCTATAATTTATTTAGGTTTTTAGATAAAATATTCTCAGGAAACAAGGGAGTGTTTTACATGAAAAAAATATTATCAGTTATATGTTTTTTATTTATTTTTGGACAAGAAAGCGCGAAAGCAGATCTTCTTTTAGAGCCGTATATTGGTTACTCAATTAATCAACAAGAGCAAGACACTGCTTTAGGCACTCAAGAATTTACTCAAACAGGGTCGATTATGGGGGCTCGAGTTGGGTGGCAAAGTTTTGGTTTAATGCTTGGAGCTGAATATGGATATGCACCAACGTTAACAAGTGAGCTCACTCTAGCGAAACTTGGAGGAGCAGAGGGAACAGAAGTTGAGTATAGCGGAACATATATGGGTGCCTTTGTCGGCTATGATTTTCCTATTCTTGTGAGAGCTTGGGCGACATATTTTTTTGACGTGACATACTCGCCTGAAACAGGGAGTGATTTAACTGCCACTGGAACAAGTTTTGGCGTTGGTTTTACCGGTCTTCCATTTGTCTCATTAAATGCAGAGTATAGAATTTTATCTTACGAAGATAGTGCATACGACAGCACTGAAGTTTTTCTAAGTGCAAGTTTGCCTCTCACATTTTAAAAAAGGCGGGACTGAATGAAAAAATTAGCTTTTCTCATATGTTTTTTTTCATTAGTTGTTTTTGCCGATGATCATGAAAGTGAAAAAAAAGCACCTAAAATTGATCGTAAAATAACTTTGGTTAACTATGAGATTGAAGGTGTAAAGCAATGGCAACCAGGAAATATTGCTGGATACGAGGGAGAGACGGTAGAGCTAACTTTAATTAACAAAGCGAAAGGTCCTCATGGCTTTATGATTCCAAGTCATGGAGTGACGGAAGTAGTAAAAAAAAATGGCAAAACTAAAGTCATTTTAAAACTTAAAGAAGAAGGCATTTACCCGATGAAATGCCACCTTCACCCAGCTCATATTGGCGGACAATTAATCGTTTTAGACGACTAGAACCTAGAGGCACTTAGTGAAAAATAGCAGCATAAATACTCAAAATATTTTTTTAATAATTTGGGGTATCGTTGTTGTTTTGTTCGATCAGATTTCAAAATATTGGGCGGGAACCCTTAAAACTCCTGCTCAATTTCTTTTTTTAAGTTTTGAGAAGTTCTATAATCCGGGTATAAGCTTTGGACAATTCTCCGATGGTGCACCATTCATAAGAGTTGTCTTTTTAAGCGTATTTTTTGGGGTTATTCTTTTATTATCAAGCATTTTTATTTTTTATTTTTTAAATAAAAAAGATCTTTTTTCTTTGAGACTCTCTCTAGTCACCTTTGTTGCGGGAGTCACTGGTAATGGCCTGGATAGGATATTAAAAGGCAAAGTTGTGGACTTTATCATTTTAAGTCCTTTTGATCAGATTGTTTTTAATGTGGCAGACATATTTTTACTTCTAGGAATTATTCCGACAATTTTTTTATTTTTTAAACTAGGTCATCATATTTGGTTTGATAATGAGCAAAGAAGCTTCAAGGTTATTGATTCCGATTTTCAGCTTAGGTTTTCCAAAAAATTAGTTATGCTTACTTTTTTTTCAAATTTCTTAATGGCAATTTTTTCATACACAATTATTTCAACAATTGCAGAGGGGCAAGAATACGTTGATCAAATTAGAGAGTATTTGATTCTTGGTTTTGTCTCTTTAGTTGTTCTATTCAGTGTCATTTCATTTTTATTTGGAATAATTATTTCTCACCGTCACGTAGGTCCATTTGTTGCCTTTAGAAGGTTCTTAAATGATTTTCAAAATGGAAAAGAAACTAATTTAAGACTAAGAGAGCTTGATGAGCATAAAGTTCTTGAGGAGCTCTCAAAGACAATTATCGAAAATTTTGTTCCAAAAAAATGATCTTCATATATAAAATTCTATACCGACTTCACCTACTTTATTGTTTTGTGAGAAGGCCGAAGGTTTATGGTGCTTACTGCATAATTAGGCGCGATGATAAAATACTTTTAATAAAAAACTCTTATAAGGATTATTGGACTATCCCTTGTGGGATGGCAAACAAAAATGAGTCTTTTTTATTGGCCGCCATGAGAGAAACACAAGAAGAAGTTGGGATTAATTTAGAGCCTGAAAATGTGTTTTTTAAGCGACTCATTTTATCTACGATTGAATATAAATTTGATCACATATACATTTATGAATCGTCGGTAGATTCAAGCACGAATCCTACTATTGACCAAAAAGAAGTTATCGATTCTATGTGGGTTAGTAAAAATGAGTTAAACCAATACGACGTTTTTTCCCCAATAAAACCTTACTTATTTCTTGAAGAATAACTCTCTGACTGCAAGAATACAGACAGTTTTTGAGGGGTTTTCATGGAAAGTAGCATTCTTTTTGTTATTGGATTATCTGTTTTTGTCACAGCCTATTTCTTTTACGGAGAGCATTTAAGTAAAAAACTTTTTAATTTGTTCGCTCTAGATGAAAAGAACCAAAAGACTCCTGCTTATGAGTTTGAAGATGGTGTTGACTACGTTCCCGCAAACAAAAATATTCTTTTTGGCCATCATTTCAGCTCAATTGCTGGAGCTGCACCTATCGTCGGCCCAGCTGTTGCTGCGATTTGGGGGTGGTTGCCAGCATTTTTATGGATAATTTTTGGCGTTGTATTTATGGGGGCTGCTCATGACTTTGGTGTGCTTGTTTTGTCGATGCAAAACCAAGGGAAATCAATTGCTCATGTGTGTGAAGACTATCTGGGCCCAAGAATTAAAAATTTATTTTTACTTGTAATATTTTTTCTTGTCTGGATGGTTATTGCTGTTTTTGCACTAGTGATAGCTAATTTATTTATCAGTTTCCCGAGTTCAGTTATTCCAGTTAATTTTGAAATAATTATCGCGATTGTTATTGGGCTCGCCGCAAAAAATACTAAAATTTCTCTTACTGTTCCCAGTGTCATCGCGCAAATGATGCTTATGCTAATGATTTATATTGGGACAATATATCCGGTCGATTTATCAGGTCTAGTTGGTGAAAACAATGTCCTGATGACATGGATGATTTTTCTTTTGGTTTATAGTTTTATTGCCTCAATTCTACCTGTTTGGCTTTTACTTCAACCAAGAGATTATATTAATTGTCATCAACTATTTTTGGGACTTGGTTTAATGTCTTTCGGAGTTATTATCGTCTCCCCGGTAGTTGTTGCTCCTGCAATAAACCCTAATCCAGAAGGCGCACCTCCTTGGTTTCCCTTTTTATTTATAACAATTGCCTGTGGGGCGATCAGCGGTTTCCATGGACTAGTTAGTGGAGGAACAACGAGTAAGCAGGTGAAGGAATTTAAAGATGCGAAACCGATTGGTTACGGAAGTATGCTTGGAGAAGGTCTTTTAGCACTACTTGCAACTCTTGCTGTATGTACGGGGTTCAGTGATTCAACTCATTGGCATGACCATTATTCTTCTTGGTCGGCGGCTAATGGGTTAACTGCAAAAATTAATGCATTCGTTTTAGGTGCCGGTGGTTTTCTCAGTGGATTAGGGATTCCTGAAAATATTTCACAAACGGTGATTGCAGTTTTAATTATTTCCTTTGCGGCGACTAGTCTTGATACTGCTTGTCGGATACAGAGGTATATTATTTCTGAGCTTGGTGAGTCCTTCTCAATAAAACCACTCAAAAATAGGTACGTCTCCGGAGTTATAGCTGTTGGTACTGCATTTTTATTAATGATAAGTGGGGATAAAGGTAAAGGGGGGCTTAGCCTTTGGCCTTTGTTTGGTGCGACAAATCAGATGCTTGCTTGTTTGAGCCTTATGGTCATTAGTGTCTGGTTAAAAAGAAACGGAAAAAATAGTGTTTACTTTCTTTTTCCTGCAGTTATCGTTTTAGTTGTTACATCGATTGCTCTTGTCTTTAATTTAATTAAATTCTTTGAGATCGGAAATTACTTCTTAGCATTAATAACATCAACATTATTAATAATCGAATTTTTTATAGCAGGCTTAAGTGTAAAGATTTTTCGCTCTTAGCATGGCGGTTTTAATCTTTTCTCTAACTATTGCTGACTCAAGAACCAACGTGCTCACGTGCCCGCCATTGAGCCAAGTTATAGGAGTGTTTTCTAACGCAATGGAAATTTGTTCTGAACTTCTTTTTGGGACATAGGCATCGCCAGTCGCCGCGATTATTTCTCTTGATGGTGGAACATGTATTCTTGGAAATGTTGTCATATCAGAGACTGAAAAAAAGCGTGCGAGGTACTCTGTAGGGGAAATACCTTCAGCAATTAAATCAAGTTCAAGCGCGTGCCAATCAATAGAGTCTTTCAATGTCTCTTCCAGGAAGACTGGGATTGGAGAGTGGGGGGCGACACACGGAATAAGAGCTTTTACTGAAGGGTGGTTAAACCCAATCATCATTGATGTTTGCCCACCCATACTAAAACCAGTTACTCCAAGGGTTTTAAATTTATCTTTAAAAAAATCAATAATTGACCGACCTTCTTCAAAATTAGCATGAACCATTTTAAATAGGTCACTTGCCTCTAAAATGTACATTCCTTCTTGGCCATGAGGTTTCCTTAACCCATAATAAGGACTTTCAAGAATAATTGAGCCAATACCTTGTTTAGCGAGAGGAATGGCCAAAAAGACTTCTCTTCTTTTAAATCCAATATCTCCAGTTCCGGCCATATGAAGAACAACAGGAGTACCCTTGCTATGGTTTTCGGGAAGTATGACTTTTAGGTGTGCTACCCTGGACTCTGCAGGAAGAATCTTATTTTGAGGAGAGATAAATGTTCCCTCAGTCATTTCTATTCCAAAGTATTTTTGTGTTTTTCCAAAGTTGATCTCTACAGGAGCTGGACAAGAGATATCATCTACTAAGGCAAAAAGGGATTCTAAATAAACTTTATCTCCAATTCCATTTGAGAAGAATTTTTTGTTATTCGTTGCTGCCCGATAAGCAAGGTCGAGTAAACTTAATTTGTTTGCATCTCCAAATCTCATTAGTAATATAATATGAGTAATTGCTCATTTTTCAAAGCGGTAAATTTATTCTGTTAAACATATAACCCTTGGTGGTATGATCTTATGGTGAATTTGAAAAAGAAAACTAAACAAAAAAGATCTAATAATCGTGTTAGCTCAATAATTGAAACCTCAAAAGATATTCTTGATTTTGAAGGAATTAAAAATTTTAATACGAACTACATTGCTAAAAAATGTAATATTTCTATTGGAAGTCTATACCAGTATTTTCAATCGAAAGAGTTAATCATGTCAGAGATCCTCAATCGGGAGTACACTAATCAGTTAAAAAAAATGGAAAACATGTTTAGTGAAGTAAAATCACTAAAATTTGAAAATAAACTTAAGGCAGTTATAGAAACTTCACTCAACGCAAATAAATTAAACGAGTATATTCAAAAAAGCGAAGCGTTTTTTGATATGAGTAAGTTTAAAAACAAAAAAATTAATTTTGAAGAAGAGTTTTTAGAGAAATCAAAAAAGTTTTTATTAGACTCGTCTCAAAAAATATCACCAGAAAAAATTGAGCAAGCGCTCTTGGTGATTTTTAACTCTGTTAAAAATGCAACCGGCGATGATGAAAAGTTAAAAGAAGCTTTATACAAATTGGGTACCAGCTTTTTAGTTCCCCAAATGAATTAATAAAATAAAAAGGTGTTTTTATGAGTGATCAACGGAGTGATCAAAATTACGAAAATCTTTTTCGTCCCTTAAATATTGGGCATACAACTTTAAAAAATAGGGTTGTGATGGGCTCGATGCATACAGGGCTTGAAGAGGTTAAAAACGGAACCAAAAGAATTGCCGCTTATTATGAAGCCAGAGCGAGAGGTGGTGTCGGCTTAATAATTACTGGGGGGATCTCTCCAAATTTGGCCGGAAGAGTCGCCCCATTTTCAAGCCAACTCAGTGGCAAAAAACACTTAAAAGATCATAAGTTTATTACCCAGAAAGTGCACCAAGCCGGTGGTAAAATTGTGATGCAGATCCTTCACTCTGGAAGGTACGGTTATCATCCATTTGCTGTTGGCCCATCGAGAATAAAGTCACCAATCTCACCATTTTCACCATGGCCATTAACTGGTCGAGGTGTACGAAAAACAATTAAAGACTTTATTAAGTGTGCTGAACTAGCAAAAGAGTCAGGGTACGACGGCGTTGAGGTAATGGGGAGTGAGGGTTATCTCATCAACCAGTTTCTTGTTACAAGAACAAATAAAAGAAAAGATGAATGGGGTGGAAGTTATGAAAACAGAATGCGGCTTCCGATTGAAATAGTTAAGGGCATAAGAGAAGCCTGTGGTGAAAACTTCATAATTGTTTACCGTCTATCGATGCTAGACCTCGTTGATCAAGGAAGCTCCTGGGAAGAAGTGGTAAGACTAGGTAAAGAGATTGAAAAAGCAGGAGCTTCAATTATCAATACGGGAATTGGTTGGCATGAGGCAAGGATTCCAACGATTGCCACAATGGTTCCTAGAGCTGCCTACTCTTGGGTCACTAAAAGAATTAAAAGTGAAGTTAATATTCCTCTTATTGCAGTTAATAGAATCAACACCCCTGAGGTAGCGGAAAATATTTTAAAAGAAGGTCATAGTGATCTTGTTTCTCTTGCAAGGCCAATGCTTGCTGACCCAGACTTTGTGATTAAAGCAAAAGAAGGGAAAGCTGATGAAATAAACACTTGTATTGGTTGTAATCAAGCGTGTTTAGATCATGTTTTTAAAAATAAGGTCGCTAGTTGTTTAGTCAATCCTTATGCCTGCTTTGAAACAGAGCTCGTTTTAAAAAAAGTAAAAAATCCAAAGAAAGTTGCTGTTGTAGGAGCCGGTCCAAGCGGATTATCTTTTAGTGTTGAGGCGGCAAAAAGAGGACATGAAGTAACTCTTTTTGATCGTGGAGACGAAATTGGTGGGCAGTTTAACTTCGCTAAGGTTGTACCGGGGAAAGAAGAGTTTCATGAGACGATAAGATACTTTAATGTAATGCTTAAGAAGCACGGAGTTAATTTAAAACTCAATACAGAAGTCTCCACTCAAGAATTAGAGAGTGGTTTTGATGAAATCGTTATTGCTGCAGGAGTAAGGCCAAGAAAGTTAACCATAGAGGGATTTGAAAGAGAAAATGTTTTATCTTACATGGAGGCAATTAATAATCCTTCAAAAGTAGGTAAGTCAGTTGCTGTTATAGGTGCAGGGGGGATTGGCTTTGATGTGTCAGAACTTTTATCTCATCGCGAAGTAAAAGGTCGAGATGAGGTGGAAAGCTACACAAATGAATGGGGCATAGATCAATCTTATGATGAAAATCGTGGAGGTTTATCAAGGGACAAAAAGCTTGATTTTTCTATGGAGCGTGAAATTTATCTGCTTCAGCGAAAAACTACTCCCCATGGTAAAGGACTTGGAAAGACGACTGGCTGGGTTCATCGAGCAAATCTTAAAAAAAGAGGCGTAAAGTTTATTGGTGGAGTTGAGTATCAAAAAATAGATGATAAGGGTCTTCACATTCAAAAAGGTGGAGAATCCCAGGTATTGGAAGTTGATACTGTCGTTGTCTGCGCAGGACAGTTGTCAAACAATGATTTATACGCAAAGTTAGAGGCACTAGGTAAAGAAAATATTCACATCATTGGTGGGGCGAAAGAAGTAACAGAGGTTGATGCTAAAAAAGCGATCCGCAATGGTGTTGAGTTAGCACTAAAAATTTAAAAACCTTAAGGAGAGAAATATGCCATCTTTTGATTTAGTAAGTGACATTGATATGGGCGAATTAAAAAATGCTATTGATCAGGCAAAAAGAGAAATTTCTACGCGTTATGATTTTAAAGGAAGTGATGCTTCTGTTGAATATGAAAAAGATAAACTTGTTATTGAAGCAGCGAATGAATATCAAGTTAAAGCCAGTGTTGATATTTTAAGAACAAAAATGATCAAGCGTGGTATTGGTGTCAAAGCATTAGAACTTGATGAAATATCACCAACTGGTAATCAACGGTTTAAGGTCGAGGGTGTTTTTAAATCAGGGATTGATAAAGAAAAAGGTAAAAAGATTAATAAGATCATCAAAGAGTCTAAAATGAAAGTTAGCTCTGCCTACATGGATGAAAAAATAAGAATTACAGGAAAGAAAATTGATGATCTTCAAGAAGTTTTTCAAATGTTGAGGACTCACGACGATGTGGGGCTTGATCTTCAAATGGAGAATATGAAGCGCTAGATGAAAAGTGAGGTGCTTAAAAACTGTATCGCTCATAGAGGCTTAATATCATCAGGATTGATAGAGAATTCAGAAACAGCCGTTATAGAGTGTATTAAAAAACAAACCTCAATAGAAGTAGATCTTCAATATCATCCAAGTGGTGAGATATTTGTTTTTCATGATGAAAATCTCGATCGAATTTTTAATTACAAAGCGCAGTTATCGAGTTGCCCCATTGACCATTTAAAAATATTAAAATATCGGGATGGTTCGTCTTTGCTAACACTTAATTCCTTATTAAATTTAGTCAGAGGAAATGTATCACTGCTTCTAGAGCTAAAAGCACCAAAGAGTCTCTCCTACAGTGAGAAAAAATCCTTTTGTCACTCATTAGTTAAATCTCTATCCAATTACAGTGGAGATATTTTTGTTCAATCATTTAACCCTGTAATTTTAAATATTTTAAGACGTATGAATTTTAAGTTCCCTCTGGGTGCCTTGGTTTGTGACTGGAGTAATATAAAAGGTTTGAGTTTCTTTGAGAGGAAGATTCTCGATTCACATGTTTCTCTTCTTATAAATCAAGTTGATTTTATTTCTCTTAATTTGGAGACATTGGAGCTCCGAATTTTTAAGTTGATCTCTCTTTTAAAGATAAAGCCTGTTTATCTTTGGACTATAGAAAGCGATTTTCAGAGATATCTAGCAATTCCTGGAGTTGAAAAAATTATTGCAGAAAATTTTTATAATTAGTTTTTCAGCTTTTTTTTCGCCTAAAGTTTTTCTTTTTAGTTTTCTTTGGATTAGGTGCTTCAAACCAAAAATCTTTTGTGATCGAGTGAAAATAGTCAGTCTCTTCGATTAATAGAGAGGATGTTGTCTCTTCCACAGCGGCGATTTCAACACGCACACCTTCAGACTTTAGGTGTCTCACAAGTTCTACATAATCACTGTCTCCACTTAAAATTATTATAGTGTCAACTTTACTCGCTAGCTGAAGGGCTTTAATTGATAGTGGGATGTCTGCGGACTTGTGGCAGGGGCGAACTGAACCATGAAAAAAAGAGTGAAGTCTTTCACTCAACTTTTGCGAAATACTTTTCCCTTCTCTAAAGTATACGAGCCTGTTTAGGCTTCTGTTTCCAATCAGTTCAGGCACAAGAAGATCGAAGTTGATCAGGCTAGTACTATTTCCACTTATTTCTTGAATACTTCGTTCTAGATTATTTCCATCGACTAATATGGCAACGGTTTGGCTAATTTTTATGTCTATCATCAGATTTTTCTCATGTTTTATTGGATCTTTATTTTCTATTATAATAACTTAGAGGTTTTTATGAAAATTAGTTTTGTTTTTATTTTTCTAACTTACTCTGTTTATGCAACTTCGGCCATAATCAATGGAATTAAAGTTTCGACGGAAGAGTCAAAAGAAGAAAAAAGCTTCTTTGCTGAAGGTAATGCTGTCATTTCCTCAAGCATTGAAAATGTAAAAAATGAGATACTTAAGTTTGATCTAAGGTGTAATCAAGACTTAAAAAGTAAAAGAAAATTTATTAATAAAAGCTTCGTGTGTAAGTTTCATAACCCGAGCCTTGTAGAGAGTTTAGTTATCAGAAAGCTAAAAGATCGAAGGTTTAAAAATGATCCATCTGTTGTTGATGAGTTTTTAGTCTGGAGAAATATATATAATAGAAATGCTTATAGTTATTACGACTTGATCATTGTTAAAAAGGTATCATCTGAGGCTTATGAGGTCTCTTACAACATGCTATCGGACAAGGAAGTGAGTTTTTACCTGGACGATTATACTAAAAAACAGACTGCTTTCAGTAAAAGTGGAGGAGTCTTTAAAATCAAAAAGCAGAGTGATAAAACTTTTCTAGAGCTAAACTACATAAGTGAAACGGATCATTGGCTTTTAACCTCCTCCATGGCAGAGGGGACGATAATTGAAAAAGTTGCAACAGGAACTAAGCTTGCCATTGATGCAGTAAAGAAGGGCTCTGAAGACTTAAATTAAATCACTCTTGGTCCAGTGAATTAAATTGTTCATAATATTTATAGAGAAAAAATATCGTGACCGAGTTAAATACATGCCATAGAGCATGCCCCTGAATGAAATGATTTTCAGGGTTACACCAAGCTCTTGTGACATCTAATATGGTGAATACCAAAGCAACTCCAAGCGATCCCATTCCATATAAAAAATATTTTAAAGTAGGAGAGTCGGTCTCTTTTTTTCTTGCAAAATACTCTGTGAGAAAAACACCAACAACCATTAGCGCTACTGTTAACTGCACAGGAATCCCTGTGAAGTAAAAAAACATAAATACACCGGTTAAAATAAGGACGCTTCCAACGAGGTAGCGTACCTGCTTTGCTTTTGAGAGGTACCCGAGTCTTCTTAGGTTTAAAAGAATAATAAGACCGACAAAAGCATACATAGCGACAAAGTCAAAAGTCTGAAGGATCATTGTATAACTCATGTGGTATACAAAAGAGCAAAGTCCAACAAACACACCTAATGGGCCGAAGAGTTTTGCTGTCGTTTGGTTTTTGTTTGAGGCAATTATCCAAATGGCGATTCCCATACCAATAAATGCTAAATTGGACCAAGTGTTTGCTGGTTCGGTTATCCATCCGCAAACTGTTGCCTCACACCACTTCACATTTGGCTTTGCGATTTCGCTTAGCTCATACCAAGGACATTGAGGGGCAAGTGATGGAATTTCCATTATACTTCCTTATTCGGGTGAATCTTCTGGGGTTTTACTTAATCTAGACCCAGTAATTTTTAAAATAAAAGCTAACAAACAAAAAAGCGCCAAAAAACATTATTTGGCTCGTTAGAACCCAGTTCTTTTTTTCTTGAATGCCGCCGATGTTAGTTAAGCTCCAAACAATTAAACCGCTCATGACCGCCTGGATTTGCAGTGGCATAGTCTTAGCGTTGGCGAGTGTAAAACCAAATAGTATTAGGGAAAAGATGAACTGAGTCGTGATAGCAACAACGGGGTATCCACTTCTTTTTTTATCGTATTTAATTAACTCCTCAGGTGTTATTTGGGCGACATCACCGTAAGGCTCTAAATTTCTTGGTCTCCATTCAGGTTTTGAAACCCAGACCTTTAATTTATCAACAGGGTGACTTGCCATCTTTGCTTCACCCCAAAGTTTTTTGTAATATCTAAAGTTCGCCCAAAGAGGGTTCCAGGTATTTGAAGGATTCACAATTCCATAAACAACTGGTGCCTTTTCCTCTGCGAATGTCCCAAAAATTTTATCCCATACGATAAATATAGCTCCAAAGTTTTTATCTACATACTCAGGGTTTCGTCCGTGATGAACTCGATGATGGGAAGGAGTGACAAAAACTTTTTCCATCCAGCCAAGCTTACCAATGTATTGAGTATGTACCCAAAATTGATAAATGATAACAATTCCCATTACACCAATAAAAACGGGTGTAGGTACTCCTAGTACTGCTAGTGGTAGGTAAAAAAACCAACTATAAAATCTTGTAAGCCAGCTTTGTCTCATTGCAACTGATAAGTTGTACTCTTCACTTTGGTGATGAACGACGTGTGAGCCTACGAGAATATTGGTACGATGACTCGCACGATGGAAAAGGTAGTAAGACAAGTCAGCAAGCAGTAAAGCGATGATCCAGTGTATAGGGTTTGCTGAGTCAAATTTTAAAAATCCCGTATGGTTATAGATCCAGGTGTAACAATAAATTTGCACTACTTTACTTACAACTCCAATAGCCTGCTGCCCGAGCCCATTAGATAAGTTGGAAATTGAATCATTGAATCGGTAGAGCTTATCTTTTCTTAGGTGACTTACGATCATTTCAAGAATCATGCTGACAATAAAAACGGGAACGGCGAGTGTTACATAGCTATTTGTATCCATCTAAATTAACTCCAATTTTCAGTACAATATAATTCTAAAGAGACAAATTTAGCTGTCAATCTAATCAAAAATTCCTAAAATATGGGTATTGAATTGAAAGGAGTTTTTCAGATGCTTAAGTGCTTGTTATTACTCGGTGTTTTGGTTTCATGTTCATCTATTAAAAATAAGGATAACGCCAAGGTAGAAAAAAAATCTATTTCTAAAATAGAAAAAGAAAAACTAAAAAAACTTAAAAGTGAAATTAAGTTTGCCAGAAGTCTGAGTGATCTTGTTGGCTGTAGTAAGCTAGGCGAGCTAAATTTAAATAAATTTGATCGAAATAAACTTGAGTACTTTGTTTATCTAGAAACCAGTAAGTTAGGAGGAGACACGCTCTCTGAAGTCTCTGAGCATAAAAGAAGAGAAAGACCAGAAGGGGAGACGGTTTTCTCTCAAGGAAAGATTAAACATTTCTTTAAGAGTGATGTTTACAGATGTAAATAAAATCACTTTTTTGAGTTTTTAACTCAAGAACCAATGAATATATTCGATAAGTTTAAATGCAGAAGTTAAATGTAATTTCTCCTGTTTATTTTGATGTTCCATGCGCTAAGGAGTTGATGGTAAACATTAAAAAATCTCTTCCAGGGTATTCGATCCACTTTTACTTTATTGATGATTCAGCTGGTGCGGATAATGAGATGAACGAATTCTCCAATACCCCCGGAGTAACGGTTATAAGGCCAATAGTTAACCTTGGTCATCAACGGGCGATTGTTTTTGCTCTCAGAAAACTTGCCCCGACTTTCGACAAAAACGATTTGATCGTTACTTTAGATAGCGATGGAGAGGACCTTCCAGAACACCTCTCGGGCCTTATAAGTTCGCTGGAGGATGATTATAGTTTTTCTCTGGCAAAAAGAACGAAGAGACAAGAATCGCCACTTTTCAAGTTTATGTATTTCTTTTTTAAGTTATTTTTTAGGGCGGCTACAGGAATTACTGTTAAGACAGGAAACTTTGCTTGCTTCAAATCAAAAGCGATATGTAAAATTATTCACCACCCATTTTTTGACCTTTGTTACAGCTCTGTATTTTTGAGTTTGAAATTAAACCTTAATTTAGTTCCATGTGAAAGAGGGAAAAGGTACTCGGGAGAATCAAAGATGAATACGGTGGGGCTGATCTCTCACGGAATAAAAATGTTGATGCCCTTCTTGGATAGAATTTCTATTAGGGCTTTAATCGCGTGCGCAACACTCAGTGGCTTTTCAATTATTTCTGTTATTTTGGGGTTGTCTCTTGAGGGAGTTCTTGGTTTTTACATGCAAAGGTCCGTAAAGGTAATTTTGTTATCCACTTTCGTTATTTCCACACTTGCTGGTTTAAATATGATGGTTTTATTTTCAATATTTAGTCAAAGCATGAGAGATGCTTATAAATTTGTTGACCTAGAATCGGTTAAAGATAAGAACAACGTTGAATTAAAAAGTGTGTCCTAGAGTTTTAAAATGAAAACTCACTAAGCTTTGAGCTCAGGAAAGTGATTAGTTTGACGTATTTTTCCAAGACCAACCCAGCAATTCCCCAACAAGGAATGAGTGTCCAAAGACTGTAACCATCTTTAAAAATTTTAAACTTACTTTCTTTGTAATAGTCCCAAGGATAAAAACCTAGTATTTTTTTGTATATGAAACCTCCTATGATTTCACATTTTGTGAAAGCAAGCGCCCATATAACGTACCTCGCAGAGATAGGAAAATCGCTGATCCAGTAGAAAAACGGTTTATAAAGAAAGTAAACCCCCAAACCATGTATGGGAATCATGTATAAGCTGACAAATCCCTCAAGGTACTTGTGGGGTGTTTGTTTTTTAAGTTTTTTTCCCAGGCACCTCTCGATCCCACAAACAGAGAAAATTATCTCCATAGTTAAACCAAAAAAAACAAAGAAAGTTATTTCAAAGATTATTTGATAAGTATTCATAATTAAAAGGTTAATACTCCTTGTTCTTGTTGTAAATTTTACAGTACTAATGTGCGTCTTGTTGGCCGTCACCTATATGGTATTAGTCTAAAAACCTTTCCTATTTGGGGTGAAAGTTGGAAGCATATACATACACATTGTGTGCAAATTTTTGCTTTGCTCTTGGAGCGATTACTTTCACTAACTTTTCAAATAAGCTTGGTCACTTATGGATGAATAAGTTTAAGGCTTTAGTTGCATTCATATTTTTCTTTTTGACTGCTCTTATTAACGAACAAGTATTTTTTCCTGGCCTTAACCTTTTTGCACTCTTAGTTCTTTCTGGCTTTTTGGGATTGGGTATTGGAGATACGTTAATTCTCAAATCATTTGTGAACATGGGACCAGGTAGGACACTTTTAATCTTTGGTTTTCAGCCGGCGTTTCTTGGTATTTTAGGTTATGCTTTTCTCGGGCAGTCATTAAAAATAGGGCATTTAGTAGGGATTGTATTTTGTATTTTATGTTTGGCCATCCTAAGTGTTGAGTCCCGAAAAAAGAACAAAGAGTTCTCTTTAAAGTACATTGCAATTGCTATGAGCGGAATATTTTTTGATTCATTTGGGGTTATGATTTCAAGGCACTGTTTTGAAAGCTCTAACTTACTTACAAGTTTCAACGTGAATTTTTTTAGAATATTTGGGGCAGCGCTTGCTTACTTAATTTTAACAAAAACGGCATCAAAGAAAATTAGTATTATAACAGGTTTGAAAAGCATAACCAGGAAGGAAAGACTTCAGGCAATAGCAGGTGCCTTCTTGGGGACATTTATTTCTCTATCGTTTTTTTTGAAAGCAATTCAAGTTGGAAATTTAGCTGTTGTAAGTGCAGTGAGTTTAACAGGTGTCGTTTTTTCATCCTTATTTGAATCTATTCAAAACAAGAAATGGCCTTCTAGATATTTCCTAAGTGCATTATGCTGTTTTTTTATTGGGATGTACTTTGTCTTTACATTAAAATAAGAGTCTCATAAGTTCGGTATTATCCTATTAAAAAAGGGACGCTGTGAGCTCTACTCAATCCAATCGTGAAAAATACATATACTCAAACCTTAAACATTATTACCCTCGCCCACTTGAGCTAAAGTCCGGCTTAGGAAGTTATGTTAAAGATATTAAAGGTAACACTTATTTAGACTTCATTGGTGGGATAGTCACGATATCTATTGGGCATAATCATCCTAGGGTAAAAAGAAAAATAATATCGCTTTTGGAAGAAAATCAAATTCAACACACTTCAACTTTATATGCCTCAGAGCACGTAGGGAAAGCGGCAAAGAAACTAGTGAGTCTTGCCGGTTTAGAGGGGTACCAAGTTTACTTTTCAAATTCAGGCTCTGAAGCTAATGAGATAGCTGTCCTTACGGCTAGGGAGGCCACAAAAAGGCAATTGGTCGTAAGCCTAAGGCATGGTTATCATGGCGGTACAAATGCAACGCTTAATCTCTGTGGACACTCCTCTTGGAAGTTTCCACATCAGCCATCATCGAATGTTTCTCACATTGAGGCTCCTTATTGCTATAGGTGCCCTTATGATAAGAAGCCTGATTCTTGTTCCATTCCCTGTGCAGACGATTTAGATAGATTAATTGAAACCTGCACAGCAGGGGAGGTTGCTGCGGTGATTGTTGAGCCAGTAATGGGAGTCGGAGGCTTTATTGATGGACCCAAAAAGTATTATCAAAGAATTTATGAAATTATCAAAGATAATGGTGGTTTATACATATCTGATGAAGTTCAAACAGGAGTTGGTAGATTGGGAGAGAACTTTTTGGGTGCTAGTGATTTTGGAATATCTCCCGATATTGTGACAATGGCGAAGGGCTTAGGAAATGGAGTCCCGGTCGGCGCGACTATTGCCAGTTCAAATTTGATAAAAAACCTCAATGGAAAAACTCACTTTTCCACCTTCGGTGGAGATCCTTTTCAGATGGCCCAGGTCTATGAGGTTTTATGTGAGATTGAGGACCAATCGTTAATGAACAATGCAAAGGTGATGGGAGGAGAGTTAAAGTCACATATCATGGGATTAAAAGCTAAGTATCCATACATCGGAGATGTCAGGGGTCGTGGGTTGCTATTAGGCTTTGAACTTATAAAAGGGGACAAAAGTCCAGACAGCGACAAATGCAATGACCTTCTTGAGTTATGCTTGGGGGAAGGACTATTAATTGGAAAAGGCGGGCTTAGAGGAAATGTCATTAGATTAGCACCTCCTTTAAATATCTCCGCAAATGAGCTAGAGGAATTTAAGTTAAAACTTTCAAGATCATTAGAAAAGTTAAACTTACTTTGATTAAAAATAAGCTTTACTTAGGTAGTTAAACTAAAACTCTTCTTTTAAAACCATCCCATGCTTGTGCGCGACCTCGTAGCTAAATGGGAGTTTTGTATGAAAGTTAAATACTGCCCCCTTAAGGTTGCAATCGACAAATTTTGCACTTTCGAGATTCGAGTTGCACAAGTCAACATCTTGAAGGTTTGTCTTTTGGAACATCACTCCATCTAGATTTGACCATCTTAGGTTTACTCGGCTTAAATCTGATTGGTTAAAAACACTATACTTCAATGAAGAGCATTCTAAATTAGCCTCACTGAGATTTGCTCTGAAGAATGTTGTATTTTGTACAGATGAGTAGTCCATTTGGGCTTCAGTCATGTTAGAGTGAATGACCTTTGAAGATATTAGGCGACTTTTTTTTAGGTTAATACTTTTAAGATTTGAATGTCTTATAACCAAAAGCTTGTGGTTAGAAGCTTCCATAAAACTTGAGGAGAGGTCGCAATCAACAATTTGTCCGACCTTTGGCATGGTAGTTAAGTCTGTCTTTGGCAAAGCCTTGTGGGCTATCCTTAGTCTTCTGAATGATCTTGACATAAAGTACCTCATATATAGTTGCAAGAGTTGTGCGCTGCGCTCAATACTTGCAATTTTTTTATACTTTGAAAAGTATGACTAACTAAACACGGGTTATCAAGTCCCCTAAATAACGAGAAAGCCATAGAGTAAAGTGAATAAAATATAGATATAGGCTGTAAAAACTCTAAGCTATTGAGTTTTATACTTTTTGTATAGGTATTGGTCCGTGATTTCTTTTTTTCTTCATTTACAATGTCCGTGTAAAGTTTTAGAAACTTCTAAAATATTCTGACATTACTTATGTATTTTTGACACCTTAACGCGTAGAGGAAAAATGGCAAAGATTTCAAAAGGATTGGACATACCATTCAAGGGGTCCCCATCTACAACAGTTTTTACTAAAAACACCACATATTCAGCTATTGTCGGGGAAGACTACAAAGGTCTTAAACCCAAAATGCTCGTTTCAGAGGGTGACTCAGTCTCAATTGGCCAACCTTTATTTGTCGATAAAAGAGTAGAGGGGGCTAACTACTGTTCACCTGTGTCTGGAGTCGTCACTTCAGTTCAAAGAGGTTCAAAAAGAGTACTTCAAAATGTCATTGTTAAGAATGAATCCTCGACCTTTTATTCATTTGAGAACTACAAGGGCGGAGATCTATCAAAATACACTGCAGATGAATTAATTTCTTTGCTTTTAGAGTCAGGCTGCTGGACATCCCTAAAAAGAAGACCTTTTAGCACTATCGCTAATCCAGACGAGAGTCCCTCCAGTATTTTTGTTACTGCAATGGATACAAACCCTTTAAGTTTTGATCCGTGTATTTTAATTCAAAGAAACCAAGTTGCATTCTCCGAAGGGCTTAAAGCTCTTGAGAAGATTAAAGGTGTCCCTGTTCACGTATGCGTCAAAAATGGACATCGGTTTTCTGTGCCAAAATCAGATAATATTGAAGTACATGAGTTTTCAGGACCTCACCCTAGTGGAAACGCTGGAACACACATCCATCATATCGATCCTGTGAATTCTTCCAAAGTTGTATGGTCAATCGGTTACCAAGATGTAGTAGCGATAGGAAAGTTATTATCTAGCGGTCAGTTTTACTCAACACGCTGGGTTTCTTTAGCAGGTCCTGGAGTTAAAGAGCCAAAGATTATATCAACATCATTAGGGGCTGACGTTTCTGAGGTAATTGAGGGAGAGTTAAAGGCTACCCTAGGTGAGAGTAGAGTTATTAATGGATCTGTTCTTACTGGAAAAAAAGTTGATGAGACCTTTAAATTTTTAGGGCGATTCTCACAAATAATATCAGTTCTAAAAGAAGATAGAGAGAGAGTTTTTCTTGGTTGGCATGATGCGGGATTTGATCGGTTCTCAGTTATGAGGACTTTTTTATCTAAATTGAATCCAACAAAAAGGTTTAGCTTTGGTACCTCTACACATGGGAGTTATAGAGCAATGGTTCCAGTGGGAGCTTATGAAAAAGTATTTCCATTTGATATGCTCCCAACTCTTTTGCTTAAAGCGCTATGTGCGGGTGATACGGATGATGCACAAGCGCTAGGATGTTTAGAGTTAGATGAGGAGGATTTAGCTTTATGTACATTTGTTGATCCTGGAAAGGTTGATTATGGGCCCTTACTTAGAAAAAGCTTAAATACGATTGAAAAAGAAGGATAATTTCTATGAGGTTTTTAAGAGATATATTAGATTCTCAGCATAAAAACTTTACTGGAGAAGGTAAGTTCTCAAAGTTTTATGCCATTTATGAAGCAATTGATACATTTGCGTTTACCCCTGGTGCGGTAACTAAAGGTCAAACGCACGTAAGAGACGGCTTAGATTTAAAAAGGCTGATGGTTACAGTTGCTGTAGCTCTTATGCCATGTATTTTGCTTGCGTTATTTAATACTGGTTATCAAGCTAATTCTGTCTTATATTCACAAGGAGTTTCGGAGCTTGATAGTTGGAGAGGGTTTATTCTTTCGACTCTAGGATTGTCACTTGACCCATCTAATTATGTTTCAAATTTTATTCATGGCGCCTTGTATTTTGTTCCTGTATTTATTGTGACAAATATTGTTGGTGGTTCAATTGAGGGAATTTTTTCAGTAATTAGAAAGCATGAAATTAATGAGGGCTTCCTCGTGACTGGACTATTGTTTCCATTAACTCTACCTCCAACAATTCCTCTCTGGCAGGTTGCCTTAGGAATTGCTTTTGGAGTTATCTTCGCCAAAGAAGTTTACGGCGGCACAGGTAAGAACTTTCTTAACGTAGCTTTGACGGCTCGAGCCTTCTTATATTTTGCATACCCTGCAGAGATTTCAGGTGACGCGGTTTGGACTGCAGTTGATGGATACACTGGAGCAACGACTCTTGGAATCGTTCCTTTGATGGGGATGGAGGGTGTTAACCTTTCATGGCTAGACGCTTTTATAGGCTTTATTCCCGGATCAATGGGAGAGACTTCAGCATTAGCAGCTTTAATGGGAGCGGGGCTTCTGCTTTTAACAGGGATTGGAAGTTGGAGAATCATGCTTGGTTCAGTTCTTGGCCTTGTGGTTACGGCAACGCTTCTTAACCTTATTGGTAGTGAAACAAACCTAATGTTTGAGATGCCCGCATACTGGCACCTTGTTGTCGGAGGGTTTGCTTTTGGAACTGTCTTTATGGCGACAGACCCAGTTACAGCACCAACAACTTTTAATGCTCAGTTCGGTTACGGCTTGTTAATTGGATTTATGACTGTACTTGTCAGAGTTATTAATCCGGCTTTTCCAGAGGGGATAATGCTGGCGATTTTATTCGCTAATGTTTTTGCACCACTAATGGATTGGTTTGTTGTCCAAAATAATATCAGAAAAAGGAATGCTAATTATGCAAAGTGATTCAGTTAAGAGAACTTTTGTTGTTGCTTTTTTCCTGTGCCTTTTTTGCTCAGTTCTTGTGTCTGGGGCGGCAGTTTTGTTGAAAGAGAAGCAAGTAGAAAATAAGAAACTTGATATTAAAAAGAACTTACTCATTGCAAGTGGACTTCTAGATGGCAGTGAAGCTTCAAAAGAAATTATCGAGAGTAAATTTAAAAGAGTTAAAACGATTGTTGTAGATCTTGAGACAAATGAAATTGTTGATAGCGTGGATCCAGAGTCTTTTGAGATGAGAAAAAATGCAAAAGATCCGAGTAAAAATATCTCTCTAGATTCATCGGTAGATATTGCAAAAATTTCTAAAATTTCCAAACTATCAAAAATATATCTTATCTCAAGCGATAGTGGGTCAATCGATAAAGTTGTTTTGCCTGTTCATGGAAAAGGTTTGTGGTCAACGCTTTATGGTTTTCTCGCTCTAGATAAAGATAAAAAAACAATTAAAGGATTAGGGTTCTATGAGCACGCTGAGACTCCCGGTCTTGGTGGTGAAGTTGATAACCCAAATTGGAAAAAAACTTGGGTTAATAAAGTTGCTTACAATGAATCAGGAAAGCCTACAATCAAAATAGTGAAAGGCTCAGTAGACCCTAATGCAAAAGGTTCAGAGAGTATGGTTGATGGACTCTCTGGAGCAACCATTACAGGTAATGGTGTTCAAGCGCTTGTTAATTTTTGGCTCAGTGATTCTGGTTATGGAAAAGTCTTAAACTCTTTAAGTCTTGAGGGAGCAATTTAGTTATGTCCGTTAAAAAAGTAGTACTAGAACCTATTTTTACTAATAACCCAATAGCACTACAGATTCTAGGGATTTGCTCTGCTCTTGCGGTAACTACAAAACTCGAAACTGCTTTGGTCATGTCTGTGGCCGTCACGCTAGTTATCTCCTTAAGTAACCTTTTTGTTTCTTTGATTAGAAATTATATTCCTTCTTCAATCCGAATTATTGCTCAAATGACGATTATTGCAAGTCTCGTTATTGTGACCGATCAAGTTTTGAAAGCTTTTTTCTTTGAGATTGCAAAAAGTATGAGTGTCTACGTAGGACTAATTATCACTAACTGTATTGTCATGGGGCGAGCAGAAGCCTACGCGATGAAAAACAATCCAATAAGCTCATTTTTTGATGGAATTGGTAACGGACTTGGTTACTCCATTGTTCTCATTTTTGTTGCTGTTTTTAGAGAACTTTTTGGAAGTGGGACTTTGCTTGGAATGACAATACTTCCACTGACCAAAGATGGTGGTTGGTATCAACCAAACGGGATGATGTTACTTTCACCATCAGCATTTTTTCTGATAGGTATATTTATTTGGATTTTAAGAACTGTATTCAAAGACCAAGTAGAGGCGGAGTAGGATATGTTTGAGCATTACTTAAGTTTGTTTTTAAAAGCTGTTTTTGTAGAAAATTTAGCCTTAGCATTTTTTCTTGGAATGTGTACTTTTCTTGCCGTATCAAAAAAAGTCTCTACATCTCTAGGTCTTGGTGTAGCAGTTGTTGTTGTTCAATCAATTACAATCCCAGTTAATAATTTATTATACCAATACGTGCTTAAAGATAACGCACTCACATGGGCAGGAATAGAGGGAGTCGATTTATCATTTTTAGGATTAATCACTTATATAGGTGTTATTGCAGCGATGGTTCAGATATTAGAGATGACTCTTGATCGATTCTTTCCTGCATTATACTCCGCCCTTGGAATCTTTCTTCCACTAATTACAGTAAACTGCGCAATTCTGGGTGGTTCACTTTTCATGGTGGAAAGAGATTACAACTTTACTGAGTCGATCGTTTTTGGTTTTGGTTCAGGGCTTGGCTGGGCATTAGCAATTGCAGCACTTGCTGGAATTAGAGAGAAAATGAAATACAGTGATGTTCCTGAGGGCTTAAGAGGTCTAGGAATTACTTTTATAACTGTCGGTTTAATGGCCCTTGGGTTCTTGTCTTTTTCAGGTATTCAACTTTAGGGTAAAAAGGATTCAATATGAATGAAATTACATTAGGCGTTTTTATGTTCACTGTGATTGTCCTTATCTTGGTTGGGATAATCCTTTTTGCAAAGTCGAAGCTAATTCCTAGTGGAAATGTGACGATTAAAATTAATGGTGAAAAAGAAATTCAGGCACCTGTTGGTGGAAAACTTTTAAATGCCCTTTCAGATAATAAATTATTTGTCTCTTCTGCTTGCGGAGGAGGGGGAACATGTGCCCAATGTAAGGTTAGAGTTTTTAGCGGTGGTGGAGACATTCTTCCGACAGAGTTAAGTCATATTACCAAAAAAGAAGCCAGAGAAGGTGAGCGACTTTCATGTCAAGTTTCGGTAAAGCAAAATATGGATATAGAGGTAGAGGACTCCGTTTTTGGTGCGAAAAAGTGGACCGCGAAGGTTAAGTCAAATGACAACGTTGCGACATTTATTAAGGAACTTGTTCTAGAGTTACCTGAAGGGGAGAGTGTACCTTTTAAAGCGGGTGGATATATACAAATTGAAAGACCTGCAGGCTCGGTGGACTACAAGGATTTTTCTGTTGGTGAGGAGTACAAAAAAGACTGGGATCACTTCAACCTGTGGCAATATAAATCTACTACCACTGAAGATACGATTAGAGCTTACTCGATGGCCAATTATCCGGAAGAGCGTGGAGTTATCATGCTTAACGTCAGAATAGCTTCACCTCCGCCAAGGCTCCCTAATGTAGAGCCTGGAAAAATGTCCAGTTGGATTTTTAATTTAAAGCCGGGTGAGGAAGTAACTATCTCAGGGCCTTTTGGAGAATTTTACGCCAGAGAAACTAAAAAAGAGATGGTTTTTGTTGGTGGGGGAGCTGGCATGGCGCCAATGAGATCTCACATCTTTGATCAGTTCAAAAGAATTGGAACTGATAGAAAAGTTACTTTTTGGTATGGTGCTAGGTCTAAAAAAGAGATGTTTTATGTTGATGACTTTGACATGATTCAAAGAGAAAATGAAAACTTCACATGGCATTGTGCACTCTCAGAACCTCAACCTGAGGATAATTGGGAAGGTTATACAGGCTTTATTCATCAAGTACTGCTTGATAATTATCTCAAAGATCACCCAGCTCCAGAAGATTGTGAGTACTACCTTTGTGGGCCCCCAATAATGAACAAATGTGTAATTGATATGCTTCTTGAACTTGGTGTTGAGAGAGAAGATATCATGCTAGATGATTTTGGTGGATGATCAATAAGTTACTAGCACTTAGCTTACTTAGTTTTTTTCTTTCGTGCTCCGAAAGGACAAGCAAGCAGTTCGTTGAGATAAATGGTAAAACCATGGGAACCACTTACAATGTGAAGTTCTCTCCGGTGAAGAAATACCCAGCAGAGAAAATCTCTAAAAATATTGAAGAGCTTTTAATCGATTTTAATTTAATTTGCTCAACATATATCTCTGATTCTGAAATCTCCCTGATTAATCAACGTGGGATGTTCACTGGCAAAATTTCTTCAGAGTTTAAAAATTTATATCTATCCGGAGTTCGTCTTAATAAAGAAACTCAACAGGAGTTTGACCCATCTATTGGCCCTCTTGTTAACTTATGGGGCTTTGGACCGATAAAAACGACTAATTCCCCATCATCTAGAGATGTTGAAGAGGCAAAAAAGAATTCAGGTCTCCGACACTTTTTATTTGACGGAAAATTATTTTACAAAAAAAAACCAGAGGCTTATCTGGATTTCTCTGCTTTTGCTAAGGGCAGAGGGGTTGATATTGTATACGACTACCTGAGGGGGATCGGTGCCAAGGAGGTATTTGTAGAAATTGGGGGAGAGGTAAGAGTTTTTGGAGATCAAAAAACGTGGAGACTAGGAGTAGAGTCCCCAGTAGACCAAAGTAAAAGGAGTGCAATTGAAGTTATTCCTTTAAAAAGTGGTAGTCTTGCCACTAGTGGTGATTATCGCAATTTTTTCAAGGATAGTAAGGGTAATAAAAGGTCTCACGGCATCCGCTTACGCTCAGGAAAACCGAAAGAAAACCTCACTGCCAGCGTTACAGTTTTTAGTAAAGAGAACTGCATGACAGCTGATGCATGGGCCACAGCTTTAATGGTTTCAAACTTCAAAAAAGCGGTGAAAATGGCCGAGTCACAAGGGGTCGCAGCCTATTTTATTTACAAAGAGAATGTAAATGATGAGAGGTATGTGGTACTCAGGACAAGCGCTTGGAAAGCACTTTTTCAAAAGGCAACTGATAAATGAATTTAAATACTCTTTTAATTACATTTGGATTTTTTGCTTCAATAATATTCGCTATGAGTATCGGTTACATTATTGCAGGCAAAAAGCTGCAAGGGTCATGTGGTGGTCTTGGTAAATTAATGGGAAAAGATTGTGATTTTTGTGAGAAAAAAGATCAGTGCAAAAAAGATGAAGGCTAGAAAACGTCAAAATCCTTTTTCCGTTCTCCGGCCGGGACATCCTTATTAACATTCTATCCATATTCAAATTTTTTAGTAGTTTTATTTTTAAAAATTTCTTTCATTTAAAACTTGAGTGGATAGGTTTGTCCTATTACAATTCCGCAAAATCATTTTTACAGGAAATTCTATGGGTATTAATTCAATTGGTATTTTAACTAGTGGTGGAGATAGTCCAGGAATGAACTGTGCTATAAGAGCAGTCGCTAGAACTGCTATTGGTAAGAATATTTCAGTATTTGGAGTTCTGAGAGGTTATCAAGGCCTAATCGATAATAGGTTTAGGCAATTAGACCGTTCTAGCGTAGGTAATATACTTCAAACAGGAGGGACTATTTTACAGACTTCCAGAAGCGAAGAATTCAGAACGAAAGAAGGCCGGAAGAAAGCTTTTGATAATATGAAAGCTAAAGCAATAGATGCCTTAATTGTTCTTGGAGGTAATGGTTCTTTCAAGGGGGCCAATCTATTCTCGGATGAGTTTGGTGTTCCTGTTGTTGGAATTCCTTCTACTATTGATAATGATATTTCTGGTACTGATTATTCTATTGGCTTTGACACAGCAGTACAGTCCGCGATTGAAGCAGTTGACAGAATTAGAGACACCGCTAGTAGCCACGAGAGAACATTTATCGTTGAGGTAATGGGAAGAAAAAGTCCCTCTATAGCTGTTCACGTGGGCGTATGTTGTGGTGCTGAAAACATCGTATTTCCCTACAAAGATGTTAGTTACGACCGCATAGCAAATGATATAAAAAGCGGAATTAATAAGGGTAAGACAAGCAGTATAATCATTGTTGGTGAAGGCGATAAACCTGGTCTATCATATGAGGTGCAAAAAGAACTTGAAAATAATCATAACCTCAAGGCTCACGTCTGTATTTTAGGGCACATTCAAAGAGGTGGGGCACCAACTCACCAAGATCGTTTTATTGCCTCGAAAATGGGGAATACGGCAGTTAGTTATTTGTCTAAAGGTAATATCAAGTCAGCTGCTATTTGCTATCAAGGAGGGGAGGTCATTACTAAGCCTCTGAGCGACTGCTTTGAAACGAAAATTGATTATGAGAAGAATTACCTTGAGTTAGTACGTAGCTTGTCAATTTAGTGATATGTATTAGCTTTTTAAATTAAATTTATGGCGTATCTCAAGGCCTCTGGCCTCATTATTTATCACTCTTCTAAGTTCTTCTTCAGTAGCCTTAGGTAGCTTCAGAAATTCGATACTGACTTTGAAAAATTCTTTATCTGGCACCTCCTTGAGGATAACATCTGTTTTTTTCGTTATTCTAGCTTTTGGTACTTCAAAAATCTGCCTATTTAAACTAACCTTTAGACTGCTAAGAAGAGATGTCATATCAAATATTTCCTCGAGCTCTTTTGGAATTATAAATGCGCAGCCGCCTGCAGATATATCACTTCCGGAAAACAGTTTATTATCAACCTGAACTTTAATCTTAACAAATGCTCCGGAACTCAGCCTATAGTTCTTTCTTTGCTGGCTTACGTATATATCTTCAGATGATGTTAACTCATATTGGTTTTTATTTTTGTGCTTCAAGTGAGCCTCAAAGAAGTAGAACTTTCTTCCCTCTGTTACCTTGACAAGAACATCGCTATCACTAAGTAATGATCGGAAAAACTTTTTTAAAAATTTTGATTTTTTCTCAAGAAATAGAGTTGATTCATTGTCACTAACTTTTGTTATTGAAAAATTCTCTAGGTCACTTTCATCATAACCTTTGGACCACAGGCTCAAAGATCCTTTTTTTATTTTTAATTTCTTAAAAAACTTTTTACGCTCCAGGAGATCCAGCTTTCTAAAATAATACCTCTTATTTGGGTCGATAGGATTAGGCAATTTGTATTCCTTTAAAAGTATTATAAATATTTTATTAGGGAGGCTTACCAGGGTCAATTTATTGACGGTAAAGCGAAAAATAACTATTTTGGCATATAAATAAAGGACCAATTTATGGCAAAAACTGAAAATTTAGCAATCAAATTAAAAGATTATAAAAAACTCCCTTTTTTACTTGATAATATCCATCTGACGATAGACCTAGAGCTCGAAAAATCTCTTGTTACATCGATTATTAAATTTAGCAATTATCAAGTAGGTGAGAAAATTTACCTTGATGGTGTAGATCTAGATCTCATCGATATTCTCATTAATGGTAATCCCTTAAGTGAGTCGGAATATTCTCTAAGTAAAGATCAACTTATTTTTACATTTGATAAAGCAGAATTCGAACTTTGTATTAAGAATTTTATTAATCCAAAAGCAAATACGGCTTTAGAGGGAATCTATAGGTCGGGTGATATTTATTGTACTCAGTGTGAGGCAGAGGGCTTTCGACGGATCACGTTCTTTCCAGATCGACCAGATAACATGACTAAGTTTGTGACGAAAATTATTGGAGATAAGAAGTCAGAACCATTCTTGCTTTCTAATGGGAACCTTATTGAAAAAGGTGACCTGGGAAACGGAAGGCACTTCGCTGTTTGGGAAGATCCGTTTAAAAAGCCAAGTTATTTATTTGCAATGGTTGCCGGAAACCTTGGCTTGGTTAAAGATTCCTATAAAACGAAAAGTGGGCGAGACGTTGCGCTAGAGATTTATGTAGATAAAGGAAATGAGAATAAAACGGCTCATGCAATGGAGTCTCTTAAGAATTCAATGCGTTGGGATGAGGAGAGATTTGGGCTCGAGTATGACTTAGATATATATATGATTGTTGCCGTTGATTCTTTTAATATGGGGGCAATGGAAAATAAAGGACTCAATATTTTTAACTCTGCCTATGTCCTGGCAGATAAGGACACTGCTACAGACGCAAATTTTCTCGGAATAGAATCAGTTATTGGGCACGAATATTTTCACAATTGGAGTGGGAATCGGGTTACTTGTAGAGACTGGTTTCAATTAACTTTAAAAGAGGGATTAACAGTTTACAGGGACCAGGAGTTCTCCAGTGATCTTAATTCAAGATCTGTAAAAAGAATTGAGGATGTTTCGATACTACGTTCTCACCAATTCTCTGAAGATGACGGGCCAAATGCACACCCCATAAAGCCAAAAGAATACGAAGAAATAAATAACTTTTACACCGCAACAATTTATGAAAAGGGTGCTGAAGTGATAAGAATGCTTGAAACCCTTTTTGGGCGAGATGGTTTCAGGGCCGGAAGTGATAAGTATTTTGAACTATATGACGGACAGGCAGTGACTACTGAGGACTTTCTTTTTGCGATGTCAAAAGCAAATGGTGGTTATGATTTATCAAGTTTTAAAAACTGGTATGACCAAAAGGGGACCCCAAGGCTCAGCGTAGAATTTTCTCAAGACATTGCTGCAGAGGAGGTTACTCTGAGGTTTTCTTTTATGAAGCCAAGTGTGTGGAGTAAACATCAAGAGTGGATGGTTCCAGAGACCCCTATTAAATTGTCATTAGTTTCAAGTGATAAGCAATTCGATTTAAAATACTCAAATGTCTCAGAGCAAGAGAAGCAGGGAGGATTTGTTCTATTGAAAGAGCACGAGAAAACAGTCGTATTTAAGAAAATTGCGACGGAAGTCGTTCCATCTATAAACAGAGACTTTTCAGCTCCAGTGGTCTTAGAGACAAACCTTTCTTTGAATCAAAAATTATTTTTATTAAGAAATGATGATAACAGTTTTAATAGGTATGAAATTGCTCAATCTTTAATTAAAGAGGAGATACTCGGTAAATATAAGGACTCAAACTTTTCTCTGGGAGATTCTTTTTACTCAGCACTTGTTGTTTTATTTACCTCAGAGGAAATGGATGATGCGACAAAAGCAATGACGCTTAGTACTCCATCCCTAAATGTTTTATTTCAGTCAGTGGACGAAATCGATGTGAGCCGTCTCAATGAATCAAGAAAGCAAGTTATTCATAAGATCGCAAAAGCGCTAGAGGACAAATTACATTCTTGGTTGAGTGCTAATAACCCTTCGTTTGATTACAAGATAAATCCAGATGATGTTGGCAAAAGAAGCCTTAGGTCGGTGGTAATTTTCTATCTATCCAAAGTTGATGAAACACCGGAAGAGTTATTTAAAAAATTATATGAAGATTCGAATAATATGACTGATAGGTATAATGCTTTTTCAACAATAGTTAGTTCTGACTTTTCATTCTCAAGTGAAGTACAAAATCACTTTTTTGAGAAATTTAGAAGTCAGACTTTAGTTGTTCAAAAGTGGATCTCTACTCTTGTTCAGTGTGATAGTGACGACGTTTTTGAAAGACTAGAGATGATTGAAAAACTGCCAGAGTTCGATATAAAGGTACCAAATTTAGTCAGAAGTCTTGTTGGCCGATTCGCAATGGGGAACCTAAGCCAGTTTCATAGAGAAGATGGTAGAGGGTATATATATGTAGCAGAGAAAATCTCTGAGGTTGATGAAATTAACCCTCAAATTGCATCAAGACTTGCATCCTCTTTTAATTTGTATCCTAAGCTCTGTCCGAGTTTAAAAAGTCAGATGAAAGAGGCATTGAATTTATTAGAGAACAAACCAAAATTGTCCAAAAATGTGGCTGAAATATTAAATAAAATTCTTAAATAAAAAGCCTCCCAATGGGGAGGCTTCCTTATTTTTGAATTCTCACAAGGGTTAACTAGTTGTGTAATAGGCTAGTTCCCTCTGCTTTTAAGTCTGAAATAGATGCGTGTATTCTCTCTGTCATGCATGTTTCTGCGAGCTTCATCCATGTTCTTGGGTCATAGTGTTTTTTGCTACCAACTTCACCTTCGACTTTCAGCACCTGGTCATAATTTGTCATCATGTGGTTCACAACTGGTCTTGTGTACGCATATTGCGTGTCTGTATCAACATTCATTTTTATAACTCCATAATTCAGAGTTTCGTGAATATCTTCGAGATCACTGCCAGAGCCTCCATGAAAAACAAGGTAATGAGTGTGGTCAACACCAAGTTCTTTTTCAACGGCCTTTTGTCCTTGAGAGAGAATTTCTGGCCGAAGCTTAACATTTCCAGGTTTATATACTCCGTGAACATTACCAAAAGTTGCGGCATACATAAATTTACCTATAGGACCTAGCTCTCTTGCTATTTGAACCATCTCTTCTGGAGTTGTGTATAACTTATCCGCTGGTGTATCTTCATTATTCACACCATCTTCTTCCCCTCCAACTACTCCTGTCTCTACCTCAAGTATAATTTCGCTCTTAGCACATCTCTCTAGGAGTTCTTTTGAAATTTTTATATTTTCCTCTAATGGAAGTTCCGATCCATCAAACATATGGGAGTTAAATAGGTTTGGTTGTCCTATCGCTCTTCTTTTCTCTGTCTCTTCAATCAAGGGAATCATGAATGAGTCCACATATTGGGGGTGGCAATGGTCAGTATGAAGGGCGATGAGTATATCGTATTTCTCTGCAACTAAATGGACATGTTGGGCTAGAGAAATAGCTCCTAACGCCTTATCTTTAACTCCTTGTCCTGACGCAAATTCGCCACCACCAGTTGATACTTGAACAATTCCGTCGCATTTTTTGTCAGCAAATGCTTTTATAGCTGCGTTTGCCGTGGAGGTAGATGTGACATTAATTGCAGGGTAAGCAAATCCGCCTTTCTTTGCCTTATCAAGCATTTGGCAATACTGTTCGTAATTAGCTACTGGCATTATGACTCCTTGGATTTTTAAATTTGTGTGGTACGATTTTATCCTCAACTTGGTTTAATGTCATTATGAACATTGGAGATTATATGAGGGTTTTTCTTTTTTTAATTGGCTTAATAATTACGGACTCAGCGCTCTCAATGGATAAGTTTGGTAAAACATTTGAAATAAAAAATAAGATCTCTGCTGACGATGCAATAAAAAGCTATGAATCAATAAAGGGTAAGGAAGTCCAGGTGTTGGGAGTGGTAGAAAAGGTATGTGTAAAAAAAGGTTGCTGGATGACCTTGTCTGGCACAAATAAACCAATCAGAGTAACTTTCAAAGACTATGGCTTTTTTGTTCCCTCAAGTCTTCAGGGGAAGGATGTTGTTCTTAATGGACAAATTTTTGAGAAGGTTGAAAATATAGATTTACAAAAACATTACCTCGAGGACCAAGGGGCGACTAAAGAGCAAATTTCAAAAGTTACAGAAGATAAAAAAACATATCACTTTGTTGCTACTGGGGTTCAGGCAATTTAGAGCTATTTTTTTGTGAGTGTGTAAACTCCATCCCAGTCAATTGATGGAGGGGATTGTTTGTAGTCGAGACACCTCTTAATATAAATTTCGCTTGGAGAGGTTTTCGCCGGCATTTGATCTGGAAACCTGAAATTCTCAAAATCTCTACTATCCTTAAATCTCTCTATTGCTTCATCCCACTTTTGTTGTTTGTAGAGTTCTCTACCCTCAGAAAATATTTTGATTAAATCTAATAGCTCAGGCAGTGGATTAACATTAAGACCGATTAGTTCATAGGTTGTTACGGGCTCCTTTTTCCCAACAACTCTGATGGTATCAATTTCTCTAATAAGAAATTCATCTTCATGGTCCACTAGATTAAGAGTGTTTTCTGTGAAGTGTACATAAATCCCATATTGTTTTGCTGCTTCTTCCAGTCTTGCGGCAAGGTTAACTGAGTCGCCCATCATAGTATAATTCATTCTTTGGCTAGAGCCCATATTACCAGTGACGATTTCACCAGAATTGATGCCAACTCTCATTCTCATTTTTTTTACAATTTCAGGCCATTGCTTGTCTTGGGTTTTCCAATGTTCCCTGAGCTCATTTAGTCTTAGCTGCATTATCGCGGCGACTCTTAATGCTCTTTGTGCATGATCAGCAAACTTACTTGGGGCGCCAAAAAAAGCAATGATTGCATCGCCCTCATATTTGTCTAATGTACCTCTTTCTTCGAGTAATATGTCTGTCAT
>MDTG01274845.1_pt1 | contig 108694 bp, 93 predicted proteins | sample 811421 | NCBI WGS metagenome assembly MDTG01 (sample SAMN05326645, study PRJNA326480) | marine metagenome | isolation source: seawater | place: Pacific Ocean: South East | collected 2011 | reverse complement strand
GGCCGGAAAAATCATCGTTCATTTCGGCGCTCCCAGATGCGAAGGATTGGCAACCTTAATGCCACTTTTCAATACAGCTCAGTCACTGAATTTTAGTCAGAGACATAAAATTCAGATTCGACGTGAATTTTGAAATAAGACAGTGAGGTTGCCATAAAACAGCGCCTCTGGGCTCGCCGCAGAAAGCGAAGAGGTTTCCGACCTGCCCGAAGGGACTCGGGCAAGTGGCCCCGGCCAGGGATGGCCGATGGGGCGCGCGGTCAGGAAATATAGAGGTTTCAAGGAAATACGAGCCAGAAAGCGCGAAGCGGGGAGGTAGCCCGTCCGGCGAGAGGGGCAAGGCCCCTCTATGAGGACAAGGGCCTGAGATTTCTCGCAAAAGTTTAAATAAAACTTTGTGCGACACAAGCCAGCGTTATGCTGGCTTTTATCGCATCCGCGTGGCTTATTCTGCCGGCGCCGCTTCTTCCAGCAGAGTCTTCAGCTCGCCTTTTTCGTGCATTTCAGTGACGATATCACAGCCACCGACCAGCTCACCTTTGACCCACAGCTGTGGAAAGGTTGGCCAGTTAGCATAGGCTGGCAGGTTGGCGCGGACTTCCGGATTCGACAGCACGTCAACGTAGGCGAACTTCTGTCCGCATTCCATCACGGCCTGCACAGTACGGGCAGAGAAGCCGCACATCGGCTGGTTCGGAGAACCTTTCATATACAGCAGAATCGGGTTACTTTCGACCTGTTCTTTCAGAACGTCCATAATTTCCATGGGGTTTCTCTCTCAATCTGAATGGATGTTTGCTCAATCGCAATCGATGACTGAGCGCATTCTATCACAAGCGAATAACCGACTGCAGAGGTTGGTTTTAATCCGCCCGGCGGCGCTGCGATTTAACGGAAACGCACCATCAGATCATAAAGGTCACCGGCAATTTTCTGAATATTACCCACATCATCCGCTGTGTGATTGCCGGATGTCATACTCTGTTCAGCCAGCTGGTTGATACGCGCTACCTGACCGGCAATATCGTCTGCTACCTGCACCTGCTCTTCCACGGAGGCAGCCATCTGAATCGACATATCAGCAATCTGAGACACCGAGGCGGCAATATCATCCAGCATCTCCTCTGTGGCAATCATGCTCTGCAGACCGCTGTCGCCTGCCTGCGCCCCCAGATCGGCCACTTCGACGGACTGATTACTGAGCGTGACCAGGCCTGACACGACGGTGTAAATTTCTGCCGTGGATTCCCGTGTACGCATGGCCAGTTCCCTGACTTCGTCAGCCACCACGGCAAACCCCCGCCCCTGCTCACCGGCCCGTGCAGCCTCAATGGCGGCATTCAGCGCCAGCAGGTTGGTCTGCTCAGCGATCTGCTCAATCACGGCGGTGGCCTGAGATATTTTACCGGTCTGTTCCGCCACCCCGGCCACCGCGGTGCGGATTTCATCGACTTTACTTTTAAGATCTTCCACCGACTGGCGGGTATGAGTCACACCGCTGTGTCCCTCATCCGACTTTTCCCGGGCCTGGGCGGCATAACGCGCGGTTTCCTGAATGTGACCGGACACTTCACCGATGGTCGCCGACATCTGCTGCACGGCAGTGGCCGTGCCTGCAGTTTCATCCAGCTGATGGCGCAGTGCATCACAGGTGCCCTGCACGGATTCCAGTCCGCTGTCGGCACTGTGGCGAACCTCCTGCGACGCCAGCCGCAAACGGGTCAGTATTGTATCCAGGTGGCGCTGCTGACTGAGAACTGCCACTTTAAGCCGGCCCAGCTCAAGGGGATCATCCGTGTAGGTGCGGGCCGCCAGATCATCACAGAAACTCTTGCCCATCCCCTGACGTATCACCCGGAAAATACGTTTCTGCGCCCGGAAACCCAGTGCCGCGGCCGTCACAGAACCAGCCAGCATCACCAGCCAGGCAGCCTGTACCCAGCCGCCAATGCCTAACCCGGCTGACACCAGCACCAGCAGACTGATGAGCAGAGTGTGAAAGGGAATACGGGGAATCGTGAAGCGCCGGCCGCTGCCGGCGCTGAGATTTTTGTATAGCCATTCTGCACGCTTAACATCGTCGCGCGACGGGCAATTACGCACGGATTCGTAGCCAACCACCTGGTCGCCTTCCATCAGCGGCGTAATGTAAGCACTGACCCAGTAAAAATCGCCGTTTTTACAGCGGTTTTTTACCATCCCCATCCATGGTCGTCCGGCTTTCAGGTATTGCCACATATTGTCGAACGCAGCCGCAGGCATGTCGGGGTGGCGCACAATATTATGAGGCTGACCTAATAATTCTTCGCGCGAAAAGCCACTGACACTGATAAAGGCATCGTTGCAATTCAGAATTTTCCCCTTCAGATCGGTTGACGAAATAAGTTGCTGCTGAGGAGGAAAAGTGACTTCGTTAGCCGTAACCGGCTGGTTAATTCTCATAACGGGGATCCAGACTACTTCTGCCTAAAGCATAGTCAGAAATTCTGATTTTTCCGTTTATCAATAAGAAATAACCCGCGCCCGCGTCTGACAATCAGGCCGATAAAGGCCGTTACGGTATGCCGGTACCAGAAAGGTTATTTAATAACCATTAATAACAAAACAATAAGACAACAAAAGAGTCGATTGTTTTTACAAACCACTGTTTTATTCATCGCCGTAACCACCACCACCCGGGGTGTGGATACAGAAAACATCGCCGGGCTGCATCTGCGCCTGCTCACAGCCGGACAGAGGTTCGAGACGGCGGTCGTGACGCACAATAAAATTAGTGCCCGGCCTGCCTTCCGCCCCGCCCTGCAAGCCGGCCACCGGCTCGCGCCGGTGACCACTGATGATATTCGCCGTCATGGGCTTGAGAAAACGGATATGACGTTCAACACCATCACCACCGCGGTGACGTCCGCCACCACCGGATTGAGGACGCAGGCTGAAATGCTCCAGTACAACCGGAAAACGCTGCTCCAGAATTTCCGGATCGGTCAGACGCGAATTCGTCATGTGCGCATGAACACCACTGGCGCCGTCTCCCAGCGCACTGGCACCAATGCCACCACATAAAGTTTCATAGTACTGATGGGTATCGTCACCGAAAGTGAAATTATTATTGGTTCCCTGGCTGCCGGCCATCAGCCCCAGCGCCTGCATCACCACATCCACCAGATATTGCGCCGTTTCCACATTGCCTGAGACGACCGCTGCCGGATACTGTGGCGCGACAACCGACTGCCCGGGCACCACCACATCAAGGGCACGGAAAAAACCGGCATTCAGCGGCATCGGGCGAGCCACCAGCGCGCGGAAACAATACAGCACTGCGGCCATGACCACTGACGTCGGCGCGTTAAAATTGCCCGGATGCTGCTTCTGACCGGCGCGGTATTGTGTCCCGGTGAAATCAACCCGGGCCGTCCGGGCCGCATTATCGACTTCAATCTGTACGCAGAATTCTGTGCCGTCATCCATGCGTGCGCGTGCCTGACCGGATGGCAGGGTCGCCAGACAGGCACGCAGGCTTTCTTCCGCGTTGTCCATGACGTATTGCATATACGCCTGCACCTGATCGCGACCATACTGGTCGCACAGTGCCTGCAGTTCGGTCACGCCTTTTTCACAGGCTGCCAGCTGAGCAGACAGATCAGCAATATTCTGATCCGGGTTACGTGCCGGCCAGGTGGCTGACGATAACGCCGTCCGCACGGCACTTTCCTGCAGCTCACCGCCACGCATCAGCACCAGGTTGTCGAGCAATACGCCCTCTTCTTCAATATGCTGACTGTTGGCCGGCATGGAGCCCGGCGAGATGCCACCGATATCCGCATGATGGCCCCGTGCAGCAACGTAAAAATCTGCGCCGCGATGAGCATCCAGCGGGGCAATAAAGACAGGTTTTACCACAGTCACATCCGGCAGATGAGTACCGCCGTTATAAGGGGTATTTAATACAAAGGCATCCCCCGGCTGCATATCTCGGTGGTCGCGCATAACCACTTTGATGCTTTCACTCATGGAGCCCAGATGAACGGGAATATGTGGTGCATTGGCCACCAGCTCCCCCTTGCGGTCAAACAGAGCACAGGAAAAGTCGAGCCGCTCTTTGATATTGACGCTGCTGGCGGTCTTTTCCAGAACAAAGCCCATTTGCTCGGCAACTGACATAAAAACATTATTGAAGATTTCCAGCTGGACAGGATCACGGACGGGCGCCGTCTCCGGTTTTTTATGCGGCGAATAATGATCCGCAGGTGCTGCAGCCTGTGGTTTTTTATCCAGCAACAAAGCACCGGATGTTAATACGCGCAGATGCCAGCCAGGTTCCACGACAATCGTGCTGTTATTGTCCGTGATTAATAACGGCCCCGGGTAAGATTCATTAATGCCTAATTGCGTGCGCGGGTAAACCGGCACCTGCTGCCATTCACCACACAGATACAGATTGGCCGATGGCAACGCCTGCTCATCGCCCGCCTGATTTTCTGCGGCAGGAATATCCGGAACCGGCTGACCGCCGGAAATAACCTCCAGCTGTACCGCATCCAGCAGCAGAGATTTATCCCGGGTAATAAAACCGAACAGTTTTTTATGTTCCTGTTCAAATGCCTGCTGCATTAAATCAGCGCGTTCAAGTGCCACCAGAATCTGTGTATCGGAGCCGCTGTAACGCAGGTAGGCGCGTTTTATCACACGCTTTTCACTGTGCATTTGCGCCTCAGGCGATGACATACGCTGCTGCAGCAATGCTGTTACTTTCTGTTCTGCCAGCATCACCGCACGCTCGTTTAATGGCTGTTCGATGGCTTCATCCTGCAACCAGCGCTGCTCTGCCAGACCAATGCCAAACGCCGATAACACACCGGCAAACGGGTGCAGGTATACTTTATTCATACTCAGCGCATCAGCCACCAGACAGGCGTGCTGAGCACCGGCGCCGCCAAAGGCATTCAGCACGTAATCACGTACATCATAACCACGCTGTACCGAAATTTTTTTCACCGCCAGCGCCATATTATCCACTGCAATGGCGAGAAAACTGCGCGCCATTTCTTCAGCAGAATAGTCGCGCCCGCTCTGACGTTTTACCTCAGCTGCCAGCTCGCGGAACCTGTCGGCCACCACCTCACTGTCAAGTGGCTGATTCTGTTGTGGACCAAACACCGCAGGAAAATGCTGCGGCTGCAGTTTGCCCAATAAAACATTGCAATCCGTCACCGTCAGCGGGCCACCATTGCGATAACAGGCAGGACCGGGATACGCACCGGCGCTGTGGGGGCCGACCTGAAAACGGCCATCGGAAAAATGCACCACTGAGCCGCCGCCGGCAGCCACCGTATGGATATTCATCATAGGGACGCGCAGGTGCAGACCGTTAACGTCGGTCAGTTCGGTGCGCTCCGGCTCACTGAGCTCACCGTCATTGCCGGCATAATGACTGACATCTGTAGAGGTGCCCCCCATATCAAAACCGATCACCCGGTTAAAACCGTCAGCCCGGGCTGTTTTTACCATACCTACCACACCACCGGCCGGGCCGGACAGCACGGCGTCTTTACCCTGAAATTCAGCGGCATCCACCAGCCCGCCATTGGACTGCATAAACTGCAGCTGTGACGGAGGCAAGGCGCTGCTAACCTGGCCGACATAGTGACGCAGCACCGGTGACAGATAAGCATCGGCTACCGTGGTATCGCCGCGCGGCACCAGTTTAATTAACGGACTGATGCGGTGACTGAGGGATATATGTTTAAAACCCAGCTGCTGCGCCAGCTCGCCGATACGCTGTTCATGCTGCGGGTATTTATAAGCATGCATCAGCACCACGGCGATACTCTGATATCCGGCCTGCTGCGCCTCCAGCAACTGTACCAGCAGGGCTTCTTCGTCCAGTGGATAATCCTTACGGCCATCTGCCAGAATACGCTCCGGCATTTCGTACACGCGATCATACAATGGAAGAGGTTTATCAATACGGATGGCAAAGATATCCGGCCGCGTCTGATAGCCAATGCGTAACTGATCGCGCAGTCCGGCGGTGATGAATAATGCGGTCTTTTCGCCTTTGCGTTCCAGCAAAGCATTGGTGGCTACCGTGGTGCCCATTTTTACGCTGGCAATCTGCTGAGGAAGCTGAGCATGCTGCGCCTGCAGACGCCGCACACCTTCCACCGCCGCATCCGCATAGTGCCGGGGATTTTCCGACAGAAGCTTGTGGGTCAGCAGTTCACCCTGTGGCGTCAGGGCGACGATATCGGTAAAGGTACCGCCGCGGTCAATCCAGAACTGCCAATCGGCATGGGAAGGGTTGGCTGGCATAGCAAAATCACAACAGCAGACAAAAGAGCCGCTTATCTTACCTCAGCCGCTGTCTGGCTTCATCCTGCCAGCCGGTCATGCAGGCGTGTCAGCACAGACCCTGCTGAGTGACCCACTGCAGCGTGACATCCAGCGCTTTACCGAATTTATCGGCCATTTCATCAATCTGTTGTGGCGTGATGATCAGCGGGGGGCAGAAAGCGATTGCCGTGCCGACATCACGCAGAATCAGTCCTTCGTCCTGACAGGCCTGACGCAGAAAGCCGGGGACTTCCATCGGGAAAGCGGCATGGGTTTTATGATTCTGTAATTCCACCGCAGCCATCAGCCCCCGCCCGCGTACTTCGCCGACCAGAGGATGTCCGAGGAAACCCTGCAGCTTCTGCTGCAGATAACGACCGCGCTCAGCGGCTTTGACGAAGATATGATCGCGCTCATAAATCTCCAGTGTTTTCAGCGCCACCGCGGCGGCGACCGGATGACAGGAGTAGGTATAGCCGTGGCCGAATACGCCTATCTGGTTGCTGGGTTCGACCATTGCGTCGTACATATCTCCGCGGATTATCGCTGCACTGATTGGCTGATACGCCGAGGATAACTGCTTGGCCACACTCATCATATCCGGTGCACCAATGTTCATGGTTTCACAGCCAAAGGCGTTACCCGTACGGCCAAATCCGGTAATCACTTCATCGGCCCAGAAGAAAATATCGTACTTATTGAGCAGCGCCCGGACTTTTTCGTAATAGCCATCCGGTGCCACGATAACACCACTGGCGCCGGTCACCGGTTCTGCAATAAAGGCCGCAATGGTTTCCGGGCCTTCGGCGAGAATCTGTTCTTCCAGATGATTAACGATACGGTCGACAAACTGATCTTCGCTCTCACCGGGCAGATGATTACGGTAATAAAACGGTGCATCGGTGCGGATAATACCCAACTCACTGACCGGCAGATCAAAATTGGTATGGTTCACTTCCAGCCCGGTCAAACAGGCCGCCCCTAGGGTAATACCGTGATAAGAACTTTCCCGGGCAATGATTTTTTTCTTTTCTGGTTTACCGATCGCATTAAAGTAATAACGCAACATTTTCATCTGCGTATCATTGGCGTCACTGCCGGAGTTACCGAAGAAAATATGGGCATCTTTTACCGGCACCATGGCCGCCAGTTTTTCGCCCAGAGCCTGGCCTGTCGGATGACTCTTACCGAAGAACATAGACGCATAAGACAGCTCATGCATCTGCCGGGTGGCCGCTTCAATCAGTTCACCATTGTTGTAACCCAGCGCGGTACACCACAGACCCGCCATTCCCTCGAGATACTCATTGCCCTGATCATCATACACATAGACACCTTCACCACGGGTAATGGTCAGGGATACCCCGGTTTTAAGATTGGTAATGGGATAAATAATGGTGCTCATTGCTGACTCCTGAACAGATCAATAAAACCGCGGCACGGTAAACGGCGCTCAAGATAGCAAAAGCATCTTAATAACTGCCATCGCATATTTATGGCTTCTGCATTGGTTTATTTAATACAGGCACCACACAGGTACCAAGGGTATTACGCACCAAAACAACCCGCTACGCACCGATACAACCCGCTACGCACCAATACAACCCACCACAACCCGCCGCGCCCCAAGGCAATGCATTAACAGGCCCATACTGGCGTCAAAACCCGACAAAACGTGGGGTTCAGGAATTGGCAGGCTCCATGCATCAGCTTTTATTCTGCGGTATGTGAATTGAATCAGAATTTTCTATACGGATGTCACAGAATCCGTAAGTACCGGCCAGGGATGGTAAAGCAGACGACAAACCCAGTGATCCCAGGCAGGCAGACCATGAGTATGATGAATTTCACCCTGAAACAACTGCGCTATTTTACAGTGGCCGGCGAACACCGCAGCGTCACGAAAGCCGCCGAACTTCTGTACGTATCCCAGCCTTCGATTTCATCCGCGATCCTGCATCTTGAAGAAGTCACTGGCCTGCAGCTGTTTATCCGCCACCACGCACAGGGGCTCAGCCTGACGCCCCAGGGACAGCAGTTCTATCGCCGCGCACGTAAGCTGTTAAAAGAAGCTGAAGACCTTTCGCATTTTGCCGGCAGTCTCGGCAGCGACATTTCAGGCACTCTGAATATCGTTGGCTTTCCCACTTTTACCTCACTGATGATGCCGGCGCTGATTAAAGAGTTTGTCGGCCGTTATCCGGATGTATATGTGGACTGCCAGGAGATGCCACAGAAAGAACTGATTCAGAATATCCTCGATTGTAATTACGAGATCGGCATTACTTACGACATGGAACTGCCGGCCAATATTGAATTTCAGCCGCTGGTATCCTTACCACCATTTGCCGTGGTGAGCCGCGACCACGAACTGGCCGGACGCGATTCAGTCTCCATCACAGAACTGGCAGAGCTGCCCATGGTGATGCTCGACTGGCCCGTCAGCCGCCAGTACTTTATGTCGCTGTTTATTTCCCGCGATCTGCGCCCGGAGTGCCGCTACCGCACGCAGTCATTAACCATGGCCCGTGGCATGGTCGCCAATGGTTTTGGTTATTCCCTGTTTAATATGCCACTGTCCAGCGATACCGCGCTGGACGGCTCACGCCTTAAGGCGATCCCGATTGATGAAGAACTGACCCCCCTCACAATGGGGGTGGTTAAACTGGCTCAGTCTCATCTCACTCCGGCAGCCCAGGCGTTTATTGAGCTTTTGCAGGATTCCGTGGCCGAAGAACAAAACAATAGTGGAACACAGGACGCAGAGGACACTGCCCTGGTGACGCCGGGTCTGGATCAGAAAAACAAAAACACTGCACAGGAAATCCGTATAGGCGGTTAACCGCAAACATGATTTGATTGGAAAAAATTTGACGGTGGAGTTTTCAGCCGATGTCTGAACTGAATAAAGCCTGGTGGGAATCGCTGGCACAGAAGATTACCCTGCAGGACAAAGCATTTATTGATGGTGAGTACGTTAACGCAGAAGGCAATGCAACCTATCCGGTCACCAACCCGGCCAACGGTGAGCTGCTGGTTAATATGGCCGCCTGTCAGGACGCCGACGTGGATAAAGCTGTGGCAGCGGCACGCCGTACCTTTGACAGCGGCGTATGGCGCAATCAGTCACCGGCAGCACGCAAAGCCGTGATGAAAAAACTGGCCGACCTGATCCGCGATGAAATGCATGAACTGGCTCTGCTGGAAACCCTGAACATGGGTAAACCGGTACTGACGTCACTGAATCTTGACATCCCGGGCTCAGCAGCCTGCTTTGAATGGTACGCCGAAGCTATTGATAAACTATACGGTGAAGTGGCTCCTACCGACGGTAATAATTTTGCCACCATCACCCGTGAGCCCATCGGGGTTGTCGGTGCCGTCGTTCCCTGGAATTTCCCACTCGATATCGCCGCCTGGAAACTGGCGCCTGCTTTAATTGCCGGTAACTCAGTGGTTTTAAAACCCGCAGAACAATCACCGCATACAATTCTGCGGGTAGCCGAACTGGCCATTAAAGCCGGACTTCCCGCCGGGGTGTTAAATATTATTCCCGGCCGTGGTGAAGTCGCCGGTCAGGCGCTGGGGCTGCATATGGACGTCGACTGTATTGCTTTTACCGGCTCCACAGCGGTGGGCAAAATCTTTATGCGTTATTCCGCCGACTCTAATATGAAACCGGTATGGCCGGAAACCGGCGGCAAAAGCCCGAACCTGATCTTTGCCGACTGCGATTTTGACGCCGCAGTGGCCGGGGCCGTCGCCGGAATTTTCTCCAACCAGGGCGAAATCTGTTCCGCCAATTCGCGCATTCTGGTCGATAACCGCATTAAAGAAGCATTTGTTAAGGCCTTCAGTGCAGCCGCAGAGAAACTGGTGGTGGGCGATCCGCTGGAAGCAGACACCGAAGTGGGCGCGATTGTTGATAAAACTCAGGTAGAGCGCATCACCGGCTTTATTGAGCGTGCAGGACAGGACGGTGCGCGACTGCTGACCGGTGGTAACACCCTGCACAATGGCTGCTGTGTGCAACCCACGATATTCACCGATGTTGATCCGGCGATGGAAATTGCGACCGAAGAAGTTTTCGGTCCTGTGGCGGTGGTGATTGGTTTCGACAGTGAAGAAGAAGCCATCCATATTGCCAATAATTCCGTCTACGGTCTGGCCGCTTCAGTCTGGAGTCAGAATATTTCCCGCGTACACCGGGTCTCCGCCGCACTGCGTGCCGGCACGGTTTCAGTCAATACGGTCGACGCGATTGACTTCTCCACCCCTTTCGGGGGCTATAAACAATCCGGGTTCGGGCGGGATTTATCCCTGCACGCTCTGGATAAGTTTACCCAGCTGAAAACAACCTGGATTAAACTGGACTGATCATCAGGCAATCCGGTCATTGCCGGGACAGACGCTCGTTGCTGCGTTCTGCCTCCGGTGACCGGCTGTGGCCATTATTCTGTTTTTTTATCCACAGCCTCAGTTAATTTTATTTTAACCCACCGCTGCAATTTCATACTCTTTTGCTCTGTCTCTGTGTCATCTGCGGATCTCCGTTTCCGATCTCCGCTCCAGTGTGCGGACAGGCATCATGACGCAGAGCCAAAGTTAATTCACGAGGACCATAAAATGCCCGTTCACGAACGCATCCGTATGTTTAACACCAAGGAAACCTACCCTAACCAGACACTGGATAATGACCTTTGCCAGGCCGTCAAAGCGGGCAATACAGTTTATGTCCGTGGCCAGGTAGGAACCGATTTCGACGGTAATCTGGTCGGCCTTGGTAACCCTCAGGCGCAGGCGGAACAGGCAATGAAAAACGTGAAGCAACTGCTGGAAGAAGCCGGATCTGATCTCAGCCACATTGTTAAAACCACCACATATATTACCGACCCGCGCTTCCGTGAACCGGTTTACCGTGAAGTAGGTAAATGGCTGAAAGGCGTTTTTCCTATTTCAACCGGTCTGGTGGTTGCCGGTCTGGCACAGCCGGAATGGTTGATGGAAATTGATGTTATTGCTGTTATTCCGGAGGCCTGAAGATGACATTTTCGGTTGCTGCCATTGATCCGCAAACCGGTATGGCTGGTTGTGTTATTACCTCATCCAGTATCTGTGTTGCCAGTCGCTGTGCCTTTGTAAAAACCGGTACCGGGGTCGCGTTAACCCAGAATGTCACCAATCCGGATCTTGGCCCTGCGGCACTGGAAGCTATGGCCAACGGACAGAAACCAGACGATATTCTGCAGGCTTTCCATCAGCAGGACCCCGGGCTGCAATGGCGACAGCTGGGCATGCTGAATATGCAGGATGAAAAAGCCATGTTCAGTGGCGAACACGCTCTGGGAATTCATGCCATGGCCAGTGGTAAACACTGTCTGGCGCTGGGCAACCTGCTGGCCAACGATAAAGTCCCGGCAGCCATGGTGGCGTACTTTGAATCCAGCGAGGAAGCGTTTCCCCTGCGTCTGATTAAAGCATTACAGGCGGGACTGGCGGCTGGCGGTGAAATGGGACCATTGCATTCTGCCGGTGTTCTGATCAGTGGTGAACCTGAATGGCCGGTTATTGATCTTCGTGTGGACTGGCATGAAGAACCATTAACCGAACTGGAAAATCTGTGGACCCTGTACGAACCTCAGATGGCGGCCTATGTAACCCGGGCAAAAAATCCGGCCGATTCCGAATCCTTCGGTGTACCCGGTGATGAATAGCAGCGACCTTCTTGCCAGGCTTATTGCGTTTGACACTACCAGTGCTCTTTCCAATCTGGAAATGATGGAATATATCCAGCACTACCTTAACGCCCATAACATCGACAGCCAGCTGATTTTTAACGACGAATATACCAAAGCCAACCTGTACGCCAGCATTGGTTCTGAGCAAGCACGGCAACAGCCCGGGATTTTATTGTCGGGCCATACCGACACGGTGCCGGTCAGTGGTCAACAATGGACCCGACCGGCCTACCAGCTCACCCGCGATGGTGATCGTCTTTATGGTCGCGGCACCACGGATATGAAAGGTTTTATTGCCTGTGTACTGAGCGCCGTTCCGGCGATGGCTGCTGCGCAACTCAAACGACCGCTGCATCTGGCCTTTTCATACGATGAAGAAATCGGCTGTTTAGGAGTGCGCCGTATGCTGGATATGTTGTCGCAGCAACCTGTAGCGCCTCTGCTTTGTCTGATTGGTGAGCCCACTGAAATGAAGGTTGTCACGGCGCACAAAGGCAAAGTTGCGGCACGCGTTACCGTTACCGGCAAAGAATGTCATTCAGGCATGGCTCCCCAGGGCGTCAATGCAGTTAACTACGCTTCCCGCCTGATCGTATGGCTTGAAAATGAAGCCCTTAAACGTCAGCAGCAGGGACCTTTTGATCATCAGTACGATGTTCCTTTTACCACGATTCATACCGGCACAGTGCAGGGTGGCAGTGCGCTGAATATTGTGCCTAATCACTGTGAGCTGGTATTTGAAATCCGCAATATCGCCGATGAAAATGCTATGGATATTCTGCAGCAGTTCCGGGACTACGCCCGCCAGCTGGAACAGCAGATGCAGCAGCATACGGATACCTGTGCGATTGATACCGAAATAATCACGGAATATCCCGGACTCAATTGCACCGATGCCGAACAACTCGTCAGCTATGTACGCACTCTGACGGGCAACGACCAGAGTGGCAATATTAATTTCGGAACCGAAGCCGGACTATTCCGGCAGAGCCTTGGCGTACCGTCTGTGGTCTGTGGACCGGGATCAATGGCACAGGGGCATAAACCGGATGAATTTATTGAAATCAGTCAGCTTGATCAATGTGACCGGTTTCTTAAACAGCTTATTCATGCCTTGAGCAGCGACACGCTTCCCGGCTAGCGCAGATTAACTCTCTTTGCTATCTGAATCCGTTCACTCTATCACCGTCCGGGCTATCTCCGGCCGCGCTATTTCTTCCCGGCGTTATGGATTTTTTATTTTCCGCAGATTGATATCAGGTTCAGGCACACAACAGCGCCGGTTTTTACCTGCCAACTGAACAGTCAGATTGCATAATATATTTTTATTCAATTACAAGACTAATGATATTTTACCCTCTGCAGGTTTACCCATAAGCTGACATCACTGACCTGAATCCTGTCATAAGCCGGAATCCGTGTCTTTCAGCCCACAGAATATTGTTATTTATGCGGCTTAAGATAAATCACACCGGCCCGGTCATGGCAGGGCATATTAATGAATATTTATTTGTCTGAATGTAAAGGGTAAATCATGACGATTGAAACAACCGATACTCTTGTTGTGGGTGGTGGGCAGGCTGGTATTGCAACCAGTGAGCATCTGACCAAACTGGGTGTACCTCATATTGTTGTCGAACGTGACCGCATTGCTGAACGCTGGCGTTCACAGCGCTGGGACAGCCTGGTGGCAAATGGTCCGGCCTGGCACGACCGTTTCCCGAATCTGGAATTTAACGACGAAGATCCGGATGGTTTCCCAGGCAAAGAACGTTATGCTGATTATTTTGTTGAATACGCAGAAAAATTTGCCGCTCCTATCCGCACAGGGGTTGAAGTAAAGAGCGTTGAACGTAATGTCGGCGAAGCCGGTTTCACCATTGAAACCTCTGCCGGTACCATTAAAGCCAATCGCGTTGTGGCAGCGACCGGTCCGTTCCAGGTTCCGGTGATTCCATCTATTGCGCCAAAAGATGACAGTCTGTATCAGATTCACTCTGCTGAATATAAAAACCCTGCACAAATGCCGGAAGGCGCTGTACTGGTTGTCGGCGGTGGTTCATCCGGTGTTCAGATCGCAGCCGAACTGCGCGAAGCCGGTAAAACCGTTTATTTATCCGTTGGCCCGCACGACCGTCCGCCACGTACTTACCGCGGCCGCGACTTCGTATGGTGGCTGGGTGTTCTGGGCCTGTGGGATGCCGAAGCTATGGCGCCGGGCACCGAACACGTCACCATCGCCGTCAGTGGTGCTAAAGGTGGCCATACCGTTGATTTCCGGGAACTGGCACAGAGCGGAATTAACCTGGTTGGCCGTACTGCGTCGTTTGAAAATGGTAAAATCACCTTTGAATCTGATCTGAAAGCCAATATCGAACGCGGTGACAACGATTATCTGTCGCTGCTGGATGCTGCCGACGCTTACATTGAGCGTAATAATCTGGACCTGCCGGAAGAGCCGGAAGCACGCAATTTCCTGCCAATGCCGGAGTGTGCAACCAATCCGACACTGGAACTGGATATGAAAGAGGCCGGCATTACATCCATTATCTGGTCAACCGGATTCGGTGTGGACTACAGCTGGCTCAAAGTCGATACCTTTGATGACAAAGGCTACCCACTGCACCAACGTGGCGTATCCAGAGAACCCGGTATTTATTTCGTGGGGCTGCCATGGCTGTCGCGTCGTGGTTCCACCTTTATCTGGGGTGTATGGCATGATGCCAAACACATCGCGGACCACATCGCCACTCAGTGTAAATACCTGAAATACAATGAGTTAGCCAAAGAGAAAAACGCATCTGCCCAGAAAAAAGCGGTCTGATGTGTCTCTGGTGTACAGTGGCCCTGCCGCTGTACACTTTTTCTGAATCCTTATCCGTCTCCCTTCTTGCCGGATGGTCTGTCGGCAGTTTCTGCTTACCCTTTTTCGATAAAGTCCTCACGCGGAAACAAAACCTTTGTTCCATGTTGACTTTACCCTACCTGAGGCCAACCGTGCCTGCAGTCACAATCCCGTCGTTATCGCCAGCCTGTCAGCTTATCTTATTCCGTCCCGTCTGCCCGACATTGCCCTGCCCAGAGGAAAAGTGCGACATCTTATCCCAGAAAATACTTTTTGCTTTTTAGGTTCTAATCGACAAAAAAATCCCTGAAAATGCATCATGTTTGGGCACAAAGAATAATAAGCTGAAAATTCCGCACCATTACAAAACATAATTTATTGAATAACAAAACATGATTCAGGCCTAAAGAAAAAGATAATTTATTGATACACGGCGGGATATTACCGTTTCATCTGAGTTTTTAAATCACCTTAATAACTGACTTAAAGGTATCGCAGATGATTCCGTTCAAGAAAAAATCCGCAGTAAAGAAAGCTTTCTTTTCGTCGCTGATGGCAGCAGCCCTTGGTCTGAGCCAGACTGCATCCGCCGGCGAGCTGACTATTGCCCACACTACCTGGGTTGGCTACGGCACCCTGTATCTGGCCCGCGATCTGGGCTACTTCGAAGAGCAGGGTCTCGACGTTAAACTGCAGACCATTGAAGAAGCTTCCATGTATATGGCTGCCCAGGCCTCCGGCAACATTGACGGTGCGGCATCCACCATTGACGAAATTCTCAAATACCGTCCCAACATGTGTTTCAAATCTGTTATCGCTCTGGATGACAGCTATGGCGGCGACGGTATCGTTACCGGCGATGATGTCAACTCTCTGAAAGATCTGAAAGGCACGAAAGTCGCCGTTAATGAAGGTTCAGTCTCTCAGTTCTGGCTGTCCTATCTGCTCGAGCAGGATGGCATGAGCATGGATGACCTGATCATTCAGAATATGACCGCTGACGACGCTGCCAGTGCTTTTATTGCAGGCCGGGTACCGACAGCAGTGACCTGGGAGCCTCACCTGTCACTGGTGCGTAAAAACAAGGCCGGTAAAGTACTGGTCGACAGCAGCAAAACCCCCGGCGTCATTGTCGACGTGGTAGAACTCAGCTGTGACGTTATCAATGAGCGTCCGGAAGATGTTAAAGCCCTGATCGCCGGTTTATACAAAGCAGTTGAATACAGCAAAGAAAATCCGCAGGAAGCCTATAAAATTATGGCCAAAGGTGTTGGCGGTTACCTGGCTGACCCGAAAGACTTCGCTGATGCGGCCGCTAACGTACGTTTCTATGATAAAGCGATGAACGAGTCGCTGATGACGCCGCAAGGCAGCATCAAAGATCTGATTAAAGTGGCAGATAAAACATGGAGCAAACTGCAGGAACGCGAACTGAATGTCAGCTATGACGATCTTGTCGACAGCAGTTTCATCGCTCAGTAAGGTTTTGCATTCATGTCTAACAGCGTTATTAAAAACTGTATGACACCCAGAGAAGAGCTGCCCCGGCAGCTCGTTCTCAGTACGGGTGTGATCGCCTGGCTGGTTCTGATTCTGGCCTGGGTTCTGCTGGCGGCCAGCGACATTGTGCCTGATATGTTTCTGCCATCACCGGTTCAGGTATTTGAAGCCGGTGTGCGTCTTGCAGAAAACGGGACTCTGATGACCCATATCTGGTCAAGTTTCAAAGTCGTTATTATCGGTTTCGTCATTTCTTCTGCGGTGGCGGTACCGGTCGGACTTTTAATGGGCAGCTTCCGTATCGTGCAGGCGTTCCTTGAACCCCTGGTGAATTTTATCCGTTACCTGCCCGTTACCTCCTTTGTTCCACTGTTTATTCTGTGGATCGGTATTGGTATTGAACAGCGGGTAACCGTGATCATTTTCGGTGTTTTCTTCCAGCAACTGGTCATGATTTCGGATGTATCACGCGGGGTATCCAAAGATCTGATGCAGGCCGCGTACACCCTGGGTTCCAGTCGTCGTGACGTGGTAATGCATGTGATTGCACCGGCGTCCCTGCCCGGCGTTCTCGATACACTGCGTGTCACCATTGGCTGGGCCTGGACTTATCTGGTGGTTGCCGAACTGGTGGCTGCATCCAGTGGTTTAGGTTATATCAGTCTGAAAGCCATGCGCGGCTTCCAGGTTGACGTTATTTTTCTGGCTATTGTGATTATCGGCATCCTGGGGCTTATCACTGACCAGTTTTTCCGGATTTTACGTGCGAGGTTAAGTGCATGGGCCAGTTAAAAACACTTCATTCTGTTGATCAGCAGGACAACCAGCAGCCGCAGGATGACATGCCGGTTCAGCTGCGTATCGATAATGTCAGCCTGCGCTTCCCTAAACCTGATGGCGGTGAATTTACTGCACTGAAGGATATCTGCATGGAGGTGCGTGACCAGGAATTCGCCGTCATCGTCGGGCCCTCCGGCTGCGGAAAATCCAGTCTGCTGTATCTGACAGCCGGTCTTAACTCACCTTCGGAAGGGGAGATATCCGTGGCCGGTGAGAGAGTCACCGGGCCGGGGCCGGAACGCGGTATGGTTTTTCAGGGGTATACGTTATTTCCCTGGCTGACGGTGCGTGAAAATATTGAGTTTGGTCTTAAACGTAAAAAAGTACCGGCGGCTGAACGTAAGGATATTGTCGACTTTTACCTGCACGAAGTCGGGCTGGATAACTTTGCTGACAATTATCCCAAGCAGCTTTCCGGCGGTATGAAACAGCGCGTTGCCATCGCCCGTGCTCTGGCCAATGATCCGAAAATCCTTCTGATGGATGAGCCATTCGGCGCCCTGGACAGCCAGACCCGTCTGCAGATGCAACAACTGTTGCTGCGTATCTGGGAGCACAAAAAGAAGACGGTGGTCTTTGTAACCCATGATATCGACGAAGCCATTCTGCTTGCTGACCGTGTGTTTGTGATGGGATCAAAGCCCGGCCATATCCGGCGCATTCTGAATGTGGATATTCCCCACCCGCGGACCCTGGACCTGGCCATGGAACCTGAATTTATTGCCCTGAAACGTGAAGTCATGGACCTGCTTCATGATGATCTGAATGAAATTCACTGAGATAGTCTGTTATGTCTGAAAATACTTTTGATTATATTGTTGTTGGTGCGGGTTCTTCAGGCAGTGTTATTGCAAGCCGTTTAAGTGAAGACCCGGATGTAAAGGTGCTGCTGTTAGAAGCCGGTGGCAGTGACAACAACCTGCGGATCAAAACCCCTGCCGGTACGATCACGCTTTACTATAGTAAAAAATACAGCTGGAATTATTATTCCGTACCACAGAAAGAAATGAACAACCGCAGCCTGCACTGTCCGCGCGGCAAGGCGCTGGGTGGTTCCGCGTCGATGAACAGCATGATTTATATCCGTGGTCATGCCAGCGATTATGAGCGCTGGAAGGATGCCGGCTGCGAAGGCTGGGGCTGGGATGACGTCTTGCCATACTTCCGTAAATCGGAAAAAAACATGCTGGGACAGGATGCAAAGTATCACGGAACTGACGGCCCGCTGCTGGTTGATCAGCCGAAAGATCCTAATCCCTTCAGTCACCGCTTTATCAAAGCGGCCAAAAACGCACTGGGCGTTAAAGAAAATACCGATTTTAACGGCGCTGAAATGGAAGGCTGTGGTATTTATAATGTGACCCAGAAAGACGGTAAACGCTTATCCAGTTACCAGGCTTTTGTTGCGCCGGTAGTGAATCAGCGTCCCAACCTGACAGTCCTTACGGATGTTGAAGTGGAAAAGCTGATCATGGACGGCAATCAGGTTACCGGCTTGCGTGTGATTGACAACGGCCGCCACCAGGATATTTCCGCGCGCCAAGAAGTGATTCTTTCCGCCGGTGCTCTGGGTACGCCTCATATCATGATGAAATCCGGTCTTGGTCCGGCTGACCAGTTAAAAGCGGCTGGTATCGATACTGTAGTGGATTTACCCGGTGTCGGTCAGAACCTGCAGGATCACCTGGATGGTCTGGTGACCGTACGCTCCAATAACAGTAAAACACTGGGATTTTCGGTCGGTGCTTTGCCACAGATTCTGACTTCTCCTTTCCGTTACCTGTTCAGCCGTAAAGGCTGGTTAACCACTAACTATGTGGAAGCCGGTGGCTTCTTTAAAACACCACTGGCCGGTGATATTCCGGATGTGCAGTTCCACTATGTGCCTGGCTTCCGCAGTCACCGTGGGCGTCTGTTTGAATGGGGCCATGGCTATGCCATTCACGTCTGTGTGCTGCAACCGAAAAGTGTTGGTGAGCTGCGTCTGGGAAGCAATGGCGAGCTGCAGCTGGATTACAACTTTCTCTCCAATATGGAAGATGCCAAAGTGCTGACGGAAGGCATCCGGCTGGCACGAAAAGTACTCGCCGACCCGGCGTATGATGATTCCCGGGGTGAAGAAATGCTGCCGGGTAAACAGGTTCAGTCGGATGAGGAAATGCTAGAAAATATCCGCGCCAATGGCGCTACGGTGTTTCATCCGGTGGGCACCTGTAAAATGGGCCGGGATGATATGTCAGTGGTATCGCCGGACAATCTGAAAGTGAAAGGTGTACAGGGTCTGCGTATCGCTGATGCTTCGGTTATGCCTAAGCTGATTACCGGTAACACCAATGCACCCTGCATTATGATCGGTGAAAAAGCAGCGGATATGATCCGCAGCAAAGCCTGATGTTTTATGCCGCTGTGGTCACAGATCAGACTCCAGCGGCATAAAGCCCAGTACCCAACTCTGCAACTGTCGCCACAGACTGGCTTCAGGGTCCGATGAATAACGTTTTTCATTGCCATTGCGGCGGCGTTCAAGCCATTCGATACGATCACCGGACAACTGCAGCTGATAGGCATAATCAGGCAGATTATCCACCAGTACTCTGCTGACATCGCCAGCCATCTGCGGTTGTTTAATCAGCATGCCCATCTCAGTATTCTGCTGCGCCGATCTGGGATCCAGGTTCATGGAACCAATAAACAGATATTGCTGATCAACGATAGCGGCCTTGGCATGCAGACTGGCAGACGATGATCCCAGCCAATGACTTTTCAACGGATCGGCCGCCCCCGGTTTCAGTTCCCAGAGAATAATGCCTGCTTTTAACAGAGCACGGCGATATTGCTTATAAGCAGAATGCACGGCCGGTACATCTGTGCTTGCCAGCGAATTGGTGAGTACCTCAACACGAACACCCCGCTGCACCAGTGATGCCAGATACTGCACCGTATCACCGCCGGGAATAAAATACGGCGAAATCAACATCACCCTGTCCGTGGCATTATCCAATAACTGCACCACATTATGCAGTACCGGCGACACCGCATGATCGGCGGTTACTTTGCGCGGATTATCAGCCACAACAAACGCCCGCCCCCTGTGTATCAGCTGTTGGTAATTGCTGGTCAGCTGGGCTGTGCTCTGGCGTAATATTTTTCCGTAAGGGTGCCCGGCGTGTGTGGCAATCCATTCCTCCAGCCAGTGACGGACAGACTCCAGGCCGTTTTTATCCTGCGCAGGATCATCGTCCAGCACCACCTCTGCCGGCACCGCCAGTTCACTGTTCCAGTAGTTATCAAAGGACGTGGAAACGTCGTCCACCACAGGCCCGGCCGCCAGCACATCCAGATCGCCAAAAATAACAGCGTTACGCGCAGCATCAAAATATTCATCGCCGATATTTCTGCCCCCCACCACCGCGATGAGATTATCCGCCACCATGGATTTGTTATGCATCCGCCGGGTAGAAATTCCATAGCGGGTAATAAACTGCATCTCACGCGGGTATTCACGTTCAAACGGATTAAACAGACGGATATGGATATTGGGATGGCGGTTCAGCAGGCGGATATAGTCATCTGACCCTGAACTGGCCATATCATCCAGTAACAGCCGCACTCTGACACCCCGGTCGGCGGCCTGCAGTAACATCCAGGCAAAGAGCTTACCGGTAAGATCGTTATGGAACAGATAATACTGCAGATCCAGTGACTGACGGGCTTCCGAGGCCAGCAACAGCCGCGCGGAAAACGCATCGGCGCCACGCTCCAGCAAGACCAGCCCGCAGGCCTGCGGATCGCTCTGATGAAGCAGTGTATCAAGCACGGAACCGGCCGCCGGGGCGGGAGCCTGCAGATGAGGCTCATAAGCCGGATGAGAATATTGCGGAAAGCGGGCGCAGGCTGCCAGCGCCAATATAATAAGCGCCGGCAATCCCTGCTTAAGGCATATTCGCAACATAGGCAGCAACGTCTTTTAACTGCTGCTCATTCATGTTTTTGATCACGCCCATCATAGGGGAGTTCTGACGTTCAGGATCGTTATTGTGAAACTTCATCAGCGTGGTCAGCAGATATTCATACGGCTGGCCGGCAATGCGCGGATACTGTTGACTGCCGTGACCTTCTTTACCGTGACAGACAAAACACACACTATTGTAAATGGCTTCTCCGGCAGCGCCCGCCTGTACCGGCTGCTCCCTGGGTTTCACTTCCATTTGTGCAAAATACAGAGCAATAGCGATGCGGTCATCTTTGGACAGCCCGTTTGCCAGTTTACTCATGACGTAATCTTTACGGGTACCGTCAGCAAAATGCTCAAACTGAGTAAACAGGTAGGTCGCATTCTGGCTGGCCAGGTTGGGAATATAGTCGCGCTTACTGTTGCCGTCATCACCGTGACAGCGCACACACAGGGTCGCACGTTCTTTACCGTCTTCCAGCGCGGCCTGATACAAAGCCGTATTTTTCTGAATAATCGACAGTTCCTGCAGCATGGATTCAATGCTTTCGGCAGCCGCGTTAAGCGACGTCAATGAAGCGGCAATGATCATCAGGATCCTGATCATAGGGATACTTTCCTTAATTGAGGGCGTTATCATAGGAAGAGGCTAACGATACGCAGCTGGTCACTTCAGGCCAAGCATCTATTTGAGACTCATTCGCTTATTTCTGCCAAAGACTGACCTGCATCAAAGCCGGAGAAAGCCCCATAAATGGCATGGAATACCCCTGAAAATGATTACAAAATTATCATCAGCCAGCCGTTAAAATCGCATCCGGCTGTGCCCCGGCCTAGGCTGCTCCTGCGCATTCAGGTACACTTGCCCGCTTTCTAACCTGTATTCAGATCCGATTATTACGCCATGATGCAAGAGACCTACAGCCCCCGCGATATTGAGCCTTCCGTACAGCAACAATGGGAAGAAAATCAGGTATTCAAAGCTGTTGCCGACAGCAACAGGGAGAAGTTTTATTGCCTGTCTATGTTCCCCTACCCCAGCGGCCGGCTACATATGGGACACGTGCGTAATTACACCATTGGTGATGTGATCTCCCGCTACCAGCGGATGCAGGGCAAAAACGTCATGCAGCCCATGGGCTGGGATGCCTTTGGTCTGCCGGCAGAAAACGCCGCCATCAAAAACCACACGGCGCCGGCCAAATGGACCAAAGAAAACATCGCTTACATGAAAGGGCAGCTGAAATCACTCGGCTTTGGCTATGACTGGAACCGCGAACTGGCGACCTGTGATCCTGAGTATTACCGCTGGGAACAATGGTTTTTCACCAAACTGATTGATCAGGGCCTGGCCTATAAAAAAGTGTCCGCGGTGAACTGGTGTCCGCACGATCAGACCGTACTGGCGAACGAACAGGTGATCGATGGCTGCTGCTGGCGCTGTGACACCGCCGTGGAGCGTAAAGAGATTCCGCAGTGGTTTATCCGTATCACAGACTATGCGGAAGAGCTGCTGAACGATCTGGATCAGCTTGATGGCTGGCCGGATCAGGTGAAAGCCATGCAGCGCAACTGGATTGGTAAATCCCGCGGCGTACAGATGACCTTCGGCCTGAAAGACCGCGAAGACTCGCTGGAAATCTACACCACCCGTCCGGATACCCTGATGGGCGTCAGCTATGTGGCCGTGGCCGCCGGCCATCCACTGGCCAAAGAAGCCGCAGAAAGCAACGCCGAACTGGCCGCCTTTATTGAAGAGTGCAGCAAGTCCGGCACCGCCGAAGCCGATCTCGCCACCGCCGAGAAAAAAGGCATTCCAACCGGCTTTACCGCCATTCATCCGCTGACGGGTAAAGAAGTACCTGTCTGGGCGGCTAACTTCGTATTGATGGAATTCGGTACCGGTGCCGTGATGGCGGTACCGGCCCACGACCAGCGCGACTGGGAATTTGCGCAGAAATACGGCATCGACATTCAGCAGGTCATTCAGCCGGCAGACGGCGAAGAATGTGACCTGAGCAAGGCCGCCTACACCGAAAAAGGCACGCTGATTAACTCCGGCGAATTCGACGGACTGGAATTTGAAGCCGCCTTCGATGCCATCGCAGCCAAACTGGCTGCCGAAGGCAAAGGTGAGGTCAAAACCAATTACCGTCTGCGTGACTGGGGCGTGAGCCGTCAGCGCTACTGGGGCGCGCCGATTCCGGTGATCCGCACAGAAGATGGCGACACCATGCCGGCCCCGGAAGAGCTGCAACCGGTGATTCTGCCCACCGATGTGGTCATGGATGGGGTGAACTCGCCGATCAAAAACAACCCGCAATTCGAGAACATCGAATACAAAGGCCAGCCAGCCTTCCGTGAAACCGATACCTTCGACACCTTTATGGAGTCGTCCTGGTACTACGCGCGTTTTTGTTCGCCCAACGACGATACGCAGATGCTGAATCCCGAAGAAGCCAATTACTGGCTGCCGGTTGACCAGTATATCGGTGGTATTGAACACGCCATTCTGCACCTGCTGTACGCCCGTTTCTTCCAGAAACTGCTGCGCGATGCCGGTCTGGTTGAAGCCAGCGAGCCATTCAAAAACCTGCTGACTCAGGGCATGGTACTGGCAGAAGCCTTTTACTACGTCACCGACAGCGGCTCCAAAGAATGGGTTAACCCCGCCGAGGTTGAAACAGAAAGCGACGATAAAGGCCGGGTCGTTTCTGCCAAACGTAAGAGCGATGGTAAAGAACTGCAGGCGGCGGGCATGAGCAAAATGTCCAAGTCGAAAAACAATGGGGTCGACCCGCAGGAAGCCATCGAACAATACGGCGCCGACACCGTGCGTCTGTACACCATGTTCGCTGCGCCCCCGGAGCAGACGCTGGAATGGTCGGACTCCGGTGTACAGGGTGCCCAGCGTTTTCTGAACCGCGTATGGCGTCTGAGTTATGACCTGATGCAACAGGAAGATCACGGTGACCTGGCGGCCATCAACAAAGATGAAAAAGACGCGCGCCGTAAAACTCACGAAACCATTCAGAAGGTCAGTGATGACGTCGGCCGCCGCTACAGTTTCAATACCGGTATTGCCGCTGTCATGGAACTGCTGAATACCCTGCAGAAAATCGACCTGTCATCGCCCGGTGGCCGTGCCGTGGTCGCCGAAGGTCTGGATGCCAGCATCCGCATGCTGTCGCCAATCGCCCCCCATATGACTCAGGTTCTGTGGCAAGCCTTTGGCCACGAAGGCCTGGTGGTCGATGCCCAATGGCCACAGGTGGATGAAAGTGCACTGGAGAAAGACAGTATTCTGCTGGTCGTACAGGTGAACGGTAAAGTCCGCGCCAAACTGGAAGCCCCTGCCAGCGCGTCGAAAGAAGAGCTGGAAACCCTGGCTATGGCAGACGAATCCGTGCAGAAACAGATTGACGGCAAAACCGTGCGTAAAGTCATTGTTGTGCCGGGTAAGCTGGTCAATATCGTCGCTAACTGATGCGCACTGACGGTGTTGCGGTTGCAGGCTGACAGACGTTCACCCTGCGCCGGATGCTGGTCACTGCGCACATGTGAATGGAAGATGTATGCGAAATCTTGTCTGGATTCTGATGATTCCCCTGCTGGCCGCCTGTGGCTGGCACCTGCGCGGTGTGATGCCATTGCCGGACGTCTACAAGACCCTGTATCTGCAGAGCTCGGCCAATCACGATATCAACCGCCAGCTGGAACTGCAGCTGGAATTTAACGGCGTATTGCTGACACAGACTGCCGAAGATGCCACCGCTGTGCTGAAAGTACAGCCCGTCACCATTGAACGCCGCACCCTGTCGGTGGCCAGCTCCGGTCAGATTGCAGAATACGAGCTGAACGGACGACTGCAGGCCAGCATTGCGGTCAGCGGCCGCGAAGGCGAAACCAGCATTGAAGTGAAGTCCCGCCGCATTCTCAGCAACGACGTCAATAATGTGGTTGGCACCAATGCCGCCGAGCAACAGCAGCGCACTGAAATGCAGCGCGAGCTGGTTCGTAAACTCTTGCGCCGTCTGCAGGCTCTGGAACAGCAGCCGGCCGCCGCACAGCCGGAGCCTGAAGAAGGATGAAAATCCGCCAGGATCAGCTGGGCAATACGCTCAGCAAAGGCCTGGCAGGCTGCTATCTGGTGGCCGGGGACGAGCCCCTGCTGGTGATGGAAGCCTGCGACGAAATCCGTGCCGCTGCACGTGCGGCGGGTATTGAAGAGCGTGAACTGTTCCATGCCGAAGCCGGCTTCGACTGGCGTCAGCTGCAGGAAGAAGCCAATGCCATGTCGCTGTTTGCCAGCCGCCGGATTCTCGAAGTGCGCATTCCCAATGGCAAACCGTCCGATAAAGGCAACGCCCTCAAAGAGATTCTGGAGCATCCCAACCCGGACAACCTGCTGTTGATTGTCTGCCCGCGTCTGGATGCCGCCAGCCAACGCTCAGCCTGGTTTAAAGCAGTGGAAAAAGCCGGGGTATTCCTGCCCGTCTGGCCCATCGACCGCAATCAGTATCCGGGCTGGCTGAAACGCCGTATTCAGATGGCTGGCCTGCAGTTTGATCCGGCCGCACTGGCGGCACTGGCCCACCAGACGGAAGGCAATCTGCTCGCCGCCGTGCAGGAGATCGAAAAACTGCGCCTGCTGGGCAATCCCCACATTACTGAAGAAATCATTCATGACGCCATTGGCGACAGTTCCCGTTTTGACGCCTTTGCCCTGGCCGACAGCTGCCTGCTGGGAAATCTGGCAGAAGCCAGCCGCATCCTCTCCCATCTGCGCTCTGAAGGGCTTGAGCCACTGATGATCCTGGGCGCCCTGACGCGCAAAATCCGTCAGTTGATTGCCTTACACGGCTTACCCGGCCCCCAGCTGAGCGAAGCCTTCAAAAAGCAGAACGTCTGGCCGAAACAACAACCTCCCTACAAGAAAGCGTTACAGCGTTTATCAGCACAGGATTTGCATGCTGCCCTGCAGGTCGCCGAACAGGCAGATTCTGCGGCCAAAGGCAGTGGTGACGACCCCTGGCGTTTGTTAAATGAGTTGACTGTATTGTTAACTGGTGTAAAGCTGCCAACCAGTTAACACTATTGGCGGATAACAACTCACAGAAGTTGTCGCCTGTCTGATGGATACTTCCGTATCCGGACAAACCAAGCAAAAAACACTTTATGACCGGTAATGACTCACGCAAAGGGTGACAAATTTTGTCACTTTGTGCCGGAAACGTGCACGAGATCATATTTTAAAATCAGGTGACAACTATGATGTCACCATTAAACACGGATATTGTGTCTGACGAGGGTGGACAGATGAGTGCACTGACAAGCCAACAAAACGCCGATCTGGTCTGGGATCTGGAGAAGATTCACCAGCACCAGCGGGCCATGACATTTGTGAAGCAGTTTGAAAACCGCTTCTGCGTTTTTTCTTCATCGGTACGTCAGCTCTACACCAACTACAGCATTTTCTTCCCGGAAGAAGCCGACCGACAGATGGTCATTCTGCCAGACCCGTACGCTTTTCATGATACTTTCAGCCATCTGAATCCGGATGCTGTGCAGTCAACCGGACTGCATGTTATTCCCGGCAACCTGATCGGTAAGAAAGGTCTGTATCTGGTGATTTCACACCGCGATAAAAACGTTAAGTCGGTACCGATTCCGTTTCAGGAAGGCATCCGCCAGATCCTGCGCCGCTCCAACACAGATGACCCCTTCCTGCCGGTACTGATGAAAGGTGACCTGCGTGAATTCAATGATCAGCTGCCCTGCCTGCACCTGAACCGGCTGCGTCTGAAAGAACTGAGTGGTTTATCCAGCCTGGAACGCGAAAGCATCCGCACCATAGTGACGGATAAGCTGATGAGCCTGTATCAGGAATCCTCGGCACTGAACATCGCCTGATCGATCCCGCCTTATACTGAACCGCCCGCCGCCGGTTAACGCGCCGGGCGAGCTGCCGCCGTCAGACGGCTTCCTCTTCACTGCGATAGTAACGCCGCACTAACCGGCTCAATCCCTTACGCCAGGGTTTTGGTTTGATACCAAAGGTATAGAACAGGTGAGTGGTATCTCCCTGAGGCACCCACACCGCTGGCATGGTCGCTCCTTCCTCGGACCCCAGTTCAACATCGGTCAGGTTTTCGTACTGCCCGGCTTCTGCCAGTAAGGCTTCGGCAAACGCATAGGATGAAGCCGCTTCCACACCACAGAAATGATAAGTACCCCATAAATCATCGCAGCAGGCGACCTGCTTAAGAATGGCCAACAGCACATCCGCCACATCGTCCGACGGGGTCGGACTGAAGCGGCGCTGCATATCCACCGTCAGTTTCTGATCATCACGGATCTGGTTGAGCAAACGGCTGGCAAAATCATCTGCCATTAAAGAAAAGCCCTGCCCGGTGCGGAGAATAATATGACGTGGATGTTCACGCACCATCCCTTCCAGGGCCAGCAGATCCTGAGCCAGCGGCTGCTCCGAAAAAGCTTCATCGTCTTCTTTCCAGACATCGTCTGACGGCCCGGTAAAGACCGTCAGCGAAGACAGGAAAATAACCGGTACATCCTGCTCCCGCGCCTGCTCCAGCCAATAGGGAATATGCTGATAATCGTCGCTGTGAAACAGGGAAGGCACCAGCACAAAGAAAGGCTTGCCCTGCCCCATAACCCCCATGCGCTCACGCTGCTCAAGACCGAGACTTTTGTAGCTGAGATTCTGTTCAGCAAGCGTACGGGTAAGAAAGTGGCCAACCGGCCGGTTGGCACCGACCACCAGTGAATGAAAACTGCTGAAAGACAAGATACGGATTCCCCCTTAAGCGAGCAGTAACAGAGCTTAAAAACAGTAACGGATAATAACCTGACTTGGCCTGAATCACGATGGGAAAGCGCAGAGGATGACTATACTGAAGCAGAGAGGATGATAATAAAGAGGGAAAATGACCAGCCGATTATCCTGCAGCTGTATCCTGAGACTGATGCTCCTGTTGCTTGTCTCTCTGATGCCGGCTGCGATGGCCAGTCAATCGGCTCCGGCAGCACCGGGGTCGATCAGCAATCTGAGTTATCTGGCGTCAGACCAGCGCCTCAGTAAAGAAGCTGCAGAACAGACAACAGGCTGGACCCCGGTCGACGGTTACTCCGCCAACTTTGGTTTCGACCGGCGCTGGTTCTGGTTCCGCTTCGACCTGCCCCCACAGGAATCCGCTCACAGCCGTATTCTGCAGCTGCAATATCCATTACTGGATCAGGTAACACTCTATCTTTACCGTGGCGATCAGCTGCTGCATACAGAAACCCTCGGCTTCAGTCTGCCCTTTAATGCCCGTACCGTTGCTGACACCCGTCTGGCTTTTACTCTGCCGGCAGGTCTGGATGCGGACCGCGCCATGCTTGAAGTACAGAGTAACTCATCGCTTCAGGTCAGCCTCAGGCTGTACGCTGACGACGAATACTGGAAGATCCGCAGCACTGAAATTGCCGCAGACTCCGCCTTTCACGCCATTCTGTGGGCTATGCTGGCTTATAACCTGCTGTTGTTTCTGCTGACCCGTCATCCTTCCTTTGTACTTTACTGCCTGAGCATTGCTGCCACCTCCTTTATGATGGCCAATCTGCATGGCTGGACGTTCCGCCTGTTCTGGCCACAAACCCCGGCACTCAATGATTTCGCCGTCATTGCCGGCGTCACGGCCACGGAAGTGTTTTCCAGCCTGTTCGGCATCTACATTCTGCGCATGAAGCGACTGGCCCCCGGTCTGTACCGCATATTTCTGGCATTCATCGCCGCAGCCCTGGTGAGCGGACTGTCCGGGCTGATACTGCCCTACTCACTGGTCGCTCAGTTCCAGACGGCACTGGGCGCTGTGATGACGATCGTGGCGCTGGCAGGAGGACTCAGACTCGCCCGCTCGCGCGATGTCATGCTGTACTTTATCGCCCTCTTCTCACTGCTGTGCGGCATGCTGGTACTGGCGTTGAAAAACTTTGGCCTGTTACCGGTCAATCTGTTTACCAGCTACGCCGCTGAAGCAGGCTATGTGCTGCAGGTGATCTTTTTCGCACTCAGTATCGGCGACCGCCAGCTCAGAGAACGGCATGCCCGTATTGCGGCTCAGGATGTGCTTATCGCGTTGCAGCGCGAAACCAACGAAGCCCTGGAAAACAAGGTACGGGAACGCACCGCCGATCTGCAACTGGCCAACCTGCGCCTGCAGCAGGAATCCACCACCGATGCTCTGACCCAGGTAAGAAACCGCCGCTGCTTTGACCAGACAATGGATACCCGCTGCCAGGAAGCAGACCGTCAGAACACGCCGCTGTCGCTGCTGCTGATCGATATTGACCATTTCAAACAAGTGAATGATCAGTGGGGCCATGGGTGCGGCGACATCGTGCTACAAAAGGTTGCCAGTCTGTTAGACCATGCGCTCAGCCAGCGCGGAGAACACCTCTACCGTTACGGCGGGGAAGAATTTGCGGTCATTCTGAGCGGCTACCGGACGGCGGCGGCGCAGGAGGTTGCCGAGGCGTTGCGCCGGCAGGTGGCAGACCTGCGGGTGCCGGTCAGCGGCACACAGCTGAAAGTGACCATCAGCATCGGTGTGGCCTCCCGCCAAAGCGGTGCGGCAAGCGACTGTAGCCGGCTGTGCGAGCAGGCCGATCAGGCTCTTTACCGGGCGAAAGATAATGGCCGCGATAACATCTCAGCCTGACACCGGGCATGCCAGAACGCCCGTCTGGCAGCGGATTGCATAACTCCGGATGGGCCAAAGATGCCGATTTCCGCGAATCCGATATTTTCTGTTGGCAGGATTGTGCCTTTTCTGTACTTTTATTCCTGAACGTAAGTACCAAAAGTATAACAACCACGCCTATGCGGGGCAGGAGAAAAGAATGAAAAAATCCATACTGACGGGGGCCGTAACAGTCATCAGCATGCTGGTATCCAGCCAGCTGATGGCACAGGGATACTACGTAGATGAGCAGTCTGCCCTGCGTCTGGGCGATGCATTTTCCGGCGGCAGCGCCTCGGCCAGCGACGCATCCACCGCCTTCTATGGCCCGGCCGCAATGACACTGCTGAACGATGAAATTGTTTTCAACATCGCGGCGGTGGATTTTTCCTCATCCTTTGACGGCGACGCCACCACCCTCGGCGGCGCACCGATTAACGGTAAAGATGCCGAAGCGGACAGCCTGGATATGCTGCCCAGCGTTTATATGGTGCGGGAACTCAGTGACGGCTTCAAAATGGGCGTATATATGAATGCGCCATACGCGACCGGCACGGATTTCGGCAAAGATTCTGTGACCCGCTATCAGGCCTCAGAAAGTGAAATCACCGGTATCGATGCCGGCTTTGCGCTGGCAATGCGGCTGAACGACAAGGTCAGCATCGGCGGCAGTTTCATCGCTCAATATGTGAATGCCAAAACCGCCGTGGCAGTGAATACCCTGGCGCTGTGTCTTGGTGCGGAGGCCTCGGGCGAGCTGCCCGCCGGAACCTGCACAGCGGTCGGCGTCGACAGCTCGGAACTGGGCAACACCACCTATGACGGCTATTTCGAGATGGAAGGCCATAACATGGCCTACGGTTTCGCCCTGGGTACCCTGATTGAATTCACGCCGCAAAGCCGCCTCGGCATTAATTATCGCTCGCGCATTGCCCATACCTTATCCGGCAATGCCGAAGTTACCTTCCCCGCCAGTGCTGCCGGCTTTACCGGGCTTGCCGGTCTGGCGGATACCAAAGCTGACGGCAAGGTTTCACTGACCACACCGGAAACCGCCAGCCTGAGTTATTTCCACCGTTTTGGCAGTGTCGCAGTGCAGGCGGATTATTCCTGGACGCGCTGGTCACGCTATGACGAAGTCAAAGTCCGTTCGCGGAATGCGGTGGTCGCAACACTGGCTGAAGCGCCCCAGGTATACGACTGGACAGAATCCCAGCGTATTGCTATCGGGGCCAGCTGGCAGGTCATGCCGGCACTGACGTTACGTGCCGGTATGGCCGTGGATAAAACCCCGATTGAAGACGAAAACGCCAAAGTCGATTTCGCGTTCGATGATTATCAGGCGGTTTCGCTGGGTATGAGCTATGCCCTGAATGAAGAACTGACACTGGATGTTGGCCTGCAGCATACGTTTGAACAGACACGGGATATTGACCAGAACGACCTGACAACCTCGGCCTCCGCTCTGGAAGGGGAAGTGACCACTCAGGTGAATTCTTACGCCGCTGGTCTGCGCTGGGCACTCTGAACGTTCGTCCGTTCACAAAGCGGAAACAGACTCCGGCGGCGGTTATATAACTGTCATGGAGTCTGACTTATGCTTGTATTTCACTCCGTAAATACAGGGAAGGTCCAATGAAATACGCCGCTTTTATACTCGCCACCAGTCTGATATCCACACCGGCACTGGCCGATTTCCGCGTCACCAGCCAGGATATCCGGGACGGTGAAATGATGGCCAGTGAACAGGTTTATAATGGCTTTGGCTGTGAAGGCGATAATCTGTCACCGCAACTGAGCTGGCAGGATGCCCCGCAAGGCACCAAAAGTTTCGCCATCACCGCCTATGATCCGGACGCACCGACCGGCAGCGGATGGTGGCACTGGGTCGCGTTTAATATTCCCGCCAGTGTTAACAGCATCGACACAGGCGCCAGTGGCAGTAATATGCCGGAAGGCGTTACAGAAAGCCGCACCGATTATGGTTCAACAGGGTTCGGTGGCGCCTGCCCGCCGGCCGGGGACGATGCGCACCGCTATCAGTTCACGGTATTCGCCCTGAATACCGAAACGCTCGACCTGCCGGCCGACAGTTCCGGCGCACTGGTTGGTTTCTACCTGCATGCTCATGCGCTCGGCAAAGCACGCCTGGAAGGCCTTTACCAGCGCTGAGCCCGCTTACAGCGCCAGTGACAGGCGCAAACGTTCGTTGCGGTTGTGCAGCGCATCCTCTTTGCTGCTGAACAGCTGAACATCGTTCAGGGTAATCAGCAGCACCGCGCCGTCACACAGCCCAACATAACCGGCGCGGTGTTCACGGATAAAGTGCCCGTCATCCGCCTCCAGCGGCGTGTCCAGTGACACGCTGCGGATCAGACCATTTCCCAGCGGGTCACCGACCTGCTCCAGCGTGCGATACAGGGCCAGCGTATCCGCCGTGATGACCAGCACAGTGTCGTTGATCAGACTGGCGGCTTCTGCCGGAATACCACTGGCTAAGGTTAAAGACGTGACCTGACGGATCAGGTCCGAAGTGTTTTCAATCAGCATGCGGAATAGTTACCCATTGAATTGTCTGGTTACCGGCGTTGTCTTCTGCCACCAGCTGCCAGCGTGATGCATTCTTCATGGGCGGGCAATCAATGCGGAAGTGGCCGGTATATACCAGATTGCCCCGGCAGATATCACCGTCCGGGCTGTTCAGCCAGACGCCGGAAACGCCCATGCCATCATCATAAACCATTCCCTGTAACGCCGGTCCATCAATCCATTTGATGAAATCGACCACCGGCCCCTCATGGTCAGGAAAACTGGCTTTTGACCAGCTGTCGGTACCGTCAGCCTCTTCGGCGCGGTTGCTGAAACCGTCGCCGTCGCGGTCCGGATCCTGGTTATCTCCGCGGCCGTCACCGTCCAGATCCGCCCATTCGCGGGGATCATCCGGGAAGACATCCGTCTGATTGCTGACGCCGTCACCATCACGGTCGTCATCGAGGGAATCCGGAATACCGTCACCGTCCATATCCGGCGGCACCGAAGCGGCGTCTGCCGGATCGGTACCGGCAGCGTCTTCATAATGATTGCTGATGCCGTCGCCATCGATGTCATCATCACGGTTATCGCCGATACCATCACCATCCAGATCCGCCCACTCGGCCGGGTCCTGCGGGAATACATCCTGCTCGTTCAGCACGCCATCGCCGTCGATATCATCATCCATCGCATCCGGGATGGTATCGTCATCCAGATCCGGCGGGGTACTGAAGGGATCATCCGGATCAAAGCCCAGCGCGGCCTCGTGATCGTTGCGGATACCATCACCATCACGGTCTTCATCGGCATTATCACCGATACCGTCAGTGTCCAGATCCGCCCATTCATTGTTATCGGCCGGGAAGGCATCCGTGTCATTAACATAGCCATCGCCATCCATGTCGTCATCCAGCCCATCCGGGATGCCGTCCTGATCAAGGTCGGGGGGCACCGAGGCGGCGTTGCGCGGATCAGTGCCAGCCAACAGTTCATATTCATTACTGATACCGTCACCGTCGACATCGTCATCGCTGTTGTCTCCGGTGTGATCGCCATCCAGGTCATGCCATTCCAGCGGATTCAGCGGGAATCTGTCCATGGCGTTGCCAAAGCCATCACCGTCGATGTCGCTGTCCAGTGCGTCGGGGATACCATCATCATCCAGATCTTCCGGAACACTGGTTTCATCCAGAGGATTAAACCCAAGCTGGCGCTCGTAGAGATTATTGATGCCGTCGTTATCCTGATCCGGGTCCTGGTTATCACCGATGCCATCGCCATCGTAATCCTGCCACTCCAGCGGATCACGCGGGAAAGCATCACGCTCATTGGCAACCCCATCACCATCCATATCCGGATCGATGACATCGGCAAGACCGTCTTTGTCCATATCCTGCGGTACGCTTAACGGATCGAGGTCGTCACTGCCTGCCAGTTCCTCAACTTCATTATCGAAGCCGTCATTGTCACGATCCGGGTCGGCATTATCACCAATGCCATCGCCGTCGGTATCGCGCCACTCCTGTGGATCATCCGGAAATGCATCGGCTTTATTGTCATAGCCATCGCCGTCACGGTCAGTATCAAAGGCATCCGGCATATTATCTCTGTCGGCATCCGGCGGACGGCTGTCCGGGTCCAGCGGGTCCGTACCCAGATGGATTTCAAAGACGTTGGGAATGCCATCGTTATCCGCATCCGGGTCCTGATTATCAGGCAGCCCGTCCTGGTCGGTGTCGGCATATTCGCCGGGGTTACGCGGGTACTGGTCACGGCTGTTTTCCACACCGTCACCGTCGACATCATCATCCAGCGTATCCGGCAGACCATCGCGGTCGAGATCACCCGGCACGGAATCCGGATTCAGCGGGTCAGTACCGGCGCGGCGTTCCATGTCATTACTGATGCCATCACCGTCGATGTCGTCATCGGTTTTATCGCCAATGCCGTCACCATCCATATCATCCTGCTCATAAGGGTCCAGCGGGAAAGCATCGCTCTGGTTATCATGCCCGTCGCCGTCCATATCCTGATCCAGCGCATCCGGCCAGCCATCGCCATCGGCATCCGCCGGCACGGAATCCGGATTCAGCGGGTCGTAGCCCAGCTGCTGTTCAAAACGGTTAAGAATGCCATCGTTATCATTATCTTTGTCGGCGTTATCACCCACGCCGTCATGATCACTGTCGAGCCATTCGCTGGCATCGTAAGGAAAATCGTCTTTCTGATTAACGATGCCATCGTTATCCCGGTCTTCATCGATACTGTCGGGAATGCCATCGCCATCCGCATCGGACTGATCTGCACGATCCGGATCCGTGCCGGCACTCTGCTCGAGAAAATTCGACAGCCCGTCACCGTCACGGTCGGTATCCAGATGATCAGCAACCCCATCATTATCAATATCACTGATCTCTGCCTGAACCGGAAAGACCAGTGAACTGCTGAGCAGGAGTGCAGCGCTGAATAAGCCTGTGCGGCAACAGGCAACGGCAACCTTATTGCGCAGGAACGACGATGGCGGGAACATAAATATTTTTCTTCTGCTGACAGTTAACGGTGATTATTCTTTTATTTCATGCGTCGGCATCATGTTGACTTCACAATGAATACCGCGGTTTTTCTTATCCACCAGTACACCTGCTACATTTTTGCCATTTTGCGGGCGCAGCAGCAGATAGCCGTTCACACAGAATGCTTCTTTGCCGGAGTCTTTGGGAGACACTTTGATTTCTTCCTGGGTGTTCAGAGAAATCAGCCGCATTTCTTCCACCACCTGAGCGTCTTCTTTCGTCGAATGTCTGATGTAGCCATAGTACTCCAGCGTTAATACGGCAACGACCAGCCCGGCTAAAAAACCGAGGCCGATGTATTTCACCAGATCTGGTTTTTCTGTCTGATTTTCTGCCTTGTTTTCTTGCGACATCAGGTTTTCCCCAACAAGTGATTTAACGATAAATTTTTTATTCCGCCTCAGCATTGCCTGCGTCTTTTCCCCATGCGGGCATCAGCGATTGCTCAATATTCAGCTGATTCAGGATACGGGCGACGATAAAATCAATCATATCCTGAATGCTTTGTGGCCGGTGATAAAACCCCGGACTGGCCGGTAATATCACCGCGCCCATCCGGGTTAAAGTGAGCATATTCTGTAAATGTATTTCAGAATATGGCGCTTCGCGCGGTACCAGTATCAGCTGACGGCGCTCCTTCAGCGCCACATCCGCTGCCCGTTCAGTCAGGTTATTACTGGCGCCGGTAGCAATGGCTGACAGCGTCCCTGTGCTGCAGGGGCAGATCACGACCGGACCGGGTTGACCGGAACCTGAGGCCCAGGGCGCCATCCAGTCTTCACGACCAAATACACGCAGCCGCTCGCCATCAACCTGAAAATATTGCTGCAACATATCCGCCTGCGCCCGGGCATTACCGGGAACGGACAGATCTGTTTCGGTCGCAATCACCAGCTGTGCAGCTTTGGATATAATCATATCCACGGATTTTCCGGCCGCCAGCAGCACCTGCGTCAGACGCAGTGCATACGGACTGCCGGATGCGCCTGTCACGGCGACACAGATACGTTCCTGCATTAATACGTCCCCTGCAGTGCAGTGGCTATTCGTTCAGGCATCGCGGCAAACCCACCATTCGACATAACAATAATATGATCACCCGGCTGTGCCTGTTTTAACACAGCAGCCAACAGGCTTTCATGATCTGTGAACACCTGTGCGGGAGATCGTCCGGCGGCGGCAACGTCATTCAGTGACCAGTCCATATTGTCCGGCTGAAACCAGAACACCACGTCAGCATCATCGACGCTGGCCGCCAGCTCATGCTTATGGATGCCCAGTTTCATGGTGTTGGAGCGCGGTTCCAGCACCGCCAGAATACGCCCGCCGGTGTTTTCCGCCTGCATGCGTTTTTTCGCTCCCTGTAACGTGGTGGCGATGGCGGTGGGATGATGGGCAAAATCGTCATACACGCAGATCCCGTGATGATCAGCCACCCGTTCCATGCGCCGTTTGACGGATGCAAACTGCCCTAATGCTTCTGCCGCGATCTGAGGTTCAACCCCGACATGGCGGGCCGCCAGCATAGCGGCCACAGCATTACGGACATTATGCAGGCCGGTCAGCTGCCAGCTCACGGTGGCGGAAATGTCAGCGCTGGCATTCGTGATACGGAATACCGAGGCATCAGCGGCTTCCAGGGTCCATTGCCAGTCTTCTCCCGGCTGCTCTGAAAACCTGACCGCCGGTGTCCAGCAGCCCTGCGCCAGCACCCGCTCCAGGGCTTCTTCGCCGGCGGGCAATACCAGCTGCCCGGTGGACGGCACGGTGCGGATCATATAATGGAACTGGCGTTCAATCGCGGCGAGGTCCGGGAAAATATCCGCATGATCAAATTCCAGATTATTCAGAATCAGAGTGCGTGGCTGGTAATGCACGAACTTGGAACGCTTATCAAAAAATGCGGTGTCGTACTCATCCGCTTCAATAACGAAGAACGGCGAATCGCCGATGCGCGCGGAAACAGAAAAATTCTGCGGCACACCGCCGATCAGAAAACCCGGCTTCATGCCCGCGTATTCCAGAATCCAGGCCAGCATACTGCTGGTCGTGGTTTTACCGTGGGTACCGGAAACCGCCAGTACCCAGCGGCCATTCAACACCATCTGCCCCAGCCATTGTGGCCCGGACATATAAGGTAATCCCCGGTCGAGGATATATTCCACCGCCGGATTACCGCGCGACATGGCGTTACCAATAATCACCAGATCGGTATTTTCCGGGATGGTAGCAGGATCAAAACCTTCACTGAGCTCAATACCGGCTGCCGCCAGCTGATCGCTCATCGGAGGATATACACCGGCGTCACTGCCGGATACGTCATGCCCGAGTTGTTTGGCCAGTTGTGCAAGTGACCCCATAAAGGTGCCGCAGATACCTAAAATGTGCAGGCGCATTGTGTTTACCGCTCAATACTGTAGCCGCTAGTGTACTGTGTCGGGCAGGCCTGCCCAAGTCGCAGGCCTGCCATTTGCACGGATGGCGCTGAAATTCCTCACAGATTCCGGTAACATCCACACTGATTTCAATTTATTTCGCCACTCACAGCTTAACCGGGAATCAAGATGCAACGCTTAAGGAACTTTCTCGATCACCACTGCGATAATCCAGCACTGGTCACCGTTATTGAAGGCCTGATGGTCGCCTGTAAAGACATCGCCTATAAAGTGCAGCTGGGTTCTCTGGCCGGCGTACTGGGCAGTGCCGAGCAGATTAATGTTCAGGGCGAATCCCAGAAGAAGCTGGATGTCATCGCCAACAACCTGATCAAACAGGCGCTGCGGGCGATGCCACAGGTGAAAGGACTGGCCAGCGAAGAAGAGTCCGATGCCGTTGCCTGCAACCCGGATGGCGAATTTCTGGTGCTGTTTGATCCGCTGGATGGCTCTTCCAACATTGATGTGAACGTCACGGTGGGCACCATTTTCTCCGTCCTGCAGTCTGATCCCGGTGATGATCCCACTTACGAAAGTACGTATCTGCAGTGCGGCCGTGAACAGGTCGCCGCTGGTTATGTGCTGTACGGCCCATCCACCCTGTTGGTACTGACTACAGGGAAAGGGGTGTATTCCTTCACGCTTGATCCCCGTGTCGGCGAATTTTATCTGCAGCGTGAAAACATCCGCGTGCCAGCCACCACCAAAGAATTTGCCATTAATATGTCGAACCAGCGTTTCTGGCTGCCGGAGATGAAAAATTACGTCGCCGATCTGCTGCTGGGTGAAGAAGGCCCGCTGGGCAAACGCTATAACATGCGCTGGATTGCATCCATGGTTGCTGAAATCCACCGTATTCTGACCCGCGGCGGTATTTTCATGTACCCGTACGACAGCCGCGAACCGCAAAAGCCGGGCAAGTTGCGTCTGATGTATGAAGGCAACCCGATGAGCATGTTGATTGAGCAGGCTGGCGGTAAAGCGTCAACGGCGTTCGAGAACATTATGCAGGTGGAACCGACCAGTATTCACCAGCGTGTTTCTGTGGTGATGGGTTCGAAAGATGAAGTGGATACTGTGATCCGTTATCACGAAAGCTGATCACCGGGTCCGCTGTAACAGAAGCCACCTCTGACAGGGTGGCTTTTTTATGTCCGTTTTAGTGCCCTTGCGGCAGCCACTTCTCCAGTACCTTTTTCAGACCCGGTACTTTGACAGGCTTAGCCATATAATCATTCATGCCCGCGTCCAGACAGCGATCACGGATTTTGTCCGTGGTGTTCGCTGTGCAGGCAACCACCGGGGTCTGAATGCCATCTGCACGCAACCGCCGGGTGGTTTCAAAACCATCCAGCCCGGGCATCTGACAATCCATCAGAATCACATCAAAATGTTCGTCACGCACTCTGGCCAGACAATCTTCTCCGGAGACAACCGCACTGATGTGTATGCCATCCCAGGCTTTGGTTAACATCCGCTGCACCACTTTCAGATTAACCGGATTATCTTCCACAATCAGCGCGCGCAACGAAGCACTGTCACGGGCCGGTCCGTCCTCAGCCTGAGAGACAGAAATCACCGGAATAATGGCTTCGACCCGGGTGCCTGAACTACCGTCACTCTGAATATCCAGCCGCCCCCCTAACAGAGTGCAGATATGCTGGGTAATGGTCAGGCCGAGTCCGATTCCCTCATGCCGGCGGCTGAAGGAGGAATTAACCTGCGCGAAGGCTTCCAGCACTTTCTGCTTCTGTTCATCGGCAATGCCAATGCCGGTATCCGAGACCGTGATGGCCAGCCAGTTCTGATCGCCCTCTGGTTTCAGCGACAGATCCAGACGCACACCGCCGCGGTCAGTGAATTTGATAGCGTTATCCACCAGATGACGCACGATCTGGCGGATCAGTGACGGGTCCGACTGCAGTGCGGAGCTCGATAAGGCAGGGTCATAACTGACACGGAATTCCAGCTCTTTACTGTCGGCTTTGCGTTTCAGGCTGTCGAGCAGCTCTTTCAGTGCTTCGGTAATATTATGATCACTGAACACCACGGGCAGACGGTTTTTTTCCGTATCCACCACCACCAAAACATCTTCCAGCAATTGCGTCAGGTGTGTCAGCGACTGGTCTGCTGTTTCTTTGTAATCGTCAAACTCTTCCTGGGTGTTGTTGCGGTCGAGCAGCTGCAACATACCGATGGCGCCATTCAGCGGCGTACGGATTTCATGGCTCATCATCGCCAGGAAATCACTTTTTGCCCGGCTCGCCTGCTGGGTTTTCTGCTGCTCAGCAAGAATAGTTTCAGTGTATTCCTGCTGGTCTTTTTCAGCCTGCTGCAGTGATTCAGCCAGCTTGTTGACATTTATCTGCAGGTGACCGATCTCAGCACCATCATCGACCCGGGTACGCTCTGCGGTATGGCCTTCGGCAAGCCGGTTAATAAAACGCGTCAGCCGCTCCAGCGCAGGTAACATAGTGCGCGAAGCCAAAATGCCGATCACAGCCGCCAGTATAACCACCAGCAACCCCGTCAATAAGGATTTGCGGGCGATGGAAAATTCCTGCTGACGGATCACCACATCCGACATGCCGAGACGGATAACCCCCAGCGCTTCTTCCCGGAAAGGGGCATCACCAAACTCAGAAAACTCATTCAGTGCCAGGACTTTACGCACCATAGGATGCTCTACCGCGACCACGTCACCAGCATCCAGCTGGCTGTATCCCTCATCGTGCAGGTCCATCAGAACGTCGCCGTTACTGTCCAGGATCTGAACCGACACAATGGCCGGCTGTGCCAGCGCAGTATTCAGCAGCGGCCGCAGCAGATCATAGTTTCCGGTGACCAGAGGATATTCCGCGGAGGCACTGATGTGCTCAACGATCAGCTGCGCCATACGTTCGTGTTCAGCGCGCAGATCCCACCAGCGGTTGAGCATGTGGTAGCTGGTTAACACAACCACCGCGAGAAGCGCAGGCACCACCCCCACCAGCAGCATTCTGTGGCGGATGGACAGGCGGCGCAGCCCCTTCACCGCTGTTTCTCCTGTGCGGCGAGTTCTTCGCTGAGCTGCTCAGCATCCGGTAGTACCAGGTTCAGGGAGTGTCCGACCTGTTCGTTGTAATAGACACCAAAATAGGGATTGTAGCCGGGCTCCGGCCAGAGTTTTTCTTTCAGACCGGTGAGCAGCACCTCGCCCAGACGGCGGGCCACATCCGACAGATCACTGTGAGTCGTGGCCAGCGCCCCCGCTTTGATATAGGCACTGGAAGGACCGATCAGCGGAATGTTCTGACGATAAGCCGTAATCAGAATATTTTTAATATTGGCCGAGCTGTAGAGTCCGGTATCGTATATACCGATCAGAGCGTCAGAGTGTTTCAGCAGATCCAGCAGAGCATGATTCATGCTCGGGTATTGATCGATAAAATAGGGCGTAACCAGTGGCCGCGCTTTCAGCCCTGCCTGCTTCCACAGCTGACGATCATCCACCAGCACTCCCACCGGCCGTTCCGCCCCGAGAATGCTGCGCGCCAGCCGGATTTGCCGCCGCAGCGGTGGTTCAAGGTATATCGCACTGGCGAGTTGCGGGTGCGCCGCTGCCGCCTGATGACTGACAAATACAGCCACTGCCGGCACCGGGGATTCTGAAGGCCATTGTTCCAGCGCCGCCGAACCGATTAATACAACCGCATCCGCCTGTTCTGCCTCTGCGGCCTGAGGAATGGTGTAAAGCCGGATATCCAGCCCGGTTTGCTGTTCTGTCAGGCTGGCCAGCTTCTGTACCGAAGGCACCAGTGACTGACTGACAAAGGCCACGGTCTCAGCATGAACCGCCGGTAGCAGGGACAAGCAGAACAGGAGCGTCAGCGCTCTGTATCTTAACTTTTTTGCATCCATGCAAAGCTTTCCCATCAGAAATCCAGTCCCAGTTGCAGGAAATATACGTTATCGTCTGAGTAACGCTGGTTTTTGTAATTCAGCTCATCTTCACTGATCAGATACTGCCAGAACCCGCCGACCCAGGGCGTCATACCGTTCAGCTGCCACTCTTTACGCAGGTTCAGTTCCAGACGGCGATAAATTTCATCACCCTTGTTGTAACCATCAAACCAGAAATGCGATCCGGTGAGGCTCCATTGGTTCCCGCTATGCTGCCAGCTTACCACCATACTGTTCTGCGCACTGAGACGTGTTTCCGTCTTTAGCTGCCTGGCTATTTCATCCTGGCTCAGACCACTGGTGTCCCCCAGGAACACATCGGTATCAATGTAAGCCGCCACCAGCCATAATCTGTCGTTCGGTGTCGGATGCCACTGCAACTGCAGTTCTGCCCCATTCACATTCATGCGGGTGTCATCACGCACTTCCGGTGTCGCAAGATTAATCGCACTGGAAATCAGGTTGCTCAATCTGTCCTGATACACCTTCACATCCGCTTCGATACGGTAATCAGCCAGTTTTACATAATACCCGATTTCCGTGCTGGCGATGCGCTCCGGTGTCAGGCCACGGTGATCGGTTTTCTGGTGCATATAAAAGGTCAGCGCTTCCTGCCCCAGATAATTATCCGTGACCTCCTCAAGCTGCAGAGAGTAATCCGGTTCCTGCTCGACCAGATCCGGTGAGCGGACGGCTTCGGAATACACCATGCGGATGCTCTGCTGAGGCGATAACAGCCAGTTAACCGCCACTCTGGGCGACACTTCAGACTGATTGGTATCTTCGTCTTCGTACATGGCCCCGACATTGATCAGCATAAAGCGGGCCGGCCGCCACTCTGTGCTGGCAAACAGCCGCAGCGTATCGTTAACCCGGGTACCGCCGAAAAAGGTTTCCGACGTGACCTGATCACGACGCACACTCAGCCCGGATACCGTGCGGAAGGTATCGCTCCATTGCACGGTGTCCTGCCACTCAATATCAAAGCGTTTTTCGAGAATATTCTGGTCCAGCTTGCCACAGGCTGTTTCAGATGCATTGGCCGGGTCGGCATAAAAACGGCCGGAGATATTATTGACCAGCTGCTGTTGCTCCGGTGTTTCCAGTGATGTCATCAGCGACGCAGTATCGCCGGCCAGCAGGTAGTCGGTCGCCGGCGGGTTCTGGGCGTATAAGCTATACAGGTCCGGATCAAAAAAGACCGTGGGTGCACAGGCGTAATTTTCCTGGCGGCGGTCATTACGACTGATATAAGCCTGCAGATGAGACTGATGGCGGTCGGAAAAGTCCTGCTGCAGGCGTACCAGAACGTTCATCTCGGTCACATCCTGATCCGGCGGGGTACGGAAAAACTCATTGTCGATACGGATATCCGAGTGCCCCTGCTTGAAGGAAGCCTGAGCGTTCAGCTGGCTGCCGCCATCCAGCTGGCGACTGAAATAACCGGTCAGAAAACCGTGCCGCTTACTGTCACGGAAATTATCCTCGCCCGGGTCAGTGGATTCACGCGAACCATCAAAACCATCCGACGCCTGCAGATTGAACGTCAACCGGTAGCTGTTCAGCCCCGTATTCCAGGCATGACTGACAAAAGCATCATCAACGCCCTGATTCCCATTGCGGTAGCGGACCCGGGTCCCTAATGTGTCACCCGGGTGCTTGGTAATAATATTAATAACACCCAGAAAGGAATTCGCCCCATAGGCCGCCGCATTAGGACCACGGGTAACTTCAATACGCAGAATATCTTCCATGGCCACGGGAATATCATCCCACACCACGGACGCAATCCCCGCGCGAAAAACAGAACGTCCGTCCACCAGAACCTGCAGACGCCGCATCAGGCTTGGGCTGGAGGCATGATAAGCCACTGCCGCGTTATTCTGGTCATCACCATGACCAATGAACATGCCCGGCACATAGCGCAGGACTTCCGGCAGGGTCCGCACGCCCCACGCCTGGATCTGCTGCGCGTCAATGACCGTGACGCTGGCCGGCACTTCTGAGCGTGGCTGCCGCAGTCTGGCAGCCGTCAGAACAACAGGAATATCATCTTCGAGTGAGAATGCAGCAGACAGATCACCGTCCGTAAACTCATCAATGAATTCCTCGGCCTGAAGCTGTGCCCCCGCCAACATAGACAAAAGGCTGATACAAAACAGTGTCGGTTTCATGGTCCATTCATAGTTGCGAGGGAACTATCTGCAGGTTCCCCTGGCCAATGCAGGTGGCTTTATACTTATGGCAGACTGACATCGCAAGGCCCGGCCGTTATAATCCTGCCATTATATTCACTAACTCACTAACTATAGTTAATTCAGGAAAATTCACATGAGCTACGCCTCAATTCCGGCTGGCAAAGACCTGCCAAACGACTTCTACGTTGTTATCGAGATTCCAGCAAACCACGACCCGATCAAATATGAAGTCGACAAAGACATGGATTGCCTGCTGGTTGACCGCTTTATGGCGACGCCGATGTTCTACCCGGCCAACTACGGCTATATCCCCAACACTCTGGCCGATGACGGCGATCCGCTGGATGTTCTGGTCATTACCCCATATCCGGTACAGCCAGGTTCCGTCATCCGTGCCCGTGCCGTTGGTGTGCTGAACATGGAAGACGAAGCCGGTGGTGATGCCAAACTGGTGGCTGTCCCTCATGAAAAACTGACTCAGTTGTATAATGACGTAAAAGACATTAACGACGTGCCACAGCTGCTGCGCGATCAGATCGCTCACTTCTTTGAAAACTACAAAGACCTGGAAAAAGGTAAGTGGGTGAAAGTTCAGGGCTGGGGCGATGCCGAAGAAGCCAAAGGTATGATTGTTAAAGCGGCGGATGCGGTTAAGTAAACTGCCGGCCTGCTGAAAAAAGGAGCCACTGGCTCCTTTTTTTATACTGTTTCTGCACGTTCCTGATTAAAACGTCAGTCTGACTGCAGCTGTGCCAGCTGTTCTTCTGCCAGTCTGAGCTTGTCTTCCAGCGCCACCCGCTCGCTGACATCTTTCTGAATACCAATGTAATAGGTCAGCTGATCCGCTTCGTTGTACACAGGTGATATGCTCAGCTCATTCCAGAACAGACTGCCGTCTTTCCGGTAGTTGCGCAGTACCACACGCGAGGAGCGTCCATCCTGTATCGCTTCGCGGATGGCATTCAACCCCTGTTGTTCCCGGTCGCCGCTCTGTAAAAAGCGGCAATCCTGGTAAAGAATCTCGTCGGCCGAGTAGCCGGTCAGCCGTTCGAATGCTTTATTCACATAAATCAGAATATTATCGTCACCTTCCTGCTCCGATATCACAATGCCGTCGTTCGATGCATCAACAGCTTTTTTAAGCAGCTCCAGGCTGATCGGGCCCTGCTGATCATTCAGATCCATCGCGGTATTTCCTCTCAAAGCGCAAGTGTATTCAGGCAGAATGTGGCTGATAGCCAGCAGAAATTCTCATGTTCATGACAAAGGGTCAAGCCTGTTAAGCGATGACACATTACTCACCCAGGCTCAGACACACCACGGAACTGTACAGGTTTTTACTTTGTGTATAACTACTTATAGAATCCGGATAACTTTGCACAACTAATCTGGGCCTGTTATCACTGATGAAAAGAGTCTCCGGCAATGTCTGACACCCCTGCAGACCCGAATCTGGCGTATTACCCGATCCGGATTGTTTCCAATGAAACCGGCGTCAACGCCATTACCCTCAGAGCCTGGGAAAGACGCTACGGCCTGTTGAACCCCAAACGCACGGCGAAAGGCCACCGGCTGTACACAGAGCAGGATATCCAGCTGATCCGCAAAGTGGTCGCTCTGCTCAACCGCGGCATTCCGATTTCTCAGGCCCAGGCGATGATAGATAACGGCGAGGTTGCCGATGATCTGCCCGCCAGCGTGCCCAACCGCCCCTCTCAATGGCAGCATTATCGCGAGCATCTGAATAAAGCCGTGATGGAGTTTGATGATGGCGCTGCCGCCACGCTGTTTGTTGAAGTCAGCCAGTTTTTTCCGATTGATGTCGCACTGCGTTTTCTCTTTATTCCGCTCTACCGGCATCTGCAGGAAAACGTGACTCAGCAGCTGGGCCCGGCGCGGCTGAGGTTTTATGCTGCCTTCCTGCAGGCCCGTATGGCCTGGCGGCTGAGCGAACAGGAAAGAGCCGCCGGTGCCCCTTCGGTTATTGTCGCCAACTGCACCGGCCAGGATGACATTGATCTGCTGTTAATGGCCCTGTTGCTCAAACAGCACAAACTGGACCCGGTCTGGTTCAGTGGCATACTGGCCCCTGCACAACTGGCAGAGCTGGCGCGGATGCCGCGCTGGCAGGCGCTGGTGATTAATGTCGGCGACCAGGCCAGCGACAGAATGCTGGATCAGCTGCAACAACTGACTCAGCACAGTGGCCAGCCGGTTTTTGTGCTCAGTCAGGGGCTGGAACAAAGCAGTCTGTTATCACGCGGGTTGATTGCGCTGCAGGAAGACCTGCACCAGTCGGCTCTCAATATACGCGATATGCTGTCAGGAATAATCGAATGAGTGGCGACGTCTACGAACTGCTGTTGCGCCATCCACATCTGCTGGACCAGAACACACTGATTGTGGGGGCCGGCGCCTCCCATCCCCCGGGCTTAGTGGCAACACTGCGCGACCATGGCTGCAGTGTCCTGAGCTGGGATCTGCCGACGGCCAATGCTTTTGCCGCCCTGCAGGAGAACAGCCATTACAGCCTGCCGCAGACAGAAACACTGCAGAAATTCAGCCGCATTATTCTGCTGTGGCCCAAGTCAAAACTACTGGCCCGGACACTGGTTACTCTGATTGCCAACAGTAACACTGAGTGTTATGTCGCCGGTGCCAACGACAGTGGTGGCAAAAGTGTTGCCAAAGCCTGCAGCCAGCTGACAGCCAGTGCCGAAAAACTGGATTCAGCCAGACACTGCACGCTATGGCATCTGCAGCTTAACGCCGAAAGCGGTTTCAACTGGCTGAAGCACGCTGATTCCTTTACCTTCAGCGAACAAAGCTACATCACGCTGCCCGGTGTGTTCAGCCACGGCGCGCTGGATAAAGGCACCGCAGTGTTACTGGAACACGTACCGGCCCCGGCCCACGGACGCCTGCTCGATCTGGGCTGTGGCTCCGGTATCATAGGATTAAGCATGAAAGCCGTCAGCCCGGCGCTGGACGTGACTCTGGCTGACATCGACGCCATGGCCATCCGCAGTGCTCAGCTCAACAGCACGCGCCTTAATCTGCCAGCGGATATTGTTGCCAGTGATGGCCTGGCGGAGATTGAAGGCCGCTTTGACTTTATTTTCAGCAATCCGCCTTTTCATCAGGGCAAAGAAACCGACTACGAATTTGCCCGCCAGCTGTTCCGCGACAGCTGCCGTCATCTGACCAGCGATGGCCAGCTGTGGATCGTCGCCAACCGCCACCTGAAGTACGAAGAATGGGCCAGAGAGTCCTACGCTCAGGTTGAACTGATGGCGCAGGAGCAGGGCTTTAAACTCATCTGTGCGCAACAGCCGATACAGTCTTAAGACCGGGAGCGGGAATGAAGCCAACTCTTCTGTGGCTGCTTGTTACCGGCGTACTGGTGCCGGCCTGCAGCCTGGCTCTGCCCCAGGTCAGCAGTAATACAGCCTATCCGCAGGAGGTTTACTCCGCCCGCGACCTGCGTTTTTACAATCCCCAGACCCTCTACGACCTGCTGCGGCATTTGCCCGGGGTCACCCTGGGCCAGCAAAGCAATGGTAAGACCGAGATCCAGCTGCACGGCCTCGACAGCAGCTACCTGACCATTTTAATCAATGGCCAGCCGCTGCTGGGCGACCGGGAAAACAATATTCTTTCCACGCGCCAGATCCCTGCCGCCATGATTGACCATATTCTGATCGACCGGAATCCGCGGGCAGACCTGATACAGAGTGGCTCCGCCGGTACCATCAATGTGGTACTGAGCGATGCCTATGGCGGCGACGGGCTGCTGCTCAGCGCCGGAGGTCAACCACTGAGCAGCCGTCAGGCATTCGCCGCACATCTGAGCGGAGACAAGCATCCGCTGCGTCTGTTCGGCGAACACCGTCTGCACCGCTACAACACCCACGGGGATACCGACACGGAAGACGGCAACCATGGCAGCTGGGAAAGCAGCCAGCGTGAACAGAGCGAAAGCCTGCACCTGAGCTACAACACGCTGCTGCAGAACCGGCATCCGCTGAGTCTTTATCTGCTGCAGTCAGAGCATGAACACACAGAAAACCTGGACGGCGTTTACGCGCTGAACCGCCCTGATATCCAGAGCGCCCCGGTGTTCAGCGATGTGCACAGCCAGCAACAGGGGGAAAGACGCAACCAGCGGGCCGGGGGCAACCTCATCATCAACTGGCGCCACCTGTCGCTGGAGACCAGCTTTGTGGCGGAGCAGTTTTCCCTGGATCATCAGCTCAGACAGCAAACACCGGAGGCTGCCTGGCAACGCAGCGACATCGATGACAGCCGCTATCAGCTGGGTGCACAGCTACGCGAAACCGTCGCCGAGCACCGCTGGTCTGCGGGCCTGAGTTTTGAACAGCGCAAACGCATCGCCACCGGCTCCGGCAGCGCTATTCTGACCACCAACAGTGACCGCTCAGGCCTGCCCTACAACTATGATGTCAAAGAAAACCGTATCGGCCTGCACCTGCTGGACCGCTGGCAGGTGACAGACAGCACGCATTTTGAAGCCGGTTTCCGCATGGAAAGTCATGAAGTAAGCCTCGACAGCTTCAGCGGCAGCGAAGCCTCCGGCATCGACACCAGCACTTATTGGCTGCCTTCCTTTCACCTGATGCACCGCCTGACGAACCAGAGCCGGGTGCGCATCAGTGTCAGCCAGAGCGTGAAAGAGCCGGAAATTTCAGAACAGGTGCCCTACGAGTTCCGCCAGGGCAATATTATCTGGCGCGGCAACGATGCACTGGAAGCAGAACTGATCAGTAATTTCGATCTGAGTTACGAATACAATTTTATGCGTCAGGCGTCTGCCCGCACCGACCGTAACAGCGGGCTTTATATCCGCGCATTCCAGCGCATTATCAACCGCGCCATTTATCAGGGCATCAGTACGGAAACCAGCACACCGTCACCGCTGACCGTCCTGACGTCACAGAATAATGAAGGCAACAGTATCCTGCGCGGCGTGGAACTGGATGTGGAGTTTTATCCGGGCATCGAAGACATGCGCATTGATATCGGTGCCGGCGCTTACCATTCCGAAATGCAGACGGATGGTTTACTCAACCAGCGTTACCAGCTGCCCAACCAGCCGGGCTACATGGTGCGCCTGGCGTTTATTCATCAGCCCCTGGCCGGCCTGCGCTATGGCGGGAACTGGCGTTATCAGGATGGCAGCGACCGTTTCCTGCCGGATGAATCCGGTTATCTGGTTCAGAGCAGCAGCCCGCGGCAGAATCTGGATATATTCGTTGAATTTCAATGGAGCAGTTACTGGTATTCACTGGCCAACCTGAGCCTGACCCCGGGCCCCCCTGCCTGGCAGGAACAATCGGGTATCCGCCAATACCGCGATGTACAGCCGCAGTGGCAGCTGGCGCTGATGCGGGCATTCTGACCTGCGCTGATAAAAAGACCTCATGTGCAGCTATGACAGGCTGCCAGAATCTGCGCATCAGGCCCGCTGATCTATGCTGGATACAAATCACTGAGAAGGTATCCGATATGACAGCCTATGTTTTATTATCCGGTCTGCTTCTGTGTGGCATCCTGTATGCCTGTATCAGCCCGGCACCGGCCCGGCAGACCGTCAGGATTCGCGCACAGAAGCCAGACCGCCGCCACTGACACCCCGCCGGGGTGTGCGTAACAGCATCATCAATAACAGCAACAGCGCTGGCAGCGTGGTCAACAGCATCCCCTGCCAGCCCAGCACCAGAACCACAGCGCCGGATGCCAGCGCCCCCAGGGCCTGACAGGCAAAGACGGCGAGATCATTGATGCCTTCCACCCGGCCGGCTTCTTCCGTCTGATAACAGCGCGACAGCAGAGCGGTGCCGGCCACAAACAACAGATTCCAGCCCAGTCCCAGTAACACCAGCCCCAGCCAGTAATGCACAAACGTCTGATCCCACCAGGCAATCAGAATACACAGCAACATAATCAGCATGCCGGTGAAAATCATGCGCCAGTGTCCGAGCCTGCGGATTAACTGGCCCGAGATCAGCGAAGGCAGGAACATTGCCACGATATGACTCTGGATAACCCATTTCGCCGCACTGAGATCATAGCCAGCCCCCTGCGTCATACTGAGCGGTGTCGCCGTCATGATGTAAGCCATCACCCCGTAGCCACAGGCCGCCGATACCATTGCCAGCGGCAAAGCCGGCTGGCTCAGCAACTCTGACCAGCGGCGTCCTTCATGATGGTGGCGGGAATCCATCTGGCCGCTGCGGGGCATCAGCCACAACAGAATTCCGGCCGCCGCCAGATAACAGATGATCAGTGCAGCAAAGGCCGCCCCTCCGCCCAGCGATGGCAGCCAGTCATTCAGGCGGGTTAGTTCCGGCCCCAGAAAAGCGGACACCAGGCCCGCCAGCAAAAGCCGTGCGGCCACGACAGGGGCCTGATCGGCACTGACCGACGCCATGGCCACAAACCGGAACTGCTGTACAACCACCCCCACCGCGCCAATGCCGAAAGCCGACAGGGTAAAACCCCAGAACCACGCCCGGCTGACCGACACAGACGCCAGAAGACTGAACAGGGCGCCACAGAGCATGGCGACAACAAACAGTCGGCGCCGTCCCAGATAGCGGGCGAGCTGCGCTGCGGGCCAGGCAAAGACCGCTGCGCCGCAGATCATGGCAGCCACCGGCAGAGTCGCGAATCTGGGATCAGGGTGAAGCTGGCGACCAATCAGGCCACCCAGCAGAACCATCAGAGGTGCGGCGCTGAGGGCCAGCGCCTGAGCCACCATCAGGCCACGGATAAGAAGCGGCATTGAAGCCTCATGGCATATTGCGTGAGTAAAATATTTCCAGCATTTCTTTGCGCAGTTTATCTTCCACCTGCTGGCGCTCAGCGGGTGTCATGGACTGAACACCTTCACCAAACAGGTAGTTATCCAGTTCGAAGTCCTTGAGCAGCATTTTGGTGTGGAAAGTGTTTTCCTGATAAACGTTCACATCAATCATCTGATACGCCTTCTGCGTATCTTCTGTCAGGTAATTCTGAATAGAATTGATATCGTGATCAATATAGTGCTTTACGCCATCCACATCGCGGGTGAACCCGCGTACGCGGTAATCAACCGTCACAATATCGGAATCGAAACTGTGAATCAGGTAGTTCAGTGCCTTCAGAGGTGATATCAGTCCACAGGTTGAAACATCGATATCGGCGCGGAATGTGGAAATCCCGCCCTGGGGATGACTTTCCGGGTAGGTGTGCACCGTCACATGACTTTTATCGAGATGAGCCACGAGCGCATCGTGCAGCGGGCCGGGCTTTTCTTCCATCAGGTCTTCACTGGGCAAGACTTCATGTTCAGCAATTAACATGGTCACACTGGCGCCTTCAGGTTCGTAATCCTGACGCGCAATGTTAAGAATGTTGGCCCCGATGATGTCCACCACATCCGTCAGAATTCTGGTCAGGCGATCAGCGTTATACAACTCATCGATGTACTCAATGTACTCCTGACGTTCTTTTTCACTGTTGGTGTAACAGATATCGTAAATATTGAAACTTAATGACTTGGTCAGGTTATTAAAGCCATGAAGCCGCAATTTATTATTCAATCATTAACTCCCCGGCACCGGGTGCCCTGTTTCAGTCAGACTCACTGACCGAATAACTGTGAGTAATTTCCACACCACCCTGCTCCAGCATGATAGAAGCAGAACAATATTTTTCAGCTGACAGTTTGACTGCCCGCTCCACCGCGGATTCTTTCAGGTTACGGCCGGTAACCCGGAAATGCACATGAATTTTCGTGAACACACTGGGGACGGCATCCGCCCGTTCGGCTTCAATATCTGCAACGCAATCAGTCACATCCAGACGCTGTTTACGCAGAATGCTCATAACGTCAAAACTGGTACATCCGCCCAGGCCAAGTAACAGCATTTCCATTGGCCGTACGCCCATATTGCGGCCACCATGATCTTCCGGACCATCCATGACAACGGAATGACCACTGCCGGATTCGCCCAGAAACATGGCACCATCAACCCATTTTACTGCTGCTTTCATGTTTACCTCTGGTTGAAATAGCAAAAAGATGCGGAGATTATCACACGGATAAGGATTGGATAAATCACCCATGCAGAAAAAGATGGCGGAATTCGCCTAATCTTCACTACACTCTCATGGTTCACCTCAGACAGTTAATGAGTGATAATCTAGATTAACACAGGATTGGACGCCCAATATGAGTCTCCCCAAAATGCCGTCAAAGCATCAGCACCTTGACGACTTTTTATCTCACTGCCATAAGCGCCGTTACCCGGCCCGCTCAACGCTGATATATGCCGGCGAAGAGAGTGACACCCTTTATTATTTAATAAAAGGATCAGTAAGCGTCATCATTGAAGATGATGATGGCCGGGAAATGGTCATGGCGTACCTGAACGAAGGCGATTTCTTCGGCGAAATGGGACTGTTCGATGAAGAACAGCAGGCCCGTACCGCATGGGTAAAAGCCAAAACAGAATGTGAGGTTGCTGAAATCAGTTACACCAAGTTCCGCGAACTGGTAGAGCAGGACGCGAAACTGATGTTTTATATTTTCCGTCAGATGGCCAACCGTCTCAGCCGCACAACGCGCAAAGCAGGCGACCTCGCCTTTCTTGATGTAACTGGCCGGGTCGCACGTACGCTGCTCGACCTGAGCAAAGAACCGGATGCGATGACACACCCTGACGGTATGCAGATCAAAATAACCCGCCAGGAAATCGGCCGCATTGTTGGCTGTTCACGGGAAATGGTCGGCCGTGTATTGAAAGATCTGGAAGAAAAAGGGCTGGTTTCGGTTAAAGGTAAAACCATGGTCGTGTTTGGCGCCCGCCGTCCACCACCACCCCGTCCGTCCTGAGCAGGCGGCTGCATAAGGCGTCAGACTGATCTAAACTGTCTGTCTGTATGCCCCCGGACGCATGGGGCATCAGCCCTATGACCCGTACACGGAGCGCCTGCCATGGCCGAAGACATGCTGTTTGCCGACGATGATGTTTTTTCTGACGACGCTTCTGCCCACCCCCATCCCAATGTCTGGCGTATTCTGATTGCCGATGATGAGCCCGACGTTCACCGTATCACCCGCATGGTCCTGTCAGGCTTTCAGTTTGACGGTCGTCGTCTGGAACTGATCAGCGCTTACAGTGGTGAAGAAACCCGTCAGATCATGGCGGAAAACCATGATATCGCGATGATCCTTCTGGACGTAGTGATGGAAGATGATCACGCCGGGCTGGAAGTCGCCCGTTATATCCGCGAAGAACTCAATAACCGTTATACCCGCATCGTCCTGCGTACCGGCCAACCAGGTCAGGCGCCGGAACATGAAGTCATCCGTACTTACGATATTAACGACTACAAAGACAAAACCGAGCTCACCACCACCAAACTGAATACGCTGATGTATGCCACCCTGCGCAGCTATCGTGATATCTGTACGCTGAATGAACACAGACGCGGACTGGAACGGGTTATTACTGCATCCGCAGAAGTATTCAGTGCCGGTGCCATTAATCAGTTTGCCTCCGCAGTCCTGGCACAGGTCACAAACCTGCTGGGACTGGAAGACAGTGCGCTTTACTGTTCCAGCACCACCAAAGCGGACACCCTGCTTGGCAGCCACCGCTTCCGGGTACTGGCAGCCACCGGCGATATGCAGCAGCTGAGTGACGAAGACAACTTTGACAACATTCCTGCACGCGTCCGCGAAGGCTTTGAACAGGCGATGAGCGAACGCAAAAGCCAGTATTTTGCCAATCACTATATTGGTTATTTTGCTTCCGAACGGGGCAGTGAAAGCCTGCTGTTCGTCACCTACCAAAAAGAACCTTCCGAACTGGACAAACAGTTGCTGGAAATTTATGCCACCAATGTCGCCATCACTTATGAAAATCTGCTGATGCGCGAAGAAATTATCGAAACCCAGCGTGAGTTGGTTTATATGCTGGGGGAAGCTGTTGAGCACCGTTCACGTGAAACCGGTGCCCATGTCAAACGCGTCGCACAGATTTCCCGCCTGCTGGCGATCCGTGCCGGTTTATCGGAACAGGAAGCGGAACTGATCAAACTGGCAGCGCCACTGCACGATGTGGGCAAGATCGCGATTCCGGATAAAATCCTCAACAAACCCGGGAAACACGATCCTGAAGAATGGAACATAATGCAGGAACATGCTCAGATCGGCTCGGATATTCTGAGTAAATCTGACCGCCGTATCTTACAGCTGGCGGCTATTATTGCAGCACAACATCACGAACGCTGGGATGGTTCCGGCTACCCCAGAGGCCTGCAGGGTGAGCAGATTCACATCGCCGGCCGGATCGCAGCCATTGCCGACGTGTTCGATGCATTAGGCAGTCAGCGCTGCTACAAAGATCCGTGGCCGGATGATCAGATCATTTATCTGATTCAGAGTGAATCCGGTAAACAGTTCGACCCGCGACTGGTTGAACTGGTAATGGAAAACCTGGAGGATATTCTGGCCATCCGGGCGGAGTTTCCCGACTGACAAACAGGCATAAAAAAACCGGCGTCGCCGGTTTTTTTATGGGCGTATATCGCTATCAGAAAAACAGCGAATGCAGAGCATCACCCGGATTGTCGGCGCGCATAAAGGCTTCTCCGACGAGAAATGCGTTAATCTTGCGCTCCCGCATCACAGCCACATCATCAGGGGTAAGAATTCCGCTTTCGGTGACCAGTAATTTATCCGCCGGCACCTGCTGCTGCAGCGAAAAGGTCGTTTCCAGCGTCAGATCAAAGGTATGCAGATTACGGTTATTAATACCTAACAGTGGCGTATTCAGCGTCAGCGCAGTATGCAGCTCTTCTTCATCATGAACCTCCACCAGCACGTCCATACCACATTCGTGCGCCATGCCTTCCAGATCCTGTAACTGCATTTTACTCAGCGCTGCCACTATCAGCAGTACACAGTCAGCATTAATTGTCCGTGCTTCATAGATCTGATACGGATCAACCAGAAAGTCTTTACGGATGACCGGCAGTGAACAGGCAGCACGGGCAGCTTTAAGAAAGTCTTCATGCCCCTGAAAATAGTCGTGGTCAGTAAGAACCGATAAACAGGCGGCACCGCCCACTTCATAAGATTCAGCGATTTCTTCCGGCACGAAATGTTCACGCAGCACGCCTTTCGACGGTGAGGCTTTTTTGACTTCTGCAATCACCGCCGGCAGCCCGGCTTCAACTTTCGCCAGCATCGAGTTATAAAAACCGCGTAACTGTTCAGGATCAGAATCCAGCGCCCGCGCTTTAACCTCTGCCAGCGGCAATGATTTGCTGCGTTGGGCAACTTCTTCGGCCTTGGTGGCCAGAATCTTTTTTAAAATGGTCGGAGTATTCATTGGTTTGCTTCGTCTTCAGCCAGAAAGCGTGAAAAGCTTACCAGCTCATTAAGTTTTTCCAGTGCCAGTCCGGAATAAATGGCATCCTGCGCCATATCGACACCAGCTTTCATCGTCTGTGCCAGACCCGCAACATAGATAGCTGCACCAGCATTTAACGCCAGAATATCCGCTGCTTTTTTACCATTGGCGGTTTCGCGCTTACCCAGTGCATCTTTAATCAGAGCAAGGCTTTCTTGCGAACTGCTGACGTCCAGCCCGGTCAGAACCTGGGCTTCAATTCCCAGATCTTCCGGCTTAATTTCGAACTCTTTCAGTTCGCCATTCTTTAATTCACAGGCGTAAGTCGGGGTTGCCAGGCTGATTTCATCAAGACCGTCTTTTGAGTGCACCACCAGAATATGACCGGCATCCATACGCTGCAGAACTTCTGCTACCGGCCGCACCAGCGCTTTACTGAATACACCGATCACCTGATTGGCGACACCCGCCGGGTTGGTCATCGGTCCTAAAATATTAAAGATAGTGCGCATACCCAGTGATTTACGCGGGCCTATCGCATATTTCATTGCACTGTGATGGGAGGGGGCAAACATAAAGCCGACACCCAGTTCATCAATACAGCGGGCCACCTGATCGGAACTGAGGTTAAGATTGACGCCGGCCGCTTCCAGCAGGTCTGCACTACCGGATTTCGACGAGACACCACGATTCCCATGCTTGGCGACGGTACCGCCGGCGGCAGCCACAATAAAAGAGGATGCCGTAGACACGTTGAATAAATTCGCGCCATCGCCGCCGGTACCGACAATATCCACCGGGTGTTCTGCTTTAATTTTGACGCCGCTAGCCAGCTCACGCATCACAGTAACAGCACCAACGATTTCATCGATGCTTTCACTTTTCATACGCAGGCCAACCAGAAAACCACCGATCTGTGCTTCATCACATTCACCGGTCATAATCTGGCGCATCACGTCGATCATATCTTCGGTGGATAAATCCTGACGTTCAACAACACGCGCCAGTGCCGTTTTAATATCCATTATTTATCCCCTTCATTCTGTTCAAGAAAATTCTTCAGCAGGTCGTGACCGTGTTCAGTCAGTATCGATTCCGGGTGAAACTGCACGCCTTCTATCGCTAACTCTTTATGCCGGATACCCATAATTTCTTCCATGCTGCCATCGGCATTTTCCGTCCAGGCGGTAATTTCCAGGCATTCCGGCATGGTGTTCTTATCAATCACCAGCGAGTGGTAACGGGTGGCGTTATAGGGATTCTGCAGCCCCTGAAACACTCCTGTATCTTTATGATGGATCGGCGAGATCTTACCGTGCATGACCTGACCGGCACGGATGATGTCACCTCCAAAGACCTGCCCGATACTCTGATGCCCGAGACAAATTCCCAGAATGGGTAACTTACCGGCAAAATAACGGATGGCTTCCATGGAAATACCAGCCTCATTCGGTGTGCAGGGGCCCGGTGAAATAACCAGTTGATCCGGCTGCATGGCTTCGATTTCAGCCACACTGATTTCGTCGTTACGGAACACCTTAACGTCGGCACCTAATTCGGCAAAGTATTGCACCACGTTGTAGGTAAAAGAATCGTAATTATCGATCATGACTAACATTGCTGACTCCTGCGCTGTAGCGCCTCTATTCTGTGGTTACTGGTCCAGTCCGGCTTCCGCCATGGCAACCGCGCGGAACATGGCGCGGCCTTTATTCATGGTTTCTTCCCATTCCAGCTGCGGGACAGAATCCGCAACCACCCCGGCGCCAGCCTGAATATTCAGCTTGCCGTCTTTGATCACAGCGGTACGGATGGCGATGGCCATATCCATATTACCGCTCCAGCTGAGGTAACCCACGGCGCCGCCATACACGCCACGTTTGGTGGATTCCACCTCATCAATAATTTCCATGGCGCGGATTTTCGGCGCGCCACTTAAGGTACCGGCCGGGTGCGCTGCACGCAGCACATCCATGGCATCAATACCGTCTTTTACTTTACCGGTCACATTGGAAACGATGTGCATCACATGACTGTAGCGCTCGATCACCATCTGATCAGTGACCTGCACCTCACCGGTTTTTGCCACCCGGCCTACGTCATTACGGCCCAGATCAATCAACATCAGGTGTTCGGCAATTTCTTTCGGATCAGACAGCAGCTCCTGCTCCAGCGCCACATCCTCTGCTTCTGTCGCCCCCCGTACCCGGGTGCCGGCAATCGGTCTGACGGTCACTTCGCCGTCTTCCAGGCGGGCAAGAATTTCCGGTGAGGACCCCACCACATGAAAATCACCCAGATTCATACAGTACATATAAGGCGAAGGATTCAGCGTACGCAGGGCACGGTAAATATTGACCGGATCGCCACCATAGGGGACGGTGAGACGCTGTGACGGCACACACTGCATAATGTCGCCAGCAAAAATGTACTGACGGATTTTTTCCACTGCATCTTTGAATTCCTGCTCACCAAAGGATGATTGAAAATCCGCCTCGGTGACCTCTGCCGGTGCCTCAATCGGCTGACCAACCGGGCCACGATAAGGCTGTCGCAGTTTAAGGCGCAACGCATCAAGACGCTGTTCGGCTTTTTCATGGGCATTATCGGTGGCCGGGTCAGCCAGCACGATCAGATGCAGCTTGCCACTGAGGTTATCGAACACCATCACTTCTTCTGACACCATCAGCAGGATATCCGGCGTACCCAGTTCATCCGGCGGACAGGAATCCTGCAGGCGCGGTTCGATATAGCGCACAGTATCGTAGCCAAAGTAGCCCACCAGGCCACCATCAAACTTCGGCAGGCCGGCCACATCGGCGACCCGGAAACGCTGCCGGAATTCGCTGACGAAATTCAGCGGATCGTCAACAGAGTGCTGTTCAGCCGTCTGGCCATCACGCATCAGGGTGACGTCGTGACCGCTGATCTTCAGTACTTCACGGCACGGCAGGCCGATCATGGAATAGCGGCCCCATTTTTCCCCGCCCTGCACCGATTCCAGCAGATAGCTGTAGGGGGCGCTGGCCAGTTTAAGATAAGTGGTTAACGGGGTATCGAGATCGGCCAGTACCTCACGGGCGACCGGGATGCGGTTAAAGCCCTGTTCTGCCAGAGCTGCGAATTGTTGCGGAGTCATAATTACCTTCAGATTGTTAAGCGCGATACAAGGCCGTGCGGCCGGTCAGAATGAGAACAGCGCTTAACACCATCGACGGGTCAGATGCTGACCCTGTTGCAGGGGGCGGTTATATTGAAAAAACACCGCGGGGCTCCGTGTTATTCAGGTTTGAGAGATAAACAGAACTATAACGGTATGCTCAGGAAGCGGCAAGACGGAGGTCGGCTTAAATCGCCCTTCATTCCGCCCGCCAGTCGAGGCATGGCCATTGGCGGTCGCTGGCGACTGCACGCAGTTCCCGGCTGGGATTCAGCACCACCGGCTGCTTAACGGCTTCCAGCAGAGGTATGTCAGCATGGCTATCGGTATAAAAGGCGGCATCTTCGAACGACCATCCCCGCCGGTTGAGGAACTGGCGGGCCAGATCCACTTTGCCCGCGCCATAGCACATGGGCTTTTCCAGCCCGACGATGCGGTTATTTTCAGTGCTCAGCCTGTTGCTGATTACATTATCAATTCCCAGAGCATCACCATAGGCCCTGGCCACCACATCGTCTGCGCCGGTAATCATCACCAGCTCAGCACCCCGGCGCTGATAGGCAAACAACAGGGATGCCGCCTGCGGATATATATGCAGCTGACCGCGCTCATTAAAAAACCGCTCCACATGGATACGGTACTCTTCCAGTGACATGCCACGGGTACGGGTGCGGTAATAATTGGACAGGCGCCAGTGGGTAACACGGCCTTTTTTATACGCCCGGTAGAGAGATGCCAGGGCCAGCATAGCCTCCACCACAGCCCAGCGCTCGCGCTTCACCCGCCAGCGAATCCACAGACTGTTAGCGTCTTTGTTGATCAGGGAGTCGTCCAGATCAAAAAACACCACCGGTACATCGTAAACCTGCATTAAGGCTCCGCTCATCAAGCTTTGGCTGAGCCCGGCAGAATATCATAGTGAGTCATCCAGCCCCATAGCAGCCAGCCGCCAATGGGTAAGCGTAGCAGCGCTGATTTTCCCCTCACAACGTACGGCCAGCGCCTGTAATCCCTGCCACAGGGCATTCGCCTGGGTATCCAGCCCCATCAGCTTCATGGATGCCAGCATACGGCTGAGGCGGCGGTAGTTGTGATTCTCCGGCATCAGCCAGTGGCGTTCACAGATATTGGCCGGCATCACCAGCTCAAACCCCTGTGGTGATTCTTTCAGTACCATGCCCAGAAAAGTCAGCATCCGCTGCAGCGCCTGGTGCATGCGGGCCTGCAGCTCAGGGTCACGGTGAAAGTCGTCCACAACCTCCGCCGTGACAACCGGTGCTTCAGGGTTGTAGGGGCTGGGTTCATGCAGTGGAAACAACCACTGAATGTAGTCATGACAGGTTTCCATTTCGGTATCCGGGAAAGCAAGAATACTATTGAAACTCCGCCCCCGGTGATCAGTGCCCTGGCCACAGTAAAAAGCTGTCAGTGGATGCATAAAGCGTATCCGTCCGTCGTATTTACATCGCTGAAATTGCCGCTTCAGACATAATTGCAGAAGCCCTGCTTCAGCATAGCAGGCTGACCGCAAACGGTGAGATTTTGTGGACCCCCTGCCTTGACAATTTTTGACCTGTGTCGATTGAAGTTTTGTTTTACTGTTGTAGTCTGAAATGACCAATCCGTTGCCGGAAAACGTTCCGGTGAGAGTCAGCCGAAAGAAGGAGAGACTATGAAAGGTTTGGAAATCAGCTTCCGCGACATCAGCCACTCTGATGCCATTGAGCAACATATCCGCGAAAAAGCCATCAAGTTAACCGCAACGTTCGATGAAATCACTGGCATCCGTGCTGTCGTTGCCATGCCGCATAATCACAGTTACAAAGGCAAGCTGGCCCATGTATCTCTGGAGGTTGGCCTGCCGGGACAGACGGTAGCCATTACCCGGGACAAACACGATAACCCGGAACATGAAGACATGTATCTGGCGGTCACCGATGCCTTCGATAAAGCGCAGCGTAAGGTACGTCAGATTCATAACAAACGTATCGATAAAAACCGCCGGGCCGGCAACAGCAGTGCTGCCTGAAAATCATCCGGACAATCGACATAAAAAAGGCCCGCACGGGCCTTTTTTATGTCTGTCAGTCAGTGTGTTCTGCTGTGCCTCACACCTTACCGCTCAACAATACCTGCAGCAGGCCGGGTCTGACCAGACTGGCATACAGCTGCCCCATTTCTTCCGCCGCCATGGGAAACTCTTCCCGCACCCAGCGGACAATCACGGCGAACGACGCACCGGCAATAAAATCGACCACATAATTCATGCGCCCGGCATCCCGCACAGATAACTGATGGGCACTGATATAACGCTCCATAATACGCGCGACATAATGCTTGAATTCGTTCAGGACCAGGGCTTCAACATCGGATTCGACCAGCAGGCGGGCAAACTCTGCATTATCGGACCACTGCCGGAACATGATCTCAGCAATCACGGGATCGGCATTGGTTGAACGGGTCAGATAATCATCGACCTGTTCATAAAAGCGCATAAACATGCTTTCGATATAACCTTTTAACAGGTCATCTTTGGAGCGATAGTGCAGGTAAAACGTGGGCCGCGCCACCCCTGAACGTTCACAGATATTGGCTACGGAAATCTTGCTGTAGGCTTTTTCAGCCATCAGCTGCAGCAGAGTCGTCATTAACAGCCGGCGCGAACGCTCGACGCGCTTATCCAGGTCTTTTGTCATGGTTATAAGGGCTGGCATCGCAGCACGAAATCCGTTTGTTATGGTTATTATTTCAGAACAGTCACGGACGTCATTATAGACAAACGTCTATTTAGCCAACAGAGTGCGTTGCGGTCAGCCATCACGGGGGAACATCGCCTGTGTAAAACCGGGTTCCGTGAGCTGAGTGAAGAGTTCCGCCAGCTGCGCCGCGGAATAACGGAAACCTGTCCTGACCCAACGCTGAAGTACCATCCAGAAAGCACCGGCAAGATAATCGGTCATATAGGCCTGACGCTCAGAATCTATTACCCGGATACCGTGGTGGCGGATATAAAGCCCCATTACCCGGGCGATATATCCGCGGAAGCGGCCAATTAACAGAGACTCCAGGCCATTAGCAAAGATCAGCCGGGCAAGGGCCTGATGTTCCTCCCACTGAGCAAACAGGTGGGTACTGATATCAGCGCCGGGCATCAGGTTCTGCTGCACGGGTCCGGCAATATCCTGATAAAAAACCTCAAAAATATTATCCACATAAGCACAGAACAGGGCGTCACGATTACTGAAGTGCAGGTAAAACGTCTGCCGCGCGATGCCGGCATCACGGCAAAGACTCTGAACAGTAATTTTATGGAAGGTCTGTGTTTCCATACGTTTGAGCAGAACCGGATACAGAACACCGGCAAGTTCCTCATAGCGGCAGCTGTGCTTTTTTTCCCGACCAGTCATTATCTGCCTCCGGACAAAACGGATTCAGAAACGGTACCACACAGGCATAAAAAAACCGCCCGCAGGCGGTTTTTTTATCGTATCGGGATGCTGCACTGCCGTTTAAGCAGTTTCAAACATCTCTTCTTCCAGTTCGTACAGAGGCTCAGAGCCGCCTTTAACCGCAGCAGACAGGCCAATATAACGTGGCAGCAGACGCTTCATATAGAAACGCGCGGTGCCCACTTTGGCTTTATAGAAACCGGAGGTATCGTCACCTTTAGACAGTGCAACCACAGCCATTTTAGCCCACATATAAGCCAGTGCGGTGTAACCGAATACCTGCAGGTATTCAACGGAAGCGGCACCGATTTCGTTGGCATTGCCACCGGCCTGATCCATTACCCAGTGGGTCAGATCCGTCAGATTTTCCAAAGCGGCTTTCAATGGCTCGATAAATTCAGTAGCCGCATCGTTACCTTCCTGCTCAGCAATAAAGGCATTAATGTCTTCTTCAAACAGTTTATAAAAAGCGCCGTTATTGGCGGCCACTTTACGGCCGATCAGATCCAGTGCCTGAATACCATTGGTGCCTTCGTAAATCTGAGTGATACGGATATCACGCACAAACTGTTCCTGTCCCCACTCACGGATAAAGCCGTGACCACCGAAGACCTGCTGACAGGCAACGGCCGATTCCAGCGCGTTGTCAGTCAGAAACGCTTTAGCGACCGGCGTCAGCAGAGCCAGCATGGCATCAGCGTGCTTTTTGTCATCTGCGTTGTCAGAGAACTTGGCAATGTCCAGCCATTTACCCACATAGGTAGAGAAAGCCCGGCCGCCTTCAGTAAAGGCGCGGGACGTCAGCAGCATGCGGCGTACATCAGGGTGAACAATGATCGGGTCAGCCGCTTTGTCTTTGGCTACGGCCCCGGTCGGTGCGCGGCTCTGGATACGATCACGGGCGTACTCAACCGCATTCTGATAGGAAGCTTCGGCCGCGCCAAGCCCTTGTATACCAACCCCCAGACGTTCATAGTTCATCATGGTGAACATGGCATTCAGGCCTTTGTTTTCTTCACCGACCAGCCAGCCTTTGGCGCCGTCATAGTTCATCACACAGGTAGCGGAACCTTTAATGCCCATTTTGTGTTCGATAGAACCACAACCCATGGCATTACGTTCGCCCAGCGAGCCGTCTTCGTTCACCAGGAACTTAGGTACCAGGAACATGGAAATCCCTTTCGGGCCCGCCGGAGCGTCCGGCAGTTTCGCCAGCACCAGGTGGATAATGTTCTCCGCCATGTCGTGCTCACCCCAGGTAATAAAAATCTTAGTCCCGGTCACGTCGTATGAGCCATCGGCATTCGGTGCCGCTTTAGTGCGGATGATACCCAGATCGGTACCGGCATGAGGTTCGGTCAGATCCATAGCGCCGGCCCACTGGCCGCTGTACATATTGGGCAGATACTTTTCTTTCAGCTCCTGAGAACCATGAGCGTTCAGAGACAGACAGGCGCCGGCCGTCAGCATTGGTGCCAGGCCGAAAGACATATTGGCACCCTGAATCATTTCTTCCATCTGGCCAACCAGTGTCTTTGGCATGCCCATGCCGCCAAACTCAGGGTTGCCGCCCAAAGCATTCAGGCCCGCTTCGCAATAGGTTTGATAGGCTTCTTTGAAACCCGGAGCCGCAGTGACTTCGCCGTCTTTCCAGGTTGATCCGACTTCATCACCTTCACGGTTGATAGGCGCCAATACCTGACTGGCGATCTTGCCGCATTCTTCCAGGATGGCTTCCGCGGTTTCTGTATCAACCGCTCCTTCAAGCCCTGCCAGAGAGGACCAGAGTTTGTCTGCTTCAAAGACTTCATTCAGTACGAAACGCATATCGCGCAGCGGAGCTTTATATTCTGCCATGTTGCAACCTCATGTTTGTTCCGGGATTTGCATTATCCATTTCAGTCATGACGATCGGATAACGGAAAACGCGGCTATTGTAACCAGTTCGACCAGCTTTCCCAGTCTGAAATACGTAAAAACCGCGCCGGGGCGCGGTTTCTACTGATATGCCCTGAGCATCGTTCAGGATCAGGGATCAGAACGCGAAGTGTTCTTCAGCCAGATCCATCACAGTGTCAGCGCCTGCAACCATAGAGATTGCGTGACCTTTGGCGCGCGGCAGAACACGGGCAAAGTAGAACTTAGCCGTGGTCAGCTTGGCTTTGTAGTAGTCTTCTTCAGACGTACCATTTGTCAGCGCATCCTGTGCAACTTTCGCCATACGTGCCCACAGGTATGCCAGTGTCACGTAACCTGAATACATCAGGTAATCGACCGATGCTGAACCGACTTCTTCACGGTCTTTCATCGCCGACATACCAATCTTCATGGTCAGGTCGCCCCACTCTTTATTGTATTCGGCCAGCGAAGCCACCAGCGGCGCCAGTGTTTCATTACCTTCTTCTGCCTGGCAGAACTTATGAACCATCTTAGTAAAGTTACGCAGGGATGCACCCTGAGTCATCAATACTTTACGGCCCAGCAGGTCGAGTGCCTGGATTCCTGTGGTTCCCTCGTAGATACAGGCGATCTTGGTATCACGTACCAGCTGCTCCATACCCCACTCAGCGATAAAGCCATGACCACCAAATACCTGAACACCCAGGTTGGTCGCTTCATAACCGACTTCCGTCAGGAAGGCTTTGGCGATCGGCGTCAGGAAGCCCAGCAGCTCATCAGCGGCTTTACGCGCTTCTTCATCTTCTGACGCTTTCACAATATCGTTCTGTTGCGCGGCCAGATAAACCAGTGCACGGCCACCCTCAGCGAAGGCTTTCTGAGTCAGCAGCATACGGCGCACGTCCGGGTGAACGATAATCGGGTCAGCGGCTTTCTCAGGCGCTTTCGGCCCGGACAGTGAACGCATTGCCAGACGGTCTTTGGCATAGGCCAGAGCACCCTGGAAAGAGGCTTCAGCAGCGGTCGCACCCTGCAGGGCGGTACCGATACGGGCAGTGTTCATAAAGGTGAACATGCAGTTCAGGCCTTTGTTTTCTGGTCCGATCAGCCAGCCTTTGGCGCCATCAAAGTTCATCACACAGGTAGCGTTACCGTGAATACCCATTTTGTGTTCGATCGAACCACAGGTCACGTCATTACGCTCACCAACACTGCCGTCTTCGTCAGGCAGCATTTTCGGTACGATGAACAGAGAAATACCTTTGGTACCTTCCGGTGCACCTGGCAGACGTGCCAGTACGATGTGCACAATATTCTCAGCCATATCGTGCTCACCGGCTGAGATAAAGATTTTGGTACCCGTGATGGCGTAAGAACCATCAGCATTCGGCTCAGCTTTGGTTTTCAGGATGCCCAGGTCAGAACCACAGTGTGGTTCGGTCAGACACATAGTACCTGTCCACTCACCGGAGACCAGTTTGGTCAGATAAGTTTCTTTCTGCTCGTCAGTACCGTGCAGATCAATCGTGTTCATGGCGCCGTGTGACAGGCCCGGGTACATACCCCACGACCAGTTGGCAGAACCAACCATTTCAGACACAACAGTACCCAGTGATTCAGGCAGCCCCTGACCACCGTGAGCTTCGTCATGCGCCAGAGAAGGCCAGCCGCCCTCAACGAATTTGGCGTACGCTTCTTTAAAGCCGGTAGGCGTGGTAACAGAACCGTCGTCATGACGGGTACAACCTTCAGTATCACCAACACGCTGCAGAGGAGCCAGTTCCTGTTCACAGAACTTGGCACCTTCGGCCACGATCGCATCGATCATTTCTGGAGTTGCTACTTCAGCATAAGCCGGAATGCTGGCGTAATGACCGGGCATATCCAGCAGTTCGTCCATTACGAACTTAATTTCACGCAGGGGAGCCTTGTACTCTGGCATAGGAACGACCTCGTTGCCTGTTATGTTCTCGCAGCCTCAGCTGCTGTTGATTTTGGGCAGTTTGACCACTAGCGATTCAAACAAGTGTTTGAAACATACGTTCGCCACCGTACGTTGTCAAGCCTGAGGAACCCATCGGCGCGTGCCGATTTTGCAAATATACCCGTCTATCGTTGCAACAATGCAACCATCACGGCATAAAAAAACCGGCATAAAGCCGGTTCTTATCAGGAATCTGGTGTTCAGATGACATCATCCAGTATCTGGCCGGCGGATACCGGTGGCGGCATGCTGATTTCCAGCAGGACTTCGTTGATGCGCTGCATACGGGCATTGTATTCCGCATTACGCTCCGCGGCTGACACGGCCTTTTCTTCCGATTCTTTTTCGCGCGCTTCTTCCTGAGCAGCTTTAGCCTCTTCCAGCGCTTCAGCTGTTTCCGCCTGCTGTTCTTCCAGGCGACCCATTTCTGCATCACGCCGCTGAAGCTGTTGCTGCGCTATTTCATTCAGCGCCTGAGCGGCTTTCTGAGCGGCTTCAGCCGCTATCTGCCGGTCCTGCGACGAAGGCTCTGCAGGGGCCAGTGCTGCACGCTGAATCTGATCCATTTTTTCCAGCGTCGCCTGCGGATCATCTTTGACTTTGCTGACATCAACAGAGACTTCCCCGCCAACGGCATAGCGCACACCATCCGGCCCGGTTTCATAGCTGAAGCTGGTGCTGCCGGCATGGATGCCACCGGTTGATGCATGAGCCTGCTCATGGGCACGGACTTCCTGATCTCTTTGTTTCAGCTCACGGATTTCCGACAGTTCACGTTCTTCCTGCACCTGGGTCACAACATCCTCTTCAGCAGTAGCAGCCAGTGGTTGTTGCTGATCACCCTGCTCACGGGCAGGCTGACTATTGGGGGATTTCTGATACAGACGGGTTTCAGATTCAGGATTAACAAGGCTGGCGTTCCCCGCTGCTGCAGACAGTGACACATCGTCCACCGCCGACAGCACCGAAGCTGGCGGTGTCTCAGGTTTTACAGACGACAGGGCTGTGCCGGTAGTGGCATTTGCCGCTACCGTACTGACAGCTGGACCTGCGACCGGAGTTACCTGCATTCGTCACCTCGTTGTCCTGATCTGCTCAGGCACTGGTATCAATCAGGCTGCCGATCTGTTTATCAGCAGCTTCAATGGCTTTCGCACCGGCTGAAACAGCTACCTCTCCCTGCTTCAGTTCAGTCAGTGCTTTTTCAGTTTTACCCACACCTTCTACCGGGCGCTCAGTGGTCGCATCAACGACATCACGGGCAGCGCGGTTTACCTGCTCAGTCCCCTGAGAAACCGCTGCAGCAGCTGTGGTAAAGGCAGAGCCTGCTGTAGAACCAATATTCATAACAATGGCCTCGCGTTATCCTCCAGTGGCTATTGGTCATAATTTAACCAACATCAAGCACGCTTTCCAGAGGCTTTTCAGGCTTTGATAGACCATTTTGCTATATCCGCAAGCGCCCCAATTCATTAAAAAACATTTGTTCAAAATAATGTCATAAACAAATAAAATAAATGTCAAAAAACCATCAGCCAGCGACACTGGCCACTCCCTCTGCATTGAACACCGGGCGATAAATTCAGCGGATCGCCGTATAACAGACCGCACGCTGCCCGGCTATTCTGAGCCTTTTATGGACCGGCCTGCCCGTATCAATGGATCTGAACAAAGTCTTAGCACTGACAGGACTATTTCATCAGGGTTCGCTTTCACACCTGTTGAGCGGAACCTGCGAGCTGTGCCTGGAAAGCGCCGACCTGTCCGGCTTTTTATGCACGCCCTGCCGTACCGCCCTGGCAGCCAGTGAGCATGCCTGCAGTCAGTGCGCTGAACCGCTTGCACATCCCGGACGCTGCGCCCGTTGCCAGCAACAGCCGCCGGCCTTTGATTATGCGTACAGCAGCTATCTCTACCAGCCGCCGCTGTCCGACTGGCTGCTTCACGCCAAAGATCAGGGGCAGCTGCAATGGCTGAAACGCCTGGCCTGGCTAATGCAACACAGACCCGTAACGACACTGGATGCCGTCGATGGCCTGGTGCCCGTTCCATCCTCTGCGCGACGCTTACTGTATCGTGGTTTTAATCCGGCACAGCTGCTTGCCGCTTCACTGGCCAGACACTGGCATCTGCCATTGCATAGCAAAGCCATTATGAAACACAGCAGTGAGGATCAGCGGAAGCTGTCGGCAACCCAGAGACGACGCAATCAGAACCACAGCTTCAGCGCTGGTCAACAGCTCTTCCGGGGAGAACACCTGCTGATTATTGACGACGTCATTACGACCGGAGCAACCGCCAACGCCGTCGCCCGCCTTCTGAAACAGCAGGGAGCCGGGATCGTCGGCGTCTGGTCCATGTGCCGTACTCCGGCAAAATCAACACAGCATACAAGCTGAAGTCTGTCATAATGCGCGCTGTTACAGCGGAGGCATTTTATGACGTCATCACACCCATATTCGGAACTGACCCAGGAACGCGTCATGGACGCAACAGAATCGCTGGGGTATTTGTGTGACGCCCGGGTTTTCCCCCTGAACAGTTATGAGAACAGGGTTTACCAGATCGGTATCGAGGACGAAGAGCCGCTGATCGGTAAATTTTATCGCCCGGCCCGCTGGAGCAGAGAGCAGATTCAGGAGGAACATGATTTTCTGCTGGAGCTACAGGAAGATGAATTGCCGGTGGTCGCCCCGGTGGTGAAAAACAACCAGTCATTATTTTTTGATGATCCTTTTTATTTTGCTCTGTTCCCCCGCCGTGGCGGACAGGCGCCGGAACTGGCCAACGACAATGACCTCGAATTAATTGGCCGCTGGCTTGGGCGTTTGCACCAGACGGGCAGCCGCCAGGATTTCTCTCATCGCCCGGCAATACGGGGCACTGAAGACCTGAGTCTGGCAAAAGAACAGGTATTATGCAGTGGCCTGATGCCAGAAGATTACCGGCCGAATTATGAAGCTCTGGCGGATAACCTGATTGCCTGGGTGGAAAAAACATACGTGCCGCAGAACATCCGCTCATTACGGATTCACGGTGACCTGCATACAGGTAACCTGCTGTTGCGTGACGAAGTCCTTTATATGGTCGACTTTGACGACTGCGTGCAGGGACCGGCCATGCAGGATATCTGGATGCTGCTCAGCGGCAATGAACAGGAACAACGACAACAGTTACTGGTCATTAAGGAAGGCTATGAAATGTTCAGGCCTTTTCCTCAACAGGAACTGGGCCTGATTGAAGCACTGAGAACGATCCGGGTAATGAAATATGCAGCCTGGTTGTGTAGCCGCTGGAACGATCCGGCGTTTCCCCAGGCTTTTCCCTGGTTTACCGGCCATCGTTTCTGGTCAGAGCATGTCAATGCCCTGCAGGAACAGCTGGCGGCTATACAGGAACCCCCGATCGAATTACCGATTTTTTAACAGGAGTATTTATGAAACATTCTGCCACCCGCTATCTTACCCCTCTGATTTTAACCGCTGCGTTTACCTCAGCGCCGGCCATGGCAGATGGCTTTGATGCATCCGATCTTTATGTTGGTGGTGGTGTATCTGAAAACGTCGTTGATTCACCCTTTGGCGGAGGCAGTGACGATGCTGTCGGTTATACCCTGTTTGCCGGGTACGAGTTCGACAACGATTATTCACAGGTAAAAACGTCGGCAGAAATTGGTTACAGTGAGACCGATGAGTTTGACGATGTAAACGATGATATTTCCGGGCTCTGGCTCGCCGGAGTAATTGAAAAAGACTTACCGGAAATCAGCCGTAACCTGTTTGCTATCGGACGTGCCGGACTGGACTTTGGCGACGATGACGGGCTGTTACTGGGCGCTGGTGCCGGCTTCCACCTGACCCCTAAAGTTGACGTGCGGGGGGAGTACCTGGCCAAAAACGCATCCACTGTTTATCAGGCAAGCCTGGTCGTTAATTTCTGAACGAATTAATATCCGCCAGGGATAAACAGACAATAAAAAAGGGCCATCAGGCCCTTTTTTATTGCTTTTTTATTGCTTGGCGTTCAGAGGTCGCTTAACGCACCCCACTGCGGCGCAGTGCAGATGGCGTGTAGTCACGGCTCGAACGTTCGAAACCGAAGGAATAACCTTCATCTTCTTCATTATCCAGACCCAGCGCCAGGTAACGGCCGGAGTTCAGATCATAAAGTGTTTCTACGGCATACCACGGCACCTGAACATCGTAATACATGACATTGTGTGCTTCTGCCACACGCCACAATTCACCGCGGCCGTCGTAATGATCGATCTCTGACGCCTGCCAGGTGTCTTCATCCAGGTAAAATACACGTTTACCATAAATATGGCGTTTACCTTCTTTGAGGGTCGCGGTCACTTTCCACACACGGTGCAGTTCATAACGGGTCAGATCCTGGTTGATGTGGCCAGCCTGCACAATATCATCATACTTCAGGTCTTTGCTTTTCAGCTTATAAGAGTTATACGGGATATAAATTTCCTGCTTACCTTCGAGTTTCCAGTCATAGCGATCGGGCGCACCGTTGTACATATCCAGGTTATCAGAAGTACGCAGACCATCCGCCGCAGTTCCCGGGCCGTCGTAGGAGACCTGAGGGGCACGACGCACACGACGCTGACCAGCATTATATACCCATGCTTTACGGGGTTCTTTTACCTGATCCAGTGTCTCATGAACCAGCAGCACGTTCCCCGCCAGACGGGCCGGAGAAATAACGTCCTGTTTAAAATAAAACAATACATTCTTGTCTTTTTCAGGGTCATAGTCAGACAGTTTATTACGGAAAGTAAACTCATCCTGGAAACGGACAACAGTATAATCACCGTTAACCTGAGGGGTTACCTGACCAATAATACGGCGCACACTGCCGCCACGGTAGCGGACGATATGGTTCCAGATTGCCTCCACACCGACTTTCGGAATCGGAAACGGAACACCCTGCGAATAATCCACCAGACCACTACCACCAGTAACCAACTTGGTGGTTACTGCATTTTTTTCAGATTCTTTATAAATAACATCCGGGTAAGCTGCAGAACGCCGGCTCTCATAGACCGGCATTTTATAAGTATCGGGATACTTGGCAAACATTGCCTTCTGGCCATCGGTCAGATTCGCAGCGTATTCTTTATAGTTTTCCCCGGTAATAACAAACTTCACCTTATCGTCTGAATAGGGGTTTTTCAGCTCACCGCCGGATTTATAACCTTCCGGGGCCTTAGTCAAGCCACCAGTCCAGGCCGGTATTGTTCCTGCTTTATTAGCGCTTTGCTCTGCACCAATTGGCGTCAGGCTTTTGCCCAGCGCTGCTGCTTCTGCAGCAGAAACTTCAGCATTAGCCGTGCTGATCATCAGGGACAGCGCTAATGCGCCGCCCAATGTTTTTGAATATTTTTTAAACATGGTTCATAGACCTCTGTAATTCTTATATGAGCCAATAATCTTAGAAGGAATACTTCGCAGACAAGGCAATATTGTCGCGATCAACCATCTGATTGTAGTCACCACCCGAGAAGTTGGTGTACGACACATTTACTGACGTCTGATTAAGGTAGACAAAAGTCACGCCCAGCCCCGTAGTCAGACGGTCATCAATGAACTGAGCACCCGGCTCAGGACCATTCCCTTTGTCATAGGCAACAGACAGCATAGGGCTGACGTTCACACCCGCAAATGCGTTGTTGAAGTCCATTACGGCACGCAGACGCAGACCACCGGACAGCTGGGTTACATAACCATCGTCGGTACAGTAATCAGTGTTGGCGTTTTGACCGCTATTAGCGCTGCCATTAAAGGTATCCGCAGAACAAAAGTTCGTTGCGCTGGTGAGTGCATTCGCATCCCACACGCCATCGTTATTACCGATACCGTAAGCACCGGAACGACCATAGCGGGCATCATCGGTATCCGGCAGATCCGGGATAAAGGTCATACCGACCTCCCCTACCAGAGCCAGACGGTCGGCTCCCATAATACGATCGAAGAATTTAATATAGGTCATCTGAGCCTGCCACATATCAAACTCGTCATAACCTTTCGCCAGCTCACCATAAAGTGGTGCAGCACCACCGGCTTCTTCAGCTCGCTGCTGATAAAGACGGCTGTATGGTGCACCATTACCGGCCAGGATCAGCTCAAAGGCATTCCACTGTAACGGCATATCAGGCTTGTAACTGACTTCACCGGAGAGGGATGCACCGCCTTCTGTGCTGGTCGCAAAGCTGATACCAGCAATCTGGATATCCTCAGGGTAGGAAATCTGATACAGCGGACGGTAAGAGTCATAGCTGGCATCTGCATTCACCTGAGAACCAGCCGTGCCCGTCAACGTGCCGGACGTATCATAGTTGGACACAGCACCATTGATATATGGTACCCGGCTATGGATATTCATATAGTAGAAGCCCAGCTCGGTGTCGCCCAATGCTTCAGCATACCAGCGCAGCGCCATACCGTACTGTCCCGAGTCTTTTGGCTGATCATCCGGCAGACGCTCCGTAAACGGCAGCGTTGTGCGCTGACTCAGAGGTACACCGTTGTCGATATTTGCCTGACGGCCTTCCATGTAAACTTCTTCGGCCTCAGTACCGCCGAGGATAATCGGGCCACAGCCATCGGCGACAAAGTCGACGGTAGAGAAGAAGGTGCCACATGGGTCAGTGCGGGTTTTTTCCCATTCCAGCTGATAGAAAGCTTCCAGAGTAACATCGGCCGTTACACCAATGGAGGTATACGCCATATTGACTGGCAGAAGACCTTCTTTAACTTCAGCACCCGGTTTACGGAAGGCGGATGCATCCACCGGGTTAATGCTGTTAATACCGCCCTGGATAAAAGTACTTTCCCCCCAGCTGACCACCTGACGACCAAGACGGATATTGATCGGTGTATAACCAATATCGTAATCCGCCCAGATATACGCATCCAACAGCTCAGCGCCTTTACCGGCCGCATCTTTGGTTGCGTCGTTTAATGGTTTGAAATCCGTTTCTTCATCCATCAACGCGGTATCGTAATAAGCGCGGGCACGGAAGAAGCCACCGTAGTTGTTGTAATTAAGCTCAAGGTCGGCACTCCACTTAACTACGTTGGTGTAGATATCACCCTTACCGTAGTTCAGTGTGCCGTCGTCATAGTTATACGAGGAGCCGTAGGTTTCTTCACCAACGGTCGCACCGTTACCGGCCATAATCTGGCCTTTGTCGCGCTCAGAAGTCCGCCATGCAACACCGTAACTGATGGTGTTATCCAGCTGAACTCCCAGATCCCCAAAATTAAACTCAACCGCATTGGTAGAGGTCGCAGCCGCCATCGCGCCAACTGCCAGCGCTAAAGGTAATTTTTTCATTGAGCGCAAACCTTTGTTTGTTATTTTCATAATTAACTCCGCCCTTTTATTCCGTAACAACAACGCTGGTGTTAGTCATGGTCAGCTGCTTACCATCGTTGTTAAAGAACGAGATAACCTGATCAATCATTTCTGCACCGGTAGCATCGTCGAGTTCACCAAATGAACGGTGATCGCCTGCCGAGAAACGTACTAGTGGAAGCAGGTAACCTGACCCATCCCCCGTGGATCCAGCGGCAGCAGTCAGACCGCCAGTGGTTGCCAATGGCGTTGTACCAGCCAAAGGGGCAGCGGAAGTATCTGCGACATCATCGTTATCACCGGCTTCACCAGTAAGAGTGTTATCAAGCAGAACGCGTGGAGCCAGGCCATTGGCAGCATAAGCAGCCGGTGGAATCACCAGATCCGGTGCGTTCGTCGCGCCGTCACCGGCTACTTCAAACATCATCACACCAGCAGAATCGGATACATCGTCGATCATTGAAGCAAAGTTAACCGGGTCAGCAGAATCAATCGTGGCCTGGAAAACATGCATCGTCAGCTCGAACAGAGAAGAGCCCTGCGTCATATCCAGTTGAGGATCAGCAGCGTTACCAAGCGCCTCTAAACCACCCAGAATTGCAGGTGCAAAGGCAAAGGAGTTCTCCAGCATTTTGGTCAGATTACCACTGCCGTTCGCCAGTACTGCAGCCTCGACAGGGTGCACATACGTAGTGCCATCCTGCAGATCATTAGCCAGAGCAACCGCACTGGTGCCAACAATCGCGCCCAGCGAGTGGCCAGCAAATTTCAGATTAGCGGAAGGGTTAATATCAACACCCGCATTACCATCAAAATCCAGCGTATAAATGGATGCATTCAGGTTAAGCAGATCCATTACAGCCTGACGGTTGTTATCCCTGGTATTCTGGAAATTCGCCAGGTTAATAAACAGCGAACCGGATGCAGAGTTATCGTAATAGAAGTCACCTGCTGTACCGTCGTTAACACCATCTCCGTCGTAATCAACAGCACCGGTATCGTTAGCAATAGCATCATCACCACTGGTGATAGCCATTGAACGCGGTTGACCACTGGCTGCGATGTCCTGCGTCAGGCCAAAGTGGCGCTGAGCAAACATGCCGACAAAGGCATCATCATTGGTATCTGCAGTGCCGCTTCCGTTTGCGTCGGTACCACCCGCTGCACCTGCATAAAGTGCTTTCAACAATGCCCCACCGGTTTCACTGAATGGCTCAAGGCCATGCAATGGCAGGTCGATAGCGATAGTGGCATTACAGTTATCGTCAAGCGCCATATTGGCAGCAAACGGAATAGCTGCGGAACGGTTCGAACGAATACCGTGCTGATAAATGATCGGGTTATAAGTACCGGCACACGCTGTGCTGTAAAACACAGAAATCGGCACATCAACGTAACCCTGTGGGTTAGTTTCGGAATCAGTGTGTAAACCGGTCTTAGCGATCGGGAAGTGACGGGTAACGTTCTCAGACGGTGCCGTAACCGCAGCTGGAGAAATACCGGCAGCCGTCAGCAAAGCAGAGAGATCTGTTGGCAAGGTGTTATCTGCTTTCCAAAACTCAGTGAATACACGACCTGCGGTAGCAGTAAGTGTGGTTGTGTTGGTCGTATCTGCCGCTGACAGGTAATACGGCATTTTAATGGTGCCGTTGGCCATGGTCAGGCCTGTGCTCGTACCCAAAGTCCCATCAACCGAAAGCGTATTGACAGTAAAGTTAGAAACGCGTGGCACTGGCTGAGGTAAAGAAGCACCCAGGGTGACAGCCCCGCCCAGCGTGGTTGCCATCTGCGCTTCGCCACCAAGGGCGGTAATCAACGCTGTTTTCTCAGCACCATCAGGCATAGCGGTAATCGCGCCTACCAGAGACGTAACGATAGTGGTGGTATCGTCGCCATTGACGAAGCCCTGCTCCATCAACAGACGCAGGCTCGCTGGTAATGTCTGGGCGACAGCCGGATTAACCTTGGAAGGTGCAGCCATAGACTCCAGAACAGTCGTCGTACCGCCGGTGGTGAAGGTGGTCGCGTAGGCAATATCAGCAGTGGTCAGTGACTGACCCATGCCGGCTCCAACCTGTTTGGCAAGGTTTACCCAATTCTGGATAGCTCCCTGCAAAGATGCAGTGGTTGGGTCAGCTACAGTTGTTTGCGCATTGGCGAGGAAGGAATAAGTGCCGCTGGCAGCAACTCCGACTCCGTCAGTATCCAGCAGGCCATTAGTTACGACGACCAGGTAGCGGGTGGCTGGCTCCAGTGGAGTCGTTGGCATAATACGCAGTACATTGGCAGCGCCGGCCGGAGAATCAGAGTATGTGATAACACTTGCATCAATGGCTGCAGGAGCGCCTACCGGGTTGCTCAGATCAAGGATAGGATCATCGTCATTTTCCGGTGCACCACCAGCGATAGGGTCGTTGGTGTAGTTCAGCGGAATCAGAATCACGTTAGCGGTAGGGCCCGGAGTGGCCACAACTGACGCAGCATCCAGGGAGCCTTCAAACGGGATATCGATTGCTGAAGTAGTGGAGAAACCGTCCAGATCGCCTACGGCAGAAAAGATCGGGTTGTAGTCGTCTGAGCCGATAACCGCATCACCGCCCGGGAAGGGAATTGTTCCATCCAGACAAGTATCGGTATCTGCGGAAGCGCAGTCGCCGTCAGCGCCGGCCAGGCCCTGAATAAGAAGATCGGTAATTAACGGAATTTGTGGCAGACCCGCGCTGTTTGTGGCGCTTGGGTTATATACCACCCGAGTACGTTCAACGGCTGTGCCGCCTTCGCCAACAGTACCGGAAGAGACGGGTGTGGTGTCAACGTCATCGTTGTGCTTTTCAACGCTACTGATATTACAGCCGGCAAGGCCTGCTGCTGTGGCTGCGATGGCCAGACTGAGAAGGGTCTTCTTCACCATATTGCTACCTGTTTGTGTTTTTATGGTTATGTTTGCACTTCAGGGACGCGTAATTACCCCCCTCCCCGAAGAGATGTTCGGAACTATAATCTGGCAGCAGCGCACCCTCATCACTCAAAAGTATGATTCAGTACTAATACCCCTTCGATTTTGTATCTGCATGTAACGCTACCTTCGTCTTACTGGCCAGATTGTCGGTCAATCTGAGGCCAAAGTGCTGTGACTGGGATTCACAAACGCATTCCTCTAGAATATCCGCCCTTTACAACATCTGATGTCAGGAGACAGCGCATGTCTGAACAGAATTCTGTGGTTATTGTGGCGGGTGCACGTACGCCAATGGGTGGTTTTGGCGGCAGCCTGGCCAGTGTTGCCGCAACCGACCTGGGTGCCATTGCCATTGAAGAGGCCGTCAAACGTGCCGGCATCCCTGCCTCTGATGTGCAGGAAGTCATCATGGGCAACGTCCTGCCAGCCGGCCTGAAGCAGGGCCCTGCCCGTCAGGCGATGCGCAAAGCCGGGCTGCCGGACGCCACCGGCGCCACGACCATCAATAAACTGTGCGGCTCCGGCATGAAAGCCACCATGATGGCACATGATGCGATCAAGGCCGGCTCCGTTGAGATCGCCGTATCCGGCGGCATGGAATCCATGTCGAACGCGCCTTATGTGATGGAAGGCGTGCGTAACGGTTACCGCATGGGCGCCGGCAGTGCGCCACAGGATCACATGTTCCTGGACGGTCTGCAGGACGCAGAAACCGGCAAACTGATGGGCGCCTTTGCCCAGGAGATGGCCGATAAAAAAGGCTACACCCGTGAGCAGATGGATGAATACGCCATCATGTCGCTGACCCGGGCCAAAGACGCCATCGAAAAAGGCCTGAATAACGCGGAAATCGTGCCGGTGACCGTGAAAACCCGTAAAGGTGAAAACCTGGTTGAGAACGACGAACAACCGTTCAACGCCAATATCGAGAAAATCCCGTCACTGCGCCCGGCCTTCGCCAAAGACGGTACCATCACGGCCGCTAACGCATCCTCTATTTCTGATGGCGCATCCGCACTGGTACTGATGAGTGAAGCCGCGGCCAGTGAAAAAGGCGTTCAGCCGCTGGCCCGCATCGTTGCTCACAGCACTCAGTCCCAGCATCCGTCGGAGTTTACCGTGGCACCGGTTGGCGCCATTGAAAAAGTACTGGCCAAAGCCGGCTGGAGCAAAGACGACGTTGACCTGTATGAAATCAATGAGGCTTTCGCCATGGTTGCCATGATGCCTGTTGATGAGCTGAAACTGGATATCAACAAAGTTAACATCTACGGCGGCGCCTGTGCTCAGGGACACCCGGTTGGCTCGACCGGCTCCCGCCTGATCGTCACTCTGATGAATGCGCTGAAAAATACCGGCGGTAAAAAAGGTGTGGCGGCGCTGTGCATCGGAGGTGGTGAAGCCACTGCCATTGCCATCGAACTGATCTGATCAGGTCGCCAGACATTATGACGACCATAAAAAACGGGCGTTGCTGATCAGCAGCGCCCGTTTTTTTGTCTGCAGGCTCCACCGGTTGCCTCAGAAAACAATGGTTTTATTACCGTGCAGCAGCACCCTGTCTTCCAGATGACTGCGCACGCCACGGGCCAGCACCATCTTTTCTACATCTTTCCCCAGGCGGACCATATCATCGACCGTATCGTTATGGCTGATGCGGATAACATCCTGATCAATGATCGGCCCGGCATCCAGTTCCCGGGTTACATAATGACAGGTCGCACCGATCAGTTTGACACCACGCTCTGCGGCCTGATGATAAGGTTTAGCGCCCACAAACGATGGCAGAAAACTGTGATGTATATTGATCACCTGGCCATGATAACGATCACACAATTCCGGCGGAATAATCTGCATATAGCGGGCTAACACAATAGCATCGGCCTTATGTTCTTCAACAATGGCATTCACCCTGGCGAAATGCTCAGCCTTATCAGCACTGTCGACCGGCACGTGGAAAAAAGGAATACCATGCCATTCCACCATGTCACGCAAGGTATCGTGATTCGAAATTACGCAGGGAATATCACAGCTGAGTTCATTACTGTGCCAGCGGTGCAACAGGTCAGCCAGGCAATGACTCTCGCGGCTGGCCATAAGAATAAGCTTCTTTTTAACCCGTGAATCGCGCACCTGCCAGTCCATGTCGAATTCTTCAGCGATCGGGGTAAATTTCTCTTTCAGCGTTTGCAGGTCAAATGGCAGAGAATCAAGCCGTACACAATGACGCATAAAAAAACGCCCTGTTGCCGGGTCTGAATAATGATTAGCCTGAACAATCCATCCACCATGCGCGGCAAAGAAATCCCCGACACGGGCAACGATGCCGACCCGGTCCGGACATGAAATGGTTAAGCGATAAACGGGTTCCACACTAACTCCTGACAACAGACAAAAACCAAGCGGCCGTATAGTACTCCCGAAGGCATCAGTCTGAAAGCAATAGCCGGCTGTTCACCACCCCGCCGCCTGCGGTTGGCAGCAAAGCTGACAGCAGTCACAGACGACTGCTATATTGAGAGCAAAGCCAGAGGTCGTTGTTATGTCTTTGATCATGTTTGATATGGGGCGTCGCGTAGAAACCCCGGTCCGCCCGGATGAGTTCCGGGTACGGGCAATGTCGGCCAGTGAAAAGACCAGCCATATCGATAAAGATAAAACCGCCCGTGGTATGCCGCAGGATATCGAAGCCTATTACCAGCGCCCGGAGCACCCGCCGGATGGTATTTCATCCTGCGCTGACATTATGACCCAGCGACTGACCACGCTGAGCCCTGATGATTCCATACACACCGCCTGGAACACACTTTCGAGCAGTGGTTTTCACCACCTGCCGGTGGTGGATAGTGAACTCAATGTGGTCGCCATCTTATCAGACCGGGACCTGCTGCAGGCACTGGTTCATAATCGGGATATATGGGATGACAGTATTATGGAGGTTGCTGCTCACCCGGTGGTCTGCGTGCTGAAAACCACTGATATCCGCCAGGCCAGCAACATCCTCTACGAATACGACATCGGCGCGCTGCCGGTGCTGAACAATGAACACGAAATCTGCGGCATCATTACCCGCAGTGATATTCTGAAGTTATTAAGCCATTATGGTCCGATGGAGCTGTGGGCCTGATACCTGCAGCCAGCGGATTAAGGAGTCTGTGTGGCAAGTCATTATCGCCTGATACACCCGAAAACTCATCTGCGTGTTTTATCACGCTACGAAATTCAGATGCTCAAAGACGTCAGCAGCGAGACCAACGAACTGGTACGCCGCTGCTGCTATGCAGTACTGAACTCCGGCAGCCAGGAAGATGATTACCTGCGCCTGGAAGAAGAATTCAAAACCTTTGACATTGAAGTACAACAGGAAGACCGCGGCATTGTGCTTAACCTGATCAACCCACCGGCACGCGCTTTTGTCGATGGCGAAATTATCCGCGGTGTACGTGAACAGCTTTTTTCTGTATTACGCGACGTGCTGTATGCTCAGGAGTCCATCCTGAAAGCACACCGTTTTGATCTGGCAAAAGGCGAAGACATTACCAATGCCGTTTTTCATCTGCTGCGTAACGCCAACCTGCTGAAGCCAGACCAGAAACCCAATCTGGCCATATGTTGGGGCGGACATTCCATTCCACGCCACGAATATCAGTACACCAAGGATGTCGGTTATCAGCTGGGATTACGCGGACTGGATGTCGGTACCGGATGCGGCCCGGGGGCCATGAAGGGCCCGATGAAAGGCTGCACCATTGCACACGCCAAACAACATAACCGTGAAGGGCGTTACATCGGTATCACAGAGCCGGGAATCATTGCCGCCGAAGCGCCGAACCCGATAGTGAACGAACTGGTGATTCTGCCCGATATTGAAAAACGCCTGGAAGCCTTTATTCGCCTTGCACACGGGATCGTTATTTTTCCCGGCGGTCCGGGGACTGCCGAGGAACTGCTGTATTTACTGGGTGTGCTTTCACACCCGAACAATCAGGAGATTCCTTTCCCGCTGATTATTACCGGCCCGGAAGAAGCCGGCGATTACCTGCGCGATATCGACCGCTTTATCGCAATGACACTGGGGAAAGAAGCACAGGACCGTTACCAGCTGATCATCAACGATGCTCCCGCCGTAGCCAGAGCCATGAAACATGGCATTCAACAGGTTGAGGAATACCGCAGCTCGCACAGCGACGCCTACTTCTTTAACTGGGCGCTGGCTGTGGATGAAGACTTCCAGTTGCCGTTTGAGCCCACCCATGAGGCCATGGCGCAACTGAGTATCCGCAAGCACCTGCCACAACACGAACTGGCCGCGAATCTGCGCCGGGCCTTTTCCGGCATTGTCGCGGGGAATGTAAAAGCATCAGGCGTCAAACGGGTACTGCAACAGGGCCCGTATCAACTGCATGGGGATGCCGACATCATGCAGGCTATGGATAAATTATTGAAAGCCATGGTGGAACATGGACGCATGAAGATTAAAGGCGAGTATACGCCGTGCTATAGCATTATAGCCTGAATAAAAAAGCGGCTGAGAAGCCGCTTATTTATTGCATTATTGATCAGTAGTAACTAAGAACTTCTTTAATACCAGTAGGCTGATCTACTTCAACTTCTTTATGAACATTATCCAGCGGTTTAACAATCGCTTCACGACCTTCGTCAAAGCTTTGTTCGTCCACTACAACCTTGTAGGCTTTATCCAGCAGCAGGGCACGCTGAGCCGATGGCATTAAAAGATACGAGATATCATTCTCCAGCGCTGCAAACGCATCTTCCTTTTTATCGCCCTCAGCATCAAAGAACTTATTCAGAACTTCTTCGTTATCGCGGTATTCGTTACCGGTAGGGTTTTGCTCAAGATAGTAAGCATATTCACCATGACCATCTTCACGCTTTCGATCAGCGATTCCTGACAGGCCTTTTTCCAGCCAATGGTACCAGCCGTTACGATATGCCCCATGCTCCAGCTTGCGATTAAAAGAAACAATGGTGTCATTATCCGCGCCAATATAACCGTGGCAGCCAGCACAAAAATAGGTTTCTTCGTAGGTTTGTGGGCGCAGCTGACCGGCATCATCTTCAATAAAGCCCTGATATTTCCAGCCCTGTGGTACATAAATGCCCACCTCCATATTGCCGGAAAGTTGTTTTTTCCGTGCCGGGAAATCGTGGCGCTCTTTAATTTCTTTGTTAACAATCACCATCAGGTCATTGTAGTTACGCCAGGCCGTTTTCTTGCCGTAACGGAACTCTTTCATTCGCGCGGCCATCTTTGTATTGCCATCACCGTCAACATCGATATAACGGACGGTATGCGCAAACTCGGTATTTACCGGGAAGAGGCCTGCAGCCATCTTGATCTCGCCGGCATCAAACAGAGTTTTGGCGTAACCAACGTAGCTCATAAAGACGTTATTCAGAGGCGCCCATTCATATTTAATCGTTGTGGTATTACCAAGGATACCGTTTCTGTCCAGGTCGACGCCGTAACGGTTTTCGTCGACCTCATCAATGGTGATGTCTTTTTTCTTCATCATGGCTTCAACAATCGCCATGTTCACTTTGTATGTTTCGAGATCGAATTCGCCGTCTGCTGTTTCACGGAATGTTTCCGGCAAACGAATCATTACGTCATCGGTCGAGCCATTGGTCGGCATAAAGGTACCCAGGAAAGGCGCATAAGCAAACACCCGCCATCCGGTGTAGCTGCCATCCGGTGATCTGTCGAAACCGTCTCCATCAAAATCAAAATAGACATCCGGAATATAACCACCCCAGCTTCCGTTTTTATCACGGTCCCAGACTGAAGGGAGGTTTTTCAGTTTCTCGGCCAGAATGATTCTGCCATCCGATGTTTTGTAGTTATCCTGGCGGACGTAGTCGAGAATTGTTTCATCGGAAATTTTTTCAATTTCAGACGTTCTGTCTTTATAAATATTACTCCAGTTGGTTGTCGTGCCACCTTCCGGGAAGCTATAGGCCAACTGAACATCAAAATCGTCAAGATAATTAGGATCTTTACTGTCATTGTGGCATGCATAACAGGGGTTATGGATATCCCCGTTATCGGATACCGGGTCGGTGTAACATTGCGGTGGAATATAAGGTACCTGATTGTCTTTATGGTCAGCGGTTATATCACTTAATGTGCCATAAAAAATTTCATTCCCATCGGAATTTCCGTCAGAGTTGCCTGGGTTATTACCTGAGCCATTGCCTGAGTCTCCACCCTGATTTCCCTGCTCACTATTATTTGTAACATCTGATTTGTCATCATCGGAACCGGTAAAGCAACCACCCAGAGAAATTGCGACAATAAGCAGACTCAATATTCGTATTTTCATAAAACCACCACAACACAAAAATAAAAACAGGGGTGGCAAAGCCACCCCTTCAGTTCAGATATCAATCTGACATATTAACGATGTGCATCTACAGCAGGGAAAGGACCGATATAGCCGGTATAAGCGCGCTTATCGGATTCAGCTGCTGCCTGACTCTGATCAGATTCACCGTAAGGATGCTGAACAACAGACATCAGGTAAGCGAAGCCGTTGATATCCGGGTACCAGTAAGGTGAAGTGGTTTCTGCACCATATGGAGTAGTCTGGATACGGGTCAGACCTTTACTGCCGAAGTCATAGGCCCAGATAACATCATTCTGATGCTGGGAGCCTGCGTCTTCGCCAATAATCAGCATGTCGTAACCGGACATGTAAGTAATGTTATCCGGATTACCGATGCCGTTGACGTTACAGGTGTTATTGCTTGGGTCGAAGCCTTCAACCTGAGGGTCTTCGTCAGTAACCGGACGACCGGCAACCAGACCTTTCATACTGGTAGCAACATAGTTGGAGCCCAGGTCGCTGTCAGCACTTAATGTCAGTTCATAGACAGCGCCACAACTGTTGGCAGACAGAGCGATATCGTTATTGCTGCCCAGGTCGTTTTTGGCATCGTTATCTGTCATGCCATTACCAATCTGAGACATTGCCACATACAGTTTGTGACGTTTGCTGTCGTAGGTAATACCTTCTTCCTTACGGAATTCAGTAGTAGCACCTTGCATTGACGCATAACGACGGGTTTCAAGGCGGGAAGCTGCTTTTTCCATACCTGCTTTAATGGAAAGACATTCCAGGCCTGCACCGTTAGCATTAACGGCACTGAAACCTGAAGGACAGGTGGCACCTGTTGGCTCGGCAGTATCAAAAATATCTGCGAACGTAGCCTTAGCCACACCGTTTGTGCCATGCACATAGTCTGAGATCTCTTGGTTGGTGGCGTGACCCAGAGAAACCCAGGTAAGATCTGCAGCGCCTGCACCTTCAGAAGAAGTCTGATGCCATTTGGCTGCGTACAGAGTACCGGCACTCAGATCGCGGGCTGTGTCAGCAATAAACATAAAGAAGCCAACGTTGGTGCCGTCGTCTGACATATAAACGGTTTTTTCATCGTTCATAACATACGACAGTTCAAACGCCAGACGACCCATTGCATAGTGCTTGGTCAGATTTGTAGTAGGAACGTCATCCGTTGCCGGATCATTATCGGTATCAACTTCAACCTCGATGTTCCAGCCGTAGCTGTACGGGTTCCACTGCACATCACCGGAAACAAAGTAGTCCAGCTGACCATGGTAGTACCGGTTGGATTCCATGCTTTCTGCAGTTGGATAAACAACAGCATCCGGTTCATATTCTTCAGAAGCCAGATGAGTGGTCCACGGTGTTACTGACGCTGCACAATGTACCCAGCCACCATCAACACTTTTCTGATCAATCTGATACATATGCTCCGGAGTTAACTCACCGGTAGTCGTATCCTGATTCAATTCAAACAGGAACATTGCTCCTGGGGTATCTTCCATCTGGGAAACAGAAAACAGACGATCATCAACCGGCAACAGAGAAGTATGTTCGTTAGAGTCTGAAATGCGTTTTGAGCCGTCGTCCATATAAAGGTCGCTGCCTTCATCATCGACCAGCTGACCAAACGCTACACCATCGATTTCCTGGCCGGAGCGAGCAAAAGTATGGTAACCGCCACCATAGACGTAACCGTCTACCACAGCCTGAGACACCAGAATTTCGCGTTTTTCAGCATCTGTTGAAGGCGCTGGTACACCAACAAAAGTAATACCGGCAGTGGGTGTGCCGGAACCGTCTTTACCATCAGCACCATCAGCACCGTCAGCACCATCCGCACCATCCGCACCATCCGCACCGTCAGCACCATTAATACCATTTACACCGTCGACACCATTGATGCCGTCATCGCCATCTTCACCACCACAAGCAGCCAACATGGCTGTCATAGCAGAAATCATAACCGCCTGTGCCAGGCGATTTTTTTGCAACAGTTTCATAACCATCTCTCTCATCAGTTTTGGGTTATTTCCCAGCGCCATAAAGTAATCCTTAAAGGTGACAAAAAGAGTTATATTCCATGACAGTTATGCGACATTATTATTAACCCTATTAATAGCTGGGTAAAAAGGTCAGGTATAGACAGGCAGTTGCATCAACCGGTACGAAAGTCAGAATATCCGGAAAGAAAAGTCAGCTGATCACTTCAGAGGAGACAGAGTGGGCACCCGGAAGGTTACCCTCCGGGCGCACAAAGGTTAAGGGTTACTGCTGAGCAGGGAATTATCCCAATTAAGACGTATATCCCACATATAGCGGAAATCAGCTTCGAGGGGTTCAATATCGTCTGGTATATGTTCCAGTACGTTTACGGCTGGCGATACCACCGGATCACGGCCATAAATATAGCTTTGTTCGGAAACAATGGTTTTATAGGCTTTATTCAGTACTGATGCCCGTTCCGGCGTAGGCGCTACCAGATCATAAATGGAAGTCGCTGCTGTGACTTTATCACGGTCAACCGTACCATCTTCTTTAAACCATTTATTCAGCATTTCAGCATTACGACGGAATTCATCTCCGCCCCCCACGCGTTCAAAATACGTAAGGTATTCACCCTGTGATTCATTCCGTGATGGCACATCACGAATTTCTTTCAGGTTGATGTAACCCCACCCTGGTTCACCATTCATTTTACGGGCAAATGCAAACGTCTGATCGATCGTACTGCCGATCGTTTTATGGCAACCATTACAGAATTCCAGCTCCTGCTCATGCTGCTGGCGAAGTTCGCCATCCTGGTCTTCGATATAGGCGTTGAGAATCCAGCCGAAACCATTGCTGATACCCCGATCCCCCAGGTGTATCGTCTTGGGAAGACTGCCAAGATGTTTCTCTTTCGCTTCATTAAAATAGTCATTCTGTAACTTTTTAATACTGGTCTGCGATTTTTTTACCATATAGCGGACTTCTTTAATGCGCGGAGAATTGTATACATTCCCCTGGCCATCAACCCCGACATAACGTACTGTATGTAAAAACTGAACACCTTTTGGATACAGCATATACTGTACTTCGGTTTCTGAAGCGTCACCGACATACTTCGTCTGATTTACAATAGCGCTTATGGAATCTGAAATCTGGCCATCACCATTGAGGTCGCTGCCGACGGCGATTTCATTAAGGTCGACCGGCGTCAATGTGTCCGCCCCTTTGATAGCCATCTCCAGAATAGCAAGATTAGCTTTATACACTTCTTTTGAGTATTGCCCATTCAATGTACGGAATGCTTCCGGCATACGAATCATGACATCGTCGGTTGAACCGTTAGTAGGCCAGAACATGCCGGGCATAGGTTTATACTTAAAGGCAACCCACTGACTGCCGTCACGGGCAAACCCTTCACTGTCAAACGCCTTGTCAGGGTAGGCGAGATTCTCAATTTTCGGAATTTCACCTTTCCAGTCACTGTCGTTCTCCAGTCTGGCAATCAGATTGGAATAGTTATCCTGATTTACCCATTTGCTTATTTCATCATCCGAAATTTCTTTAATCAGCTCACGGCGGTCAACAAACAGATTTTTCCAGTGGTTTTCCACCCCTACTTCTGAAAAGTCATAGACCCCTTGCAGATAGATGTCTTTCATCATGTTAGGGTGTTCAGAATCCGTTGAAGCCTGGTGGCACACGTAACAGGGGTTCTTTTTACCGTCAGTTTTTGTGTAGCACTGGGGAGGAATAACCGCTTCTGCATTATACCGTTCATTATGTTCAATATAGGCAAGCGCCGGTATTTTATCCTCAACGCCACTTACCGCTTGATCCGTATTTTCTTGCTGACCGGAACCTTCATTACCTGACACCTGATCTGCGTTATCACAGCCGGAGACCAACGCAGACAGTGTTGTAATGATTAAAAAATAAGTTTTTATATTCATCATAAACCTTTACCGAAAATGGGGCCCCAGAGGCCCCATTAAGAACAACAATTATAAATCAGTGTTTATTAACTGTTATTTATCTGCTGGTTCATACATCCACAGCGTATCGTTATTACGGTTACTGCTGGCATCTTCACCAATCAGAATACGGCCATCATCCAGAACAATTACGTTGTCAGGATTGGTCAGGCCATCGACACTGCAGCGTTCAGCATTGGTAACACCACTGCGATAGGTTGAGCCTGTCAGTACAGGATCAATACGGGAGAAGCTGTAATCGCTTTCGATTTCAGCACGCCATACGGTGCCACAATCTTTCACACGGTCTGAAAGCTGAATATCACCTTCTGCATCAACCATCGTATTGTCGGTATCCGCGTTACCCATGTACATGTAAGCTTTCTTAACGACTTCATCCGGAATCAGATCCGTGCCTTCGATCGCTTCTTCAACACGCTTATGGTTAATGGAGATACCCTCCAGCTTACGCCATTCTGCCGTTGCGCCCAGCTGCTTCGCGGCATAACGGGATTCCAGGAATGCAGAACGGTCATCCATTGGCTGACCAGCAGTCACCGCACCGCCGCCATTAGCAACGGTCGGATATGTCGTATTATCCGGACGACCTGCCTGCACCCAGGCAGCCCAGGCTTCAACGTCAGCCGTGGTCATATAGCTGGTTTCACCGTCAACGTAGTCATCGGTACCGATAACATCAAAGTCATCCACCCAGCTTTCAATTTCCGTGTTATTACCGGATGCTAAAGCAACCCACTCAACATCGAACCCGGTTACAGCAGGATCATTTACATCCGTGTCCTGAATCATTTTGGCGCCATACAGCGTACCTGAACTCAGATCTTCTGCCGTATCAGCCACAAACTTGAACAGGACACCACCGGTATCATCCTGTGATGAATACACAGTTTTTCCGTCCGGCATAACCGTGGAGTTTTCGTGCTCGTAACGGCCAATGGTAAAATGCTTAACCGGTACAGGCGCATCACTCAGCGGATCAGTAATTTCAACAATATAGCCGTAGTCATACGGGTTAGCGTTAGCGTCGGAGAGTTCCCACATACGGGCAACACGATCATCCGGGCCCACACCGTCAGTCAGATCAGCAGGCGGCTGGTTCCAGTCAGCCTGAGTGGTGGAATCCACCGCAGAGTAGACAACCCACTCTTCTGAGGTGAGTGGCGTCCCCCACGGAGACACAGAGCCAAAGCAGTTGGCCGCGGTACCATTCACATCGGCAAAATCTACCATAATGGCATCGAGTACAGACCATTCACCGGCTTCTTTCTTCAGGTGCATGCGGCTTACGCCACCCGGGAGCTGTTCCCAGTTAGTGAACAGGTAGCCTTCATCGTCATCGATGGCCACGTATCCATTGAAGTCCGGGTTTTCGTTCTCATACAAGAGTTCACTGCCATCAAGATTGTAAATATTACCAATCCCTTCCGGCAGGCTTGAAAAAGTATCACCGGTCTGAGCCAGGATTTTGTAAGTACCGTAGGCCGTTTGCACTGTTTCCTGCTCATAAGCGGTTTCCGGTACTTCCAGATCAACCAGAGTCTCTGGCAGGCGATTGAAGTTAATACCTTCAATAACACCCACAGTACCCGTGGTATAGGTACGGCCATTGCCATCCGTTTCACCGTTCGCGCTGTCCGGATGCTGAGCATTAAAGAACAGGGAGCCATCGTCAGTGACAACCATGCCGGTCACTTCAGCACCGTAAGGCACGGTAGCGATACGGGTCAGTACACCGGAATTGGTTTTTACAACGGCATTCTGCCCGTCCTGGCCGTCATCACCATCTTCCCCACCACAGGCTGTCAGGGTTGCTGTCGTCGCAACGATCATCGCCTGAATCAGGCGCTTTTTATTAAAAAGTTCCATGCTGTCTCTCTTATAGTATTGAGGGTATGTTTTCTGCCTGATGCAGGGTAAGGAGAGAAAATGACAGTTAGAGTTAAATTTAATGACAGATTAACGACAGGCCGATGACATTCCCCGCACAGTCATCGGCTATACGCCGCAGAGACCGCTATCAGCGCGTAGATGGATGTTAATATCCCGGGCAACAAAGCCAACAATATCAGAGCTGGCTTTATGCAGAGAAAGCTTCTGTAAAGGTTACCTTGAGATTTCCGGTATCTGGCCGATAGTTAATAACAGATACCGAATGATGAAAGCATTATGAAGCCGCTTCTTTTCTGCCTTTTAGCCATACATATTCCATGGCTTTACGCCGATGAAACCTTAAACAACCTGACGGTGATATCCGTCTATCAGATCGACGACGAATCCTCTGCTGCGTTCGATTTTTTCACTTCTGAGCGGGTACACAAATGTGGTGGCATGGCCTCTAACCGTTTCCGTTCTTACAGTCGTTTCGACCATGTTGCGGAGCGCAGATTCAGGCTGGTGACAGATGCTCTGGCCTACCATTACCGCCTGAGCATCAGTCTGGAAGGGTGTGAAGGAAAAGCCATGAAAGTTGGCTTTATCGGCGTCCGACGCTGAGCAGTCAGGCAGCGTTTATCCGCCGGCGGAGTTCCTGCAGTGCTCTGTCGGTCATGGCAGCCAGCGTCAGATCACGGCGCGAAATCCCTTTTACATCATGACTGGTCCACAGCACCTCCAGCTTGCCCCACCCCAGGGTCAGCTCCGGATGGTGATCCTGTTGCTCAGCCAATACGGCGATCTGATTGGCAAGATGCATAGCGCAGCTGAAATCCGACAACCCGATATGCCGGTACAGGCCTTGCACACCTTCCTTTTCAGTTACCTGCCAGTCGCTGTGCTCTTGCAGCCATTCATTCAGTTCCTGTTCATTCAGCAGATCATGACTCATAACGCATCTCCGGTCGGAAAATCATAAAACTGACACTGCACTATGCGCGCAATGCAGGTGATTTAAACAGGCAAAACATGCCAACGTCATGATCTGTAGCGGTCTGCGGGCACAAAAAAAGGCGCCGCAGCGCCTTTTTTACGTATCAACAAACCAGAATCTGTATCAGATCTCGGTGGCGTTGATTTTGGCGTACCACTGCTGTGGACCAGTACGGTGAACGGATTCACCTTTAGTGTCCACAGCCACGGTTACCGGCATATCTTCTACTTCAAACTCGTAGATTGCTTCCATGCCCAGATCGTCAAAGCCAACCACTTTGGATGCTTTGATCGCCTGAGACACCAGGTAAGCAGCGCCACCCACCGCCATCAGGTAAACCGCTTCGTTGTCTTTGATCGCGTCGATGGCGATCTGACCACGTTCGGATTTACCGATCATGCCCAGCAGACCAGTCTGCTCCAGCACAGTACGGGTGAACTTATCCATACGGGTAGCCGTTGTCGGACCAGCAGGGCCAACCACTTCTTCACGCACCGGATCAACCGGGCCGACGTAATAGATAAAGCGGCCTTTCAGATCCACCGGCAGATCTTCGCCTTTGGCCAGCATATCCACGATGCGTTTATGCGCGGCATCACGGCCAGTCAGCATCTTGCCGGACAGCAGAATGGTTTCACCGGTTTTCCAGTCTTTAACATCTTCTGAAGTTACGGTGTCGAGATTAACGCGACGTACGGAATCACCCACTTCCCAGGTGATCTCCGGCCAGTCTTCCACTTTCGGTGCTTTCAGCGCCGCCGGGCCGGAACCATCCAGCACAAAGTGGGTGTGACGGGTTGCAGCACAGTTAGGAATAATGGCAACCGGCTTATTCGCCGCGTGAGTTGGGTAATCCATCACTTTCACGTCCAGAACCGTGGTCAGACCGCCCAGACCCTGCGCACCAACGCCCAGCTTGTTCACTTTTTCGAACAGTTCCAGACGCAGTTCTTCAGCACGGTTCTGCGCACCACGGGCCTGCAGTTCGTGGATGTCGATCGGCTCCAGCAGAGATTCTTTTGCCAGCATCATGGCTTTTTCAGCGGTACCACCGATACCGATACCCAGCATGCCTGGCGGACACCAGCCGGCACCCATGGTCGGAATCTGCTTCAGCACCCATTCCACCACGTCATCAGACGGGTTCAGCATGGCGAACTTGGATTTGGCTTCAGAACCACCACCTTTCGCTGCCACATGCACGTCCACGGTGTTACCCGGAACCAGTTTCATGTGGATTACAGCCGGCGTGTTGTCTTTGGTGTTCTTACGGGCGCCGTCAGGGTCGGCCAGAACAGAAGCACGCAGGACGTTATCAGGCAGCAGGTACGCACGGCGCACACCTTCGTTGGCCATGTCTTCCACGCTCATATCGCCTTCGAATTTCACATCCATACCAATGGTCAGAAAGACGGTCACGATACCGGTATCCTGACAGATCGGACGGTGGCCCATGGCACACATGCGCGAGTTGATCAGGATCTGTGCGATGGCATCTTTCGCGGCTTTGGATTCTTCGCGCTCGTATGCTTCGTTCATCGCATCGATGAAGTCTTTCGGATGGTAGTAGGAGATGTACTGCAGAGCATCAGCAACGCTCTGGATCAGATCTTCTTGCTTGATCACAGTCATGGTGAATTCTCTCTCAGGGGCTATCGAACGTAGCCGTATCGGGCTCCGCCGCGGCTTGTGGCATCAGGCGGGCGTGAAAACGCCCACTGAGTGGGCGCGAAAAAACGGTGCGTATTGTACCCCAGCTGGCGCTGCTCTAAAACGGCCACCAGCCCTCGTCTTTAGTACTATCTTTTCCAGCAGCATGTTCTGAGGCTGGCGCGGCTCCGCCTGTGGCTGGCAGCGCACCGGCATTCATCCCCCCCGGCGCTGTCTCTGTCACGCCGGCATCCGCGACCTGCGGCGCTGCGGGCTGCAGCCGGCCGCGGCCATGATGCATCATGCGGGTAACCGGCAGTTCGTTCATCGCCAGCTCTGCATCAACCAGTTGTAACGGACCATCGCCCAGCGGCGTCTGCCCCGCAACGGACGGTGGCGGATCAATCTCGGAATAACGCAGATAATAGACTTCGCCGGCTTTCACCTGTAACTCCAGACGGGAAATCTCCTTCAGCACGAAGACGTCTTTAACCCCTTCCAGTCCCAGTAATCCACGCCGCATCGCCACATCGTAACGTCCGGGCTCAAACTCGTACCAGGTATAACCGCCGCCTTTCATGTTAAACAGGCGCTCATCATCAATATTAAAACTGGGGCTTTCCAGTTCATCCATCGCCCACTCACTCGCCGGGCGATAAATGTACACCAGCGCGGTGTGTTCATAATCCCAGCGGTAGCCAACCGGTTTGAAATTCTGACCATCCGGCTCTGATACATAGGAGCCAAAACTGTCGCCGAGGGAGTGGTAAACGGTGCATCCGGATAACAGCCACAGGCTTGTTACCAGCAGTGAAAGAGTTCTTATCATTATTATTTCCTGTGCTGTCAGAAACAGTGAAACGACGGGCGATACATTTCTCCTTTTACATCGCTCCTTTCAGGCCATTCCTGGTCAGTTATTGTACAGTTTTTCCGACTGCTGCTATGATGACACAATTACAAAAAATAACAAAAACAAATGGGTCCCGGCCATGGAAAAACATCGCCACACCAAGGTTTGCAGCCCGCTGATTGCGGCGCTGATTTCATTATTGACCGCCGTCACCGGCCACACCGCCGGGCGGGATAACGAAGCCTATTTCTCGCAGGATCTTGATGATGCCATCGCGGCTGCCAAACGCAGCCCGGCCGATCAGAAATATGTCGGAGCCACTTGGTATAACCGCTCCACGTCACGCAGCTTTGCCCTGCCGAAAATGCTCAATACCGAAATGGATACTCAGGTGATCGAAGGGGCGATGGGCCCGACCGCAGCCGGTGAAGCAGCGGCGGCCGAAGCTCAGCGGCCGGTACTGGACGCCGCGCTGGGGCGGCTGAATAAGCGCAATACCCTGAAAGAAGGCGATAAAGATCAGGATGACGATGAAGAGGAAGAATTCCGCCGCAATGAGCGCGAAATTTATATTCCCGAAGCCCGTTCTGATGAAAGCCGGGTGAGAGACATCCGTGGCAATGTTTCAGTTACGGCCAGAACCCGGCCCTGACCGGAAGAGCAGCGACGGGAGCAGCCCTATGAACTTTGCTTTCTGCTTATCAGCGGCGTTTATTCTGCTGGCCACCGCCGCAAAAGCGGAGGCATCGCCACACGATGAATACTATTCCGGCGATATATTCACTGCCATAGAAGAAGCCCGGCAGCGCACACATCATTACGATTACAGCCGCGCCACACGCTATAACCGCAGCACATCGCAGAGCATCCCGATACCACGCCTGCTGAATACCGAAATGGCGAGAACTATTATTGAAACTCCGGATGCCGTTGATATTGGTCCCGGCACCCATAACGGAACAACAAATAACGGAACAACAGACCCCCCGGAAACGGGCACGCCGGAGCCGGCATCCTCTTCACGCCCGCCGCTGTCAGTCAGCGATTCCTCTCCGGTATCCGTTAAAGTGACGGTGCGCTGAGCTTTGCTCTGATCTGCCGGCGCAAAGGCGCGGTCATCGCCATGACGATCTGATCGCGCTGCCAGGCCAGCAAGGCCGGGCCGGTTAACCATTCAGTGCAGTCTGTCATCGTCTGCTGCAGGTTTTCAAAAGCATCCAGCGCCGCCAGATGATACCTCTCCGGCTGTGTGCTGAACGCAGTCTTCAGCGCTTCTGCTTCAACACACAAGCGCTCTGCCGCCTCAACCCGGCTCTCCTTGCGGCAAGCGGCCACCAGCCAGGCGGCCAGCGCCAGGGCAAGGTGAATATCTTCCCAGTAGCGGAAAGGACGATTGAGTGCCCGGTGAGCATCCTGACTGAATACCGCCTCAGCGGTCACCTGAGAAAAGGTCACCGGCTTATGCAGCACATCCGGGAAAAAAGGTTGTGGTTTGCTGACGTCCTCAACACTGACGCCCTGCGCCTGCATGGGAACAGTGACACAGACAAGCTGCTCTTCCCGGTCACCTCTGGCCACCACATACAGGTAATCCAGCCCCTCACCGGCCAGCATCACATGGGATTTACTGCCGCTCAGGCCACCGGCTGTGGTGTATTGAGTCGTCATATTACGGAGAGAACCCATGCCGCGCTCGGAGATACAGAAAGCAGCCCACACATCACCCGGCAACGCCGGATCGAGGCAGCGCATCACGGCCTGATAGGCACAAAAAAACGCCGTTCCCGGCGTTTCTGCCATCAGCCCTGCCTGCCAGGCTGCGGAAGTAGTGCTGTGCTGCTGTAGCAGGGCGGCAAGCTCCCGGCGCACACGCGCCGGGTTCTGCTGCAGATTCAGCGGCTCAGGCGACCCGGACATTACTGAACTCCGCCCCCCAGCGCATTCTGAATGCGGTCAAGACGGATCTGGATGTCTTCGATTTCCAGCTTCATATCACCCATATCACCGCCGTCCCGGACTTTGCTGACTTTTGCATCCAGCATCTGCAAGTTTTCGGTAATCTGCGCGATACGCAGCTGATTCTCAGCCGGCACGTCCAGCGCTTCTTTTTCCACTTTGGCGATACGCGACGTCAGCGCCGCATCTTTACTGGTGAGTTTTTTCTCCAGCCCGCTCAGAGCGCTTGCCTGTTTCGACTCCAGCCCGGCAAGGTCTTTTTTCAGCGCCGCAATGCCGCCCTTCAGCGCGGTAATGTTCTTGCTGTTGCTGGCTATGTTCGCTTTGTTACGTTTATTGGATACGTCCCACAGCTTACGGATTTCACTGGCGTTTTCTTTTACCAGTGCTTTCAGAGCATCCACGGACAGGTTTGCATTCTCACCGGTAACAGACAGTTTCTCGTTCAGAACAGCGAGATTCTCGGCCTGTGAACGCATGACTTTTTCCGCCGCCGTGAGCTGTTGTTGCATCGTCTGCATCTGCATAAACAGAAAACCTGCCAGCCCGCCCATGGCGATCGCCACCAGCAGAGCAACAATCGCCAGAGTCTGTTTGGGTGCCGGTGCTGTGGCAGCGGCCGGAGCCTGTCGATTTTTGGCTGCAGCCGCTCGCTGTGCGGCCGCACGGCGTGCCGCCAACTGTTTCTGGCGCTGCGCAATATCTTCTTTCGACGGTTTCATATCCGGTAATATCGGATCTTTTTCGGTATCCATGGGCTCCCCGTTTAACCTGCGTGTCATCTTTATTCTGAGCTGAGTATACCGGCATCTGTGACCATGCGAAATTATGAGGATCAGGCCAAACCCTGCCTTTTTGTCATAAAAACCACAGAAATCGCATGAATAGCGCCGGTTTCTGCAGAGTGCTATGATCTGGCTACTTCGTTGCGGCATCGGCTGAACTCTTACTCAGCACTCTGGTCGCAACCAATGCAACCTGAACTCAGCTATGAAAAGAATGGAGATTACTATGGCGTTTGAATTACCACCTCTGCCGTATGCAAAAGATGCTCTGGAGCCACACATTTCCTCTGAAACACTGGATTATCACTACGGCAAGCACCACAACACCTACGTTCAGAAGCTGAATGGTCTGATCGAAGGTACTGAGTTTGAAGGTAAATCTCTGGAAGATATCATCAAGAGCTCTTCCGGCGGCGTTTTCAACAACTCTGCCCAGATCTGGAACCACACCTTCTACTGGAACAGCCTGAGCCCTAACGGTGGCGGTGAGCCAACCGGCGCAGTGGCAGACGCAATCAACGCAGCCTTCGGTTCTTTCGAAGACTTCAAAGCCAAGTTCAACGACATGGCTGTGAACAACTTCGGTTCAAGCTGGACCTGGCTGGTTAAAAAGGCCGATGGTTCTCTGGACATCGTAAATACTTCCAACGCCGGTACACCGATCACTGAAGGCCTGACTCCGCTGATCACTGTGGATCTGTGGGAACACGCTTACTACATCGATTACCGTAACGTTCGTCCGGATTACCTGAAAGGTTTCTGGGCACTGGTTAACTGGGACTTCGCGAACGAAAACTTCGCATAATCACCAGTAACTGAAAAAACCGGGCCCAGCCCGGTTTTTTTACGTCTGCAGAATGGATAAACAATGAAATTACTTCTGGCTTCCGGCTCCGCCTACCGGCGGGCATTACTGAACAGACTGCGTATACCTTTCGACTGCGCATCACCTGACATTGATGAAACACCACACCCGGGTGAAGAGGCGCAGCAATATGTGGTCAGACTGGCGCGGGAAAAAGCCCGTGCTCTGGCCGGGGATTACCCTCACCACTGGATCATCGGCAGTGATCAGACCTGCGTGCTGAACAACCGCATCTGTGGCAAACCCCACACCGAAGAGAAAGCCATTGAGCAACTCAGCGCAAGCAGCGGTCAGCAGGTCACCTTTTATACCGGCCTGTGTCTGCGTTCGCCACAAGGGGAAGAGTACTTTCTGTGTGAACCCTTTTCTGTTTATTTCCGTCCGTTGCAGGAAGAGGAAATCCGCCATTATGTCGCGCTGGAGCAGCCGCTGGATTGCGCCGGCAGCTTTAAAGCGGAAGGGCTGGGCATCAGCCTGTTTGAGAAAATGGAAGGCCGGGATATGAACAGCCTGATTGGCTTGCCCATGATCGCTCTCACTGAGCTGATGCGCCAGGCCGGCATCAACCCGTTATTACAGGCGACATGATAAGACTGACGACCGGCGCTGAATCCGGCGCTTGAAATAAAAGGGCTGCGGAATAACGCACCGGCCAGGTAACAGGTTTTCAAGACGAGTCACAGCCAATAAAAGAGCCCCGCAGTTGCGGGGCTCTTTTATTGGCTGCTTACATCAGCAGTCGCCGTCGTAACCGCGCCACTCAGTAGCTGTTACATATCGCTGCGACGCTTCAGAGGCAGACCGTCAAACAACAGGTTGAGGCGGTTATCGATGTCCTCTTCACCCAGTTTGTCAGACACAGAAAACTCCCAGATACCGTTGAATTTATCCCGTGTCAGTGTTTTGGCCCGGCCCGGGTTGTCGACGATGGTCGGGCGCAGGAACACCATCATATTGTTTTTGGTATGACTGGTGGACTTGGATTTAAACAACCATCCCAGCACCGGAATATCCCCCAGCAGCGGAACTTTGCTTTCGGTCTCGGTAACATCGTCGCGGATCAGACCACCCAGTACGATGGTTTCCTGATCGTCGGACAGAATCATGGTTTTAATCGACCGCTTGTTGGTAATCAGGTCGGCACTGCCGGCAACAGTGGTAGAAGCCACAGATTCTGCCGTTGCTTCCACTTCCAGGCGAATCGCCTCACCGTCATGAATATGCGGTTTTACTTTCAGCGTAATACCAACATCTTCACGGGTAATGGTGGTAAATGGGTTGGTATTACTGTTCGACGCGGTAGAACCTGTACGGAAAGGCACGTTCTGACCGACTACGATTTCTGCTTCCTGGTTATCCAGCGTCATGATGCTGGGCGTGGAAAGCATATTGGTGTGCGTATTACTCTTAATAGCCTGCAGAATGGTGGCGAAGCTGACAGCGCCGTCAATTTCACTGTACGCCCCTACAGTCAGACCGTTAGCAATAACATTGCCCAGCGCGCTGGCGGAAGAGGACGAACTGCCACTCTGTGCTGTTGCAACAGCACCGGCCACGGACGATATGGAACTGCCGGCATCGGAGAAGTTGGTAATCGCCACCGGATTATCCAGATCACCAAACAACCATTGCAGACCCAGAGCATCATTAATATCGCCGTTAATTTCGACAATGGCGGATTCAATCAGAACCTGCGCACGGCGCACATCCAGTGATACCACCAGCTCTTCAATTTCTTTCATGACCGAAGGTTCAGCGCGGACCACCAGCGCATTCAGGTCTTCGTCGGCATAAATACCGGCCGAGCCTTTCACCTGCTGTTCTTCTTTTGCCGCCGTACCGGCGGCGCCATCAGACATCAGATTTTTCAGCAGCTCGGCCAGTTTGGTGGCATCGGCATACTGCAGACGGATCACTTTCGCACTGCCGGAGAAATAAGAAGGCTGGTCAAGTTCTTCAATCAGTTTGCGGATGCGTTCACGGGCGCTTTTTTCACCTTTGATAATCAGGCGGTTACTGCGCTCGTCGGCTACGACGCGAATGGAACCTGCGGTATTTTCCGCGTTGGCACTGCCATTTCCCTGGGAAACTTTGGCCGGGTCCAGACTCTGCAGCATGGTCACCACATTGCCGACCCAGGCTTCTTTCAGCTGCACAACTTCCAGTTCTTCACTGCCGGATTTATCCAGCCGGTCGATGATCTGCTCTATACGGTTAATGTTGGCAGCATGGTCAGAAATAATCAGGGCATTAGCGGATTTTACCCCGGCCAGGTGACCGTATTTAGCCACCAGCGGACGCAGAATAGGCACCAGGTCCAGCGCCGGTGTATTACGGATGGTAATCACCTTGGTCAACATTTCCTGACTCTGGGTGCTGGCGTTTTCGTTCAGGTCGCGCCCGGCCTGCTTCACATCATTCTGCTGTACGATCAGCACCACATCGCCGGCCGGTACCGCAGCGAAACCCTGCACCTGCAACACAGACAGGAAGAGTTCGTACACGCCTTCCTTATCCATTGGTTCGCTGGACAGCACATTCACACGGCCTTTGACGCGCGGATCAACGACAAAGCTTTTGCCGGTAATGTCTGCTACCTGGCTGATAAAGGCCCCGATGTCGGCCTCTTTAAGGTTGATCTGCCAGTCGTTTTCTTCAGCCTGAGCCACGCTGGCAAACGCCAGAACTATCAGGAACACCCACTGCTTAAACACGTTCATTTCCTTTTAATTCAGACTGTGTGTGACAGTCAGACGGCTGTCGCCCCGCTGCACTTCGATGCGGGCGTTACCTTCACTTTTGACCTGCTCGAGAATCTGCTGATCACTCTGCGGATCCCCCAGCCTCTGTCCGTTAACTGACAGTACAATGTCCCCGGGACGCAGATTCAGCGCGTTCAGCATGGAACCCCGCTGTACTTCATAACCCTGTCCGGGCCCCACGGATTTCAGCCCCATCTGCGTCAGTGTGGCTTCCGGATCATTTTCTGCACCTGTGGTCACCATATCGAGAAAGTCACCGGCATTACGGACTTTCCTGAACCTATCCCGCAGTGACACCCGTTCACGGCTGCTCTCACGCGGGTCCGGCTGGCGCGCCACCGCCCGCACACCGGCGGATGGCGTATCATCAAACTTCAGCGTTTCCAGCTTGCCATTGGTATCCAGAATCACTTTGTCGTCATACACCGCCGCCAGCCTTGTACGGCCCTGGACCGCATCGCCGACCCGGTAAAACTCACCGGCTCCGCCTTTGGGGGCAATAATTGCCGACGATGACTGATCATCCGATGAGCGGGTCACCCCCAATAATTCGAGACGCAGCCGGGTATCCGGTGCATCCACTTCTTTCGCCACGGCCTGCACAGGTTCTGCCGTATAATCACCGAACAGATGGTACTGTGCCGTACCTGCGACCCGGTCCTGCTGCGACTGCCCATTGCCCTGACTGGGAGCGGCCAGAATCAGCGGCTCCGGCGCCACAAGCTGCCAGGTAAGATGAGCCAGCTGCCATGACAGCAACAGCGTCAGGGCTATTTTCCCTGAAATCAGCGTCCATCGCTGCCAACCAGTCAGCACTGCTAGCGTTTGTGTCAAAAGCCCTTTACTCCGTTCTTACCCTGAGCGCGCGCCAAGGTTATAAAATCTTATGGGACACTTCAAAAATTACCGTGTCCTCTTCCGCTTTATTGGGCCATTCCTGCCCTAACGCATCAATAAACCGGCGCCGTACGGCGACGCCTCCCCAACCGTCCGGCTGCATATAAGCCTGCAACAGTTCTTTATTATCTGTGGTGGTGGCCGTGATCACGGCTTTATTACCTTCCATAGCAATGTTCCCGAGAACCATCGGCATGGTGGCCTGTACCGGTTTGTTATTGACCGGCACACTGACCTCTCCCCCGCTGTACACCACCCGGCCACTGATATCAGCAAAACGGCGCTGGGCCAGGTTCAGCTCGCCGGAGAGTTGCGATAATTCGAAATTGCCGCCAACGCTGATGCGGTTTTTTTTCAGCACAGGCGCCACTACCGCCGAGTCCAGATAACCGGATGCGGAATGGATATCCAGTTGCTGATCCATGCCGATGCGGGTATCCGCCTGCAACCGTAATCCCTGGCCTTCCACCTGCAGATTAACCGCCGCCGCACCGGTCAGCAGGCTCAGCGGACTGAGCGTCCAGCGTGCCTGCAGTTCACCTAATGCGCGCATCTGCGGCACACCGATTTTGGCGTGGCCGTCCCATAGGGTGCCATTGACATGGTGGATGTTCACCGGCAGACGTTTGACCTGAGGTTCCACAAAACCCCAGACAAAATGCAGAGGTGTATTGATAGCGAGGACAAAAATGAAGGTAAAAAGGCCCAGTAACAAATACCAGCGGGCTGCCCAAATGGCTCTAAACATGATGTTGACTGCAGTCCCTATCCAAAACAGCGGATCATTCTACTTAACAGGGGCTGAAAAATTAATGAAACATTGTGACATTCGTATAAAAAAACAGACATCGGTCTCTCAAATGTCTGTTTTTCTTCGCAAATTGTGAAATGGCGACCGGAACGGTCGAACCCGTGGACAGTCTGCGACGGTTCTTTAAGGAAGTTCAGTCAGCCAGTGAGATGCTATCTGAGCCATCCTCCCAGCGAAATATGCCGGACGTCAGACGGCTCTGATCCTGCCGGGGCGCGATAACAAAACGGTATCCGTCGCCGGGCACCGGGTTGTACCAGCGGCTTTCATAGACGGCCATTCCCTGCGCGTCGTCTTCCAGATATCGTACTTCCACATCGTAGCCATCATCGTGAATGGGTTCTCCGTCCACAACCAGCGGCTGCCACTCACCATTCACCCGCTGTTCGATACCGACCAGGCGCCGATCAAATGCAATGGCTGCCGGGCCAACGTCGCGCCAGCGCACAGCAATGTAATTTTCTTCGTTGTCTTCCTCTGCCAGTGTGACCTGTGGTGCCTGCAACCATTGACGTTCCCCGCCAGCCGGCCGGGGTTGAGGCAGAAAGTCATTCACCTTCAGATGATACTGCCACTGCGGCAGGTACTGCTGCACCCGGCCGCGGCTGAGGAAATCTTGGGCCAGCGCCCCCAGTTGTCCGGCCAGATAAGGCGTCGTGTATTGCCCATACAGGGTATGACCACCTTCATAATTCTGCCGGCGGTATTCTTCCGGTGTGGTGGTATAACCAAAATAGCCATTGGCATTACTGGCCACCCAGACATAACCGGCATCCTCACCGGCGGCGGCAAATTCCTCTGCGACGCTGTGCGCCATACGCCGGCCGGCTTCCACGGTCGATTCAAAGGGTACGGGTAAAACGACCATGTCATTAATACGCAACAGCTGGAACATCACGGTATGAGGGAAGCTGTCTTTGGGCTCAAGAATTGGCTGCAGGAAGGAAAACCCCAGATGACGCTTATTGCCCTGACAGCCTTCAGTAAAGAACCACCAGCGCCGCGCCATGATGTTGCCACCATGAAAGAAAGGAATCAGTGTCAGCCAGGGGGTACGGCGCTCATAGGCGCCGGCTGCCAGAGCATTGCCAACCGCAGCATCATGGCAGATTTCCACATCACCGATGCTGTTGTGCTCACGGATATTCAGCTCGCGGGCCGCCGTGGCCAGCGAGATGTCTGCGGTCAGCTGCGGCTGCAGGGATTCAAACAGGGCTATCGCTTCTGCCCCTATGCCCTGCCCCAGCTTTCTGGCCGCTTTCCAGTTAACATCGAAATGCGTAATCCAGTTATCCCCGTGTTCTTCCAGCGCCGGGGCCATATCGCCCTGGGTACCGGTACTTAAAGCATGCACCACCGGCCAGTCGGTGTTGTATTTATCGTGGATTTTCCATTCCAGATCTTTCTGGGCATAGGCAAACAGATCCGCGTTATACACTTCCACCGGGGCTGTCAGGGCGGTGGCATGTACCGAAAAACTGGAAAACGCGGCTAACGGTTTAAAGTGCCCGTCATCATCCGCCACGTCGATGCGCACCATATACAGCGACGGATTCACAGCGCGGAACTTTGCCTGCGGATCATCAAGGTCAATCTCGCCGACGTTGTTGTTCAGCACGTAGGAATCCAGTGAGCGGTTACGGTTATAGCCATAGATATCTTTCTTGCCGGTGGCAATTTTCGCCGGGCGGCGTTTGTCGTGGGCTTCGATAATACCGGCGGCAATGCGTGATGCAGCAAACTCCAGAAATTCCGGTTCCAGCCACTGACCGGATGAGGTGTGCTTGTTGTAAAAGTCATTATCGAAAAAGTTAACCGGCGCCGAATGGCTGTGTGATGCGGTAATCGCAATGTCTGACGGCTTAAGTCCGGTGTGTTCTGCCACCCGGCTGGCCACTTCGTGATGGAGTAATAAAGATGCAGCCGTCAGGTCCGTCTGCACAACGGCGAGCGACTGACCATCACCATCATTCAGATAAACCACCCGCGCTTTTATGCGGGTGCGGAACCCCTGCCCCCGGTTGGCCATCACCGAATACCCGCCCATGGGCATCCCCGGCGGTGGCGTAATATCCACGGATATCGCCCAGGCACTGGGGGCTTCTTTCTCAACCACTGCAAACGTCTGCGGTTGTGGTACGCGGATATCGCGGGTACTGGCACAGGCCGACAGTGAACTCAGCAACAACCCGTTGATGATGAACAATAACGCCCGGACGGCCGCTGGCGGGAAACGCATAGCAATACCTTTTTTATTATTCTGATCCGACAGGTCACCGCTGACGCCGCACCTTATCTGCAATGAGTCTGCAAGGAGCAGGCATGGTCAGCATGCTTATATTTTGTACCATGGTATCATTATTTATTCACTGTCCTGTCCGGCCAGAACGCCGGGCTTTTCTGGCATAAGCGGAATACACAATTAGTTCCATTAAAGAACAACTAAGGTGCCTTCAGCTAATATCCGGCAGCGCTCTCTCTTGCCGCACCAGTTGTTCTTTCTGCTGTTTCGACCATTGCTTCACCCGGTATTCAAGCTTCAGGGCGGTACTTTTATCCCCCACCGGCTGCCGGTAAACCAGCTGCAGAGGTCCGCGCCCACGCAGTGCCCGTGCACCCCGGGCGCCACCAGCAGCATGTTCCGCAAAACGCCGGTCGACGTCTGTGGTGATGCCACAATACAGTGAACCACTGTGTGTGCGGATCAGGTACAGACTCCATTGCGGTGTTTTCTGCTCTTCAGTGAATGATGCTTCTGCGGACACAATCGACCTTGTTGATTGTCAGATGAGACCGTATCGTACGCATCCAACGCTAAAGTAAAAGAATTATATGCACTCAGTCTTCCGCGAACCTATCAGTGGCCTTACCCATCTCGCCGGGGCCGTTTTTGCCATTGTCGCGCTCTGTATTCTCGCCGCTCAGGCGGCGATTCACGGCGGTCCATGGCACATGGTGTCGTTTATGATTTTCGGCGCCACTCTGTTGATCATGTTTGCCAGCAGCACGGTTTATCATCTGATTCACGCTTCTGACGACGTTATCCGCTGGCTTAAACGCGTCGACCATATGGCCATCTTTCTGTTGATTGCCGGCACTTATACGCCGGTGTGTCTGGTCCCCCTGAATGGCCCCACCGGATGGTGGCTATTTGGCGTGGTGTGGGGTCTGGCATTCATCGGCGTCGTACTGAAAGTGGTATGGATCAGCGCCCCGCGCTGGTTTTCCACGGTGATTTACATTCTGATGGGCTGGTTGGTGGTGTTCGTCTGGCCGGTGGTCGATCGAATACCCGCGGATGCACTGCGCTGGATTGCATACGGTGGTGTGAGCTATACCGTTGGTGCAGTGGTGTACGCCACAAAATGGCCGGACCCCTGGCCAAAGTGGTTCGGCTTCCACGAAATCTGGCACCTGTTTGTAATAGGTGGCGGCTTCTGCCACTTCTGGGCCATCGCCTATCATCTGGCCGATGTACCGGTGCACTGATACGCCGCACGCCACAGCCGGTTTTGAAAAGCAGACAGTAACGCGGTAGCCTTGCTGTCCGTTTTCACTGCGTCATTTTCACCATCACAGACATCATGAACGACATTTCCGATCCGCTGTTTATCAGCCGTGCTGTGCAGATTCCGTTCACCGAGATTGATATGAGCGCTATCCGTGCGCAAGGCGCCGGTGGCCAGAATGTGAATAAAGTGTCGTCGGCTATTCATCTGCGGTTTGATGTCAGAGCCTCCTCCCTGCCAGACTTCTATAAAGAACGACTGCTGGCGCTGAAAGATCAGCGCCTGACCCGCGATGGTGTCATCGTGATCAAAGCACAGCAGTTCCGTACCCAGGAACAGAACCGGGAAGACGCTCTGCAGCGCTTACAGCAACTGATTCAGAGTGTCACTAAAGTGCAGGCAAAACGCATTGCGACCAAACCCAGCCGCTCTGCCAAACGTAAGCGCATGGATAAGAAGACCCGGCGCGGCAACATTAAAAGCATGCGTGGCAAAGTAAAGGATTTCTGAGCACAGCTGCCAGCCTGTCAGAATTGCCGTCTTTGTTACGCCACTGACCGGGTTTTACTTCGCTAACCCGGCAAACTCAGTCACTCTGTTCCCGGACTCACTGTACGGACTTTGCCATGCACCACCCGCTCCCGCCGGACAGCCAGCAACAGCACTGGATTCAGCAGCTGCCGGAAGGCACGGAGAAGCCATTTCGCACCGGTGACATGCTCAGCCGGCCGGATTGTGGTCCGGATCAGGTGTTTCTGCTGAAGGAAGGCAGCGCGCGCATCTGTCTTTCCGGCGAGCAGAAAGAGCTGACGCTGGGCTGGCTGAAAGCCGGCAGTATTTATGTCACCCATACCCGTGCCTGGGTTGAAGCGCTCAGCCCCGGCTGTATTGTCAGCTGGCCCATCGGCCAGCTGCATGAGCTGATCAGTACGCGACCGGAGCTGGCGTTAGTGGCCCTGCGCGAAGTCGGCATGATGTTGCACCAGGCCACCAATCTCATTGAAGATCTGGCTTTCCGGCCGGTGGAATCGCGACTGGCGCGCTATCTGCTGCTGGAGCACAGTGATCAGAACGCCGGGCCAAAAGACGATATCATCGAGCTCACCGGCCACACCGAACTGCTCGCCAGCCTGCTGGGAACCTCGCGCCAGACTCTGTCGACCCTGCTCAACCGGCTGATAAAGGAAGGCGTTCTGCAACGCCCTGACCGCCGCCATCTGCAACTCATCAATATCCCGCGCCTGCAGGAACTGTCAGCCAGCTGACAGACGCCAACCCTGCTTCACGCTACATTCCCTGCCATAAGGAAAATTTATTCACCCGGCACAGGACACAGCGGAGACAGACTGATGAACAGCAAAGTACAGACCGACCGTTACGTATCCTTTTGCGGTATTGAATGCGACCGCAACGCAGATGAATTTATGCAGAAACTGGAAGCCCATATTGAACAGGGCCACGGCGACCCGCGCTGGCAGGAATACTTCCGCCAGAAGCGCGAACAGCAGGCGAAAATGAAGCAGGACAATCTGTATTTTGTCGGCGCACAGATGAACAATCTGTATGCCTATCTGGAAGGGCTGGATGACGCGCCACTGCACGATATGCTGTGGGATCTTGAGCAGGAATGCTGCTGATTACTGCGCCTGCCCTCTGATATTCGCCTTACCGGCCAGGTAACGGTGGCGGAACAGCGCAAAATAATCTGCCAGTGCCGCCGCCGTTGCTTCTTCTCCTGCCAGTTTCAGCACTTCAATGCCCACTTCAGCGGTACATAACTGGTGCTCATGGAAGGCTTCGCGCAGTTGATATTCTGACGCTTTGTCCGGCTGGATACCAAGCACCGGCAAATCTTTCAGGTACGGACTGCGGAACATCTTGCGAGCCTCCCGCCAGGTACCGTCGAGCATAATAAATAAGGGCTTTTTATGTCCGCCGGCCACATCCATTAATTGCTGCGGCGAATGAATACAGACACCACCGTCCGCGTATTCATGAGGAAACACGACCACCGGCTGATACGCCGGGTTTTTCAGCAATGCCAGCAACGCCGGATCATGCACCGTACGCTGCCACTGAAAAGCGTAATTATCCACCACAACATCAGCGATTAAACGCCCGGTGTTACTCGGCTTGTAGACCTCCCCCTGATACATCAGAAACAGAAACGCCACCTGCTGATCGTCACGGCCTGCCGGGCGCTGATCACAGATACAATGCTCCAGTGCCAGCAGACAGGACTCACAGCGCACGACGCGCCCGCCCCGGGCAAGAAATTCACGGGTGGATTTTGCCAGTTGCTCGCGCCGCAGACGGGTGACAGAGGTTTCACCAGGCGCGCTGGAAGGGGGTACAGGTATCGGGCACATAATGGTCAGCAATGATAAAAACCGCCCCAGTGTAGCGCCGGAAAATGACAGCTTCTACTGCTTTCATCCGCCGTTGTTGCACGGCCATGGCTCAGATATCAGGACAACGACGACCACAGTGCCGGCACATCGGCCACAGAATCGATGACATATTGTGGCTTGCTTCCCTGCTCATCAGCGTCTTCGTCACCGGCGCGGTATTTCCCGGTGCGCACCAGACAAGCGCGCATACCACAGGCCTGAGCCGCCAGCACATCCCCTACACGGTCATCCCCGATCATCAGAGTCTCAGCGGCTTCAGCCTGAACCGCATCCAGCGCCAGCTGAAAAAAACCGGCCGCGGGTTTGCCCATCACGACGGCGCTTTTGCCGGTCGCGTATTCCAGCGCCTTCACAAAGGGGCCGACATCCAGCTGCAGGCCATCAGCGGCGGCAAAATAGCGCGTCATCCCCAGCGCCACCAGCTGAGCATCCGGGTTTTCCATTAGCGTACGGAACGCGCTGTTAAGCTTATCAAAGGTAAATTCAGCGCCCATATCACCCATGACTACCGCCTGCGGACGCTTGTCTTCGACACCGGAAAATTCGCGGCGGATGCCCTGCGGCACCAACAGCTGAATCTGTTCAATACCTTGCTGCTGCAGCCATAACCGGGCCGCCACCGGCGGCGTAATAATCTGCTCTTCACTGACGGGAATACCGGCACCGGACAGATCCGAACAGATGCGGGCGCAGGATCTGGACGTGGTATTGGTAACAAACCGGAAGGGAATCTGTTGTTCTTCAGCCCAGTGGATAACCTCCGCCGCGCCTTTGATGGCTCTGCCCTTAAGATAAAGAACACCGTCGATATCGAATAACAGACTTTTCATATTGCCTCCACGACCAGACCGGGCGCCTGTCCCGGAGTGTCCGGAAAGTTCCGGCAGACAAACGCACCAGATTCACAAACCTTTCCAGTCTTGATTTACATCAACTTAAAACCACACAAAGCGTGCAGAATGTTTTTACTAATCATTATCATTTAGATTACTAGGCTATGAAAAAACTAATAACGGCCAGTTTAGCGCTGGCCACAGCAACCGTCTCCTGGGCCTCTGACACAGACCTTGAACAACAACTCAAAGATCAGCAACAGCAGCTGAATAAACTGACAGAAGAAATCCGTGCTCTGCGTGGTAACACCGCCTCAATTCAGGAACCTTCTGCCAGAAACTGGCAATTCGTTTCCTACGGCAGCATGTTGTACAAGCGTTTTGAGCGCTTTGACAACGTACAGGATACCGACCCGACACAACGCGCAAAAGCCGATATTGAACGCATCGTCACGGAATTCAAATACCGCCCATCACAACACTGGACGATTGAAGTCGAAATTGAATACGAGCATGGCGGCACGGGTTCCACCATGGAATACGATGGTTTTGAAGAATTCGGTGAATTTGAAACCGAAACCGAAGCCGGCGGCGAAGTCGTTATTGAAAAAGCACAGTTTGAATACGAGCCTTCCGACAGCTTTGGTATCAAATTCGGCCGTATTCATATTCCACTGGGGCTGGGTACCGTTAAACACGCTCCGTTCAGTTATTTCACCGCTGAACGTCACTGGTCAGAAGCTATGCTGATTCCACAGGTGTGGCATGAAACCGGTATTAACTTCAACGGTTCACTGGGAGATTTCCATTACCAGGCGCTGCTGACAACCGGTCTGAACTCCGAATATTTCCGCACCACCGATTGGGTAGCCGGCGGCCATCAGACACGTTTTGAATCCGTTAATGCCGACTCTCTGGCCACGACGCTGGAACTGAGCTACGGCAGCCTGCGTAAAGATCATGGCATTGCACTGGCCTGGTATCAGGGGGACACCTCGGACAACCGCCATAAAGAAGACAAAATCAGTGAGTCCGGCAACGTCAGTATTATTTCCGTTAAAGGTGCTGCCACACTCGGTGATCTTGTGGTGCGCGGAGAATATATCAGCGGTTCACTGGACGACAGTGCTGCGATTGCCAACGCCAATAAAAATACCGCTGGCCTGGACGCAGGCTCATTCACTCAGGTTGGCAGCGAAGCTGAAGCCATGTTTATCGAGGCCGGCTACAACATTTCACCACTGCTCGGACTGCAGCAGAAAATTCAGCCATTTATTGCCTGGGAGCATGCCAACCCACTGAAAGATGTGGAGTCCGGCTCAGCCAGCAAACGTTATGACCAGACCGAAACCAGCATCGGTGTTAATTATTATCCGGTGGAAAAAATCGTTCTGAAAAGTCAGATCAGCAACATGACAACCGAACAGTCAGATATCCCTGACACGACCAATTTCAGCCTGTCTGCAGGCTACCTTTTTGCGCTCTAACACTTAATAATTGAAGGGGAAAACAATGCGCTCGACACTTAAATTAAAGACAAAATTACTTCCGTTATCACTGCTGGCGCTGGGCCTTACCGGTTGCGGCGGCAGCAGTAGCAGTGGTGGCAGCGATAATTTTCAGTTTGATGCCACTGACCTGATTGAAAACGAAACCAACAATATTATTGTCGCCGGGTATGAGGATCTCTATACCGAAGCCGGTGATCTGGTCATCGCGTTGGCAGCATTACAGACGACTCAGAATGAAACCACACTGACCGCCGCCCAGGATGCCTGGAAAGCCGCGCGTGAACCCTGGGAACAGGGGGAATCCCATATTTTTGGTCCGGTAGATTCACTTGAAATTGACCCACATCTCGACAGCTGGCCATTAAATACTTCTGATCTGGCAAGCACTATTTCCAGTTATAGTGGCGCTGATATCATGACTTATAATGATGATGTGCAGGGGTTCCATGCCATTGAATATCTGCTGTTTGGCAATGGTGCCAGCAGCAATGACCGCGACACGGACCTGACCACCGAAGAACTGGCTTATCTGGCTGCACTGAGTGAAGTATTTGAAGACTACACAGAAAGCCTTTATGACAGCTGGGAGACCAGCTTTGAATCCGGTGCAGCCTACAAAACCTATCTGCTTAATCCGGGTTCTGCAGGTAACGATTATTATTCTAATGACCTAGTGGTCCATGCGGAAAATAATGTAATCTAACAATAAATGAGCGTATCATCCATTTATTATGCGTACACCAAAACCTTTTCAAAT
>MDTG01218012.1_pt1 | contig 108929 bp, 100 predicted proteins | sample 811421 | NCBI WGS metagenome assembly MDTG01 (sample SAMN05326645, study PRJNA326480) | marine metagenome | isolation source: seawater | place: Pacific Ocean: South East | collected 2011 | reverse complement strand
TGCGGCGATCGCCTTGCCGGCGGCGACGCCCGAGGCCCAGGCCCACTGGAAATTGTAGCCGCCGAGCCAGCCGGTGACGTCGACGCATTCCCCGATGAAATAGAGACCGGGCACGTCGCGGGCCTCCATCGTCTGCGAGGACAGCGCGGAAGTGTCCACACCTCCAAGGGTCACCTCCGCCGTGCGGTAGCCTTCGGTTCCGGACGGCTTCAGCCGCCAGTCCTGGGCACGTTCCGCCAGCGCACGCAGCGCCTTGTCGGAAAGGTCTCCGGCGGCCCCGCCTCCAAGTCCGGCCTGCTCCACAAGAAGCTGGGCGAGTTTCTTCGGCAGAAAGGCGGCAAGAAGGTTCGCCGCCGACTGGCGCGGTGCCTCGCGCTTCGCCTCGACCAGACGCTCCGCCAAAGCCACCTCGGGCAGCAGCCGGATGCGGATCTCGTCGCCGGGCCGCCAGTAGGAGGAGATCTGCAGCACCGCCGGCCCCGACAGGCCGCGGTGGGTGAACAGAAGCGCCTCGCGAAAACAGGTCCTGCCGCAGCAGATCTCCGCCGGAACGGCAATGCCGGCAAGCGGCGCAAGCATCTCCAGCGTCGCCGGATCGAGCGTGAACGGCACGAGACCCGCGCGCTGCTCCACCAGCGGTAGGCCGAAACGCTCCGCCACCTCGTAGGCGAAGCCCGTCGCGCCCATCTTGGGGATCGACTTTCCGCCGGTGGCGATCACCAGCGACGAGACCTCGACCGTACCCTCCCCGACCCGCACGGAAAAGCCGGTCTCGCGGCGTTCGATCGCACTGGCGGAGGTGGACAGGCGAAGCTCGACGCCGCCCGCGCGGCATTCCTCCAGCAGCATGATGACGATCTGGCGCGCGGTGTCGTCGCAAAAGAGCTGGCCGAGCGTCTTCTCGTGCCAGGCGATACCGTGACGCTCGACAAGGGCGAGGAAATCCGCCGGCGTGTAGCGCGCCAGCGCCGACTTGTGAAAATGCCGGTTGGCCGAGAGGAAGTTCTTCGGCGAAGCGTGGATGTTGGTGAAGTTGCAGCGTCCACCGCCGGAAATCCGGATCTTCTCGCCGGGCGCCCTGGCATGGTCGATCAGCAGGACCTTGCGACCGCGCGCGCCCGCCACGGCCGCGCACATGAGGCCGGCCGCGCCCGCTCCGATGATGAGGACGTCATACTGCTGCATTCGCAAGGGCACTCCGAAGGGCGTCGGTCCAGGGTCCGGCGGCCCTTGTTTCGCGCCCGGACGGCGAAGTCAATCACGGCCCGCGCGCGTCTCTGGCATCCCCTTGCCGTTTTCACGCGGCGCAGGTGCCTGGTTTAGGGAGCCACCTCCTACTCGACGTGCTCGATCCTGAGCGGATAGCGCCCCTTGTGCAGCAGCGGCGCGACGCCGCCCTCCAGGTGTCCGAGCCGGATCAGGTCGCCGCGAAAGCGGTAGTCGCCATGAAAGAAGGCCAGATTCCCCCAGCCCAGGAAATAGCAGAGGTCACCGGGCTTCTCGTCGTCGAACGGCTGGAGGCCGCCTTCGTCGAGACGCTCGGGAAGATGTGCGATCTTCTCGTTGGTGGAGAAGTCCTCGATCGTCAGGTCGAGCGGCAGCATGGACACGAGATCGCGCGTCGTCGGATTGTCGAACAGCCTGTAGGTCACCACCTGGCCGTCGAAGCTGCAGCGCAGACGACGCGGTGCCGCCTGCGCCCGGACTCCAGTGGGAACCAGTGTGACGGCGAGCGCGCCGGCGATGAAATCACGACGCGGGAGAAAACGGGAACGCGAGAAGGTGCTCATGGTCAGGTTCCGTCCTTCTTTCAGGCCCGGGGCTTCGAAAGCCGCTTGCCGTTGAATGCCACCAGGACCGCCGCGAGCGCAATGATGCTGCTTCCGGCGAATGTCGCGGTCACGGAGAGGTAGTCCAGCAGCAGCCCGCCGACCATGGCACCCATGAGGATCGAGGCCTGGATGACCGCAACCATGAGGCTGCCGGCGGCCTCCGGCTGATCTTCGACGTTACGCGACATCCAGCTCATCCATATCACGGACATCGCCGTGTTCATCGCGCCCCAGACGGCCAGAAGCAGGCCGGCGGCAATCCACGATCCGCCGAGGAAAAGCAGGGCCAGGGTGCAGGCGCCCATGACAAGCGCGGGCAGACAGAGCAAGCGCTCCACATGCGAACCGACGACGCGCCCCGAAACGGACGATCCGACGAACCCGGCGCAACCGAGGGCAAGGAGCAAGGCCGAAAGCATGGTGACATCGACGCCGGTGACCTGCTCGAGAAAGGGACGCAGATAGGTGAACATGGTGAAGGCAGAGCCCCAGGACAGCGCCACCGCCAGAAGTCCGCGACGGAAGTAGCGCCGGCCCAGCAACTCGCCGAACGTGGAGAAACTGCGCGGCGCGCCGGCAGGCAGCGAGGGCAAGGCGACGACATGCCAGACCAGATTGATCGCCACGATCGGCGTCAACGCCCAGAAGACACCCCGCCAGCCGATGATGTCGCCAAGGTAGCTGCCCACGGGCGCGGCAAAGGCCGCGGCAATCGCCTGGCCGCCGTACATGATGCCGAGCGCGCGGGGAACCTCGTCGATGGGCACCAGTCGCATGAGGACGGAAGTGGCGAGCGCCCAGAACCCGCCGATGCAGATGCCCAGCAGCGCGCGCGCGACCATGAGCACCAAAAAGGACGGCGCGGCGGCAACCATCGCCAGAGAGACGAACATGAGCGCGGTCAGCGCGATCAGCACGCTCTTGCGGTTCAACCGTCCGGCGAGGGTCGTCACCAGAAGGCTGGTCGCCACGGCAAGAAAGCCACTGATGGAGATCGCCTGCCCGGTCTGGCCGGTCGTCGCGCCGAGCCCCTCGGCCATGGGTGTCAGCAGGCTCACCGGCATGAACTCGGCCGCGATCAGCATCGCGACACAGAGCGACATGGACAGGACCGCGCCCCAGGCCCCGGCGGTAGCGGGCCGGGTGGAGTCGATTGCAGAATTCGTCATGAAGGCATTCCCGGATTGTCGGACCCGTCTCCTAACGCACGCGGTCACCGGCGAAAATCGATCAGATCGGGATGCAGTCATGAATGGGACTCATCACCGGTTTGAAGAATGAGCCTCTAATCAACGCACGCGCGAGAGGCCAGATTTCCGGTCAGCTTCTCAAGATTATAAGGAGATGACGACATGACCGATGGCACCAGCACGGCCGATACGCCGAACTCGCACCGCCGCACGCTTCTCAAGCTCGCAGGCGCCGGTGCCGCGGCGCTTGGCGTGTCCGCGATCAGCTCCACCTCGGCGAACGCGGAACTCACGATCACCGACGAGTGGGACAAGACCTTCAGGAAAAGCGACAAGGTCGATCACGAGAAGGTCGCCTTCATCAACCGCTACGGCGTTCCGCTCGTCGGCGACCTGTACCTTCCCCGGGATCGCCCGGAGGGTCGCCTGCCCGCTCTCGCGGTCGCCGGTCCGTTCGGCGCGGTCAAGGAGCAGGCCGCCGGCCTCTACGCCCAGACGATGGCCGAGCGCGGCTTCGTGACGCTCGCCTTCGATCCATCCTATGTCGGGGAAAGCGGCGGCGCGGTGCGCGATGTGGCGTCACCCGACATCAACACCGAAGACTTCATGGCCGCGATCGATTTTCTCGGCCTGCATGAGGCGGTCGACCGGGAACGTCTCGGCATCATCGGCATTTGCGGCTTTGGCGGCATGGCGCTGAACGCGGTCGCGGCCGACAAGCGCGTGAAGGCCGTCGCGACCACCAGCATGTACGACATGTCCCGGGTCATGGCGAAGGGCTACTACGACAGCATGACCGAGGAGCAGCGCGCGGCGGGCCTGGAGAAGATGAGCCGCCAGCGCTGGACCGACGTGGAGAACGGCAAGCCGGCCATGGCGGGCGGCCTCCCCGACACCCTGGACGGTATCGACGACCCGGTAATCCGGATGTACTGGCACTACTACAAGACGGATCGCGGCTACCATAAGCGCTCGGTCAATTCGAACGGCGGCTGGACGGTGACCAACCCGTTGTCCTTCATGAACATGCCGCTGCTGACCTATGTCGACGAGATCTCGCCGCGCCCGATGCTCGTGATCGCCGGATCGGAGGCGCACTCGCGCTACTTCAGCGAGGACGCCGTGGCCGCCGCGGCGGAACCGAAGGAACTGATGATCATCGAGGGAGCCGATCACGTGGACCTCTACGATCAGGTCGACATCATTCCCTTCGACAAGCTGCAGTCCTTCTTCGAACAGAACCTCGCCTGAAACACGAAAAGCCCGCCGGAAACGGCGGGCTTTTCACTTTCCCCACAGGTTGCCTCCACGCTCACGCGGTTTTCCGGCGCTCGCTCGGCGAGTGACCGAAGCGCTCCTTGTAGTCGCGCGAGAAGCGGCCCAGGTGCGAGAAGCCGCAGGACCAAGCCGCCTCGGAGACGCTCGGCGGGTCCTTGTGCACGATGAGCTGGTAGTGCGCGGCATCGAGCCGTGCATTGCGCAGCACCTGCATTGGCGTCAGGCCGAACAGTCGCTGAAAGCCCTTCTGCAGCGTGCGAACATTGATCCCGGCCGCCGCCGCGATATCCGCCAGCGTGATCGGTTCACCGAGATTGGCATGGATATAATCGAGCGCGAGACGGATCGTCCGGGGCCGCGCCTGATGGTCGGCCCGCTCGATGATGTGTGAGACATTGCTCGGCTGAAGCGTCAGTAGCGCATGGGCCAGGTCGTATTCCGCGCGCAGGTCGGACCCGCCAAGCGGCTGGCGGAAGAGCTCGCCGTTTTCGACCGCCTCTGCGCAGGCGGTGACGATGCGGTGCAGGCGCCGGCCGGCATCGGAGGTCAGATCCACGGACATGTCGAAGCGGATGGGCCCCGGCAATGGTGCCCCCACCAGCGCACGGGCAACCTTTTCCAGGTGGACCCGGTCGATCTGCAACAGCAGCTTGGAGCACCCCTCCCCCCAGTCGAGGCGCGCGGTGCGGTCGGGATTGAGGATCGCGGCGCGCGCCGGGGTCGCGGTCATCTCCTCGCCCCGGTGACGCACCCGGGCCTGACCGGCGAGCGGAATGTGAAACAGGTAGAAGGAGCCGAGCAGCCCGGGATCGACCGTCACGCGCGGACCGTAGGCAAGGTAGTTGATCGACATGTCGAGGCCGCGCACGGCGTTGTGGCGCACGGCCAGATCGGCCCGCGATCCGTGCACGTCCAGCCGGTGGTCGCAGAACGTCTGGCCGATGCGATGGCGCGCCTCGTCCAGGTCGCTGGTGCGCAACACCGGGTGGCCGGCAAAATACTCGCGCTGCGGAATCGTCCGCCCGGCGGTCATGGCGTCTCCCGTGAAAACGGTTCCTCACCGCGATGAACGCAAGAACGCGGAATTATTTCAAGCTTAAAATATCCCCTCGCAAGAGCGGTTCGTTTTTTGGATAGGGATTTCTGCGGAAGTGGGGCACGCTCAGGCCCGGGAACAAACACAATAATCCTTCCAGATACGGAGCCAACAGCATGGATCTTGGGATCACCAGGGCCGAGGACGGTCTCAACGCGCATTCGTGGAACGTGGTCGGACACACCTATGTGCCGAAGCTCTGGAGCGAGGACACCTTCGTCTGGCACGCGACGCTGCCGGAGGGCACCTTCGTGCCGCCGCACATCCACCCGACCCAGGACGAGTGGATCTACATGCTCGACGGCGAACTCGAGGTCGAGTTCGGCGACGACAAACACACCGCGCGCACCGGCGACACGATCAAGATGCCGCGCGGCATCGCCCACGGGATCTTCAACCGGTCCGGCAAGACGGCCACCTGCGTCTTCGGCGTGGCGCCCTCGCGCAAGCTCTACGACCTGTTCATCGCGCTCGACGGCGTGACCGATCCGGCCGAGCTGGTGCGCATTTCCGCGCTGCATGAGGTCGACTTCCTGCCGCCGCCCGACGCCGGCTGAGCACCGCGACACCCCGATTTCCGATCCCGGACACGGGAGCCCCGACGCGTGCCCCCTCTCGCGCCGGCCCGCGATCCCGTGACCGACGTCCGGTCCGGAACCACCCGTTCCGGGCCGGATCGGCCGGACCATGACATACCGGACACGACGATGACGACAGACCCTTGCCTCCCGACGCCCGAAGACCGCCTTCCAGCGGCGCGGGACTGGGACGATGCCTTCGCCAACATGGCCCATGTGGCCAACTCCCACGAGCTTCCAGGCTTCTGGTCCGCACGCGCGGCACGCTACCGCGAGGAGATGCTGGCCGCCGGACACCGCCTCGAACTCGACATCGCCTATGGCGAGCACCCGCGCGAGGCCTATGACCTGGTCTGGCCGGAAGGCGAGCCGCGCGGCCTCGCCGTCTTCGTGCATGGCGGATACTGGATGCGCCTCGACAAGTCGTTCTGGACCGATTTCGCGGAAGGCGCGCGGGCCAACGGCTGGGTCGTGTGCCTGCCGAGCTACACGCTGACGCCCGATGCCCGGATCAGCGAGATCACCGCCCAGATCGGACGGGCACTCGCGCATGTGGCCGAGCGCGTCGCGGGACCGATCCGGCTTGCGGGCCATTCCGCCGGCGGTCACCTCGTCACGCGAATGCTGTGCGCCGATGGTCCGCTGTCGCGCGAGGTGCGCCAACGCGTCGAACACACGCTTTCGATCAGCGGCCTGCACGACCTTCGCCCCCTGCTTCACACGCGGATGAACGACACGCTGCACCTCGACCTCGCCGAGGCGCGCGCGGAAAGCGCCATCCTCGGCGAACCGGTGCATGGCGCGCCGCTGACATGCTGGGTGGGTGGCGGAGAACGGCCCGAATTCATCCGCCAGGCGCGCCTTCTCGCCGATGTGTGGGGCGGCCTCGACGTGCCGGCCACGGCGCATGTGGACGGCGACCACAACCATTTCACCGTGCTCGAGGGGCTGAAGGACCCGGCCTCGCGGATCACGGCAGCCTTCACCGGCACGAGCCGGCAAAAAGACCGCAAAGGGGAAACACCGATGACCGTCATGGAGCCTGGAATCGTCAAGTCCCGCGAGGGCCTCGACAACATCAGCTGGAACATTCTCGGCCAGACCTATGTGCCCAAGCAGAAGACCGAGGACTGCTTCTCCTGGCACGCGACCTTCCCGCCGGGCACCTTCGTTCCGCCGCACATTCACCCCGACCAGGACGAATTCCTCTACATTCTCGAGGGGCGCTTCACCTTCCTGCTCGACGGCAAGGAACTGATCGGCGAGCCGGGGGACCTGGTGAAGCTGCCGCGCGGCATTCCGCACGGGATTTTCAACAAGACCGACGGCACCATCAAGACACTGTTCTGGGTTACCCCGTCCGGGCCGCTCTACGACCTGTTCTGGGAACTGCACAATATGGGCCCCGAGGCCGACCCGGCCGAAATCGTCGCCGTGTCGGCGGCCCATGCCATCGACTTCCTGCCGCCCGAGGACAGCGAGGCGGCGTCATGAGCATCCTGATCGCAGGCGCAGGCGTCGGCGGGCTGACCACCGCGCTGATGCTGCATGCGCGCGGCATCCGCTGTCAGGTGGTCGAGCAGGCGCCGGAGGTGCGCGAAGTCGGGGTCGGCATCAACACCCTGCCCCATTCCATCGCCGAACTGGCCGAACTCGGCCTGCTGCCAAGGCTCGACGAGGTGGGACTGCGAACCCGCGAACTGCGCTACCTGACCCGAGAGGGACAGGAGGTGTGGCGCGAGTTGCGCGGCATGCACGCCGGGCACAAGCACCCGCAGTTCTCCATCCATCGCGGACGGCTGCAGAAGGTGCTCTATGATGCCGTGATCGAGCGCATGGGACCGGAGGCGGTGCTGACCGGGCTGAAGCTCTCCGGTTTCGTCCAGGACGAGGCCGGCGTCACGGCGCATTTCACGGATTCCCTGGAGGGCACCTCCTCGCGCACGCTGAGGGGCGAGATCCTCATCTGCGCGGACGGCATCCACAGCATGGGCCGCAAGCGCTTCTATCCCAACGAGGGCCGCCCGAGCTGGCAGGGCGTCGTCATGTGGCGCGGCGCGGCGGAGTGGCCAGTCTGGGAGGACGGCGAGACCATGGCGATCGCCGGCGGGCTCGGCGCCAAGCTGGTGCTCTATCCCATCGCGCCGGCGAAGGACGGAAAGCAGCTCATGAACTGGGTGGTCAACGTGCGGGTGGCCGACAGTTCCGTCTCCCCGCCGCCGCCCGAAAGCTGGTCGAAGCAGGCTCCGCTCGCCCGCGTCCTGCCCTACGCGCGCCGGTTCACGGTGCCCGGTTTTGACATCGAGGCACTGGTGCGCGGCAGCGGGACGATCTTCGAGTATCCCATGGCCGATCGCGATCCGCTTCCGCGCTGGACCCATGGCCGCGTCACGCTTCTCGGTGACGCGGCCCACCCGATGTACCCGGTGGGCTCCAACGGCGCGGCGCAGGCGATCCTCGACGCGCGCTGCCTGGCCGACAACCTGGCCCAGTCCGAGCACCCGCGCGAAGCGCTTTATCGCTACGAGCAGGAGCGCCTGCCCAAGACGGCCGAAGTGGTGCGCACCAACCGCAAGGGCGGACCGGAACGGGTGATCGACGAGGTCGAGAAGCTCAGCCCGCGACGCTTCAACCATATCGACGACGTGCTGAGCTACGAGGACCGCAAGGCCATCGTCGAGGGCTACGCGAAGATGGCCGGCTTCGCCACCAAGAAGACGGGCTGACGGGAGCCCGCGCCGAACAGGAGCGTCGCGGCCACCGCGACCTTCCGGATTCCAGAGCATTCGACCCCGAAACGGGGCGAACCAAGAGGGGAATTGACCATGACTTCCACGTGGACACGCAAACTTGCCGGCCTTGCGGCCGGTGTCGCCTTCGGCGCGCTCGCGACCTCGCAGGCCTTTGCCGAGGACATCAAGATCGGCATGGTGGTGACGCTTTCCGGCCCGCCGGCGGCGCTCGGCCAGCAGCTCGTCGACGGCTTCCAGCTCGCGCTGGAGCAGAACGGCGGCCAGCTCGGTGGACAATCGGTCGACCTTATTGTCGAGGACGACGAACTGAAGCCGGACGTGGCTCTGCTCAAGGCCAAGGCACTGATCGAGCGCGACGATGTCGACTTCGTCGTCGGCACCGTGTTTTCCAACATGCTGCAGGCGATCTTCAAGCCGGTCGTGCAGTCGGAAACATTCCTCATCAGCCCCAACGCCGGCCCTTCGACCTTCGCCGGACGCAACTGCAATCCCTATTTCTTCGTCACGTCCTACCAGAACAACCAGCCGGCCGAAGTCAGCGGCATGATCGCCAGTGAAGAAGGCTTCGAGAACGTCTTCACCATGGTGCCGAACTACCAGGCGGGCCGCGACAACATCGAGGGCTTCAAGAAGACCTTCAAGGGCAACGTGACGGACGAGGTGTTCACACCGCTTGGCCACCAGGACTTTTCGGCGGAGCTTGCGCGCATCGCCACCTCCGGCTCGGACGCGATCTTCACCTTCATGCCGGGCGGCATGGGCGTACGCCTGGTGAAGCAGTTCGACGCCGCGGGCCTTTCGGAGAAGATGAAGTTCCTCTCGGTCTTCACCACCGACGAGACGACGCTGCCGGGCCAGCAGGACGCCGCCCTCGGCTTCCTCTCCGCCGGCTCCTGGGCGCCGGACATGAAGAACGAGACCAACGAGGCCTTCGTCGCCGCGTTCGAGGAAAGATACGGCTATGTGCCCGGCTCCTACGCCGCGCAGTCCTATGACGCGGCCCAGCTGATCGCCAGCGCACTGGAGAAGACCGGCGGCAAGCTCGACGACAAGGACGCCGTGCGCAAGGCGCTGGAAGAGGCAGACTTCCCGTCCGTTCGCGGCAAGTTCTCCTTCTCCAACAACCACTATCCAATCCAGGACTTCCACATGCTGAAGGTCGTGAAGCGCGACGACGGCAAGTATGCAACGTCCTTCGTGCGGACCGTGGTCGAGGACTACGAGGACGGCTTCCACGGCGAGTGCCGGATGTAAGGGACGATCCTGTCCCCGCCCGTGCCATACGCGGGCGGGGATCTCCCGCCTCAGCCGAGGCGTTTCCGGAAATACACCCGGTCGAACCCGTCCTCCTGCCGCCGTTCGGTCTCCACGTAGCCAAGATGCGGATAGAGGGAGAGGTTCGCGGTCATCCTGGCGTTGGTGTAGAGGTGCACGGCGCCGAGGCCCAGACGCGCGGCTTCCGCCTCGCAGAAGGCCACCAGCGCCCTGCCCGTTCCGTGCCCCGCAACCTCGGGGCGCACGGCGACGTTCTCCAGGAACATGTGGTCCCCGCGCGGCTCGAAGACGATGAAGCCCTCCAGTATCCCCGAAGCGGTTATTGCGACATGGACGAGGCCGCGGTCGATCTGCCCGGCGTAGTCCGCGTCCATCGGCGCGGGGCGCCGCCCTATCGTCTCCACGTAAGGGGCATAGGCGCGTTCCGCGCAAGCGCGGATCGCCCTTTCGTCCGCGCGAACCGCCATGCGGATCATGACCGGTCTCCCTTGTGTTTGCAGTGACAGGGAAGCAGAGCCCGTTCGCCGGGTAAAGGTCTTGATCGGATACCTGTTTCGTCCCATCAAGGTCCTGTTCGATGGAATAAGGAGTACGGGCCCGTGAGCGTTTGCGTGATGCTGGATGTGGACGGTGTCGTCGTCACCGGGCACCCGCACGACGGGCGTTCCTGGGCCGCCGACATCGAGCAGGACCTCGGCATCACGCCGCAGGACCTGCAGCAGCACTTCTTCATTCCCCACTGGAAAGCGATCGTCGTGGGCGAGAAGCGGCTCGACACGGTGCTGGAGGACTGCCTGCCGCGACTGGCGCCCGACCTGACGCCGCAGGACTTCATGGCCTACTGGTTCGCGCGCGACGCAAGGCTCGAGGAGGATGTCCTTGCCGACTGCGACCTGCTGCGGGCACGCGGTGTGAAAGTGTTCCTCGCGACCAACCAGGAGCATTTTCGCGCGCGCCATCTCATGGAGATGCTCGGCCTGAGTTCACGGGTGGACGGCATTGTCTATTCGGCCCAGGTGGGAGCGAAGAAGCCGCAACGCGCCTTCTTCGATGCGGCCCTGTCGCTCGCCGGATCGATGCCGGAAACGACGTTCCTCGTCGATGACACCAGGGCCAACGTGGATGCGGCGCGCGCGGCCGGATGGGCCGCCTGTCACTGGACGGGCGAGCAGCGTCTTCTGGAGCTTCTCGAGACCGCCAGGGCCGGCTAGGGTACGGCCTTTCGCGCCGGAACGGCGCGGGCCTCAGAACTCTCCGGAAAGTGCCAGCGCCACCGATCCGACGAGCATCAGCGCGAAGACGACATTCACGGTCCGTCCGATCACCGGGTTGGTGAGAAGCCTTGCGAACAGGGCGCCGAAGGCAAGCCACGTGGTGTTGACGACCACGATGACGAGAAACAACGCGGCGAGCTTGGCCATCGTGTCGGCGGCAAGGTTGTCGGCGATCAGCCGGTGCCCCGCATAGACCGCGCCGATGGCCGCATAGGCTTTCGGGTTGGCAACGGCGAGTGCCAGGGCGGGGATGAAGGAGGGAGCCTTGTCCCCGTCCGTCGCGATACGCCCGACCGGAGCGGTGGCGATCTTCCAGGCCAGATAGAGGATGTAGGCCGCGGCAAGCACCGTCAGCGCGACGAGCAGCACCGGCTGGGCAAGGATCAGCGCCGTGACGCCCGTGGCGATCAGCACCAGCACCAGCGCGGTGCCGATGATGATCCCGGCAAGATAGGCAAGGCTCGCGCGAAAGCCGAAGGCGGTGCCGAGCCCCGCGAGGCTCAGCGTCGCGGGGCCCGGGCTTCCCATCAGCGGAAAGGCGGCCAGCCAGAGCAGCACGAGCTCCCGCGTCATGTCCTTGCAACTCCTGTCGGGCCGGTGGAACCGCCGGGCCGGGGCGCGGCGCATTCGCGAACGAGAAGGTGGGCAATGGCCGACAAGGCGCCCATCGCAATGGCGAGATACCAGATCTGATCGTAGCTGCCGGTCCGGTCGAAGGCCAGACCGCCGAGCCACACACCCGCGAAGCTGCCGAGCTGGTGGCTGAGGAACACGAAGCCGAACAGCGTGCCCATGGCGCGCGGGCCGAACATCACCAGCACCAGCGCGCTGGTGAGCGGCACGGTCGAGAGCCACAGGACGCCCATCACGGCACCGAAGACCAGAACAGAGGCCGGCGTTATCGGCAAGGAAATGAAGACAAGGATCGCGACCGCACGCAAGGCGTAGATCGCGGCAAGCACATAGGGCTTCGAGAAGCGCATCCCGAGCCGCGAGGCCGCGATGGTGCCGAAGATATTGGCAAGCCCGGCAAGCGCCAGTGCCTGAAGACCGAGACCGCGCAGTTCGGCCGCGCTTGCGGTGGAAATGCAGTTCATCTGCACGAAGGTCGGCAGATGCGCGGTGATGAAGGCCAGGTGAAAGCCGCAGACGAAGAAGCCGGCCGCAAGCAGCAGGTAGCTGCCATGCCCGAAGGCGGCGCGGATCGTGAGGCCGAGGCCCGGTTCCACCTCCGCCGCCTGGACGCCGGGCGCCGCCGGTGCGACCTCGCGCGCCCTGAGCAGCGGAATGGCGAAGACCATGGGCACCAGCGCGAGCGACACGATCGCCAGCGTCATGCGCCAGTCCATGAAGGTGATGAGCCAGGACACCAGAAGCGGCAGGACGACCTGCCCGCTGGAGCCGATGGCGGAGGCGATGCCCAGGTAGTGGCTGCGTTTCTCGACCGGCGCGGAGCGACCGACAACCGCGAGCACGGTGCCGAAGGCCGTGCCCGAGATGCCCATCCCGACAAGCACGCCGGCGCCGATTCCCTGCGAGGCGGCGGAGGAGCCGGTGACACAGATGGCCATGCCGGCGGCATAGCACGCCAGACCGATCCACATCGCCTTGCGGTCGCCGAAACGGTCGGCGATCATTCCGAACCCGGGCTGGGCGAGCCCCCACACGAGGTTCTGGATCGCGATCGCCAGCGAGAAGATCTCGATGCGGCCGCCGAAAAGCTCCGCCGACAGCGGCTCGATGACCCCGCCGAAGACGGCGCGAACGCCAAAGGAAATGGCAAGCACGAGCCCGCCCGCAATCACGATGACGCGCATGTCGCGCTCGCGCTGACGCGCGTCCGGCGCGTGTGTATGTCCGCCCATGTCCGGCCTCTCCCTTTAAGGACGCCGCCCCGAGGCCGGAGGGTCCGGCGACCGAAGCTGTTTGACCGGGATGCTAGATCCGCCCTACACTTTGGAAAAACGAATACTTGTGAAATCACCCTTCAGGGATTGTGAAGTGAAGCACTCCTTCGACATTGATGTCCTGCGCATGGTGGCGGCCGGGATCGACCTCGGCAGCTTCGCGCGGGCCGCCCATCATCTGGGGCGTTCGCAATCGGCCGCGAGCATGCAGCTCAAGCGGCTGGAGGAGCAGACGGGCACCCGCCTCTTCGTGCGGAAGGGGCGCACGCTGGTGCCGACCGAGGCGGGAGAGACGCTTGCCGCCTATGCCCGGCGGATCATCGCGCTCAACGACGCGGCCGCGCTCGCTCTCGGCGCTTCGGTAACGCCGGCGACGGTGCGTCTCGGCCTGCCACAGGACTTCTTCGAGGACGTCATGCCGGCAACGCTGTCCGCCTTCGACGCCATGCAGCCCGAGGTGCATGTGGAGGTGCGCGCCGGTCCGAACCACATTCTCGGTGACGAAATCCGCGCAGGACGCCTCGACGGTGCCATCGTGTTCACCCCCGCCGGGAGCGGATCGAACGAGGGTGAACTCCTGTGCGAGTTGCCCATGCGCTGGCTGGCCGGACGCGCGCGCAATCCGGACCATGGAACCGATGGGGAGCGGGTGCCGCTCGTCATGTTCGACCATCCCTGCCTGTTTCGGCAGGCGGCCCTTGCGGAGCTCGAACGGACCGGGCTGCGCTGGCGGGCGGCGGTGACGACTCCGAGCCTGCCCGGCATATGGGGTGCCCTGCGGTCCGGCCTCGGCGTGGCAGTTCGCACCACCCACGCGATGCCCGAAGATGTCGCGCCCGTGCCGGAAACGGACTCCCTGCCCCGTCTTCCCATGATCGAGGTCCGGCTTCTGCGCGCGGCCGACCCTGGCGAGACGGCCGAGCGGCTTTGCGACGTGCTCAGGGCGGAGACGCTGCGGCTCGTAGCCCCGGCCACACTTGGAGAGCCGGCATGAGCGCGATCCCGCAGCAACGGCCCGTTGTCGCGGTGCTTGCCGTTTGTCCGCGTGCGGACGAGGTGCTTCTGGTGCGTCGCGCGAATCCGCCCGACGCCGGTCGCTGGGGATTTCCCGGCGGCAAGATAGAGAACGGCGAACCGCTCCTTGCCGCCGCCGAACGCGAGTTGCACGAGGAAACGGGGATCGAGGCACGGGCGCGGGAGGTGTTCACCGCGGTCGATGCCTTCGACATCGACGAGGCCGGAACCTTGCGCCGGCACTTCGTGCTGGTCGCGGTGCTGTGCGAGGAGGCCTCCGGCGTTCCGCTTGCCGGCGACGACGCGCTGGAGGCGGCGTGGTTTCCGCTTGCCCGCCTTGAGGAAGCGGGGCTGGCGCTCAGCCTCGATGTGGCGAAGGTGGCGCGGATGGCGGCCGACCTTGCGCGGCAAAGTCGGCCCGCCCCGCCATGAGGCGGGACGGACCGACTCCGTTTCAGGCCTGAGGTGTCAGACGGCAGCCGCCTCGACGCATCGCGCCTTGCGCCCCTTGCGGAAGGCAAGCGCCAGCGCCAGTCCGGCAAGTGCCATTCCGACCCCGGCAAGCGAGACAGCCGGATAGCCCAGCCCCGCGTCGATGACCGCACCACCCAGTGCCGCGCCGATCGCATTGCCCAGGTTGAACGCACCAATGTTCATCGCCGAGGCCAGATTGGGCGCTTCGGAGGCTTCCAGAACCACGCGGGTCTGGAGCGGCGGCACGAGTGCGAAACTCGCGATGCCCCACAGGAAGATCAGCGGCGCGGCGGCAACGGCCGATCCCATCAGCACCGCGAAGAGCGCCAGCAGCACCACCACGGCCACCAGGGAGCCGATCAGCGTTCCGTCGAGGGACCGGTCCGCGAAGCGCCCGCCGACCCAGTTTCCGACAGCAAGCCCCAGCCCGTAGATGACCAGCATGGCGGTCACGAACAAGGGGCTCGCGCCCGTCTCGACCTGAAGGATCGGGGCGATGTAGGTGAACACCGTGAACATGGCGCTTGCACCGACGACCGTGAGAAGCAGCGCCGCGAGCACGGGGCCGCGAAACAGCACCCGAAGCTCGGAACGCATGTCGGCGCGCCCTTCCACCTTCATCGGCGGCAGCGAGGCCAGAAGCGCCAGCATGGTCACGATGCCGATCACCGAAATGCCGAGGAAAGCGGTTCGCCAGCCGACCGTCTCGGCCACCCATGCGGCAAGCGGAACGCCCCCCACGGTCGCAAGGGTCAGGCCGGAGAACATGGCGGCAACCGCCCCGGCCCGTTTCTCGGGCGGAACGATGCTGGCCGCCACCACGGCGCCGACGCCGAAGAACGCGCCATGGTTGAACGAGGTGATGATGCGCCCGACGAGGAGCATCGTGTAACCGTCGGCAAAGGCGGAAACGAGATTGCCCAGGGTGAAGATACCCATGGACAACAGCAGCAGGCGGCGGCGCGCCATGCTGGCGAAGACGAGCGTCATGATCGGCGCACCGACCAGAACGCCGAAGGCGTAGGCGCTGACGAGCAGGCCCGCGACGGGAATGGAGACGTCGAGATCGGCGGCGATCACCGGAAGCATTCCCATGGGCGAGAACTCGGTGACGCCGATGCCGAAGGCTCCGATCGCCAGAGCAATCAGCGGGGGATTGAGACGCATGAGCGAAGCACCTTCGAAACGGACAAGGGGAAACCATCCGGCGTGCGCATTCGCGCGGCTGAACGGAACTGGATGTGGAAGGTCCTGTTCCGGGGGATCACGAACACAAGCACCGACGGGGAGGCGTGCGGCGCACCAGAATCGTGATTGGACCTTGTTGACCGCCTATATGCTATGGACAGGTCGCAGCCGGTAGCCGGTTTCCCGGTCAATCAGCTTTGCGCCCAATTCAAAGGTGGACAGAACGCGGGAGGCACGGCCCATGGTCCAGATCAAGGCCGACAGGACCACGGAGATGGCAACGTTCCTGGCCGTCGTCTGCGCGGGAAGCCTTTCGGCGGCGGCGCGGGAACTCGATCTGACGCCCTCCGCGGTCAGCCGGATCGTCACCCGGATCGAGGAGCGCCTCGGCGTGCGGCTGGTGTTGCGCACCACCCGCAGCCTGCGCCTCACGGCGGAAGGAGAGTCCTATGCGCGAGTGGCGCGCCGGGTGCTCGCGGATCTCGATGAAATGGAAAGCACGATCGCGGATCGCGGCAGTCCGCGTGGACAGATCCGCGTCAGCGCCGCAACGGCGCACGCGCGCCTCGTGATCACGCCGCTTCTGGCGGGCTTCGTGGCGCGGTATCCCGATATCACGGTCGAACTGGAGGCCAGCGACGAGGTGGCCGATGTCCTGGAGGGCAGCACGGACGTGGGCATTCGCTTCGGCCCGCTTGGCGACAGTCCGCTGACGGCGCGCCGGTTGGGGGAAACGGGACGCACGGTCGTGGCCTCCCCCGCCTATCTGGAGCAGGCCGGGACGCCACGGACACCGGCCGATCTCGCCCGGCACAATTGCCTCGATTTTTCGTTCCGCCGCATCGAACCCGGCTGGCCGTTTCGCGAGGACGGGCGCGACTATCTCCTGCCCGTCAACGGAAACATTCGCGCCAACAACGGCGAAACGCTCGTCCAGCTCGCGATGGAGGGCGTGGGCATCACGCGGGTCGGCAACTTCCATATCGGGGACGCGCTCGCGAGCGGCGCGCTCGTGCCGCTGCTCGAGGCCTACAATCCACGCGACCGCGAGAGCATCAACGCGGTGTTTCTGGGTGGAGCGTCCATGCCCGCCAGGGTGCGTGTGTTCGTCGACTATCTGGTCGAGGCGCTCGCCCGGGACCGGAACGGCGCGGCTACATCCGCTCCTTGATGCCGGCCCGGATCAGCCACCAGTTCATCGGCCAGGCGGTTACAAAGCCCGCCAGCATGGCGATCTGCATCATGAACCAGAACTCCACCGAAGGCACTCGAAGCTCTGTGCCGACGACACGCGGGAACAGCCAGAAGTGGGCAAACCCCATGAAGCCGTACATGCCCACCTGCCATGCGGTCAGCGAGAGGGCGTCGGCCTTGAGCGCGGCAACGAGCCCCTTGAGCGGCGTCAGGCCGCGCATCGGCTTGATGGTGAAATACTGGAACGCGATGCCGAACCCGAAGGCGAGCACGAAATCCAGAACCCAGATGGCGAAAATCTTTTCCGCGAAAACGCTCTGCCAGCCGAACCAGAGCGCCACGACGGGAAAGAAAAAGGCGAGCCATTCGGCGATCATGTCGCCAAGCGCGCAACCGCTGCCGCAATGGGCACAGGCCTTGGAGACGGCTACCGGCGTTGAGCTTTTCGGGTGGGAGTGATGCCCCTCCCCGCTGCTCTCATGCGAGGCCATGCGACTTTTCGCGGCGTCCTTGCCGTGGGAAAAGTAGAACATGAGCGCCAGCGGCCCGGCGAAAAGAGCCGTCAATGGCCACACCGCGTTCATGATCGCCATGTGCTGGGGATCGCGCCATTCGTCCGCGACGATCAAAAGCGCGCTGGCCAGTCCGGAGAGAATGGCGAGGATCGAAAGCGCATGCAGCCAGAGCGGTGTCATGATTGCCCCCTTGCCGATACCGGTCTCTTTCATCAACGCCGGAGGGCACACGCGGGTTCCAGTTCTCCGCGAGTGGAAAAATCACCGCTGCCTGTCACGAACCGGATGCCTGCCTCGTCACACAGGCGAAACCCTCTCATGACGGAGACAGGAATGACCCCTCGCATTGACTACTACAAGGCCGCCCCGAAGGTTCGCGACGCAATGATGGCCGTGGAACTCGCCTCGCGCGAGACGAGCGTTCCGCTCACGGTGCGCGAACTGGTGAAGGTGCGCGTGTCGCAGATCAACGGATGCGGCTACTGCCTGCACATGCACACGCAGGAAGCGCGCGCAGCCGGCGTGAGCCAGGAGCAACTGGACGTGGTCGCCGCCTGGCGCGAAAGCCCGGCCTTCGACGATCGCGAGCGCGCCGCGCTGGGCTGGGCGGAGGCGCTGACCCGTGTCGCCGATGGTGAGCCCGAAGATACGGACTACGCGCCGCTGGCGGCCGCCTTCGACGAACGCGAGCAGGCCGAACTCACGCTCGTCATCACCACGATCAATGCGTGGAACCGCTTCGCGGTCGGCTTCCGCATGGTCCACCCCGCCCGGAGCTAGAGTGTGAACACAACCGCGCATCTGGCGATCTTCGAGGCCGAGCGCCGCCGGCTCACGGGACTTGCCTACCGGATGACCGGCTCGCTCGCCGATGCCGAGGACATCCTCCAGCGCGCCTGGATACGCTTCGCGGATCAGGACCCCGGCCGGCTCGAGTCTCCCTCGAGCTGGCTGGGAGCCGTGGTGACCAGACTTTGCCTCGACGACCTGAAATCGGCCCGTCGCAGGCGCGAAACCTATGTGGGCGCCTGGTTGCCCGAGCCCCTGGTGGAAGACTGGCAACCGGACGCGGACCGGTCTGTGATCCAGGGGGAAGAGGTTTCGATCGCCCTGGTGCTGGCGCTAGACACGCTTGGCCCGGAAATGCGCGCCGCCTTCATCCTGCGCGATGCCTTCGACTTCACCTTCGAGGAAATCGGCGAGGTGGTGGGCCGCAGTCCGGCGACCTGCCGCCAGCTCGTCTCGCGTGCCAGGCGCAGGCTTGCCGGCGCGGAACCGCCCGAGAGCCTGCCGGAAACGGGAAGCGCACGGTCCGGCGAGGTGATGCCGATCCTCTCGGCATTCTGGCAGGCCAGCCGCGACGGCGACCTCCAGGGGCTGCTGGACCTGTTCAGCGAGGACATCGAGTTTCATTCGGACGGCGGTGGCATGGTGCCGGCGGCGCTCAATGTCCTGAAAGGCCCATGGAGAACGGCCCGCTTCCTGACGGGGCTTGCGCGAAAGTTCCCGCATGAGGTGGTCGAGATGCCGCGCCTGCGGCGGATCAATGGCGCGCCGGGCTGGGTCATGCGCGACGGAAACGGCGTCCTGCAGACCACGGCCTTCGAAATCCGCAACGGCAGGATCGCCGCGATCTGGGTAATGCGAAATCCGGAGAAACTGCGCCACGTGGCGGACACCTGACGACTGCCCCCAAACGCGAACCGGCCGGACCACAGAGGCCCGGCCGGTCGTCAGTCAAGGATCGATCGTCGCGCGGATCAGGCTTCGAGGTCGAAGCGGTCCGCGTGCATGACCTTGGCCCAGGCCTCCACGAAGTCCGCCACGAACTTCCCGCCCGCGTCATCCTCGGCATAGACCTCCGAGTAGGAGCGCAGGACCGAGTTGGAGCCGAAGACCAGATCCACGCGGCTCGCCGTCCACTTCACCGTGTCGGTCTTACGATCGCGGATCTCGTAGACGCCGTCTCCGGCCGGCTTCCACGTGTAGGCCATGTCGGTCAGGTTCACGAAGAAGTCGTTCGTGAGCTGCCCTTCGCGCTCGGTAAGAACGCCGTGCTTCGTGCCGCCATGGTTGGTGCCCAGCACGCGCATTCCGCCGATCAGAACGGTCATCTCGGGCGCCGTGAGGCCCATGAGCTGGGTCCGGTCGAGAAGCAGTTCCTCGGGGCTGACCGTGTAGTCCTTCTTCAGCCAGTTGCGGTAGCCGTCATGGATCGGCTCCAGCACGTCGAAGGAGTCCGCGTCGGTCATCTCGTCGGTCGCGTCGCCACGCCCCGGCACGAACGGAACCTCGATGTCATGACCTGCGGCCCTGGCCGCCATCTCGACACCGACATTGCCCGCCAGGACAATCACATCCGCGACGCTGGCTCCGAATTCCTCGGCGATGGGCTCGAGAACGCCGAGAACCTTCGCGAGGCGGGCAGGCTCGTTGCCTTCCCAGTCCTTCTGCGGGGCAAGGCGAATGCGGGCACCATTGGCGCCGCCGCGCATGTCCGAGCCACGGAAGGTGCGCGCGCTGTCCCACGCGGTGGAAACGAGTTCCGCCACCGACAGGCCGCTCTCCGCGATCTTCCGCTTCACGGCACCCGCGTCATAGTTGATCGGTCCCTGCGGGATCGGATCCTGCCAGATCAGATCCTCTTCCGGCACTTCCGGACCGATGTAGCGAACCTTCGGCCCCATGTCGCGATGGGTCAGCTTGAACCAGGCGCGGGCGAAGGTGTCCTTGAAATACTCCGGATCGGCCATGAACTTCTCGCAGATGGCCCGGTAGGTCGGATCCATCTTCATGGCCATGTCGGCGTCGGTCATCATCGGCATGCGGCGCACCGAGGGATCGGACGCGTCAAGCGGCATGTCCTCTTCCTTGATGCCGATCGGCTGCCACTGCTTGGCGCCGGCCGGGCTCGTGGTGAGCTCCCACTCGTAGCCGAACAGCAGGTCGAAATAGCCCATGTCGAAGACGGTCGGATTGGTCGTCCAGGCACCCTCGAGACCCGAGGTCACGGCGTTCGCGGCCTTGCCCTTCTGGTTCGGATTGGCCCAGCCGAGCCCCTGCCCCTCGGGACCGGCGGCTTCCGGCTCGGCGCCGAGCGCTCCGGCGTCGCCGTTGCCATGGCACTTGCCGACAGTGTGGCCGCCGGCGGTCAACGCCGCGGTCTCCTCGTCGTTCATGGCCATGCGGGCGAAGGTCTCACGCACCTGGCCGGCGGTCCTGACCGGATCCGGCTGGCCGTTGACGCCCTCCGGGTTCACATAGATCAGACCCATCTGCACCGCAGCGAGCGGATTTTCCATGGTCGAGGGATCATCGACGCTTTCGTAGCGGTTGTCGGACGGCGCGAGCCACTCCTTCTCGGAGCCCCAGTAGACGTCCTTCTCCGGGTGCCAGATGTCGCGGCGGCCGAAGGCGAAGCCGAACGTCTTCAGGCCCATGGATTCATAGGCGACGTTGCCCGCGAGAATGATGAGGTCGGCCCAGGAGATCTTCTTGCCGTACTTCTTCTTGATCGGCCACAGAAGGCGGCGGGCCTTGTCGAGGCTTACGTTGTCCGGCCAGGAGTTCAGCGGCGCGAAGCGCTGGTTTCCGGTACCGCCACCGCCGCGGCCGTCGGCCAGACGGTAGGAGCCGGCCGCGTGCCAGGCCATCCGGATCATGAGGCCGCCGTAGTGTCCCCAATCGGCCGGCCACCATTCCTGGCTGTCCGTCATGAGGTCCTTCAGGTCCTGCTTCAGGGCCGTGACATCGAGGGAGCGGACCTCCTCGCGATAGTCGAAACCATCGCCCATCGGATCGGTCTTGGTGTCATGCTGATGCAGGATGTCGAGATTGAGGGCGTTGGGCCACCAATCCATGACCGTCGTCCCAAGGGCAGTCATGCCCCCATGCATCACCGGGCACTTGCCCGTGCTCACGCTGTTTCCATCCATCTCGCTCTCCCATCCTGGCTTTTGCCGCAAGGCCGGCGGCCTCGCGGTTTTCGCGGGGTATTGCGAGGCGCAACATCCGTCCGGCCACTCGGGCCGGCACGTCCGTGCCTCGTCCGGTTACGAGAGGTATCAAAGGCATCCGATAATTTGAATTTCGATCATCGGATATATCGATAAGCTTGCCTTATCCCCCTCCCGACACGACGGATGCGCGCCACATATCCCATGTGGCGCGGCGCCAGCGCCGAAGCAACACGGGACATGCACTGTAGATGGAGAGTTTTTCGTCCCGATGAAGGGGCGCGCCGTCAAACGCCCCTGCGTCAGGCCGACGCGGGGATGGCGACGCGGCGACCGGCGGCCTGCCCGGCGAGACGGCCGAGCGCAACGGCCGTGAGCAGGCCGTTGCCGGACAGATACCCCGAGGCATCCTTGCCCGACACGCCGCAGGCCGCGCCTCCCGTCGCATAGAGGTTCGGCAAAACGGCGCCATCCCGGGTGAGGACACGCGCCGCATCATCGACCACGAGACCGCCCTGCGTGTGGAACAGGGCTCCGGTGACGCGAACCGCGTGATAGGGGGCGGCGAGATCGGCGACGCCCGAGAAGTCACGGCCGAACCCGTCCCGCGCGCCTTCTGCCTTGAGACGCGAGACCTCGGCGAAAGTCTCCGCGAGCATCCCGGAGGGAACGTTCATGCGCTCCGCGAGTGCCTCGGGCGTGTCCGCCGTCAGGATGATGCCCATGGCCTCCGCCCGGCGGAAGTCCTCGAACTGGCGCACGATACCGGCGATGCGTTCATCGAAGACCGTGTAGGCAAGCCCTTCCGGCTGCCGCAGCACCTCGGCCGCCTGCTCGGAATAGCCCTTGGCCTCGTTGGAGAAGCGTTCGCCGTTCAGGTTCACCTGAAAGCCGCCCTCCGTGACGGTCGCCCAGGAAATCAGGATGCCCGCCGGATGGGCGACGGACCCGTGCCCCTGGTGCCCGCCGAGGTGGCGGCTGGCCGCGCCGAGCGCCTCGCCCCACAGGATGGCATCGCCCTGGTTTCCCTCATGCCCGAAATAGAGCGCGTCCGACAGCGAGGGCACGTGTTCGGCGACGAGGGCCTTGTTGCCGCCGTAACCGTTGCAGGCGAGAATCAGCTCGCCGCATCCCACCTCGTCCGTGGACCCGTCCGGGCGGACAAGGCCGAGACCCAGCACCCGGCCCGTCGCGTCTGCCCACAGATCCGTGACATGGGCATCGCAGAGGATTTCGATGCCGGCGGCTTCCGCCGCCTGCCGCAGGGCATCGATGAGTTCCTCGCCGGAGCGCTGCGGAAGGCCGTGCATCCGCCGCGCGGAATGCCCCGGATAGGTGAAATCGTCGATCACGGAAAACGCGAGCCCGTGATTGTCCGCGAGCCACTCGATGGCCGGGCCGATCTCGCGCGTGACAAGCGCCACCTGGTCGCCGTCCGGCTCGTCATGGGCCTTGGCGAGAATGTCACGGGCAAAAAGTCCGGGACTGTCCTCGATGCCGGCGGCCTTCTGAAAGCGCGTACCGGGCGCGGGAATGAGGCCGGCGGAGAGCGCGGTCGACCCGCGCGGAACGGAGTCACGCTCGATCACGAGGACATCCGCCCCCGCCTCGCGTGCCGCGAGAGCGGCCACAAGCCCGGCGGCACCCGCTCCGACGATCACCACAGGAACCTCGAACTCGAACGTCTTTTCCTCGACGCGATGGACCTCGGCCATGCTGCTCCCCACCTCCTACAGACAGATATCGGACCTTTTCGCCGGACAATAATCTGTCTTACATTTAAAACAAGATTTGATTCCGGGCGCCGCGCGTGCCTTGATGGAATTGCCAAGCTGGGGAAGGAGCGAGAATGGCCGGACACGCGAGCAGGACCGGGAAAGCGACGGGCGCGCGGACGCTCTTCGACAAGGTTTTCGACGCCCATGTGGTCACCGAGGACGGCAACGGACAATCGCTTCTGTGGATCGACCGGCACCTGCTCCACGAGGGATCGCACCACGCCTTCAACAAGCTGAAGGAGCGGGACGCGCGCGTTCGCCGGCCGGACCTGACCTTCGGCATCGAGGATCACTACGTCCCCACCCGTACCCACGACCTGACGCAGGTCGACCCGGCCATCCGCGAGATGATCGAGCGGCTGCGGGACAACGCCAGCCACCACAAGCTGAAACTGTTCGGCCTCGACGATCCCGCTCAGGGCATCGTTCACGTGGTCGGCCCGGAACAGGGGCTAACGCTTCCGGGCCTGACCATCGTGTGCGGTGACAGTCACACCGCGACGCATGGCGCGTTCGGCGCGATCGCCTTCGGCATCGGTGCCTCGGAGGTCGCCCACGTCCTGATGACCCAGACCCTGTGGCAGCGGAAGCCCAGGCGGATGCGGGTCTCGGTCGAGGGAGCGCTCGCACCGGGCGTGAGCGCCAAGGACATCGCGCTCTCGATCATCGCCACCATCGGCGCCGACGGCGCGGCCGGCCATGCCATCGAGTACGCGGGCAGCGCCGTGACCGGCCTGTCCATGGAAGGCCGCCTGACGCTGTGCAACCTGTCCATCGAGGCAGGCGGGCGGTGCGGCATGATCGCGCCCGACCAGACGACGCTGGACTATGTGCAGGGGCGCCGTTTCGCCCCGAAGGGCGCGCTTTTCGATCAGGCCGCGCAGGAGTGGCTGGCGCTGGCAAGCGACAGCGACGCGGCCTTCGACCGCGAGGTGACGCTTTCCGGCTCCGAGATCGCGCCGGTCGTGACCTGGGGCATCAGCCCCGAGGATGCGGCACCGATCACCGAGACCGTTCCCGATCCGACACGCATGAGCGACCCGGCCCGCGCCGCCCATGTGCGCGAAGCCATCGACTACATGGGCCTGCGCGCGGGGCAGAAGCTCACGGACATTGCCGTCGACCGGGTGTTCATCGGCTCCTGTACCAACAGCCGGATCGAGGACCTGCGCGCGGCGGCAGCCGTGCTGGCGGGCCGCAGGGCGAAGGTGCCGGGCCTCGTCTCACCCGGCTCCGCCCCTGTGAAACGGCAGGCGGAGGAGGAAGGCCTGGACCGGGTCTTCATCGACGCCGGGCTCGAATGGGTCGACGCGGGCTGTTCCATGTGCGTGGGCATGAACGGCGACCTGGTGCCGCCCGGCGAACGGTGCGCCTCCACCACCAACCGCAATTTCAGGGGGCGCCAGGGACCCGGGAGCCGCACGCACCTGATGTCCCCGGCGATGGCCGCCGCCGCCGCCGTCACCGGACATCTGGCCGACATGCGTCCGATGCTGCAGGGGCGCGACGTGCCCGCTCCGGCCAAGTGAGGAGACACAGATGCAGCCCTTTACCCGCCTCACCGCCCTCGCCTGCCCGCTGCCGCTGTCGAGCGTCGACACCGACCAGCTCATCCCGGCACGCTTCATGAAACGCTCGCGTTCGGAAGGCTACGGAGACTTCCTTCTCCACGACATGCGGTTCGATGCCGACGGCGCGGAGCTTGCCGACTGCCCGCTCAACGCACCTGAACGCAAGGGGGCGCGTATCCTCGTCGCGCGGCGCAACTTCGGCAGCGGATCCTCGCGTGAAGCCGCGGTCTACGCGCTCGTCGACTACGGCATCGCCTGCGTGATCGCCCCCTCCTTCGGCGATATCTTCGCCTCCAACTCGGTCAACAACGGATTGCTGCCGGCCACCGTCTCGGAAAGCAATTGCGAGACGCTTCTCGCCACACTCGGGGCCGGAACGCTGGAGCTTTCGGTCGATCTAGACGCCTGCACCATTCGCGCCGGCGAGACAGCGATTCCCTTCGAGGTGGATGCGGTGTGGCGCACCAAACTGCTCAACGGCTGGGACGACATCGACCTCACGCTGAGCCATCAGGCGGAGATCGACGCGTTCCAGACGCGTGATGCCAGGGCCCGGCCCTGGCTGGTGCCGGATTCCGGTCCGGATGTTTGAAAAATCCAGATTCCCGTCATTGACAAAGCTCACAATCTGTTCTCTCAATAAGACAGCTAATGTCTTATCTTTAAGACAGGAGATCACCCGATGAACGCCGCTATCGAGCCTCTCAAGGCACGCCGGCTCTATCTGCTTCTTCGCGAGCAGATCCTGAGTGGAGAAGTGCCGGACAGCGCCCGCCTTCCGAGTGAGCCGGCGCTGGCGCAAACCCACGGCGTGTCGCGGGTGACGGTGCGCCGGGCGCTCGACAAGCTGGCGAGCGACGGCATGATCGAGCGTCGCCCCGGTTCGGGAACCTTCGTCAACGCGCGTCCGGCCCGTATGCCCGTGGTCGCGGATCTCGCGAATGCCCTCACCCATCTCGTGGAGATGGGCCGGCAGACGGACGTGCGGCTGATTTCCTTTTCCTATGTGAACGCGACGCCGGCGATGGCGGAGGAACTGAAGCTCGATCCGGAGGAGCGGCTGCAGCGCTCCATCCGCGTGCGCCTGATCGACGGCCAGCCCTTCTCCTATCTCGTGACGCATGTGCCCGAGCGGATCGGCGTCTCCTATTCCGAGGCGGACCTGGCTTCAACGCCGCTGCTCGAGCTTCTGGAGCGCTCCGGTCTCGTCGCCGACACCGCCCAGCAGATCGTCGGCGCGACACTGGCCGGCCCCGAGGTCGCGGCCGCACTCGACCTGGAGATCGGCGCGGCGCTCCTGTCCATGACCCGTGTCGTCTTCGAGAAATCGGGCCGGGGCATCGAACACCTGCAGGCTCTTTACCGACCCGACCGCTACTCCTTCAACATGGAGCTGACGCGGACGGGAGATCAGGGCGCGCGCCGCTGGGCGGCCGCGGACACATTCCGGCTTTCGAGCCGGAGCAGAGCGAACGGCAACAAGAAGAAAACCAGGACCCGTTCCGAAACAGCATCACCCGTGAGGAGAACAAAGCCATGACGTTTTTCGACAAGCCGCTGGGCCGGCGCACGATCCTGAAGGGCGGCGCGGCCGCCATCGCCACTCTTGCGGCACCCGGCGTGCTGCGCGCGGCGGAGCCCGCCCCGATCAAGGTCGGCATCCTGCAGCCGGTGACGGGCGCCCTGGCCCAGGACGGCGGCTTCGGTCGTCTGGGCGCGGAGTTTGCCATCAAGGACATCAACGAGGCCGGCGGCATCAAGGCTCTCGGCGGTGCGAAGATCGAGATGGTCTTCGGTGACGCGCGCTCCACGCCGGAGGCGGGCGCACAGGAAGTCGAGCGCATGCAGGAAGAAGGCGTGGTGGCCGTCGTCGGTGGCTTCGCCTCGCCGATCGCGCTTGCTGCCTCCCAAGCCGCCTCGCGCTACGACCTGCCCTATATCGTCGACGTCGGCGTGTCCGACCAGATCATCAGTCGTGGCCTGAAGAACACCTTCCGCTTCGGCCCCGGCTTCGGCATCTGCACAAAGACCGCGATCGACAATCTGGTGCTCATCAACGAGGCCGCCGGCAAGCCGGCCAAGACCGTCGCGCTGGTTCACGAGGATGGCCTCTTCGGCTCCGGACTTGCCAAGCTGATGGCCACGGAGCTTCCCAAGCACGGCTTCGAGATCGTCGAGCAGATCGCCATTCCGACGCCGTCGCGCGACCTGTCGAACGTGGCGCTGCGCCTGCGCTCGCTTCAGCCCGACCTCGTGATCCCGAGCACCTACTACGGCGAGACCGTGCTTCTGGCGCGGACCATGCAGCAGCAGCGCGTGCGTCCGAAGGGGGTCTACGCGGTCCTCAACGGCGCCGCCTCCAACCGCCGCTTCGTCGCCGAGTTCCCGGACGCGGCCCAGGGCATCATGGACTGCAATCACTGGCCGGACCCGCGCTCCAGGAAGTCGCAGATGCTGCAGGAGCGTGTCGAGGCATCGGGCACGACCTACAACTACAACACCCCGCTCAACTACTCCTGCGTCGGCCTGCTGGCGGACGCCATGGAGCGGGCCGCGTCCTCCGAGCGCGGCGCGATCATCGAGGCGCTGGCAAGCTCCACCTACGCCGACCACCTGATGCCCTATGGCCCGACCAGGTTCGAGAACGGCCAGAACACGGGTGCCGCGCCGGTGAACACCCAGGTCCAGGACGGCGACATCCGGGTGATCTACCCGGAGGAGTTCTCGGACGCCAAGCCGATCTACCCGATCAACGGCTGATCCGGATTTCGAACGACACCGCGGACCGCGCGACACCGCGCGGTCCGCCAAGGCTGCGGCCCCTTCGAAACGGATCGGACAATGTATTCTCCCACCATCATCCTCGAGGCGATGATCAACGGGCTCCTGACCGGCGGCATCTACGCGATGATCGCCCTGGGCCTGACGCTGGTCTACGGCGTGCTGCACATCATCAACTTCGCCCACGGCACCATGCTTGCCGCCGCCATGTTCGCCGTTCTGGGACTGAACATGCTCACCGGCATCAGCCCCTATGCCTCCATCGTCATTCTGGCGCCCGTGTTCTTCGCGCTCGGTTACGGCCTGCAGCGCTACCTGATCGGCCCGGCATCGCACGGTGACGAAGGCAACATCCTGCTCATCACGCTCGGCCTGTCGATCCTGATCGAGAACGCGCTTCTCGCCGGTTTCGGATCCGACACGCGCGCCATCTCCTCGGATTTCTCCTTCGCCATCGTCGAGGCGGGTCCGTTCCTGATTTCCGCGCCGAAGCTCGTGGGCTTCATCGGCTCGGTCGTCGTCTCGGCCGGCTTCTGGTTCCTGATGAACCGCACCGATGCCGGCAAGGCCATCCGCGCCGTGGCCAAGGAGAAGTTCGGCGCCAGCCTGATGGGCATCGACGTGCGCCACATCTACGCGCTCACCTTCGGGCTGGGCTGCGCGGCCCTCGCCATCGCGGCCGGCCTTTTGATGCCCACCTTCTACGTGAACCCGCGCGTCGGCGGCGCCTTCATCTCCATCGCCTTCACCATCGTCGTGCTCGGCGGCATGGGCTCGATCCCGGGCGCCCTGCTCGGCGGCCTGCTGATCGGTGTCGTGGAGAGCGTCAGCGGACTTCTTCTGGGAGAAAGCCTCGGCCAGATCGGCATCTTCCTCATCTTCATCCTCGTCCTGCTTTTCAGGCCGACCGGACTTTTCGGAGCGAAGGCATGACGGCACGGGGCTACCTTCCGATCCTTCTCGTCACGGCCCTTCTGGCGTTCGCGCCCGCCGTGATCCATTCCAACTCCGTCGCCAACTTCCTTGTGCTGACGCTCATCATCACGCTGGCCGCTCAGGGCTGGAACCTGCTTGGCGGCGTCGCCGGACAGACCTCCTTCGGCCATGCGGTGTTCTTCGGCACGGGCTGCTACACGACGGCGATCCTGCAGTACCATTTCGACGTGAACGCCTGGGTGGCTCTCGTGGCCGCCATCGCCGCCGGCGCGGCGGTCGGCTTCGTGATCGGCTTCCTCAGCTTCCGGGCCGGGCTGCGCGGATCCTATTTCGCGCTCATCACGCTGGCCTTCGCCGAGCTGGCCCGCATTCTCGCCAACGCGTCGGAACTGACCGGCGGCGCGGCGGGGCTGCTGCTGAAGCTCGAGCCGTCGTTCTGGAACATGCAGTTCGCCGACCGCTCGTACTTTCTGTGGCTGGTGCTGGCTTTCGTGTTCGCGGGCCTGGTGATTTCGCGCTCGATCGCGAACTCCCGCTTCGGGGCGCAACTCGTCGCCGTGCGCGAGAACGAGGACGCAGCACGCGCGCTCGGCGTGGACGTGCTCAAGGTCAAGCTGCGGGCGATCAGCCTGTCGGGCGCGATGACCGCGGCCGCGGGCGTGCTCTACATGCAGAACTTCCTGTATGTGGACGCGACCATCGCCTTCGGTATCTGGATTTCCATCGAGGCCCTTCTCGCGCCCATGGTCGGTGGCCGGGGCCTCGTGCTTGGCCCGCTCGTCGGCGCCTTCACGCTGCACGGGCTGGGAGAGTTCACCAAGGAATTCGCCGGCCGCGTGCCCGGCGTCGACCTGATTGTCTTCGCGATCGTGCTCATCCTGGTCGTGGCCTTCGCCTCGGGCGGCATTCTCGGCCTCATCCGTCGCGTTTTGCCGCGATCCTTGAAGGGAGCCGCGTCATGATCCTCACGGTCGACGACATCACCATGCGTTTCGGCGGCCTCGTCGCGGTGCGCAACGCCAGCTTCGGCGTCAGGGAAGGCTCCATCACCGGCCTCATCGGGCCCAATGGCGCCGGCAAGACGACCCTGTTCGCCATCATCGCCGGCTTTCTCAAGCCGACGTCCGGCCACATCAGGTGGGGCGAACGGGCCATCACCTCGCTCGAACCGCACCAGCGGGCCGAACTCGGCATCGCCCGGACCTTCCAGATCGTGCAGCCTTTCGCGGGCCTGAGCGTCCTGGAAAACATCACCGTCGGCTCATACCTGCGCAATGCCGGTTCGGAGGCAGCCATCGAGAAGGCACGCGCCGTGGGCGTGCGCGTCGGCCTGGAAAAGGACCTCGACCTGCCGGCCGCCAGCCTGACGGTCGCGGGACGCAAGCGTCTGGAACTCGCCCGGGCGCTCGCGACGGAGCCGAAACTCCTGCTTCTCGACGAGGTGCTGGCCGGCCTGAACCCGTCCGAAATCCGCGACATCGTCCCGGTGATCCACGCGATCCGCGACGACGGGGTCACGATCCTCATGATCGAGCACGTCATGCAGGCCGTCATGAACCTTTGCGAGCACGTCCACGTGCTGGCCCAGGGCGAACTGATCGCGAACGGAACGCCGGCGGAAGTGTGCAACGACGCGGCCGTCATCGAAGCCTATCTGGGCAAGGGCGCGGCGGAGCGCATGGCAAAGTTTGGAGAGGCCAATGCTTGAGGTGCGGAACCTGCGCGCGGGCTACGGCGCGGTGGAGGTCCTGCGTGGCATCGACCTCGACGTGACACGCGGCGAGATCGTCGCCGTGCTGGGCGCGAACGGCGTCGGCAAGACGACGCTCAACAAGGTGCTGTCGGGAATGCTCCCACTGAGCGAGGGCTCAGTCACCTTCGAGGGACGTTCACTCGGCGGCTCGCCCATCACGGCGGTCGACGCGGGCCTCATCCACGTGCCCGAGGGGCGCAAGATCTTCCCGAACATGAGCGTTCGCGAGAACCTGGAACTTGGCAGCTATCGTCGCGCCAAGCCGAACCGCGCGAAGAACCTGGAGCATGTCTTCGAGGTCTTTCCAAGGCTGCGCGAACGCGCCGCGCAGGCGGCCGGGACCCTGTCAGGCGGCGAGCAGCAGATGCTCGCGATCGGACGCGGCATGATGGCGGAGCCGAAACTTCTCATCCTCGACGAGCCCTCCCTCGGCCTGTCTCCGTTGCTGGTGGAGGAGATGTTCACGCTGATCCGTCGCCTTAACGCCGAAGGGCTGCCGATCATGCTCGTCGAGCAGAACGTGGTGCAATCGCTCGAGATCGCCTCGCGGGCCTACATCGTCGAGAACGGCGAGGTCATTATGTCCGGCACCGCCGCCGACATCGCCGCCGATCCCGAACTCAAGCGCGCCTATCTCGGACTCTAGGAGGTCGATCATGTCCAACACCTCCCCGAAAGCGCCGGGCCTCGTGCCGGCGTCCGTGCTGCTTGCCGCCGAACGGCCGCAGTGGCAGGAGCGTCTCGCACGGTTCGTCGCGGATTTCTCCGTCGACGACCTCGGCGACGCGCTCAAGGACCAGACCCGTCTCGTTCTCCTCGACTGCATCGGCGCCATGGCGGCCGGAATGCAGGAGCCCGAGAACACCGCCCTCGCCGCGCGGATCGCCCGCCGGGGAACCGGGGACGTGGCCGCCATCGGCGCGGGTGTCCGCCTTCGCGGTGACGACGCCGCCTTCGTCAACGGCGTCGCGTCCACCGCCCTGGAACTCGACGAAGGCAATTCCTACGCACGCGGCCACCCGGGCGTGCACGTGCTGCCGGCGGCCCTGGCAACGGCCCTGGCAAACGGCCGCTCCGGCAAGGATCTCCTGAGCGCCTTCGTGATGGGTTACGAGGTTGCCGCGCGCATCGGCGCGGCCTGCAGGCTTCGCCCCAGCGTTCACCCGCACGGCACCTGGGGAACCGTCGGCGCGGCGGTCGCAACCGCACTTCTGGAAGGCGCGGGCAAACAGGAGATCGTCACCACCATCAATGTCGCCGCCACGATGAGCGTCGGCGCAAGCCTGAAGGCGATGCTGGAGGGGGCCACCGCACGCAACAGCTACTGCGGTCTTTCCAACCGCAACGGCATGGCGGCCTGGGATCTTGTGGCCTCCGGCTTTTCCGGTGAACGAGACTGCGTGGCAAGCGTCTACGACGGCATTCTGGGCGAGGGCTTCACCGGAGCGGGCATGGACGACGATCTGGGCAACCGCTTCGAGATCGCCCGCAACTACTTCAAGCGCCATGCCGCCTGTCGTTTTACCCACGCGGCCCTTGACGTCGTCGCCGGTCTCGTCGCCAGGCACGACATGCTTGCCGCCTCCGACATCGCCTCCATCGAGATCGAGACCTATGCCATGGCGGCACAGCTCGACGCTCCGCGCCCGCACAACGTCCTGGCCGCGCGCTTCTCACTGCCTTTCGCCGTGGCGACGACGCTGGTCAACGGCAAAGCGGCAGTCGAAGCCTTCCGCGAGCCGCATCTTTCCGACGAGACGATCCTGTCGCTCGCCGACAGGGTCACGTTGCGCGAGGATCCCGAACTGACGGCCCTTCTGCCGGCCAAGCGCCCGGCGCGCGTTACGATCCGGCTCACCGACGGAAGCGAACTCGCGGGCGAGACCTTCACCAATCGCGGCGATGCCGTGGACCCCTTCACCCCGCAGGAGGTCCGCGAGAAATTCGCCGACCTCGCCTCCCCCGTCTGGGGCGCGGCGCATGCCGCCCGCGTCCTTGCCGCTGTCGATGATCTCGACAAGGCGGCCGACCTCAAGGGTTTCAACTGCCTGCTGGCCGAACCCGCGATCAAGGATCGATGAGAATGACCCTCAAATCACAGCTTGCCGGCGGACGCGCTCCCATCGTCGCACCCGGCATCTTTGACGCCCTGACAGGCTCCATCGCGACCGACGCCGGTTTCGGCGCGCTCTATCTGTCGGGCGCGGCTATCGCCTACACCAAGCTCGGACGCCCGGACATCGGGCTCGTCTCCATGAGCGAGGTCGCGGACACCATCGGGCTGATCCGCCAGCGTATCGAGACGCCGATCATCGTCGACGCCGACAACGGCTACGGCAACGCGCTCAACGTGCAGCGCACGGTCAGGACCTTCGAGAGGGCGGGAGCCAGCGCGATCCAGCTCGAGGACCAGACGCTGCCCAAGCGCTGCGGCCATCTTTCCGACAAGTCGCTGGTCTCCACGGCGGAGATGGTCGGCAAGGTGAAGGCGGCGGTGGATGCGCGCGCCAGCGAGGAAACCCTCATCATCGCCCGCACCGACGCGGTTGCGGTGGAGGGCTTCGACGCGGCGCTCGAGCGGGCCTCGCTCTACGCGGACGCGGGCGCCGACGTGCTCTTCGTCGAAGCGCCGCGCTCCTCCGAGCAGCTTTCAGCCGTCGCCAAAGCGCTTGGCGGGCGGCTTCCGCTTCTGGCCAACATGGTCGAGGGCGGAAACACGCCGATGTACACGGCGGCCGAACTTGGCGAGATGGGCTACTCCATCGTGATCTTCCCGGGCGGCATCGTGCGCGCCCTCGCCCGCACGGCCCAGGCCTATTACGCCTCGCTCTTCGCCAACGGAACCAACACGCCGTTCGCCGGGAACATGTTCCAGTTCGGCGAACTGAACGAGTTGATCGGCACGCCGGCGATGCTCGCCTCCGGCCAGACCTACGAGGACTACGGCACGCAGGCCGTGGCCGCCCGCCGCGACAAGGGAGACGCGAAATGAGCAAGACGCTCGATCCGGTCACGCTCGCCATCCTCAACGGACGGCTGGAGCAGATCGCCGACGAGATGGACGCGACGCTCTACCGCTCGGCCTTCAACCCGATCATCGCCGAGGCGCGGGACGCCTGCCACGGTCTCTATCACGCAGAGACCGGCGCGACCCTCGTGCAGGGTACGCGCGGCCTGCCGATCTTCGTCGGCGCCATGGCCTTCGCGGTGAAGGCGGTCATCGACAAGGTGAAGAAGGACGGCGACGAGCTTGCTCCCGGCGACACCTATCTCTTCAACGACCCTTACGCGGGCGGCACGCACCTCAACGACTTCCGGCTCGTGCGGCCGGTGTTTCGCGACGGCGAACTCTACTGCTGGATTGCCTCCGTCGGCCATTGGCTCGATATCGGCGGCAACGTTCCGGGCGGGTTCAACGCCAAGGCCACCGAGAGCTTCCAGGAAGGCGTTCGCATTCCGCCGGTGAAGCTCATCGCCAACGGTGTCATGAACCGTGACCTCATCGACATCCTGGCCGCGAACTCACGCGTTCCGGCCTCCAACTACGGCGACCTCAACGGCCAGCTCAACGCGCTGGATCTTGGCGAGAAGCGGCTGGCGGACGTGCTCGAGGCCTATGGCGACGACATCGTGGCGGCAGCCTTCGAGGCCTTCTCGGACCGCGCCGAGGCCATGATGCGCGAGGCGGTGCGCGCCCTGCCGGACGGCGTGTACACGTTCGAGGACTATCTCGACAACGACGGCATCACCGCCGACAAGCTGACCATCGCGCTCGACCTCACGATCTCCGGCGACGAGATGACGCTGGACTTCTCCCGCTCGTCGGCGCCTTGCGCGGGACCGCTGAACATTGCCTATTCCACGGCGGCCGCGTGCTGCTACGTGGCCCTGAAGCACGTCTTCACCGCCGTCCCGGCGAACGCCGGCTGCCTGCGGCCGATCACCTTCAACATTCCCGAGACGACGCTGCTCGGCGTGAAGCCGCCCAAGCCCGTCGGCGGCTACACCGAGACGATCCTGCGGGTCATCGGCGTGGTGTTCGGCGCACTCGCCAAGGCGGATCCCGCGCTTGCAACCGCAGGCCCCTTCGGCACCATCAACGCTCTGTCGGTGGCCGGCTACCGGGACGACGGATCGCGCTATGTCATGTTCTCCTTCTTCGGCGGAGGCCTTGGCGGCAATCCGGAAAGCGACGGACTGAACCACGCCAACAATCCGATCTCCATGGCGACGATCCCGCCGGCGGAAATCCTGGAAGCCTCCTATCCCGTCAAGTTCACCCAGTGGGCGCTTCGGCCGGACTCGGCCGGCGCGGGACGTCATCGCGGCGGTGTCGGAGCCGTCTACGAGCTTGAGACCATGACAGACGCGGATGTGTTCCTGCTTGGCGAACGCGGCATCTATCCCCCGCTCGGCGTGGCCGGCGGCGGCGACGCGGCTCTCAACCGCTTCGTCTGGGAAACCGACGCGGGCGAACGCTCGCCGGAACTTGCCTCAAAGATCGCGGACGTGCGCGTGCGTCCGGGCCAGAAGGTGCGCATCGAAAGCCCGGGCGGCGGCGGTTTCGGGGACCCGAAAACTCGCGAGCCGGAGAAAGTCGCGCGTGACGTGCGTCTTGGCTTCGTCAGCCGCGAGGCCGCCCGCGAGACCTATGGCGTCGTCCTCGATGACAAGGGCGACGTCGATCCCACCGAAACCCGGAACCTGCGCGAAGGGGCTGCCGCATGACCACCCGTTTCACGCCCGTGAAGGGCGCCGTCGTCGGCGTCGATGTCGGCGGAACCTTTACCGACCTGTTCTACTTCGACGAGGCTGAGGGGCAATTCCGCACAGCCAAGGTCTCCTCCAACCGGGGTGACGAGGCGACCGGTTTCCTCGAGGGGCTGAAGACCTTCGGCGACGTTGCCGATCTGGGGTCGATCGTCCACGGCACCACCGTGGGGACGAATGCCCTTCTTGAGCGCAAGGGCGCGCGCACCGCGCTCATCACGACGAAAGGCTTCCGCGACGTCCTGGAAATGCGCCGCCGCGACCGCCTCAACACATGGGGCCTGTGGGGCGACTTCACGCCGGTGATCGAGCGCGACCTGCGTTTCGAGGTCACCGAACGGGTGCTTGCCGACGGTTCCATCGACACGTCGGTCGACCTGGACGAGGTCCGGCAGGCCGTGACGGCGGCAATCGCCGCGGGCGCCGAGGCGATTGCCGTGTGCTTCATCAACGCCTATGCGAACCCGGCGAACGAACTCGCCGCGCTCGAGGCGGTGCGGGCGGCCTGGCCGAACGACAACGTCGCCTCCTCGGCGGAAATCCTGCCGGAAATCCGCGAGTTCGAACGCACCTCGACCACGGCACTCAACGCCTATCTCCAGCCGGTCGTGGGCGGATACCTCGGCAAGCTCTCCGCCGCCCTTGCGGGCGAGAACTTCGCCGGGCGCTTCCACATCGTGCAGTCGAACGGCGGTGTCATGTCCACCGACACGGCACGCAAGCTGCCCGTTCGCACCGCGTTGTCGGGCCCGGCGGCCGGTGTGATTGCCGCAGCCGCGATCTCCCGCGAGGCCGGCTATCCGAACATCATCACGGGCGATCTCGGCGGAACCTCCTTCGACGTTTCGCTGGTGGTCGATGGAGAGACCTCGCTCGCCGCGCAGACGACCATCGACTTCGGTCTCGTGGTCCGCACGCCGATGATCGAGATCACCACGATCGGCGCCGGCGGCGGCTCCATCGCCCATGTGGATGCCGGCGGCCTGCTGCAGGTCGGCCCAGAAAGCGCCGGTTCGCGCCCCGGGCCCGTCGCCTACGGCCAGGGCAACACGCGTCCAACGCTGACCGACGCCAACATCGTGCTCGGACGCATCAACGCGGAGCGCCCCATCGGCGGCAAGCTGGCACGGCTGGACGTGGAAGCCGCGAAGGCCGCCATCGAGGAGCATGTGGCGCGCCCGACCGGCCTTGGCGTGATGGAAGCCGCGGAAGCGATCGTGAAGGTCGCCGACGGGCGGATGGCCGGCGCCATCCGCCTCGTGTCCATCGAGCGCGGCCATGATCCGGCGAAGTTCGTCGCCGTGCCCTTCGGCGGCGGTGGCGCGCTTCACGCGGGCGCTCTGATCAAGGACGTCGGACTGCAGGCCGCCCTCATCCCGCGCTACCCGGGCATCAACTCCGCGCTTGGCTGCGTCATCGCCGATATTCGGCACGACCAGGTGCAAACGGTCAATCTGACCGTGGACGCACTCGACACGGCGGCGCTCAACGCCCGGATGGTCGAGGAAGCCGACGCCGCCCGCAAGGTGGTCGAGGATGCCGGACTTCAGATGGAACGCATCGACATCGTGTTCGAGCTCGACATGCACTACGTCGGGCAGACCCACACGGTGAGCGTACCGCTGCCCGTATCGATCGAGAACGGCAGCACCGGGCTTACCCGCGAAACCGTGCAAAAAGCCTTCGACGCCGCCTATCAGGCCTCCTTCAGCCGGTTGCTGCCCGGTCTCGCTGCGAAGATCGTGAACCTGCGCACGGCCGCCATCGGCCGACGTCCGCGGTTCGACCTCAAGACGCTGGCACCGGGCGCCGACTGCTCGCTGGAGACGGCTCGCACCGGCACGCGTTCCGTATGGTTCGATGGCGGCTGGCACGAGACCGCGATCTTCGCCCGGCTCGACCTTCCGGTCGGCGCCGTGGTGGAGGGCCCTGCGATCCTCGAACAACCCGATGCGACCGTTCTGGTCGACCCCGACCTTTCGGCGCGCGTCGACGAACTCGGCAACGTCATCCTGGAGCGGAAATGATGGCTGGAGCACACGAACCGGTCCCGGCGGCCGAGACAGGGCTTCTCATCGTCGACCTGCAGAACGACTTCCTGCATCCCAGGGGCGCCTACGGGCGCGCGGGCCAGGGCGCGGAAGAGATCGCAGCATTGCCGGCGCGCATTGCGCCGCTGGCAAACCGCATCCGGCAGGCCGGGGGCTGGATCATCTCGACCCAGTTCACGCTGGTGCCGGCCAAGGGCGGCGAACCGCTGATTTCGCCGCACCTGAAGGAGCTTCGCCCCTTCCTCGCGAAGGGCGACTTCGTGCCCGGCGGCTGGGGACACCAGCTCGTCGACGAACTCGCGCCGGCCGACCTCAGTGTCGAGAAGGTCGCCTATTCCGCCTTCTACATGACCCGGCTCGAGTGGGTGCTGCGCAAATGCGCGATCCGCAGGCTCCTGGTTTGCGGCATCGTCACCAACGGTGGCGTCGCCTCGACGGTGCGCGACGCGCATGTGCGCGACTTCGATGTCACGGTGCTTGCCGATGGCTGTGCCGCCTTCTCGAAGGAAACACACGATACCGCCATCGCCGCGCTGAAACCGGTGTGCCGGGTCGCCTCCATCGACGACGTCAGCCGGGAATTTCCGGGCTGACCGAGCCGCCGAACGCCGCCCCGGTTCTCGTCCGGGGCGCAACCAACATTCAGGAGGAAAGCCATGGCCAGGGTTCTGGTGATCGTTCCCTTCCCGATGAGCGCGGAAAACCTTGAGAAGCGCAAGGCGCAGCTCAAGGCCGTGCGCCTGGGGCCGGGAATCGACTTCGAATTCCGTCCGGTGCGCATCGCGCCCGTCAACTACGTCAGCCAGCAGGATTCCGTGCTCGCCGACATCGGCATCCTGGAAGCCGGCATTGAGGCCGAGCGCGAGGGCTTCGACGCCGTGTGCATCGACACGGTGAGCGACAGCGGTATGTCGGCGCTGCGTTCGGTACTGTCGATCCCGGTGATCGCGCCGGGGCGCCACGCCATGCTCACCGCGCTCATGCTCGGCGAGAAGTTCTCCGTGCTCGCCATGTGGGACCGCTGGCGGCACCTCTATTCCAAGACCGTCGCGGAACTCGGCATTTCCCACAAGCTCGCCTCGGTCCGCTCCGCCGGTCTGCAGCCGAACAACCAGAGCCTGCTCGCCGGCAAGGAGGACGAGTTCTTCCCCGCGCTCTACGACGCGGCGATGAAGGCGGTGACGGAGGATGGCGCCGAGGTGATCATGCTCGGCTCCACCACCATGCATGAGGCGCACACCTGGCTTGCCGAACGCCTGCCCGTGCCGATCCTCAACCCGGGACCGCTGACCTACCGCATGGCCGATGCGGCGATCCGGCTGCAGCTCTCGCACAGCCGGGCGAGCTACCCGGCGCCGCGCGCGCCCGCCGCCGAGGTTTTCAGGCGCATGGGCGAAGCCGCGGACGTTCTCAACGCCCAGGCCGCGAAGGGAGGCGCATGATGCCCCGCATTCTCGTACTCGTTCCCGAAGACGTGGATCTCGCCGGAGAGATCGAGGCCGCCCGTTCCGCAGCCGATCCGGGCACGGAGATCGTCACGCGCAACGTACCGCTCGCCTCCGTTCCGCCCGTCAGCGCGCAGGACTGGGCACTGGCGGACCTTGCCATGATGGCGGCGGGACAAACCGCCATGGAAGAGGGCTTCGACGCGCTCGTCGTGGCCGACTTCGGCGACTACGGCGTTTCCGCCCTGCGTTCGCTGCTCGCGATTCCGGTTGTCGGCGCGGGCAAGACCGCCATGCTCCATGCACTGACGCTCGCCGGGTCCTTCACGGTTCTGGCCACATCCCGCGACATCGAGCGTGCCCGCCGTCTCGTGCATGACAACGCGCTGCACCGCCAGTGCGCGGGTCTTCACGAGGTGGGGAACGCGGAGGCCGTTGCGGCACATTCCGCAAACGCCGAGGCGGTCGTTCTTGCCGGCGGAGCGGCGGATCTGGTGAAGGGCTCCGCCCATGTACCGCTCTCGCGCCCGGTACCGGTCGCGGTAAAGATGGCGGAAAGCTTCGTCGGCCTCGGCCTCACCCATTCGCGTCAGGGCTATCCCGAACCGGAAAAGCGCAAGGCGGACCTGATCCGCGCGATTTCCGACGCCTGACGCGCCGTGCGATCCCGGGAGCCCCTCCCCGGGATCGCCTCCCCTTTCCCTAACTGTCCTCGTCACCGGCAATCAGCAGGTGACCGTGTTCGAAACTCTCGGCCACATCCCGGGGCACCTGGTCCGCGACCAGAACGTCGATCTCTCCCCAGTCGCAGACATGAATCAGGCCGGACTTGCCGAACTTGCTCGCGTCCATGAGCATCATGGTCTGATCGGCCAACGGCATCATCGCCCGCTTGAATTCCGCCTCGAACAGGTCGAAGTCCGTGCAGCCGCGCGACGAGCCGGCCACCACGGACATGACGAAGAAGCCGGGCGAGAACCTCGACAGGTATTCGACCGTTCCCGCCCCCGTGATGGTGCGGTCCTCGGCACGGACCTCTCCCGCGGGAAGGATCAGCCGGTGGCCGGTCGGCGCATGGGAGATGATGTTGGCAATCTCGAGCGAGATCGTCAGGATCGTCATGGGCTCGCGGTGCACCAGCTCGCGGGCGAGGAAGCTCGCGGTGGTGGAATTGTCGAGAAGGACCGTCGCGCCCTCGTCGATGAAGGCCGCCGCACGCCGCGCGATGCGGCGCTTGGCCTCCACCGCGTCGCGGAGCCGACGCTCGAACGGCGGTTCGGTGCGCGAGATCGACAGGCGCACGCCGCCGTGAAACTTCTCCACCAGCCCGTCGGCGGAGAGCCCCTTGAGGTCCCGCCGCACGGTCTCGTCGGACACCTCCAGAAGCTCGGAAAGCTCCGAGATCGCCGCCTTGCCGCGCATCTTGAGCACGCCCAGGATCTCGGCCTGTCTGGGTGTCGGTGCCATGATCCGCCTCCTCCTTGGCTCCGGGCCCGTTACCCGAGTTCGATAGCCTGTCCGGTCGCGCCGTGAAAGAGGCGCGCACGGTCGAGGTCGAAATCAAGACCGATCTCCTCCCCTGCCGCGGGCGCGTCGGCGACCGCGCTGCGCACCGTCATGCGGTCGTCGCCAAGCTGAACCTCCACCAGCGCCTCTGCCCCGATCAGCTCGCTCTGAAGCACGCGCGCGCGTGCCATCCCGCCCTCGCGCACGAGGCACGCCTCCTCCGGACGCACGCCGAGCAGCACTTCGTCGGGCACATCCGTTCCGCCAAGCGCCAGCGGGCCAGTGAAGGCGTCATGGGCCAGGCCGGAGCGCCGCGCGCCCTTGCAGGGAATGAGCGCCATCTCCGGTGAGCCGATGAAGGTCGCGACGAAGGTGTTCGCCGGCTTCATGTAGATATCCATCGGGCGCCCGACCTGCTGCAACGATCCCTTGGACATCATCGCCACGCGCGTGCCGAGCGTCATCGCCTCGATCTGGTCGTGCGTCACGTAGATGACCGTCAGGCCGAGTTCCTGGTGCAGCCGCTTGAGTTCCGAGCGCATCCGGTTGCGCAGCTTGGCGTCGAGGTTCGACAGCGGCTCGTCGAAGAGAAACACGCGCGGCTGGCGCACAAGCGCGCGACCGATGGCGACGCGCTGGCGTTCTCCGCCCGAAAGCTCCTTCGGACGCCGGTCGAGAAGGTCGGTGATATGCAGGATCTCGGCCGCCTCCCGGATGCGCGCGTCGATCTCGGCACGCGTAAGCTTCGTGGTCTTCTGCAGGCCGAAGGCCATGTTCTTCCAGGCGCTCATGTGCGGGTAAAGCGCATAAGACTGGAACACCATGGCAATGTCACGCTGCTGGGGTGCCACGTCGGTCACGTCGCGCCCGTCGATCACGAGACGGCCGGAGGTGATGTCCTCCAGCCCCGCGACCATGCGCAGCGTAGTGGACTTCCCGCAGCCGGACGGCCCCACGAGCACCATGAACTCGCGGTCCTCGACGGTGAGCGTGACGTCGTGAACGGTCTTTCGGGAGCCGTAGGACTTGCAGATGTCCTGCAACTGTACGGTGGCCATGGTCGGGTCTCCGGATGGGCGTTACTTGACGCCGGTGTGCATGAAACTGTCGATGAAGCGGCGCTGGAAGATCACGAAGACGATGAGCAGCGGCGAGACGACAATGGTCGTGCCGGCCATCAGCCGCGTCCAGTCCGCGCCGGAGTCGGACTTCGCCAGCAGGCCGAGGCCGATGGGCAACGTGCGCACGCTGTCGGAATTGGTGACCAGAAGCGGCCACATGTAGTCGTTCCAGTGGGTCACCACCGAGATGATGGCGAAGGCCACCAGGGTCGGCTGAACCAGCGGCAGGTAGACGTGCCAGAGGATGCCGAAGTGACCGCAGCCGTCGAGACGCGCGGCGTCGGAGAGTTCCGGCGGCACCTGGCGGAACGACTGACGCAGCATGAAGGTGCCGTATCCCGAAGCGACAAAGGGCACGACCATCGCGGCCAGCGTGTTAACCAGGCCGAACTCGCGCAAGGTGACGAAGTTCGTGAGAAAGATCGCGTAGATCGGGAACATCACCTGCAGCAAGAACAGGGTGAAGAGCAGCTTCTTGCCGGGAAACTCCAGCCGCGCAAACGCGTAGGCCGCAAGCGTGATGGTGACGAGCTGGCAGACGAGGATAGACCCCGTGACGATGACCGAGTTCAGCAGATAGGTGCCGAAGGGGGCGACCGAGAGCGTCGAGGGGTAGTTGGCGAAATTCAGCACCGCCGGAAGGAAGCCCGCCTCCGGGTCGAAGACCTCGGTCTTCGTCTTCAGCGAGGTCAGGACGATCCATACGAGCGGCGACAGCCACAACAGCGCGACCGGCACCAGCACGAGATGCAGCCAGCCGCCCCTCAGGCGACTTGAAAGCGTTCGAGCCGACATCAGCGTTCTCCCAGGTAGTGGACGCGCCGGCCGAGCGTGGCCGCGAGAAGGCCGATCAGGGCGAGCACGAAGACAAGCAGCGTGTTGGCCAGCGTCGAGGCGTAGCCGATGTCCTGATACTGGAAGCCGTTCTGATAGATGTAGAAGGTGAGCACATTGGTGGCGTCCGCCGGACCGCCCTGCGTCATCACGTAGACGTAGTCGAAGATCTGGTAGCTGTGCAGGATACCGATCACGATCACGAAGTAGAGAGTCGGCGAGATCAGCGGAATGGTGATGTGAAGCAGGCGCTGCGGCGCGCTCACCCCGTCCAGCCGCGCCGCCTCGTAGAGATCCGAGGGCACAAGCTTCAGCGCGGCGAGCAGGATCAGCATGAAGTAGCCGGAGTATTTCCAGATGCTCATCAGCACGATCGCGGGAAGTGCCCAGGCACTGTCATAGAGCCAGTCGAGGCGCGGCAGGCCGAGCGCGGTCAGCGCCTCGTTGATCGGCCCGTATCCCGGGGCATAGAGAAACACCCAGACCATGCCGGCCGCGACCGAGGGGATCATCACCGGATAGAAGAATGCCGAGCGGTAGACGGCAAGCCCGCGCAGCTTGCTGTCGAGCGCGACCGCCATGAGAAGCGCGACGGTCACGGCCAGCGGGATCGTGGTCAGCGTGTAGAAGGCTGTATTCGCGAACACCTTCCAGAACAGGTGATCGTCGATCAGACGCAGATAGTTGTCGGCGCCCATCCAGAAGATGTCCGGGTCGCCCAGCATCACGTCATGCAGTGAAAACCAGAACGAGCGCAGGATCGGCAAGTATGTGAACAAGCCGAGAAAGACAAGGGAGGGAAAAAGCAGCGCGTAGGCGAGAAGCGCCTCGTTCCTGCGTGCGCGGGCGGCACCCTGCGACATGGCGAAATTTCCTGAGATCACGAGACGGACATCACGCGGCGGACCACGGGCCGCCCCCGGCAACGGAAGACGGGCGCGGGCCCGCGAGAGCCCGCGCCACGATCAGGTCATGGGGAAGACCCCGCTCAGCCCTTCTGGCGGCGCAGGATGCGGGCGATCTCGCGGTTGGAGTTCGCGTTGGCATCCTTGAGCGCGGCATCGGGTGCGATCTCGCCGGCGAGCGTGCGGTCGAGCGCGCTCTTCAGGTACTCGCGCACGCGGTGATAGCCGGGCACCTGAAGGAAGGCACCGGCATAGGCCGCCTGGTCGAGCGCGACCTTGGCCTCCGGAACATCCTGGAGGTAGCTCTGCATTTCCGGAGATTCCCAGGACGACTTGCGCACCGCGAGGTAGCCCGTCGCCTTGCTCCAGCTCGCCTGGTTCTGGGTGTTGGTCATCCAGCGGGCAAACGTCCAGGAAGCTTCCTTCTGGGCGTCCGTCTGGTTCTTGGCGATCATCAGGGGGCCGCCGCCCTGTGCCGCGCCGTAGGTCTTGTTCTTCGGCATGAAGGCAACGCCGACCTCGAACGGCGCCGAGGTGCGCAGGTTCGTGAGCGATCCGGTCGAGTGGTAGAGCATGGCCGTGTTGCCGGCCAGGAAGTCGTTGGCCGAGCCCTGCCACGTCGAGGCCGGAGCCATTACGCCCGCCTGGACCATCTTCACCCAGAACTCGAGCGCGTCGATCGCCTCGGGCCGGTCGAAGAGCACGCGGTCCTTCTGCCACGGCACCAGCTCGTTCTGCCGGCAGTAGCACTCGAACATCCAGTCGTGCCAACCGCCGCCGATGATGAGACCCCAGCGCTTCAGCTCGCCATTCTCGCGGATGGTGAGTTCCTTCGCCACCTCAAGAAGCTCGTCCCACGTGTCCGGGGCCTTCGCCACGCCGGCGGCGCGGAAGGCATCCTTGTTGTAGTAGAGCACCGGCGTCGAAGGCTGGAACGGCAAGCCGTACAGGCGTTCGTCGGAGACGCAGGTGTTGAGGAAGCCCGGCAGGAAATCGTCGTAGATGTCGTCGGCCTTGGCCTGCTCGGTCACGTCCTCCAGCGCATCGAGACCGAGGAAGGTCTGCAGCGCGGAGTTGATCGGCAGCCACAGCGCCGGCGGCTCGCCGACGCCGAGGCTCGTGATGACCTTCTGCTCGGTGTTGTCGTAGCTGCCGGCATAGATGGCCTCGACCTCGATCTCGGGGTGCTCCTCGTTGAAGCGCGAGATCATCCCGGTGACGATCTTGTTGATGTCACCCGAAACGCCGACCGGATACATGAACTGCAGCTTGGTCTTGCCGGCGGCCATGGCCGGACGGATCAGACCCGACATCATGCCAGCGGCCGGCAGGGCCGCGCCCATGGCGAGAAGGTGACGGCGAGAGATTCCGGAGCTTGTGGTTTTCATGCGAACTGACCTCCAAATTCGTGTGGAAACCCGATCAGGTGGCAGGCCCGATACCTTTTCCCGCAGAATTACTCTGTGGGCCCGGTGTGGCCATATGACCGTTTTGACGAATTTCGAGCGTCAATATCCGCATATTCCAAAACAGTTTTGTGACAATGCCTCCGCAATATCCGCAATTGCCACATGCGGTGACGGGGGTTCAGCAGCGCGGAACGGGAAAGGAACGATGCACGGGATCAGGATGCGGCGGGTCGGCGACATGGCACCACGCGCCGTGCCCTGGTCCCGCTCCGCTTGCCGGAGGAGTCGCTAGGATGCCTCTATGGCCTCGCAGGCAAGACGTGCCAGCACCGGAACGGTCCGGCCATAATGCCTGGCCGTCTCCGCGTTTGCCGCATTGCCGTCGAGGTGGCGCTTGTAGACCCCCTGAAGGATCGCGGCGAGGCGGAAGAAGGAGAACGCCAGGCAGAACGTCCAGTTCTCGATGCCCGGCAATCCCCGTTTCCGGCAATAGGCCGCGACATAGGCCTCCTCCGAGGGAATGCCGAGGCGCGCCCGGTCGATCCCTCCAAGCCCCTTGAAGGTGCTGTCATGCGGCAACCGCCACTGCATGCACTGATACGCGAGATCCGCGTAGGGATGTCCCAGCGTGGACAGTTCCCAGTCGAGCACGGCGCATACACGCTCCCCGGAAGCGGCGAACACCATGTTGTCGATCCTGAAGTCGCCATGAACCAGCGCGGGCGCCGCATCGGGGGGAAGGCGGGCCTCGCCCAGCCAGCCGATCAGCCGCTCGATATCGGGTATCCTTGCGGTTTCGGACTGCCGGTACTGCCGCTCCCAGGTGGCGATCTGCCGGGCAAAGTAGTTGCCGGGGCGCCCGTAGTCACCGAGGCCGCAGGCGTCGACGTCCACCGAGTGCAGGTCGGCGAGCACCGTGACCATCGCCTCGTGGATTGCCGCGCGTTGCTCCCGCGTCGCGCCGGGGATCGCCGGATCCCAGTGCACGACACCTTCGATCAGTTCCATGACCACATACTTGCGGTCGAGGCCCTCCCCCGCCTCGCCAAGCAGCATGACCCGTGGAACCGGAACGCGCGTCGGAGCGAGTGCCTTCATCACCCTGTACTCACGGTCGACCGCGTGCGCGCCCTTGAGAAGGTCTCCCGGCGGCTGGACACGCAGCACCGCCTGACCGCCCGGCCCCTCGAGACGAAAGGTGGGGTTGGACTGCCCCTGGCCGAGCGGCAGGATGCGCGGCATTCCGCCAAGCTCCCCGACGCGTTCGCCAAGGAGCGGCGCGAGGGCGGCCACGTCGTCGGGCACGCCCGCGCCTGCGGCCGGCGCGCTCATGCGGGCCACGCCTTGAGAAGCTGGCGCGCCAGAGCATCCTGATGCACCTCGTCGGGGCCGTCGGCGAGCCGGATGGTACGTGCATAGGCGAAAAGCCCCGCAAGCGCCGTGTCCTGGGACAATCCGCCCGCGCCGTGCACCTGGATGGCACGATCTATCACCTGTTGCGCCATGGCCGGGATGGTGATCTTCGCCATGGCGATCAGGTTGCGCGCTGCCTTGTTGCCAAGTTTGTCCATGGCATCGGCGGCGGCGAGGGCCAGGAGCCTGCCCTGCTCGATCTCGCAAGCGGACAGCGCGATCTGCTGCCGCACGACACCCTGATCCGACAGGGGCTTGCCGAATGCCACGCGCGACTGCGCCCGCCGGCACATGAGTTCCAGTGCGCGCTGGGCCGCGCCGATCAGCCTCATGCAGTGGTGGATCCGGCCTGGGCCGAGGCGCCCCTGCGCGATCTCGAAGCCCCTGCCCTCGCCAAGCAGCATGTTGCCTGCCGGAACGCGCACGTTCTCGAAAGTGATCTCCGCATGGCCGTGCGGCGCGTCGTCGGCCCCGAAAACCGTAAGCGGCCGGCGGATGGTCACGCCCGGCGTATCGACTGGCACGAGTATCATCGACTGCTGGCGGTGCCGCTCGGCGGACGGATCCGTCTTGCCCATCACGATCAGGATCCGGCAACGCGGATCCATCGCCCCGGTCGACCACCACTTGCAGCCGTTGATCACGTAGTCTCCGCCGTCACACAGGATCGACGCCTGGATGTTGGTCGCGTCCGAGGACGCAACGTCAGGCTCCGTCATGGAGAAGGCCGAGCGGATCTCGCCGGCCAGAAGCGGCCTCAGCCAGGTGTCCTGCTGCTCCCGCGTGCCATAGCTGATCAAAACCTCCATGTTGCCGGTGTCGGGAGCGTTGCAGTTGAACACCTCGGGCGCGATGAGCGAGCGGCCCATGATCTCCGCGAGCGGCGCATATGCCCGATTGTCGAGGCCGGCGCCGTATTCGGCGTGCGGGCACCAGAGGTTCCACAGCCCCTGCGCGCGGGCGTCGCGCTTGAGATCCTCGATGACCGGAGGGATTGTCCAGCGTTTTCCCGGCTGCTCCACATGGGCGAAATACTCCGCCTCGGAGGGAATGACCCGGTCCTCCACGAAGGAGGACAGCCTGCTGGTCAGGTCGGAAAGGGCGTTTGCATCCATCGGTCGGCCTTTGCTCAAACGTCGGTGAGAATGGTGCCGCCGTCCACCACGAGTGTGGTGCCGGTCATGAAGCTTCCGGCCTGCGAGGCAAGGAGCAGAAGCGGCCCGTCCAGTTCCTCGTGGCGACCGAGACGACCGGGGAACAGGCGTTCGACAAGCGCCTTCCCCTTCTCCGTCTCGAAAAAGTCGGCGTTGATCTCCGTACGGAAGTATCCGGGCGCGATCGCGTTGACCCGGATGTCATGGCGCCCGAGTTCGCGCGCCATCGCCTTCGTCATGTGCAGCACCGCCGCCTTGGCGGCGGCATAGTTGACTTGCGTCGGCTGCACCACGAAACCCAGCACGGACGCGATGTTGACGATGCTGCCGCCCTGCCCCCGCTCCGCCATGTGGCGGGCCGCGACCTGCGCCGTGCGCCAGACGCCGGACAGGTCCGTGTCGATGACCGTGCTCCAGTCGTCCTCTTCCATCTTCAGAAACGACCGGGGGCGAGCGATGCCGGCATTATTGACGAGAATGTCGATACCGCCATGCCTGTCGACGATCTCGTCGAAGGCGGCTTCAAGTGACGACCTGTCGGTCACATCGGCAACGTGGACGCTTGCCTCGATCCCCTCCGCCGCAAGGGAGTCAGCGCTTTCGGCAAGCCGCCCGGCACGCCGGGCGACAAGTGCGATCCGCGCGCCCTCCCGACCGAGCACACGCGCGAAATGTGCTCCCAGACCGGACGAGGCACCGGTGACGACGGCGGTCCGGCCCGCGAGATCGAACCGCCCGCTCATGCGCGAGCCCTCCCCGGCACACGCATCCTGGGTAGTGTGAACGTCATGAAAAATCCTCCCGCAACAGTCGTAGCAAGTCTTGAACGATCGTTCAATGTTCTCGCGGACGATCCCGTGTGGTACCAACGCTGCGGATGAAAAGTGAGCAATGGAGCGGTTGTCTTGGGCGGGGAAAGAGCGAAGGACAACGGCTCCCGGCAGAGAGACCCACGCGCGGGCGAAAGCAGGACGCGCATTCTCGACGCCGCGGAAACGCTCTTCGCAGGCGCGAGCTATGCCGCCGTCTCCATGCGGGATATCGCCTCACGGGCCGGTGTCGGCCTCGGGGCGGCGAACTATCATTTCGGCAGCAAGGAAGAGCTCTTCAAGCAGGTCTTCCTGCGCCGCGCCCGCGATCTGAACCGCGAGCGCGCACGGCTTCTCTCGGAAGCGGTGGAGGCCGCGCTGCCAAGTCCCGTTGGCCTGCGCATGGTGCTCGACGCGTTGCTGCGGCCGGCGATCCGCTGGAGCTTCGATCCTGGCGGCCGGGCGCTTTTCATCCAGTTCCTGATCCGCTGCCAGGCGGACCCCGGCTCGCCCCTCCGCGCGCTCTTCCATGAAGACCTGGACCACCTCAGGCGCTTTCTGCCCGCTCTGGCCCAAGCCCTGCCGGACCTGTCGGAAGATGACATTCTCTGGCGGCTGCATTTCACGCTCGGCGCGCTGCACTACACGATCACCGATCTCGCGCGCCTCGACAGCCTGTCGAACGGTTCGTGCGACACCTCCACGTTCGAACCGGTGCTGGAACGCATCATCGACTATGCGGAAAGCGGATTTCGCGGAAAATTATCCGGCTAAACTCAGGCGGCGACCTGGATGCGGTCTCGCCCGCCCTGCTTGGCGTCGTAAAGCGCCTGGTCCGCACGGCCATAGATCGAGCGCGCGTCATCGGACCGGCGTCGCTCGACGAGACCGGCGGACACCGTATAGAAAACCTCCACGCCGCGCCCGACATAGGCGTGATTGCGGATTTTCCTCAGGATGCGCGCAAGGACACGCTCCGCCTCGGCGTGGCCGAGACCGGGAAAAACGAGCATGAATTCCTCACCTCCGATCCTGCCGAAAGTGTCGGAGGGCCGGACCGCATTGCGCATCCGGCGGGAAAAATCGACGAGCACTTCGTCGCCGACTTCATGCCCATGGCGGTCGTTGATGGATTTGAAGTGATCGATGTCGATCAGGCAGATGCTGTCCGGCGGATTGCCGGCCGGACTTGCAAGCAGCCGGTCAAGAACCAGCATCATGTAGCGACGGTTCGAAATTCCGGTCAGGGAATCCGTCTGCGCCTCGCGTATCGCCTTGTCGGTGAGCTGGCGCAGCTCCCGTTCGCCAGCCTTGAGGTTGGTAACATCGGAGGCAATGGCAAGGCTCCAGCCGTTTTCCAGAACGGTCTCGCACATCCAAAGCCAGCGCCCGTCGACCAGATCCACCTCGAAGGAACGGCTGGCAAGCTTTCCCCTGCGCGAGAGGGCCGTGACAAGCCAGGCTTCGATATCGTCCGCGTCGATGATCGCTCCCCGGCCATGCGCATGATTGCGGCGCATGATGTCGGCCCAGAGGATCTCCTCGCCGTCGTCGACGTGGTAGGCCTCCCGGTAGGCCCTGTTTGACCTGCGCAGGATGTCGTGCTCGTCGAAGACCGCCACGAGGGTCGTACTGTCGTCAAGCAGACGCGCCAGCATGGCTTCAACCGTAGGCAAGACCAACGTCTCCGTTCCCCCCGGGGCCGCTTGCATGAGACGGAATGCTCGCCTCAGGGTATGTCATGACGTTAACGGCACCCCTCAGGCGCCTACCTGTCCACCAACGGCCAGCGCGAAACAACATAAACCCGGCCAAAGCCTTTTCAAATTCTTTCGCAAATTTCTCATCTTTTCTCCTTCACCGCGTCGCACGCCTCGCGAAAACAAAAAAAGGGAGGGCCCGAGGCCCTCCCTTCGCAACGTGATCCGCGGCGCAACAAGCACCGCAGAGGCGCCGGCCGGCTCAGACGCAGCGGCCGCCGTCGACTTCCAGCAGCACGCCGGTGATGAACTCCGCCTCGTCAGAGGCCAGGAACCCGCATGCCTTGGCGATATCCAGCGGACGCGACATGCGCCCGAGCGGAATGCCGGCAATGATCTTCGCACGCGTCTCGGGAGAATCCTCGCCCGGCAGGAACTGGTCCGTGAGGCCCGTCTCTCCCATCACCGGATTGATGCCGCAAACGCGGATCTTGCGGTCGGCAAGCTCGACGGCCATGGACTTGGTGATGGCAATCACCGCGCCCTTGGTGCCGTTGTACCAGGTCAGGCCCGGACGCGGACGCACGCCGGCGGTGGACGCGATGTTGATGATGACACCGCCGCCATTCTTCTCCAGCGCCGGCACGCCGTGCATGGCCGCGTGGTAGATCGACTTGACGTTGACGTCGAACACCTTGTCGAAGGTCGCCTCGTCGATGTTCAGCATCGACTGGTTCTTGTGCGTGGTGCCGGCATTGTTGACGAGAATGTCGAGCTTGCCGAAATGCTTCACCGCGGCGTCGATCATCGCCTTGGTGTCTTCGCTCTTGGTCACGTCCGCCGCGATGGCGATCGCCGAGGGACCGATGTCGGAAGCCACCCGCTCGGCCGCGTCGGCGCGGATGTCGGCCACCACGACCTTGGCGCCCTGCTCGGCGAAATAGTGGGCAATGCCCTCGCCATAGCCGCCACCCGCACCGGTGACGATTGCGACCCTGTCCTGAAGCTTCATGAATTTCTCTCCTGATGGGTGACGGCGCGGGCCGCCGTCACCTGTAGAACAGTTCGACCAGGCCGAGTGAGACCACCGGCACATAGGTCACCAGCAACACGCAGGCCATGACGACGAGCACCATGGGCACAAGCGCGGGTATGATCCGCTGGATGGGGATCCGCGCCACCGCACAGGCGGCGAAGAGGTTGACGCCGACAGGGGGCGTGAACATGCCGAGCGCCAGGTTCACGACGATCACCAGGCCGAAGTGCACCGGATCGACGCCGTAGCTGATCGCGATCGGGGCAAGCAGCGGCGCAAGCACGAGGATCGCCGCCGAGGTCTCGATGAACATGCCCACGAAGAACAGGAACACGTTGACCGCGATCAGGAAGCTGTACTTGTCGGTGAAGACGTCGCGCACCCATTCGGCGATGATCGACGGCAGCCCGCTGCGCGTCACGAGGAACGAGAACAGGCCCGCACCGGCAATGATGATCATGATGACGGTGCTCGACACCGCCGAGGTGCGAAGCGCCGCGTAGATCTTCTCCAGCGTCAGCGTGCGGTACACGAAGACGCCCACGACGAGTGCGTAGACCACCGCGATGGACGACGCCTCGGTCGGCGTGAAGACGCCGCCGTAGATACCTCCAAGCACGACGAGCGGCATCACCAGCGCCCAGGCCGAGTGGACCAGCGCCTCGAAGAACGGCTTGCGCTCGTCGCCGTCCATCTTTCCGTAGCCCTTCACCCGGCAGAGGATCAGCAGGTAGAGAAAGAGCGCGGAGGCAACGAGGATGCCGGGACCGATGCCAGCCAGGAAGAGCTGGCCGATGGAGGTCTCGGTGGCGACACCGTAGAGAATGAGCGGGATCGACGGCGGAATGAGCACGCCGAGTTCGGCCGAGGAGGCCTGGATCGCGGCCGCCGTCCCGACCGGATAGCCGTGACGCACCATCGCCGGGATCAGGATGACTCCGATTGCGAAAGTGGTGGCGACCGACGATCCCGACACGGACGCGAAGATCATGCAGGTGACGACGCAGGTGCAGGCAAGCCCGCCCTGGATGCCGCCGACAATCGACTTGGCCAGTTCGACCAGACGCTCGGAAATTCCGGCCGACGCCATCAGATTGCCCGACAGGATGAAGAGCGGGACGGCAAGAAGCGGGAATGAATCGAGACTTGCGAAGATGCGCTGAACCGCAAGCAGCAACGGCACCGTCGAGAAGAAGGTGATGCCGAAGGCGCTCGCAAGCACCAGCGACACGCCGATGGGAACTGCCGTCGCGAAAAGGATCAGCAGGGAAAAGGCAAGAGCGGCGTTCATACCTGACCCTCCACGTCCTTCGGGGCGCCATCAGCTTCATCGGCTCCGGACGACAGTTCGCGCAGCGACACGATGAAGCGGGCGACCACGCCGGGAACGGCAAGCGCTGCGCCGACGGGCAGCGCGGCATAGACCCATGCGATGCTGATCTCGAGACCGGCGAGGTTCTGGCGCTGGACGCGCTCGGCCATGGACCAGCCGTACCAGACCAGCAGGCCCAGGAAGACCAGCGAGGCAAAGGCGATCAGAATGACAAGGATGAACCGAAGCGGTTTCGGGCCGACATCCATGAGGAAATCGACAGCGATCATCGCCCCTTGCCGGAAAGCGGCCGCAAGCCCCATGAACACCATCCACATCATCACCGAGCGTGCGGCGACTTCGGACCAGGCCGAAGGATGGCCGAACACGAACCGGGTGACGACCTGATAGAAGGTGAGAAGGACGATGATCGCCAGTGCGGCGATCGACAGTTCGAGAGCAAGCCGGGTTATCCGGCGCTCGACTGCGAAAAACCACTGCATGTCGAAACTCCTGCCGGGGCGGCCGCAAGGGCCACCCCGGTTTTTCGGAGAAGCGCGCCTCAGTTCTGGGCGGCCTGGATGCGCTTGAGCATGTCGTCGCCGTACTTGGCGACAAACGTGTCATACGCAGGGCTCACGGCCTTCTGGAAGGCGGACTGATCGACCTTTTCAATCACTTCCATGCCATGCTCGCGCAGCAGCGCGACGCCGTTGGCCTCGTCGGACTCGACCTTCGCGCGGGTCGCCGCGACACCAGCCTTGGCGGCCTCGCGGAACCAGCCCTTCTCCTCATCGCTGAGACCGTCCCACAGGGTCGGCGAGGCGATGATGATGGCCGGCGAATAGACGTGGCCGGTCAGGGTCAGGTTGTCCTGAACTTCCCAGAACTTGGAAGCGGTGATGACCGGGATCGGGTTCTCCTGGCCGTCGATCACGTGCTGCTGAAGGGCGGCGAAGACCTCCGGGAAAGCCATCGGCGTCGGCGAGGCGCCGGCCGCGCGGAAGGCTTCCATGTGCACCGGGTTTTCCATGGTGCGGATCTTCAGGCCCTCGAGATCGGCAGGCGTCTTCACCGGATGCTTGGAGTTGGTGACATGACGGAAGCCGTTCTCCGACCAGGCGAGACCGACGAGATTGTTCTCGCTGACCTTGTCCAGAAGCTCCTGGCCGATCGGACCGTCGAGCACGGCGCGCGCGTTGGCGTAGTCCTTGAACAGGAACGGCAGGTCGAGGACGAGCGCCTCCGGCACGAAGTTGCCGAGCGGGCCGGTCGAGGACACGGTCAGTTCCACGGAACCGATCTGGAGCCCCTCGATCACGTCACGCTCGCCGCCGAGAGCGCCGGCGGCCTGCTCGCGGATTTCGTACTTGCCGTCGGAAAGCTCGGCGAGCTTCTTGGCGAAGGCCTGCACGCCCATGCTGTAGTGCGAACCCTGCGCGGTCGAATGCGCGAAGTTCAGCACCTGGGCCGCAAGCGCGGACCCGGACAATGCAACGGTGACTGCAAAGGCGGACATAGCCGCCAGGCTACGAATACGAAACATATGATTTCCTCCCATGGGTGACTCACGGCACCTGGATGGAGTGTGGCTTCCGGGAGAAATCCAGTCAATAAGATTTACAACTTGAAACCAACTGGTATGATGAGTATTCGGAAGAGCTTCGCTGTCCGCGCCATTTTTCCGGCGCTCGCGGCATCAAGGGGGAGGAGCGGTTCGACGAAGGAGATCGCGTCCCGATCGGGGAGCCCGGGGGCTCACCGGCGCACCCGCTTCCGTTTGACCGCAGACTGACAAAATGGACAAGGACACGACCTCGAAGGAACCGACGGGCTTCGCCTTCTCGGCCCTTCAGCACAGCAAGGCCGAGCGCCTTGCCGACAAGGTCTACGAAAACCTGTTCCACGCCATCGTGACAGGCATGATCGCGGCCGGCACGAAGCTGCCGTCGGAAAACCAGCTCGCGCGGGAATTCGATGTGTCGCGCCCCGTCCTGCGCGAGGCGCTGGACAAGCTGCGCGCCGACCGGCTGGTGTCTTCGGTTCGCGGGTCCGGAAATTTCGTGAAGAATGCGGTCGGGGCAACCGACGGAACGCCGATTAGCGAGCTTGAGGACAGGGATGCGCTGGAGCGCATCGGCGATCTTCTCAACGGAATCGAGCTGCGCCTCATCGTCGAGCCGGAGGCGGCGAGCCTTGCCGCGCGGCGGCGCAGCCCGGCGGACCTGGCGCGGATGCGCGCCGCCCTGGACCGATACGACGAGGCCCTGGCGAAGAACACCATCCTCCACTACCACGACTATGCCTTCCACGAGGCGGTTGCCACGGCGAGCTGCAATCCGCGCATCGTCGCGACACTCAAGTCGCTTGAGTACGATGTCTCGCGCTCGGTCAACCTGATGCGCTTTCTCTCCCACTACCCGCCCATGGTGCGCGGTGAAGCGGTGCGCGGCGAGCATGAGGAAATCTTTCGCCATATCGAGGCCGGAGCGGATCTCGAGGCAAGCCGTGCCATGCGCAATCACATCGAACACGCACGCAGCCGAATGTTGAGCAGCAGCACGGATTTCTGAGAACTTATTCAAGTTTCAGTTTATGCCGGGACGAACAGCGGACCCGAGAATGTCCGGTATCTTCCCACTCCATGCAAAAAGGCCGGAGAGGGTTCCCCCTCCCCGGCCTGCATCGCTTCTTCCCGTCCGGCGGCGACCGCCGGCCAGGCTCAGCCGTGCTTCATCACCACGGTCTTGATGGTGGTGAAGCTCACCATTCCCTCGAACGCCTTCTCGCGCCCGTAGCCGGACTTCTTCATGCCGCCGAACGGCAGTTCGATGCCGCCACCGGCGCCATAGTTGTTGATGAAGACCTGGCCGGCCTCGATGGCATGGGCGCAACGCATCTGCCGTCCGCCGTCACGGGTCCAGACCGACGCGGTCAGGCCGTAGGGCGTGCCGTTGGCAAGGCGAATGGCGTCCGCCTCGTCCTCGAACGGGAAGGCCGCAAGCACCGGGCCGAACACCTCGTCCTGCGCCAGTCGGCTCTCATGGGCCGCGCCGTCGAGCAGAAGCGGCGGGTAGAAATAGCCACCTTCCGGCGCATTTCCGGCCATACCGGCCCGCGCGACGACATTCGCGCCCGCCTCGATTGCCGCATCGACAAGGCTCTTCACGCGATCAAGCTGCTTGGCCGAGATGATCGGACCACAGTCGAGATCATCGCAGCCGGCACCCGTCTCCAGGGCGGAGAAGCGCTTGGCAAGCTCGGCCATCACCTTGTCGTAGATCGACTTCTGGATCAGGACACGGCTGCCGGCGGCGCAGGTCTGCCCGGCGTTCTGGACGATCGCGTTGACGATGACGGGCAGCGCCTCGTCAAGATCGGCGTCCTCGAAGATCACCTGCGGGGACTTGCCACCCAGTTCCAGCGTGACCGGGATCTGGTTGTCCGCGGCGGCCTTGGCAACCGCCGTGCCGGTCTGCGGCGAGCCGGTGAAGGAGATGTGGTTGATGCCGGTATGCCCGGCAAGTGCCGCGCCGGCCTCGATGCCGAGGCCGCAGACGATGTTGAGCGCACCGGCCGGAATCCCGGCCTCGAGCGCCAGTTCGCTGATGCGCAGCGGCGTCAGGCAGGCATCCTCGGCCGGCTTCACCACACAGGCGTTGCCCGCGGCGAGCGCACCGCCGACGGAACGGCCGTAGATCTGCGCCGGATAGTTCCACGGGATGATGTGGCCGGTGACGCCATGCGGCACGCGCAGGGCCATGACCGTGGTCCCCTTGGCATAGGGGATGGTCTCGCCGTGAAGCTTGTCGGCGGAAGAGCCGTAGTACTCGAAGTAGCGCGCGGTCGCGACGATGTCGTTGCGGGCCTGCTTCATCGGCTTGCCCGTGTCGCGGCACTCGAGATCGGCGAGTTCGTCGATGTTTTCGGTGATGAGCACGCCGAGGCGGGTCAGGCAGCGGCCGCGTTCGGTCGCGGTCATTGCGCCCCAGGCGCCCTCGTAGGCGGCGCGGGCAGCCTCCACGGCACGGTCGACTTCCTTCGCACCGCCGCGCGGCAGGCGCGCGAAGACTTCACCGGTGGAAGGATCGCGCACCTCGATGCCGTCGGTGCCGGCGCGGTCGACGATCTCGCCGTTGATGAGATGACCGAGGGAGGTGATACCAGTCTTGTCCAACATGAATGATGGTTCCTGTCGTTCGCGGCCCGCGCCTGGCGGGCCGCCCGGTTCAAATATCCGATAAGCCGTTGCCCGCCTCAGGCGAGCGCGTCGGCGACCGCCGTTCCGGCCTCCACCGTTCCGGCATCGCCGCCAAGGTCGCGGGTGCGCGCGCCATTGCCGCTCAGCACGGCCTCGATGGCCTGCTCGATGCCCTTGGCGGCCTCGAGCTCACCGAGATGCTCGAGCATCATTGCGCCGGCCCAGATCTGGCCGATCGGGTTGGCGATCCCCTGCCCGGCGATATCCGGGGCGGAGCCGTGGACCGGCTCGAACATGGACGGGTTCGCCTTCGTCGGGTCAATGTTGCCGGACGGCGCGATGCCGATGCTGCCGGCAACGGCGGGGCCGAGATCGGACAGCAGGTCACCGAAGAGATTCGACCCCACAACCACGTCGAACCAGTCGGGATGATTGACGAAGTTCGCGGTCAGGATGTCGATGTGGAACTTGTTCGCCTCGACATCCGGATATTCGGCCGCAATCTCCGCGAACCGCGCGTCCCACCAGGGCATGGCGATCTTGATGCCGTTGGACTTGGTCGCCAGCGACACCTTGTTGCGCCGCGTGCGGGCCAGGTCGAAGGCATAGCGCAGGATGCGGTCGGTCGCGCGGCGCGAGTACACCGATTCCTGGATCACCAGTTCATCCGGCGTGCCCTCGTAGAGAATGCCGCCGGCGGAGGAATACTCGCCCTCGGAGTTCTCGCGCACGATCACGAAATCGATGTCCTTGGCCGTACGGCCGGCCAGCGGCGAGGTGATGCCCTTGAGCAGACGCGCCGGACGAAGCGCCACATAGAGCCCGAGCTCGCGACGCAGGCGAAGGATCAGGTCCCAGGTGGAGATGTGATCGGGCACGCTCGGCCAGCCGACCGCACCGAGGAAGATCGCATCCTTGTCGCGAACCTGCTCGACACCGTCCTCCGGCATCATGCGACCGTGCTTTAGGTAATAGTCGCAATTCCAGTCGTACTCGACCCACTCGACGCCGAAGCCGTACTTCTTGCCGGCGGCCTCGATCACCTTCTGGCCCTCGGGCACGACTTCCTTGCCGATCCCGTCACCAGCGATGACGGCGATCTTGTAATTCCTCCCCATGACACACTCCCGGATTGTTTGAAGTCAGGTGACCGCATTTAGCGCCATGCGGCCGCACGAGTAAATAAGTTTTACTTCTTTACCCGACGGCGTCGTGGTGCCGGTACAGCGTTGCCGAGCGGTCGAGATGCCGGCCCATCGCAACTGCCGCAGCGTCGGCAGCACCTTGGGCGATGCAGTCGACGATCTCGTCGTGTTCCGCCAGCGTCGTGTCTTCCGCCCCGGCCCATAGCAGCAAATCAGTGTGATAGGTGAACAACCAGTTCAGCATCGCATCGCAGACGGCGACGAAGATCGGATTCCCCGACATCTCCGCGATGCGCCGGTGAAAGGCGATATCGGCGGAAATGAAGGCCTCGGCATCGCCCAGCGTCTCCCGCTGCCGGGCAACGAGCGCGCGCAGGTCGCCTATGTCCGTCGGCCGGGCACGTTCCGCGGCGGACCGCACCATTCCGATCTCGAAGAAGCGCCGCGCCGCCTTGAGGTGCCCCAGATTGTCCGGATCGGCCGACAGGAGCAGCCGTGCCACCCCGTCGATCTGATGGATCGCGGTTTCGGCGGACAGCGCGCTGACCCGGGCCCGCTCGCCATGGGATATGCTGATCAGTCCCATGGTATCGAGCGAGTGAAGCGCCTCACGGACCGCCGGACGTCCGACCCCGAAACGCTCCATGAGATCGCGTTCCGACGGCATGGTCTCGCCCGGGGCGATCTCGCCCCTGGTGATCATTTCGAGCAGGCGTTCAAGGACCTGGTCGGAGAGCTTGCGGCGAACGATCCGCTCGCCTCCGTCCGCTCCGTTGGTTCCACGTCTGCTCATGGTCCGGTCCGCCTCGCTCTCGTCGCCCGGCCGCAGGTCGGGACCGGGCCGGGCGCGCAGCTATAGCAAGCCCGTCCGATCCCTGCCAGCGGCAGACGCGTCAGGTGATGGCGCGGATGCTTTCCGCGAGCTCATCCTTCTCGAACACGCCGCGCCAGTCGTCGCGCATCAGGCGCGGCTTGCCGTTAGTGATCGCCTTGTTGCAGGCGTCGGAGAACGCGCCCTCGATCTCGCCCATGACGACGGCACCGAGGATGTTGAGATGCCCGAGCAGGAAATCGCGGGCCGCGACCGGGTCGACCCCGCGCGCAACCACCTCGTCCATGGCATCCTTCATGACCACGAGCAGCGTCGCGCAGACCGTCTCGGAAAGACCCGGCTCGAGCAGGGCCATCTGCTCCACCGTCACCCGGTGGGAGCGCAGGATGGGCGCGTAGATCGTCTTCGCGATCGCCTCGCCCAGCGCATAGTGCTCTTCTGGCCCCTGCATCAGGGCGCTGACGATCGACTGCCTGGCAGCCACGCCCCCGAAGAAGTCGCGCTTGGCGGCCATGTCCGTCTCGTCGTTGAAGATCGGCGGATGGCACGGGTGCGATACGAAATAGGTGACGTCCTCACGCTCGGGGAAGTGGCCGGCGAAGGGAGCCGCCGCGTCGAGCGCCATGACGATGGTTCCAGGCGCAAGGCGCGGCACGACGTCGCCCGCGATCTTGCGAATGGCCGTATCGGGAACCGCGAGAATGACCGCACCGGCTCCGTCGATGGCCTCGTCGAGCGAAACGCACTCGACTCCCAGCGCCTCACGGAGACGCGTGCGACCGGCCTCGCCGATCTCCACATGCGCCACATCGTAGTCCGACCCCTTGAGGTTGGTCGCAAGCCGCACGCCCATCTTTCCGCCGGCACCAAGCAAAGCAATCTTCATGAAACATCCTCCGTTCGGCCGGGATCATTCTCCGCAGATATCATCTTGTCAACTGGTATGATGAGTTGCTATCTGCTGGATGCGATGCATCAAGGAGGAGGAACGCGCATGAGCAGGCTCGAGGCCCGATACGAGGTGGAAAGTCCGCTACCGCTCGAGCGTGTGGCGCAGGTGATTGCCGGCGAGCAATCCTGCGGCACCTTCCTCCGGCTCCCTGGCGAGACCGACGACCTGCGTGAGCGCGCGGGCGCCCGGATCGAGCATATCGAGGAAGGCGAGACGCGCTCGCAGCCCTCCCTGCCCTGCCGCATCAGCGCGGATCTCTATCACCGGGGCGAGATCACGCTTTCGTGGCCGCTCGACACGATGGGACCCTCGCTCACCAACGTGCTCGCAACGGTCGCAGGCAACCTGTTCGAACTGGCCGAAGTCTCCGCGCTGCGCCTTCTCGACGTGACCTTTCCTGAGGACTTCGCGTCCGCCTACGCCGGCCCCACGTTCGGCGTTTCCGGCACGCGGCGCCTCGCGGGCGTCGAGGGGCGCCCGCTCATCGGAACGATCATAAAGCCGAGCGTCGGACTGTCTCCCGAGGACACGGCCGCCCTTGTCGCGGATCTCGTGGATGCGGGCATCGACTTCATCAAGGATGACGAGCTTCAGGGCAACGGACCGGCCTGCCCCCTGGAGGCCCGGGTGGATGCGGTCATGCGGGTGGTGAACGACCGGGCCCAGCGCACGGGCAAGAAGGCGATGGTCGCCTTCAACATCACCGGCGAAATGGACGAAATGAAGCGCGGCGCGGACCATGTCCTGAAGCGCGGCGGCACCTGCGTCATGGCCAGCCTGCATTCCATCGGGCTTGCGGGTCTCTCCGAACTGCGCCGGCACGTGGAGCTTCCGCTCCATTGTCATCGCAATGGCTGGGGGCTTTTCTCGCGCTCTCCCGACATCGGCATGTCCTATGTGGCCTGGCAGAAGTTCTGGCGCATTGCCGGTGCCGATCACCTTCACGTCAACGGGCTGGCCAACAAGTTCTCCGAGAGCGACGAGTCCGTCATTGCCTCCGCCCGTGCGGTCGGCGCGCCGCTTTTCGGCCAGGACAAGCCCGCCTTTGCCGCCCTTCCCGTCTTCTCGTCCGGACAGACGGCAGCGCAAATGCCGGCAACCCACGCGGCGGTCGGCTCTCCCAATTTTCTCTATTGTGCCGGTGGCGGCATCATGGGGCATCCGCGCGGAACGGCGGCGGGCGTCATGAGTCTGCGTCAGGCGGCAGACGCGGCCATGCTTGGCGTCTCTCTCGACGACCATGCCCGCCATCATTCCGAGCTTGCCGAAGCGCTCGCCCTGTTCAAGGACAAGCGCTGATGAGCCGCTCTCCGCTTCTCACCTTCTATGGCGACGACTTCACCGGCTCCACCGACGTGATGGAAGCCCTGTCGTCAAACGGCATCGAGACGGTCCTGTTCACGCGCCTGCCCTCGCCCGAGCGGGTCGCGGCCTTTCCCGGCGCCCGCGCCATCGGTCTTGCAGGCACCAGCCGCTCCCAGTCTCCCGAGTGGATGGACGCGCATCTGCCCACGGCCTTTGCCTGGCTTGCCGGGCTCGGGGCACGGTTTTGCCACTACAAGGTCTGCTCGACCTTCGACAGCGCACCGCATCGCGGCTCCATCGGGCGCGCGATGGAACTGGGCCTTGCCGCCTTCAACCAGAAACGCACCCACCTCGTCGTCGGCGCGCCGCAGCTTCGCCGCTACACGTTCGCGGGGCACCTGTTCGCCGGCTTTCGCGAGGGGATCTACCGCATTGACCGCCACCCGGTGATGTCACGCCACCCGGCAACGCCAATGCACGAATCCGACCTCGTCGTGCACCTTGGCGCACAGACCGACCTGACCGGCGCCGCAATGGCTCCAGGCGATACCGCGCTTGCCCGCCCTGCAACCGATGATGCCCGGTTCGTGCTTCTCGACGTACATGATCCCCACACCCAGGCCTGGGCCGGGGAACGGCTGGAAACCGATGCGCGTGCGGCGGGCCCCTTCCTCGTCGGCTCCTCGGGTATCGAGTATGCGCTCCTCACACGCTGGCGGGAGAGTGAAGAGGGTGTTGGCCCCGTCCCCTCGCGCCGGCTTGTGTCCGAGGATCGCATCGCGGTCGTCTCGGGAAGCTGTTCGGCCACGACCGCGCGGCAGATCCAGACCGCCTGCACCGACGGCTTTGACGCCATCCCTGTCGACTACGCACGCCTTCTCGACGACCAGACCCGCGAGGCGGTCTGCGAGGATGCACTTGCAGCAGCGTCGGCCTCCCTCGACAACAGCCGCAGCCCCATCGTCCACACCGCGATGGGAACCGAGACGGCAAAGCCGCAGCCGGGCGCCGATGCCCAGGCGGGTCTTGCCCTTGGGCGGATCCTCGCCACGCTTCAGGAGCGCCATTCGCTCAATCGCATCGCAATCGCCGGAGGCGATACCTCGAGCCACGGCATCGAGGCGCTGGGGCTCGACGCACTTACATTGCGCCACCCCATTCCCGATACGCCGGGTTCGCCCCTTTGCACCGGTCACGACGCAAGCGGCGAGCGGTTCGAGATCGCGCTGAAGGGCGGGCAGATCGGCGCTGACGACTATTTTCCCCGCCTGAGGGACGGACGGCTGGACCGCTAGAGGCCCGGCGTCAGCGCAGTGACGCCATCGTGTCGCGAAAGCGGCGCAGGGCGATCAGAAAGAACCCGGCCCCGAGACCCGCCATGACCAGGAGCTGGGGCCAGACCGTCTCCATGCCGGCATCCCGGTAGAGCACGGCCTGGGCAAACGCCACGAAGTGGGTCGACGGCGCGAGCTGCATGACGTTCTGCAGCACGACCGGCATGCTTTCCATCGGGGTGGCGCTGCCCGAAAGCAGGTTCATCATGATCAGGATGGGAAGCGCCAGAAGGCCGAACTGCGGCATCGAGGACGTGAACGTCGCGATCAGGATGCCCAGCCCCGTCACCGAGACGAGATACAGCGCGGACCCGGCGACAAAAAGCAGTTTGGAGCCCGCGACCGGAACGCCGATGAAGGTCTCCACCACCACCGTCAGGGACAGGAACGCGGCCACGAGAATGACCAGTCCGTTGGCCCAGATCTTCGCGACCATAATCTCCGAGGGCGTCACGGGCATCACCAGAAGGTGCTCGATCGTTCCGTGCTCGCGTTCGCGGATCAGCGCGGCGCCCGTCAGCAGCACGGCGAGGATGGTCACATTGTTGATGACCTGCATCACCGCCGTGAAACGCACCGAATCCATGTTCGGGTTGAAGAGCTGGGTGACCACGAAGTCGATCGGCAGTCCGGCCGGATCGTCGGTTCCCGACACAGCCTTGCCGACCTCGTTCAGGATGATCTGCTGAAGGAACGCCGCGCCGTTTCCGGCCTGGGACATGGCGGTGGCATCCACATTGAGCTGAACCTCGGGCACCTCTCCCTTGAGCACGTCCTCCTCGAAATCGGGAGGGAAGGACAGCACGAAGCCGTATCGGGCCTCGTCCATCGCCCTGTCGACCTCATTGGCGCCGATCTCCTCCGGCGTCTTGAACTCCGGCGGCAGGATCGAATCCACGATGCGCGCCGTCAGTTGCGAACGGTCGAAGTCCACATAGGCGACAGCCGCATTGGACACCTCCAGTTTCGCGCCGGTGGCGACGGAATAGACGGCGAGCGTGAAGACATAGATCACGAGGATCACCAGGGCCGGATCAGCCCCCAGGCTTCGCACCTCCTTCAGGACGAGGCGCCAGACGTTGGTCAGCCAGCGGCGCATTCAGGTCTCCTGTTTGGGAAGCAGCGCGACCGAGATCGCGAGAAACGCCAGGACGAAGCCGGCAAGCGCGAGGTGATTGGGCCAGAGTTCCGCCATCGAAAGGCCCTTGGTGAAGGAGCCTGAGCTGATCTGCTGAAACCAGCCGGACGGGAAGGCAAGGCCGATCAGGCGCCCGGGTCCCGACAGCGAGGCAACAGGCGTCATCAGGCCCGAGAAATTCACGGCCGGCACGATGGAAAGGATCGCGGCCGCGAAGGTCGCGGCAACCTGCGATCGCGTGAAGGTGGAGACGACGACACCGAAACCGGTCGTGGAGATCACATAGAGCAGCGCCCCGAACACCAGGGCGAACATAGATCCCTTGACGGAGACGCCAAAGACGCCGTAGGCGGCCGCCATGAGTGTCAGGAAGCTGACGAAGGCGATCGCGGCATAGGGCAATTGCTTGCCCAGGATGTACTCGGTTCGCGTGATCGGCGTTGAGTGGAAGTTCGCGATGGAGCCCGTCTCCTTCTCGCGCACGACACCGATCGCGGAGGTCATGGCCGGGATGAGCACCAGCATCAACATGATGACCGAGGGCACCATGGCCACCACGCTCTCGAAGGACTGGTTGTAGCGAAAACGGGTTTCGATGGAGACCGGCGACAGGGCGGTCGGGCTGCCGGCCACCTGCTCGGCCTGGTCGGCGAGATAGCTCGCGGCGATGCCGTTCAGATAGCCCCGCGTCGTCTCGGCGCGGAAGGGCATCGCTCCGTCAATGGCGATGCGGACTTCCGGCATGTCACCCGCCACAAGGGACTTGCCGAAACCGGCCGGAACCTCGATGCCGAAGACGATCTCGCCACGTCTCAGCCGTTGCTCGATATCGTCGGCATAAATGGCCGGCGACTGTTCCTCGAAGGTCTCGGACCCGGAAAAGCTTGCCAGGAGATCGCGGCTCTCGAGCGACCTGTCGCCATCGTGGACCGCATAGGCGAGATCCTCGACATCGAAGGAAATTCCGTAGCCGAACGTCAGCATGAGCAGAAAGGGCCCCAGAAGGGCGAACGCCAGCCTCAACCGGTCGCGCCAGATCTCCGTCGCCTCCCGCCGGGCAAGTGCCCAGACGCGCGCCGGCGAGAACCGGAGCCCCCGCCCCGGCCGGTCGGGGCTCTCGGTGTCGGTCTCGGCACCGCTTGTGTGCACGAGCGCCTCCGCCGTCTCCGGAAGCGGAGCAGCCGCCTCCTCGCTCCCGGTCGCCTCGCGAAGGTGACCGACGAAGGCCTCCTCCAGACTGTCGGCACCCCGATGGCGCATGAGCTCTTCCGGCACGCCGACGGCGAGCACCTTGCCCGCATGCATGAGCGATACCCGGTCGCAGCGCTCCGCCTCGCTCATGAAGTGCGTTGAAATGAAGATCGTGACGCCGGAGTCCCGCGACAGCGCGATCAGTCTGCTCCAGAACGCATCGCGGGCCACCGGGTCCACGCCCGACGTCGGCTCGTCGAGGATCAGGACTTCCGGCTCGTGCAGCACCGCGACCGCGAGCTGAAGGCGCTGTCGAACGCCCAGCGGCAGGGCATCCGGCTTCTGGTCCACGACATCGCCGAGATCGAACTGCCCGAGCAGGTCCGTGATCCGCGCCTCGCGCCGCTCCTGCGGAAGCTGGTAGAGGCGTGCGTGCAATTCGAGATTCTGGCGGACGGTCAGTTCGCCGTAGAGCGAAAACGACTGGGACATGTAGCCGACGCGTCGCCGTGTCTCCATGTCACCGGCATTGAGCCTTTCGCCGAAGAGAAGCGCCTCGCCCTCGCTTGCGGGCAGCAGGCCGGTGAGCATCTTCATCGTCGTGGTCTTGCCGCAACCGTTCGACCCCAGGAATCCGAAGATCTCGCCGCGGGCGATGCGGAAATCGACGTGATCGACGGCGGTGAAGTCGCCGAACCGGCGTGTCAGGCCCCGCGCCTCGATGGCGGGAGGACCATCCACATCCCGCCGGGGTGGCACCACGACGGCATGGTGTCCCGCCCTTTCATCTTCGGGCAGGAGGTCGATGAACGCCTCCTCCAGCGTCTCGGCGCCCGTTTTCGCACGAATGTCGGCGGGGGCCCCGCTCGCGATCACCTTGCCCGCCGACATGGCGGCGAGCCAGTCGAAACGCTCCGCCTCCTCCATGTAGGCCGTCGCCACCAGCACGCTAACACCGGGACGTTCGTCACGGATCCGGTCTATCAGGTCCCAGAACTGGCGTCGCGACAAGGGATCGACGCCCGTGGTCGGCTCGTCGAGGATGACCATGTCCGGGTCGTGAATGAGTGCGGAACAGAGCGAGAGCTTCTGCTTCATGCCGCCGGACAGCTTGCCCGCCGGCCTGTCGGGAAAGGGATCGAGCCCCGTGGCCCTCAAAAGGTCGTCGATGCGCCGGGCGCGCTCCTCCGCCCCCTGACCGAACAGGCGCCCGAAGAAGTCGAGGTTCTCGGCGACGGTAAGCGTGGGATAGAGGTTCCGGCCAAGCCCTTGAGGCATGTACGCGATCCGGCGGTTGCAGAAACGCCGGTGGGCCCGGTCGGTGATGTCGCCGCCAAGCACGTTCACCCGCCCCTCCTGAAGGCGGCGTACCCCGGCGAGCAGGGAGAGAAACGTCGACTTGCCGACACCGTCGGGCCCGATGATCCCGGCCATGCAGCCCGCAGGGATGTCCAGCGTGAGGTCGTCGACGGCCACTGTCTGCCCGAACCGGTGGACAACCCCGGACGCCGACGCGACGAAATCAGCCGGTCCCGTCATTGGGGCAGCTTCACCTTCAGCCAGTCGGGCCAGGTGGCGGACGGGTCGACCCGCACGTAGCCCATGCCAGCCACACCCGCCTTGGCCTGTTCCTGATAGGTCTTGAGCAGATCCTGCGGGAGGCCGAGCCGGACACGAAACATCAGCTTCGCGCGCTCATCCGAGGTCTCGACGGTCTTCGGCGTGAACTGGGCTGTCGAGGCGACGAAGGTCACGCGCGCCGGCACGACGTATTGCGGAACGGGGTCGAGCACGAGACGCGCCTCGGCACCGATGGCAAGGCGCCCGGCATCCGCCGCGCGCAGGAAGACCGTCATGTAAACATCCGTGAGGTCGGTCAGCGTCACGACCTTGCCGCCGGCCCCGACGACCTCGCCCGCATTGGCAAGCACATACTGAACCCGCCCCGAACGCGGCGCGACAAGCTCGGCATCGTTGATCACGCTCCTGAGCCGTTCCACCGAGGCCGTGGCCGAGGCGATCGTGGCATTCGCGAGGCCGATCCCCGCTTCGGCCGCCGTCACGCTCGCGCGCGCCGTGGCCAGGACCATGCGCTGGTTGTCGACCTGTTGCACGGTCGTGTGTCCGCGTTCGGACAATTGTTCCGCGCGGCGAAACTCCTGTTCGGCATAGGCGAGTTCGGACTTGCGCTGATTGAGCAGGGCCTGCGACTGCAGCTTCTGCTGCTCGGCCTGGTTCACCTGGGCCTCGGCCTGGTGAAGCTGCGCCTCGATCTCGGTCGTGTCGAGCCTTGCGACCAGCGCGCCGGCCTCGACCCAGTCTCCCTCGCGGACGAGAACATCGGCCACCCGGCCCGCGATCTTGGAGGACACGTCGATCCGCTCCGCCTCGATCCTTCCGTTGGCGGACACGATGCCTGCCGGCAGCTCCGGTTCCGCAAGACGCTGCCAGACGGAATATCCGCCGGCGCCAAGCACCAGAACCACGAGGACCGCGACAAGCAGTTTCCCTTTGGACATCAGGCTTCCTCAAAACTCCGGGGTGGGACCTGCGCGCAAGACGGAGGCGACCCGGACAGCAGGGGGATGGAATCCCGCACCCTCACCATGCCGGATTCCGCACTGCAGTATTGCTAGCATGACCGGGTGGGAGCAAGCCTGATCGAGATCAAGCCTCCGCGGTCTTTTCCCGCATCTCCAGGGAGGGGCAGCGCAGGGAGGCGTCCTCGCCCTGCTGCCGATTGCGCCTCGAGGTCTTGAAATCGTGGGACACATGATCCCACCAGTAGCCGAGATAGGACTTCTCGGCGCGCGCGCTGAACACATCCGGCGCGGCCCTGGTCAGGTCCGGCAAGCGGGTCCAGGCGACATTGGGAAACGTGTGGTGCTCGTTGTGGTAGCCGGTGTTGAAGAACAGCCGGTTGACCCAACCGTAGGTCGAACGGGTGGGTGTCTCCTCGTTGTCTCCCGGGTGCTCGCTGAGGGACTGGCCGAGGTTGCTGATGCCGCACTTGCCGAGAAAGATCGACAGCGCCCAGTTGTGATACAGCCAGCCCAGCACGCCGAAGAGCGTGAACAGCAACACGTTCACGCCGAGCGACCACGCGATGAACAGGCGCTTTTGCCACACCGGCGGCTGCGTCGAGGCAACATGGCGCTCGCTGTCGCGCGCCGTGCGGCCGGTCAGCTTCTCGTAGAGTCGCGGGAAAATCTCGTCGGAAATGATGAAGCCGAAGGGAAGCAGGTGCACGACAAGGGTCGCGATGGTGAGGACGCGCTGCAGCCTCGGCCTGCCCTCCACCAGCATCTCGCGCGCCTTGAACGCACAAAGATCCTCGTGTTCGTAGTCGCGCTCGTAGTCTCCCATGTAGGGATGATGGCTCGAGAGATGCTCGTGCTGGTAGGTTAGCTGCTTGGCAAAGGAGCCGAGCACGGTTTCCAGCCCGAGATCAAAGGCCAGTTTGCCGCCGGGACTGCGAAAGACCAGCCTGTGCGCGGTTTCATGCACCAGAGCGCCGGCCGCGTGGATCACGAACTGGCCGAAGCAGAACGCCGCCAGAAACACCACGAGAAGGTTGCTGTCGGAAACAAGCCAAGCCATGCCCCAATGCAGCGCCAGCAGGACGGGAAGCGCGAACGCGGTGCGACGGTCCGCGCCGGCAAGGGCCCGGAGCCCGGGATGGGCCGCGAGCGCATCCTTGCGCATCTGAAGATGTCGTCGCGCCTGCGGAGAAATCCCGGCGCGAGCCGCCACCGCGTTGCTTTCGCGCTGTGATTCGTCAGCGTTGTTCTCAGCAGAACCTGCCATACTCACCCTCGATACATCTCAACTTACGTAATCCACGTAAAGTCACCGCATAAACTTCATGACCGAAAGCCCATTGAAATAAATTATAGGCACCCACGCCGCAGTGAGGTCTTTTTTCTACGTTCACATTAAATCGTGCTTCACGAGTTCGTGCCAGCCTCGGTTCTCGTGCCGTTGGAGATTATTCGTGAAAGACCGAGTGAGAAACGCATTTCTTGTTCTGGCGCTCTCGATCGGCTTCCCGACGGGTTCAACAGCCTTCGCGATGGACGCCGACCAGAGATCCGCGAGCGGCACCGCACAGCTTTCCGCAGGAGAGATCGAGCGTCGCCGGACGAAGCTGCGCACGCAGTCGGCGGGCGCAAGCGCCTCCAGACTTCGCGCGGATGTCATCGAACTCGCCAAACTTGCGAAAGCGCATGTTGCCGACGTCGGACCTTCACAAGCGGTAAGGGATTTTGCGGATAGAGAGTGGACACGACTCGCAAACGGACTGCATCTTTGGGGGGTCACCATGACCGGTGAAAGCTGGTTCGACATGGGCCACCCTGAACTGGTGGGCACGAACGCGTCGGCCATGAGCGACATCGAGGGACGCTACTGGGCGCGCTTGGCGCGCGAATCCGCCGAGGGAACAGGCAAGGCTGTGTTCTCGCTCGTTTTCCCCCATCCGCGCACGCGTCAGTCGGCGACCGGATACCACACATGCTTCCTCATGCCGGACCGGATACGGATCCTGTGCGCGGGGGCATTCGAGGACAAGAATGGCTGAGCCACGCTCCTGGCTTTGGAGGTTTTCCGACTGGTCGATCGTCGCCAAGGTCATGGCGTCGTCTCTGGTGACGCTCGTCGCGTTGGCGGCCCTTGCGCTCGTGGGCTGGAAAACCTTGCAGAACCAGCGCGTGGCAATGCTGGCGAGCTACAACGAGATTCTTCCGAACTTCGACAAGGCCTCGCGTATCGCCCACTACGTGTCCGAGGTGGAGGCCAATCTCTACAGGCTCGCGACCTGGCGGAGAATCGGCGTCGGCGGTCCGGAAATGCGGAATGTGCTGCAAAGCATCGATTTCAATCTCACCCGTGCCGACACCGCGATCACACAGCTCGAGCAGGCCGGGATGCCACGCATTGGCGCCCTGCGTGCCGCCTATGACGACTACCGCACCTCCGCGAGCCAATCGCTCGTCCTGCTGTTGAGGAACCCCTCGCTCGGCGCCACCGCGGTACGCGGAGGATCGGTGCAGTATCGCACGCTGGAACAGACCGCGAGCGACGTGGCGCGCGTCTCGGCGGAAAAGTTCCGTGCCGGTGCCGAAGCCGCGACACGGCAGATGGACAGGCTTGCGGGCGAATTCATCTTCGTGGGTCTGGTGATCGCGACCTTGGCAATGCTCGTCAGCGTGGCCACGGCGCGGACCATTCTCCAGCCGATCACCAACATTGTCTCTGAAATCGACCGGCTGCAGCGCGGTGATCTTTCCGGCGAGATCTCGAACACCGAACGCGGCGACGAAATCGGACGCATTTCCCAATCCGTCACCCGGCTCAAGGTCGCCCTGGAGCAGAACGAGATGCTCGCCAGGGATCGCGAGAAAAAGCAGGAAGAACTGGAGTTTGCGGCAACTCATGACACGCTGACCGGGCTTGCGAACCGCTCCGCCTTCGACGCGCATCTGAACACCTTGATGCAGTCGGACAGGCGTCGCCGCAAGCAGGTGTGTTTCGTCCTGGCGGATCTCGACGGCTTCAAGCCGATCAACGATGCTTATGGGCACGGTGCCGGCGATGCGGTTCTGCGGACCCTGGCCGACCGCTACCGCAAGCTGGTGCGCTCCGGCGACATGATCGCCCGTCTCGGCGGCGACGAATTCGCCCTGCTGTTCGCGCTGGACAGCGAACACCGCGACCCCACCGCCATCGCGCGTCGCGTTCTGGAAGCGACCGCGCTGCCGATCGAGTATGAGGGGCGTCAGCTTCGCGTCGGCGTAAGCATCGGCGTCGTTCAGGAAAAGGACGTGGACGGAGGCCCGGCGGAACTGATGGTCGCGGCCGACCAGGCGCTTTATCTCGCGAAGGAGCGCAAGCAACCCTGGTATACGCTCTACCAGCCGGAAATGGCCCTGGAACGACTTGGTCTCGAGGACCGCGAGGAACTTGAACACGCAATCGAGTGCGACGAATTCACCCTCTTCTACAAGACGATCCTCGACCTGCGCGACGGCAGCCTTCACGGTGTCGAGGCGAGGGCCTATTGGGCGCGTGCGGACGGCCCACTTCTGGCGCCTGACGTCTACCTGCCCCTGCTGGAACATTTCGGCCTGCGGCACATCTTCGCGATGCACATTGCCCGCCGCGCGCTGAACGACATGCGCGATCTGGTGGGACGCGGTCTCGACCCCGGCTCCCTGTCGCTCAACGTCGACGCGACGACGCTCGCCACACGCTCGAGCTTCGAGGAACTGCGTGGCCTGCTCGAGGGATATCCGGAACTGAGCAACCGCCTGACGATCGAGATAACCGATGACGCCCTGTCCGACCGGGGGAGCGCGATCATCCGTGAGAACGTGAAGGATCTCGCGCGCAGGGGAATGCGCATCTCCATGGACGATTTCGGCGCCGGCTACGCCTCCTTCCAGCATCTGCGCGAGTTCGATATCGACGAGCTCAAGATCGACCGCTCGTTCATTGCCGGCATCGGCGTTCAGCACACCTCGGCCGTGATCATCGAAGGCTTCCTGTCCATCGCCACGGGTCTCGGCGCACGCGTCGTTGCCGAGGGTGTCGAGACGGAGGAGCAGCGGCGCTTCCTTCTCAAGCGTGGCTGCCATTTCGGTCAGGGTTCGCTTCTCGGTCCGCAACTCCCGATCCGGGACCTCACCGACTATCTTGCGCAGAACCTGAGCGACAAGCGGAACGGTCAGACGGCCAGCTAGGGTGTAGCTCGAGAGCGGCCAACGCTCGCGCGCGCCGTCTTGGCCTCCACGTCCTGTTGCTCCATGATCGCGCGAAGCGACTCCCACACGTCCCACCCGGAGAAATCCGCATGACGAAGCGTATTATCGCCCGCTCCCTGCCCGCCCTTGCCCTGGCGCTTGCCATGGGGGCCGGCGGGGCCCTTGGCCCTGCCCCGGCAAACGCGCAAACGCCCTGCGGTGGCGATTTCCGCGCGTTTCTCGGCGGCGTTGCCCAGGAAGCACGGGCCTCGGGACGCTCGCAGGCCGCCATCGACGCGACGCTCGCAGGCGCGCGCATCGACCGGAAGGTCCTCTCTCGCGATCGCGCGCAAGGGGTCTTCAAGCAGGATTTCCTGACCTTTTCCAAGCGCTCCGTATCCGGCTACCGGCTCAAGCACGGCGCGAACAACATGCGCAAGTACGCCAAGACCTTTGCCCGGGCGGAACGCGACTACGGCGTGCCCGCGCCTGTGATCACCGCCTTCTGGGGACTTGAGACCGACTATGGCGCGGTCCAGGGCGACTTCAACACGGTCAACGCGCTCGCGACGCTGGCCCACGACTGCCGCCGGCCGCAGCTCTTCCGCCCGCAGCTTCTCGCCGCGATCGAGATGGTCGAGCACGGCGACCTGGATCCGGCACGCACGACCGGTGCCTGGGCCGGCGAGATCGGTCAGGTCCAGATGCTGCCCGAGGACATCATTCGCCACGGTGTCGACGGCGATGGCGACCGGCACGTCGACCTGAAGAAAAGCGCGCCCGACACGATCCTGACCGCCGCGAGCTTCATCCAGAGTCTGGGCTGGCGGCGCGGCGAGCCCTGGCTTCAGGAGGTCAAGGTGCCGGCAAACCTGCCGTGGGAGCGTTCGGGGCTCAATTTCGAGATGACGGCCGGCGCATGGGCGAACCTCGGCGTACGCGCCCGCGAGGGCGGTATCGCCGCCCCCGGCCTGCCCGCGGCTCTCCTCCTGCCGCAGGGCCACAAGGGACCGGCGTTCCTCGCCTACCCCAATTTCAATGTCTATCTCGAATGGAACCAGTCGTTCGTCTACACGACGTCGGCGGCCTATTTCGCCACCCGTCTCGCCGGTGCCTCTCGCTACGACCAGGGCAATCCGGAGCCCGGCCTGAGCGACGCGCAGATGAAGCAACTCCAGCAGAAACTCGCCGCTCGCGGGCATGACGTCGGCAAGATCGACGGCATCCTGGGCGCCGGAACACGGGCGGCCACGCGCGCCGCGCAGATGCAGCTCGGACTTCCCGCCGACGGATGGCCGACGCCGGCACTACTGTCGCGCCTTTGACGCGGCAGGCGGAGCGGACGTCGGCGATCCGCTTGGCGAAAGGTGACGTAAGGAAAGGGTGACACCCGTTCAGGGAGGAGCCCGGTCATGTCGCTTTCGTTCCGCAAGATGGCAGTCGTTTTCATGCCGTTCGCCATCGCGTTTGTTCTCGCGATGGCGCCGCCGCCGCAGGCACACGCACAGGACGGTTCCACCCTGCGCGGCCTTGTGGAGGGTCAGATGTCGGCATTCCGGTCCGGCGATGCCGATGCCGCATGGTCCTACGCCGCACCCGGCATAAAACGCATGTTCCAGACGCCCGACCGCTTCATCGCGATGGTGCGGAAAGGGTATGCGCCTGTCTACGCGCCGCGCGGCGTGAGCTTCGGCGAGCTGCGCACAGGCGCACGCGGGCCCGAACTGGATGTGTTCGTCACCGGACCGGCCGGACGCGACTGGCTGGCGGTCTACTCCTTCGAGAAGCAGCCGGATGGAAGCTGGAAAATCTCCGGCTGCCGACTGGTGCCCGGAAAGGGTGCGTCCGTCTGAGACCACCTGCCCTCAAAGCGGCGCGATGTCACCGCGCGCCCAGTCTTCGCGTGTCCTTGCCCTGAAGTCCTCGAAGCGCCCTTCTTTGATGGCCCCGCGCATCTCGCGCATGAGGGTCTGGTAGTAGGCAAGGTTCGTCCAGGTGAGCAGCATCGCGGCAAGCCCCTCGCCCGCCTTGACGAGGTGATGCAGGTAGGCGCGAGAATAGTCGCGCGCGGCCGGGCAATCCGCCGCCTCGTCGAGGGGACGATGATCTTCCGCGTGGCGGGCGTTCTTGAGGTTCACCTTGCCGTAGCGGGTGTAGGCGAGGCCGTGCCGGCCCGCGCGCGTCGGCATCACGCAATCGAACTGGTCGATGCCGCGCTCCACGCTCTCCAGAATGTCCTCGGGCGTACCCACCCCCATGAGATAACGGGGCTTGTCGACCGGCATGGCCGGCGTCGTGACCTCGAGCATCTTGAGCATCACGTCCTGCGGCTCACCGACCGCCAGACCGCCGACGGAATAGCCCTCGAAGGGCATCTCTCCGAGCGCCTGTGCGGACGCAACACGCAAATCCGGCACATCGCCACCCTGCACGATGCCATAAAGCGCCTGCCCGCGTCCGGGACCGCCCATGTCCTCGAACTTCGCGCGCGAGCGCTCCGCCCAGCGAAGGGACAGCCGCATGGCACGCTCCACGTCCTCGCGGGGCGCAGGAAGCGCGATGCATTCGTCGAGCTGCATCTGGATGTCGGAGCCCAGCAGCTGCTGGATCTCGACCGACCGCTCCGGGCTCATGACATGGCGCGATCCGTCGACATGACTCTGGAACGTCACGCCCTCCTCGGTGAGCTTGCGAAGCTGGGCCAGCGACATGACCTGGAATCCGCCGGAATCGGTGAGGATCGTGTGGTTCCAGTTCATGAACTTGTGCAGGCCGCCGAGGCGGGCGATGCGCTCCGCGCCCGGGCGCAGCATCAGGTGATAGGTGTTGCCGAGCACCACATCGGCCCCGAGTTCGCGCACCTGCTCCGGGTACATCGCCTTCACGGTCGCCTGGGTGCCCACCGGCATGAAGGCGGGGGTCGCGACCGTTCCGTGCGGGGTCGTGATCTCGCCGCGCCGGGCCATGCCGTCGGTCGCAAGCAGGCGGAAGGAGAAAGGCGCGGTCATTCTGTCACCGTTGGAAATAGCAGCGAGGAATCGCCGTAGGAATAGAAGCGGTATCCGCTGGCGATCGCGTGCGCATAGGCCGCGCGCATCGTGTCGAGGCCGGAAAAGGCGCTCACCAGCATGAAGAGCGTCGAACGCGGCAGGTGGAAGTTGGTCATCAGCGCATCGATGGCGCGGAAGCGGTAGCCGGGCGTGATGAAGATCGAGGTCTCGCCCGAAAAGGCCGCGAGTCCCGCCTCCCCCTGCGCCGCGCTTTCCAGAATGCGAAGCGAGGTCGTGCCGACCGCAACCACCTTGTTTCCGCGCGCGCGCACGGCCCTCAGCGCGGCGGCGGTCTCTGCGCTCACCTCGCCCCATTCGGCATGCATCTTGTGATCGGCCGTGTCGTCCGCCTTGACGGGAAGGAAGGTGCCCGCCCCCACATGCAGCGTCACCGTGTGGCGTTCGATCCCGCGCGCGTCGAGCGCGGCAAGCAGCCTCTCGGTAAAGTGCAGACCTGCGGTGGGGGCGGCCACCGCGCCATCCTTCTCCGCATAGATTGTCTGGTAGTCCTCCCGGTCGAGCGCATCCTCGCCCCGCTTCGCCGCGATGTAGGGCGGCAGCGGAATGTGGCCGACGGCGGCGATGGCCTCGTCGAGAGCGGGACCGGAGAGGTCGAAGGCGAAGAGGATCTCGCCGGTCTCGCGTTTTTCCGCGACCGTCGCGTCGAGGGTGCCGGCAAGGCACATCTCCCCCTCGCCGCCGAACCGGACGCGGTCGCCGACGGCAAGCTTCTTGGCCGGCCGCACGAACGCCACCCAGCGGTCGGGACCCGCGCGCAGGTGCAATGTCGCCCCGATACGCGCGACCGCGTCACCGCGTGTCCGCGTGCCCTGCAGCTGGGCGGGGATGACGCGCGTGTTGTTGAAGACCAGCGCGTCGCCGGGCTCAAGCAGCCCCGGCAGGTCGGACACGCTGCGGTCGGAAAGATCAGCACCCGCCCCTTCGTCGGCCGCGCCGGGGCGCACCAGCAGCAGCCGGGCACTGTCGCGCGGGCGCGCGGGCCTCAGCGCGATGTTCTCAGCGGGAAGGTCGAAGTCGAAGTCGTCAACGCGCATGGCGGCACAGGAGCTCTTGGGGCGAAGTCAGAGGTCCCAGGTCCGTTTCTGGAAGACGAGCCGATAGCCGTCGGGATCCTCGAAGGTCTGTCCCGCCGTCTCCCAGTAGGGATTGTGCGAGGGCACCGGCTCATACCCGTGTGCCGTCATGCGGTCAACCGCAAGGCTCCACACTTCGGGATCGGGCAGATAGAGAACAAGCAGCTGCTCCGGGCTCTGCGCTCTCGGCGCGACCACGCCTGTCTCCTGCACGAGTTCGAGATGCCAGGCGGCTCCGGGATAGCCGAGAATGACGCCTGAAAAGCCGTCATGGTCCGAAAACGCGGCAAGGCGCCGGAAACCGGCGCCTTGCCCATAGAAACGCTCATGAAGCGTCAGATCGTTGGTGGGCCGTGCCACCCGAAGAACCGGACCCTGCATGCGTGAGGATGTCATGATCCGGATCCGGCCTTTTCAGGTCAGGCGTCGGCGGCAACCTTCAGCGAGGTGATGCTGTCGGGGTCGCGAACCGGCTCGCCACGCTTGATCTGGTCGACGTTGTCCATGCCGTCGATCACCTGGCCCCAGACGGTGTACTGGCCGTCGAGCCACGGGGCGTCGGTGAAGCAGATGAAGAACTGGCTGTCGCCGGAGTTCGGATCCATGGCACGCGCCATGGAGCAGGTGCCGCGCACGTGCTTCTCCTTGGAGAACTCGGCCTTGAGCTTCTTGCCCGAACCGCCGGTGCCCGTTCCGCTCGGACAGCCGGTCTGGGCCATGAAGCCGTCGATCACGCGGTGAAAGACGATCCCGTCATAAAAGCCCTCGCGCACGAGCTCCTTGATGCGGGCCACATGCGTCGGCGCCAGGTCCGGCTTCATCTCGATGACGATGGGGCCCTTGGTGGTCTCCATCAGCAGGGTGTTCTCGGGATCCTTGTAATCGGCCACCTGATTTCTCCTTGGTCGGGTGTCTCGGTCGATGCGTCGTCTGTCAGTTCGCGGCGTCGGCGGCAACCTTGAGGCTCACGATCCGGTCCGGATCGCTGACCATGCCGCCCGTGTCGGGATCGCCCCGCTTGATGTTGTCCACGAGGTCCATGCCGCTCGTCACCTCGCCGAAAACGGTATACTGGCCGTTCAGGTGCGGGGCGGACGCGAACATGATGAAAAACTGCGAGTTGGCACTGTCGGGATCATTGGTCCGCGCCATGCCGAGCACGCCACGCTCAAACGGGCGGGGCGAAAACTCCGCCTTGAGGTCGGGCAGGTCCGAACCGCCCGTGCCGGTGCCGGTCGGATCTCCGGTCTGGGCCATGAAACCGTCGATCACGCGGTGAAAGACGATCCCGTCATAGAACCCCTGACGGGCGAGCGTCTTGATGCGCTCGACATGGTTCGGCGCCAGGTCGGGACGCAGGTGGATCTCGACCGTGCCGTCCTTCAGCTCCAGCAGGAGCGTGTTTTCCGGGTCGGTCTCGGCGGCGGCCTCGACGCTGACGCCGAGCGCCAGCACGGCAAGAAAGCCCAGGACGGTAAGAATGCGGGTCATCGGATGATTTCTCCCAGCTTTGCGGATCCAGGTGTCGCGAATGCTCAGGCGTTGCGCTCGGCGAGCCGGCGCACGACTTCCGCCGGCACGAACGGCGACACGTCTCCCCCCATCTTCGCGATCTGGCGCACGAGCGTGGCGGTGATGTGACGCACACCGGGGCTGGCGGGCAGGAAAACCGTCTGCACCTCGGGAACCATGGCCTGGTTCATGCCGCTCATCTGCATCTCGTAGTCCAGGTCGGTTCCGTCACGCAGACCGCGAATGAGCGCGGTCGCGCCATGTTCGCGAGCCGCCTCCACGACCAGCCCCTGGAAGGAAATGACCTCCAGCCGCCCCGCCGCCTCCGCGCCGAAGGCCTCGCGCGCGACCGTCTCGATCATTTCGACGCGCTCGTCGAACGAGAAGGTCGGCGTCTTGGACGCCTGCACGCCGATGGCGACGATCACCCTGTCGGCAAGCGCAAGCGACTTCCTGAGAATGTCGACATGACCATTGGTCAGCGGGTCGAAGGATCCGGGATAGAGAACGGTACGAGTCATGCCGCCTTCTCTAGCGGTCCATCGGCGCGCGCACAAGCGGATCAAGTCATCGCTGTTGCAAGAATGCATCAGATCCAGATTTTATTTCACGTAAGGTCACTTTGTGCTAGACTGTGATCCATAAACATAAAGGAGGCGATCATGCGTGCCCTGGCTTTTCTGGCCTTCGGCGGAGCCTCCGCCGGAGCACTTACTCTCATTCTTGCAGGTGTCGCCTTTTCAACGGGTGACGCGGTTCAAAATCACGGCGCGACGGCGATGAAGTCCGACCGGATGGCCCGCGAAGTGCAGGTTGCCTGCAGCGGCGCGACCATGGTCGACACGACGCCGGGCTGTACCGACCTTGCAAGTGTCGTGGCTCCGCAGCCCGCCTTCGAGACGATTGCCCATACCAGCGGCTCCGTCACGACACTGGTGCGCCGTCCCCTGTCGAACTGACGGGCATCACGCCAGGCGCAAACACGCAATGTTCTCGGCACGCACAAGCACCGATCGACCGTTTGCAGAGTGATCCGGTTTCCTGACCTCGGACCTCTCTCCGGCCTGGCGGCGAGCTCCCCGCCCCGTCGCCAGGCCGCTCTCCACGACCAGCGCAAGGACGTTCACCCGCTCTTTCACTCCGTCGCGCGCCTTCGGACGTGAAACGTATCACGAACGTTTGATTGCATCCGGATGACAGCGCGTCGCGCGCGCGATCCAAGCCGGCTATGCAAGTTCGCCCTTCATACACGACAACCCTGCCCTGCACATGACGCAGAGCGCGACCGCCCCAAGGCAGGATCCACGCGCTCCGAGAAATAAAAATACACGATAAATTTCAAATTCTTACTATATTTTTGAACTCACTTTTCCGAGCATCTCCGCGCGAATGTTCACAATTTTCGCGCGCTTCGTTCACCGATATCGGCGTGCGATTTCCCTTGCCGTTTTGATCGGTTCTTCCCATATCCGGGCGCATGATGACGATTCACAAAATTTATCAGCCTTCGGCTCCGGCACTTATCTGGGCGGGCAGTATTGCCGCCTTTGCCGCGGTCCTCGGCCTGGGCGTCGCCACCTTCGGCGATGCGGCCGATGCACAGGCAGACCGGATCAGCAATATTCCGATCGCGACCCATGCGGTTGCGACCGAAGGAGAGGCCGGCGCCCAGCAGGCTTCGGCATGCGACGGCGTGATCTTCCGCGACGAGGATCCGCAGTGCTTCGCAACGACACCGGGCGGGGACAGCGGCCCCCATCCGAGAAACAGGCTCGGCACCCTCCTGCCGCCACAACCGGGAAGCGCCGGTTCGTGATACGCATCACGTCCCCGTTGCCGGATCTGAGCGAAAGTGACCGCATCAGAAAAGGCAAACAGGGACGTGAGAGCAATGACCTTCATTCATGACCTGGGCGAGATCAATCGCCATCGCGTTCGCGACGTGGCCCTGGCGGGCATCGTCGCGCTGGCCGTCGTCGGCGGCGTCGCCACCGTGGTTCACACCGTGACCGTGATGGCGGCCCAGCAGACGGCGACGATCGAAGCCGCTCCCAAGACCGACCGCCTGGACACGCTCCTGCCGAGCGCCTGTGCCGGCCAGAGCTGGGGCAACTGGTCCGCGGACTGCGTTTCGGCCATCTCCGGAAAGACCGCATCCATGCGCCAGGTCCGCTTCGAGACCATCGAATCCCGCGACCTGAGCGCCCGCACCTCCGTCCTTGCCCGCGTGCCCGTGAACTCCTGACCTTTTCGGTACGACCGGACGGACTTCAAGAACGACAAAAGGCGACGCCCTGATCATCAGGCGTCGCCTTTGTCGTTTCAGCCTGCCTCTCGGCCCTCATCACCCTTACCGGATCTGACATGAAAAACCCGCCGGAGCGATCCGGCGGGTCTTGTCATGTCACGGGTACGCCCACATCAGGCGTCATCGCCACCTTCGGGAGCCGACGGGCCGGCCTCGCCATCGGGCGACGGGGCCTCGGGGGCATCGCCCTCGATATCGCCGTTGCTGTCCGCGTCATCCTCCGAGACGCGCGAGACGGAAACCACCTCCTCGCCCTCGGCGGTGTTGAAGACGATCACACCCTGGGTGGCACGGCCCGCGACGCGGATGCCGTCGACCGGGCAGCGGATCAACTGTCCACCGTTGGTGACGAGCATGATCTGGTCGTTCACCTCCACGGGGAAGGACGCGACAAGCGGACCGTTGCGCTTGTTCGTCGCCATCGCGGTGATGCCCTTGCCGCCACGTCCGGTGACCCGGTACTCGAAGGACGACGACCGCTTGCCGTAACCGTTCTTGGACAGGGTCAGGATGACCTGCTCGTGCGCGCTCATCAGGGCATAGCGCTCCTGGGTGAGCTCGCCGTCGCCGGCACCTTCGTCCTCGCCACTGGCTTCCGCCGTGTCGTCGCCCTCGCCCCGCATCATGCGGCGCCAGCGCAGGTAGGTCGCGCGTTCCTCGGCCGTGCAGTCGAAGTGGGTGAGCACGGACATCGAGATGACCTCGTCCCCCTCGGCCAGCGCGATGCCGCGCACGCCGACCGAATTCCGCCCGGCGAAGACACGCACATCGGTCGCCGCGAAGCGGATGCACTGGCCAAGCGCCGTGGTCAGCATCACGTCGTCGTTCTCGGTGCAGGTGAAGACGCCGACGATGCCGTCGCCTTCGTCCAGCTTCATCGCGATCTTGCCGTTCTTGTTGATCTGCGTGAAGTCGGAGAGCTTGTTGCGCCGGACCGTGCCGCGACGGGTCGCGAACATCACGTCCAGATCGCCCCAGGTCTCCTCGTCCTCCGGCAACGGCATGATCGAGGTGATCTGCTCGCCCGTCTCGAGCGGCAACATGTTGACCAGCGCCTTGCCGCGCGAGGTCGGACCGCCGAGCGGCAGGCGCCACACCTTCATCTTGTAGGCGATGCCGCGCGAGGAAAAGAACAGCATCGGCGTGTGCGTGTTGGCCACGAACAGGCGGGTGACGAAATCCTCGTCCTTGGTGGCCATGCCGGACCGGCCCTTGCCGCCACGCCGCTGCGCCCGGTAGGTGTCGAGCGGCACGCGCTTGATGTAGCCGGCATGGCTGACGGTGACGACCATCTCCTCGCGCTGGATGAGATCCTCGTCCTCGAGGTCCGCCCCGCCGTCCATGATCTCGGTCCGGCGCGGCGTGGCAAACTCCTCACGGATCTGCGTCAGCTCCTCGCGGATGATGTCCTGGATCCGCGCCCGCGAACGCAGGATGTCCAGATAGTCGCGGATCTCCTCGCCGATCTTGTTGAGCTCGTCGCCGATCTCGTCGCGGCCAAGGGCCGTGAGGCGCTGCAGGCGCAGGTCGAGAATGGCCCGTGCCTGCTCCTCGGACAGCTTGTAGGTGCCGTCCTCGCGAACCATGTGGCGCGGGTCGTCGATGAGGCGGATAAGCGATTCCACATCCTGCGCCGGCCAGTCGCGCTCCATGAGCTGGGAACGGGCGGTGGCGGGGTCCGGTGCGCGACGGATGAGCGCGATCACCTCGTCGATGTTGGCGACAGCGATCGCCAGACCGACCAGAACATGCGCCCGGTCACGCGCCTTCTTCAGCAGGTACCGGGTCCGCCGGCCGATGACTTCCTCGCGGAAGTCGATGAAGGCATTGAGCATGTCCTTCAGGCCGAGCTGTTCCGGCCGTCCGCCGTTCAGCGCCACCATGTTGGCGCCGAAGGTCGATTGCAGCGCCGAGTAACGGTAGAGCTGGTTGAGCACGACGTCGGGCACCGCGTCGCGCTTCAGCTCGACGACAACGCGCATGCCGGAGCGATCCGACTCGTCGCGAATGTCGGAGATGCCCTCGATCCGCTTCTCGCGCACGTGTTCGGCGATCTTCTCGATCATCGCCGCCTTGTTCACCTGATACGGGATCTCGGTGACGACGATGGCGTAGCGGTCCTTGCGGATCTCCTCGACCTCGGCGCGGCCGCGCATGACGATGGAGCCGCGCGCGTTCTCGTAGGCCGAACGGATCCCCGAACGTCCGAGAATGATGCCGCCGGTCGGGAAGTCCGGCCCGGGCACGATCTCCATCAGCTCGGTCGGCGTCATCGCCGGGTTTTCCATCAAAGCGATGGAGGCGTCGATCACCTCGCCCAGATTGTGGGGCGGGATGTTCGTCGCCATGCCGACGGCGATGCCGCCGGCGCCATTGACCAGAAGGTTCGGGAATTTCGCCGGCAGCACGACAGGCTCGGATTCCGAGTTGTCGTAGTTGTCCTGGAAGTCGACGGTTTCCTTGTCGATGTCGTCCAGGATGCGCTGGGTGACCTTCTGAAGCCGGCACTCGGTGTAACGCATGGCGGCCGCCGGATCGCCGTCGACCGAGCCGAAGTTGCCCTGGCCGTCGATCAGCGGCAGGCGCAGGGAAAAGTCCTGCGCCATGCGCACGAGCGCGTCGTAAATCGCGCTGTCGCCGTGCGGGTGATACTTACCCATCACGTCGCCGACCACGCGGGCCGACTTGCGGTATGGCTTGTTCCATTCGTAGCCGTTCTCGTGCATCGAATAGAGGATGCGCCGATGCACCGGCTTGAGGCCGTCGCGAACGTCGGGAAGCGCGCGGCTCACGATCACGCTCATCGCGTAATCGAGATAGCTGCGCTTCATCTCGTCGGTGATGGAAACAGGCCGGATTTCGGACGGCAGGCCGCCCGATGGCGTGTTCGTGTCCCGATCTGTCAAGGGAGGTCTCACGGTTGTTGCATTGCAGTGCTTCTTATATCCGATTCCGCTCGTGACGACAAATTCGGCACCCTTGCGACGGAGCTTATTTCACTTTGTTTATCAATGCGTTGAAACAGGATACGGATAAAGTTCCGCGACGCCGCGCGGCCGTGGCGCCAAGCGCGGCATTTTGCCTGCTATAAGGGCAGTCAGCCGAGTCGGAAGGAGGCGCACGCAATGCTGGCGGACTACCTCGTAAACGCCTTTGCCACGCTGTTCGTGACGATCGATCCCGTCGGCCTCGCGCCGATGTTTCTCGCCGTCACATCGGGGGCGACTCCGCGCACGAGACGGCTCATCGCGCTGCGTGCGACGCTGATCGGTGGGGCGATCCTGTTCCTGTTTCTCGTGGCGGGAAAAAGCGTGCTCGGCGTGCTCGGCATCTCCGTGCCGGCCTTCCAGATCGCGGGCGGGCTGCTGCTCCTGATGATTGCCGTGGAAATGGTCTTCGAGAAGCGCAATCAGCGCAAGTCGGAGACGGCGGAAAAGGCCGTCTCCCATCAGGAAGACCTGCATGACGTGGCCGTGTTCCCGCTGGCGATCCCGCTGATCTCCGGACCCGCCGCAATCAGCGCGGTCATTCTGACGTCCTCGCAGGCAACCGACACGGTGTCCATGATCGGCCTCGTGGGCGTCATCGCGGTCATCGTGGGCGCGTGCTTTGCATCGTTTCTGCTCGCCGACAGGATCGAGCGGCTCATGGGCGATACGGCGGCCATGGTCATCACGCGGCTTCTCGGCGTGCTGCTCGCCGCACTTTCCGTCCAGTTCATCGCCGACGGCATCAGTGCCTTCATCGCCACCGGCAGCGTCTGAGACCTTTCAGCCAAGCTCCAGCGTGGTGATGCCGAAGGTGCGCGCCAGGTCCAGGTCCGGCCGGTCGCCGCGGTACATGCGCACCGTCTCGAACTCGGGCGACAGTTCGTATTTTTCCGCCAGATCCAGTCCGGCCTCGTTCGCGGCCGGCACGTCGAGAAAGATCATCTGGCCGCGCACCTCCCCGGCGAGCGCGCGAAACAGGGTCTCCGCGATCTCCGGCGTATCGGCAAAGAGGGGGCCGACCTTGAAGCCTTCCCGGCATTGCCTGATCACGCCGTAGCCGCGCAGCGTTCCCTCGTCCATGAACACGAAGCCGCGACGCGACGCGGCCATGGGAGTGCACCAGGCCTTGAGAAACGTCTCGCGCGGCGCCGGAACGAGGTCCCGGTCGTAAGCCAGAACGGACGGCATGACCCCCTTGCCGAGGATCGCGACGCGCGGATCCATGGGCGGCTCGGCCATGGCGACCCCGCCGTGGCGCAGGGTGTGGTAGTCGCCCACGAAACCGGACTTCGCATAGCGCCCTTCCTGCGCCAGAACGGCATCGAGACCGACGGTGCGGCCTTCGAGATACGCCATGGCCCGTTCCCAGATGACGGCGCCGTAGCCCTTGCCGCGACAGTCGGGCCGGCAGATGAAGAAGCCGATAAACCCGTAGCCCTCGCCCGAGCGGACCGCCGAGATGCAGGCGACCGCCTCGCCGTCACGCTCCGCGACCAGAAATCCGTCGGGATCGGCGGCGAGAAAGGCGCCCGCATCGTCCAGACCCGGGTTCCACCCTTCCTCGGCGGCCCATTCGAGGGCCAGCTCCAGATCGGACATGACCATGCGGCGAACGAGGAGAGAGGACGGCATGAACGGTCTCCGGCTTGTTCGAAACGGTGGTGTTGGCGGCGGCCGTCCGCTCAGGACGCGGACGGCGTCAGCAGCTCATACGTTTGCGGATCGTCCGGGCAGGTGGCGAAACCGCACTCGAGCACGGTCGACATTGCGTTCGCTCCCGCCATCAGGATGACCAGCAGCACGGCGACCCGGCCAAGCGTGCCCCCGCCGGAAGCCGCCTCGCCCGCCTCATCGGGCGCCCGCAGGATCAGAATCGCCGCACAAGCGGCAATCGCCACGACGAAGACGACGAACGCCCAGGTGTAGAAGTGCAGCCCAAGGAACGGCGCACCGAAGCCCGCGTCACCCGGCGCGATGTGAAGCAGGATCTGGCGCATGGCAAACCCCGCGCCCAGCAGTCCGGCGAGGATCGCGACACCGTAGTGGGAGGCCCTGGGCCCGCGCGCGACGGAGAGCACCGGTCCGATTGCCAGAAGCAGGAAGCCCGAACGCTGCAGCAGGCACAGCGGACAGGGAAGCTCCCCGTTTACGAGCTGATCGAAGAAGGCGACGCCAAGAACAACCGCAATGGCGAGGAGTGCGAGCGCGTTGAGGGTCGTCTCGAGCGAACGGGAGATCATGGCGGTCCTCACAGCGAAATCGGCAGGGCGTCGGTCGCGTGATGCAGGTAGACAAGCACCGCGACCACGAAAGAAACAGCCGTGAGCAGGCCGGCGAACCGCGCCGAGCCGAAGGCCGCGACGACAAGCGTCAGGGTGATGAGGAAAAACAGGGCGGCGAGATACATCGACGTCTCCGGTCAGAATCGGTCACTTTCACGTGACCATACCCGATGCGGGAGCCCCAAACGAAAGAAAGCCCGTTCGGGCCAGCTTCTGTAAAATGACACGTACAATCGTCATGCTCCAGGGCGTGACCACGCCCATGCCCAGTCAGGAACAAACCCATGGCCGCTTCCGGCTCGAAGAAAGTCATCTATGCCGCCCTTGCCGGCAACTTCCTCATCGCGGTCACCAAGTTCGTCGCGGCAGCGTGGACCGGCTCGTCGGCGATGATGTCGGAAGGCATTCACTCGCTGGTCGACACGGGCAACCAGGGTCTCTTGCTGCATGGGTTGAAGAAAGCCCGGCAACCCGCTGATGAAAAACACCCCTTCGGCTATGGCGTTGAGCTCTACTTCTGGTCCTTTGTCGTCGCCATCCTGATCTTCGCGGTTGGCTCCGGCATTTCCATCTACGAGGGCGTTCACAAGATCCTCGACCCGCATCCGATCGCCTCGCCCATTGTCGCCTATGTGGTGCTGGCGCTGGCGATCGTGTTCGAGGCCGTGGCCTGGTGGATCGCCTTCAAGGAGTTCAACAAGGCGCGTGGCGGACGCAGCCTCTTTCGCGCGGTGCGTGACAGCAAGGACCCGGCGGTCTTCACCGTTCTCTTCGAGGACACGGCCGCCATGGCCGGCCTGCTCGTCGCGCTCGCGGGACTTCTGGGAGCCGAGTATCTCGCCATGCCCTGGCTCGATGGCGCGGCGTCGGTCGGCATCGGCATCATCCTGGCGGCGACGGCCATGTTCCTGGCCTTCGAAACCAAGAGCCTGCTCGTTGGCGAAGCGGCGGATCCGCAGGTGACGGAGACCGTGCGCGCCGTCGTGGAGGCGACGCCGACGGTGACCCGGCTCAACGAGATCCGCACGCTGCATCGCGGCCCCAACGACGTTCTCCTGGCCCTGTCGGTCGACTTCGAGGACACGCTGACGGCCGGCAAGGTGGAAGAGGCGATCCACACGCTTGAGCTCGCGGTCAAGGCCCGCTTCCCGATCGTCACGCGGATCTTCATCGAGGTTCAGTCGGCACGCCACCACGACGAGATGGCGGCGGCGGAACTGGCGGCACGCAAGGCATCGCAGGAGAGCTGAAGCGCCGACGCCGGTGACACGAGGGGCAAACGGCCCCTCGTCGTCATGCCGCGATCACCGTCACTCGACGGTGACGGATTTCGCCAGATTGCGCGGCTGGTCCACGTCCGTGCCCATGAAGACGGCCGTGTGGTAGGCTAGCAACTGCACGGGCAGCGCGAAGATGACCGGTGCCACGAAGTCCGGCACGTCGGGCAGCACGATGGTCTTCCATGTCGGGGCACCGCACGCGCTTGCTCCCGCTTGGTCCGTGATCAGGATGACCTTGCCGCCGCGCGCGGCAACCTCCTCCATGTTGGAAACGGTCTTCTCGAACACCGCGTCGAAGGGCGCGATGACCACGACCGGCACGTCCTCGTCGATCAGCGCGATGGGGCCGTGCTTGAGCTCGCCCGCCGCATACCCCTCGGCATGGATGTAAGAGATCTCCTTGAGCTTCAGGGCCCCTTCCAGCGCGAGCGGATAATTGGTGCCGCGCCCGAGATACAGAACGTCGCGCGCACGCGAAAGCGGCTGCGCAAGCGCCTCGATGTCGCTCTCGCAAGCGAGCGCATCGTTGATCATGGCCGGCAAGTCGCCCAGTTCGCGCACGAGACGCGCGGCGGCTTCAGCATCGAGATGGCCACGCTGCCGGCCCGCATGGATCGCGAGGGCAGCCAGAACCGTCAACTGGCAAATGAAGGCCTTGGTCGAGGCCACGCCGATTTCCCGCCCGGCCAGCGTCGGGAACACGAGATCGGATTCCCGGGCGATGGTCGATTCCGGCACGTTGACGATGGAGGCGACCGTCACGCCCTCCCCCTTGCAGTAGCGGAGCGAAGCGAGCGTGTCGGCCGTCTCGCCGGACTGGGAGATGAAAAGCGCCAGATCGCGGGGAGAAAGCGGCGCCTCGCGATATCGGAACTCCGAGGCCACGTCGATGTCGACCGGCAGGCGGGCGACCTTCTCGAACCAGTATTTGGCGACGAGACCCGCATAATAGGCCGTGCCGCAGGCGGACACGACCAGACGGTCGATCCGGGTGAAGTCGACCGTCGCGTCACCGTCGAAGACGGTCGTCATGGCGGACAGATCGAGGTAGCGCGACAGGGTATGGCCGGACACTTCCGCCTGTTCATGGATCTCCTTGGCCATGAAGTGGCGGTAGTTGCCCTTGTCCGCCGCACCGGCAACCGCCTGGGACGAGATCGTCGGGCGCTCGACAACCGTGCCCGAGGCATCGCGGATGGTGGCGCCCGCGCGGGTCAGGACGACCCGGTCGCCCTCCTCCAGATAGGTGATCTGGTCGGTGAACGGCGACAGGGCGATGGCGTCCGAGCCGAGATACATCTCGCCCTCGCCGTGACCGACGGCCAGCGGCGACCCGAGGCGCGCGCCGATCAGCAGGTCCGGCTGATCGTCGAAGAGGAAGGCGAGCGCGAAAGCGCCCTTCAGACGCGGCAGCACGGCGGCGACGGCGGCCTCCGGCGAGGCGCCCCCCGCGATCTCCTGCGAGACGAGTTGCGCAACGACTTCGGTGTCCGTGTCGCTGTCGAGCTTGACGCCCGCGTCCACCAGACCCGCGCGCAGGGAGAGATAGTTCTCGATGATGCCGTTGTGGACCACGGCCACGCCGGGCGCCGCATGAGGGTGCGCATTGGCCTCGGTCGCTGCGCCATGGGTCGCCCAGCGGGTGTGGCCGATGCCGGCCTCGCCCGCGAGCGGGGCACGCTCGAGCTTTTCCTGAAGGTTGCGCAGCTTGCCGGGCGCGCGGCGACGGGTGATCCGTCCATCGACGAGCGTGGCGACGCCAGCCGAATCATATCCGCGATACTCGAGCCGCTTCAGGGCGTCCACGATCTGTCCCGCGACCGCGTTCTTCCCAAGAATGCCAACAATTCCGCACATGAAGGTCCGTCTCCGCTCGCTCGAACGCCAAAGTCCGATCCCGCCCCACCGGCGCCGACAGCCATACCGAAACCGCGACCCAGATGCACAATCACAACCTGTTTCACTTCATGACAGAGACTTGCAAACAAACCGCAAATGCCACGCCGCCCCGCTCGCCGAAAGTGAAGTGCTTGCCCGCATGGCAGCGGCAAGTTTAAGCCTTGTTAACCTTGTTCGGCGTTTTCTAGCACCATGGTTCCTCAGGCCCAGGATCGGTCGCGTGAAACGGCAAGCCAAAGTCCATAAGACGAAGCAGCCCGCCGGCCGTCGTGCCGATGCGGGCTGGGTCGCGTTGTGGGGCTCGGCGGCCGTTCTCTTTGCCATGGTTGGCGCCTCCTCGGTCTATTTCACCGACGGTGGACGGGCTCCGCTTGCAGAAATGGCCAGCGAAGGCACGCTTCTGCCGCCTCCGGGCAAGGTGAGCACCACCGCATCGATCGGAAAACGCACCGACGAGGACAGGACCGTCCAGATCTACCCTTCCAGCGGAGGAGTCGAGGCCGAACAGGCGCGCCGGCAGATGGAAGCCGAGCTGGACACGCTTCGCCGCGAAGTCGCCTCGCTGAGGCGAGGGTTGGCCATTCTCCAGGAACAGCGCGAAATCGAGCGCGAGCGCAAGGACGGGGCCCGGGAAAAGCCGGCGCACGACGCAGGCAACACGACGGTCAAAACTCCGCCCGTGACGGCGAAGCCGGACACGCAAGACCCGGACCGGGTCATGTCCGGGGCTCCCGCCGCCGAAAAGCGCGTTCCGCATGAGCGGGCCATTCCGCGCAAGCCCGCCGACACCGCGAAGGAAAGTTCCTTCCGCGAGGAACTGGACCGCGCGATCCTGAAGGTTGCCGGCGCCCCCAGGCGGCCGGTGGAAACGGTCCCCGCTCCCGCACCCTGGCGCAACAACGAGGCGGACAAGAAGGTCCAGGCCGCCGACGCCGCTCCCGCGTCCGACCCGGTCGAGACCGCCATGGCAAAGCAGCCCGCGACGCCAGTGCGCATTGTCGCGCTTCCCTCCTCCGAGCCTCCCGCAAGCGTCGCCTCGATCCCGCAAAAGGCCGTCCTGCGGAAACCGAAGCCACTACAGGTGACACGTGCCGCCGGCCATCTGGACGAAGACAGCGGCGGACGGATCGCGCGGACGGACTTCGCGCTCGACCTCGGTCGCTTCGACAGCGAGACCGCCGCCGAGGAGACCTGGAAGGAGATCCGCGCGGCCCAGACGCTGCTGCCCTCCTCCATTGCGCACAGCAAGCTTGCCGCGCCGGAGGGCAAGGTCCGCCTGCTGGCCGGGCCCTTCCACAATGCCGCCGACGCGGCCGCCGCATGCGTGTACCTCGCCGCCGAGGCCGTGACCTGCGCGGCAGTTCCCTATCCAAGGGACCTTTCCGCCAGCCGGTAGCCCGCGCTCTTCCTGTCGGCGACAAAAAACGGTAGGGAACGGGAACCAATCCCTGCGGGCCGAACCGGTCACGCCAGTTTCCGGGACCTCATGATCGACTTCAAGGATCCGCGGCACAGGGCCTTCGCCCTGCTCCTCGTCATGCCGATGTTCTTTTCCTCCAACCTCGTGATCGGCCGTGCTGCGGCGACCACGGTGGAGCCCTGGACACTCGCCTTCCTGCGCTGGCTGCTCGCCTTCGTCATCCTGCTTCCCTTCGCGTGGCAGGGCATCCGCGATCACCGCGAGACGCTTCTGCGAGAGTGGAAGGTCATCGGTGTCATGGCGTTCTTCGGCATGTGGATCTGTGGCGCCGGCGTCTATTTCGCGCTGAAGTACACGACGGCCTCCAACGGCACGCTGATCTACACCTCGTCACCGGTCCTCATCCTGTTGCTGGAATGGATCTTTCGCGGACGGCGCGTGGGCGGCCGCGAGGCGCTCGGCATCGTTCTTGCCGTGGTCGGTGTCGTGACCATCGTCGTCAAGGGATCGCTCGGCACGCTTCTGGGCCTGCGGCTCAACGCGGGCGACGTTCTGATCGCGCTGGCGGCCCTCGCCTGGGCCGGATACTCGGTGCTGCTCAAGCGCAAGGCCCTGGCGGACATTCCAACGCTATCGCTCTTTGCAACGCTTGCGCTTGCCGGCGCGATCACGCTGTTGCCCTTCACCATCGTCGAGATCGCGGAAACAGGCCGTTTTCCCGCGAGTGGCGCCGCGTGGATGTCGATCTTCGGCCTGGCCGTGTCCGCCTCCGTGCTTGCGTTCTCGACCTTCCAGTACGGCATCAAGATCGTGGGACCTGCGACCACGGGGCTGTTCATGTATCTCTTGCCGCCCTACGGCGTTCTGATGGCCGTCATCTTCCTTGGCGAGGACCTGAAGCTCTATCACGTCGCCGGCTTCGTGCTGATCATGGCCGGCGTGATCCTGGCGACGGTGCCGCGCGCGCTGTTCGAGCGTGCCCGCGCGAAAGTTGCCGGCCTGCGCCGCGCGCGCGTCTGAAGGCCCTGGAAAACAAAACGCCGGCGAATTGCTCCGCCGGCGCAAGTCACGGGCATGATTTGAGAGGGTGCGTCAATCGACGTTCATGCCCTCGGGACCGTCTTCGCTGTCCGGGGTCACGTCGATCACCCGCGCCCGCTTCGTGATCTTCACATCCGTCTTGCAATCGCTCATGCAGACCTCATGCGGCCTGGCGATCGGCGATGCGTCGCGGTCATCGTCATAGAAGCCGTTCTCGTTCGGCATCCTGATCGAGGTGAAATTCTCCTTCGACAGTTCGAAGGCATCGTCCGTCACCACGTCGTTCATGTAGAGCAGGTAGGCGACGATGGCGTAGGTTTCGTCCGGTGAGAGGCTCTGCGCGTCGCCATAGGGCATGGCACGGTAGATGTAGTCGTAGACCGTCGACAGATACGGCCAATAGGAGCCGATGGTCTTGACCGGATTGCCGCTTTTCAGCGTGTCACGCCCGCCGGCGAGAACCGGCCAGCGGTCGAGACCTTCCGCGAAGTCGCCGTGACAGGCCGCACAGCGTTCGGCGAAGATCTCCTCGCCATCGCTCACCGTGCCGCTTCCCTCCGGCAACCCCTGCCCGTCGGGACGCACGTCGATGTCCCAGCCGGCAATTTCCTCGCTGGTCGCCTTGGTGCCCAGGCCGAACTTGCCGGCCAGCGCCGGCCCGGCAAGCACGATGCCGGCGGAAACGGCCGCCGCCGCCAGGAGCTCAGGAAATCTCGACATTTTCAACGCTCCCGTTCGCCATCACATGCCAGGTCTGGATGCCGTTGTTGTGGTAGATCGAGTTGGTTCCGCGCACCGCGCGCAACTCGTCCTTCGTCGGCTGCACATAGCCCGTCTCGTCGTGGGCGCGCGACTGGAGTAGAAGCTCCGAGCCGTCCCAGTCGAACTCGAGATAGAAGCGGTGCAGCGCCTTGGGCAGGCTCGGCCCGTCGATACGCGCCTGATGCCAGTTGCGTCCGCCGTCGAGCGTGACGTCGACCCGCGACACCCGCCCCTTGCCCGACCACGCGAGGCCGGTCACCACCATGCGGCCCTTGCCGTGGGTGATCGGCGCCTGCGGGCTCGGACTGGTGATGACGGACTTGCAGTCCATGACCCAGGTGAAACGGCGCGCACGTCCGTCGGCGAGCAGGTCCGTGTACTTGGAAGTCTCCTCGCGGGCGTGCCAGGGCTCGTCGCCGACCTCGATGCGGCGCAGCCACTTGACCCACATGTTGCCTTCCCAGCCAGGCACCACGAGGCGGGCCGGATAGCCCTGCTCGGGACGCAGCGCCTCGCCGTTCATCTTGAAGGCGACCATGCAGTCGTCGAGCGCCTTTTCGAGCGGGATCGAGCGGTTCATGCCCGATGCGTCACCGCCCACCGGCATGATCCACTTGGCGGAGGTCTTGAGCCCGGCTTCCTCGAGGATGTATTTCAGCGGAACGCCCGTATACATCACGCAATGGACCATGCCATGCGTGAACTGGCAGCCGTTGAGCTGCGCGCCGCGCCATTCCATGCCCGAGTTCGCGGCGCATTCCAGGAAGTAGATCCGGTTCTCGCGCGGGAAGCGCTTCAGGTCCTCCATGGTGAAGATCAAGGGCGTGTCGACCAGCCCGTTGATCATCAGCCGGTAGTCGGTCGGATTGACGTCGGCCACGCCGCCATGATGACGCTCGAAGCAGAGCCCGTTCGGCGTGATGATGCCGTCCAGGTCCTGCAGCGGCGTGAAATTGACCGAGCTCTCGCGCGACGCCGTCAGCCATTCCACGTCGCGGCGCACCACATGTGCCTCGTGCTCGGAGGGAACGCCATAGGGGGCGGCATCGACACCGGGGCCGAGATACCGGCTCCAGTCGGCGACATTCGGCGGAAGATTGGCGGGATCGCCTTCGGCGCGCGCGAGCCCGCCCGTTGCGGCCAGCCCGCCCGCCGCGAGCCCCGCCTTCAACAGCAGGCGCCTCGACGGGTCGGCCGGGGTTTCACCTGGATTGCGCGATCTGGACATGTTCCACTCCGGCTTTCGCATTTCAAATTTCATGTTTCATATCTGTGAACATTAAGGGCGGACTCCTCCCGCCCGAATGCCCCTCACATCCCCTTGACGGTCACCGACCTGTTGGGCGCGAGCCTCACGGTGTCCCGGCCCTTGAGGTGGTTTTCGACCACATCCCAGATCGCTGGTCCTTCCGTCCCCTCGTTGACGCTGGCCCAGCCGGTCACGGTGTAGTTCCGTCCCGCCTCGATGGCGCTGCCGTCCCTGAGCAGCGTCATGTCCGAGATGCGGTTTCCGATTTCCTTCGTCGGGTCGATGGCGTAGCCCATGCCGCCGACACGAACCATGTCGCCGCCCTGCTGGTAGTAGGGATCCACGTTGAAGAGATTGTCCGCAACATCCTCCAGGATCTCGCGCAGCGTCGCTCCGGTCATCTCCATGCGATAGACCGCCGGGTAGGTCATGGAGACCGCGTTGTGCAGGTCCTCCACCCTGATCGGTTCGCCCGAGGGAACGCTCGTGCCCCACCGGAAACCGGGCGAAAGCGCGATTTCGGCATCGCGCTGTTCGATGAGCGCCTCGCAGATGAGATCGTCGAAGGTGCCGTTGAAATTGCCGCGCCGGTAGAGCAGCGTCTCGGCGGTGGCGAGTTCGCGGGCGAGTTCGTCCGCATAGGGCGCGCGTACCTTCTCGACCAGCGCCGTCACGTCCGCATCCGGCTCGATCACGTCGGAAAAGATCGGGATCAGCCGGTAGCGATAGTCCTTCACCTCGCCGTCCCGCACATCGAGATCGAGACGGGAGAGGAACTTTCCGTTCGACCCGGACGCGATCAGCAGCGTCTTGCCGACCTTCACCGGCTCGGGCAGCGCGTCATGCGTATGGCCCGTCAGGATGACGTCGATGCCGCTCACCCGCCCGGCGAGCTTGCGATCCACGTCGAACCCGTTGTGCGACAGGAGCACGACCACCTCGGCCCCCTCCTCGCGTGCCGCGTCGACATTGGCCTGAACGTCCTCCTCGCGGATGCCGAAAGACCAGGTCGGGATCATCCAGCGCGGGTTCGCGACCGGCGTGTAGGGAAAGGCCTGGCCGATGACCGCGATGCGCACGCCGCCGCGCTCGAAGATGCGGTAGGCCTCGAAAACCGCCTCGTCCCATTCCGTGTCGCGCACGTTGGCGCCGAGGAAGGGATAGGGCAGCGCATCGACGAGTTCGCGCACACGGTCGGCACCGTAGGTGAACTCCCAGTGCCCTGTCATGGCGTCGGGTGCTAGCGAGTTCATGACCTCGATCATGTCGGCGCCACCGGTCTTGAGCGAGGTGTAACTGCCTTGCCAGGTATCGCCACCGTCAAGGAACAGCGTGTTCGCCTCGCGTTCGGCGCGGATCGACTTGAGCACCGTGCTGATGCGGTCGGCGCCGCCCATCCTGCCGTAGGTTCTTGCCAGCGCGTCGAAATCCGTGGAGGTCAGCGCGTAGGCCTCCGGCGAGCCGGGGTCCAGGTTGTAGAGCTTCAGGAAGTCCTGTCCCGTCACATGGGGAGGCAGGCCCGCGACCTCGCCGACGCCCAGATTGGTTGAGGGCTCGCGAAACCACACCGGCATGAGCTGGGCATGAATGTCGGTCAGGTGAACCAGCGTCACGTTGCCCAGCGGGCGAAAGCCCAGGATGTCGTCCTGGGTCAGCACCTGGCGGGCGGCGAGCCTCGACCAGCGGCCGAACCCGGATCCGGCTGTCATGGCGCCGGTCGCGACCGCGGCCATCAGAAATTCGCGTCTTGAGATCATGGGCGTCGCCTGTTTCCCGACCCTTCATGGCATTCGTCGCTGCCGGGCGGCTTCGCGCCCGGGCAGGCGCCGTGACCCGGCAAGGCTCCGCCGGGACGCTGCCCGGATCGCTCCGGTCGTCACGGGAGAACCGCTTGTGTGTGCGAGGCGGGCGCGGACGCCCGCCGTTTCGCGCGAGGGATCCGTGAGCGGATCAGTTGCGCACGGCCGGCGTTTCCACCGAAAGCCCCGTTCCGCGCCAGGCCAGATAGGTCTCCAGCGCCACGAGCTCGTCCGAGCCCACGTCATAGGTCTCGGCGCGCGTGTCCTTGATACAGCCCTTGAGGCGGCGGTGCAGGGACCCCAGCTTCTGCCACTTGAGGCGGTAGGTGGGGAAGCCGTTGGACTGCCCCTGGCTCAGGTGGTCGGCGCGGATGTAGTTGCCGTAATTGTCTTCGTGGCAGTTGGCACAGGCGAGCTCCAGCTGACCCGTGCGGGTGTAGTAGAGCTCCTTGCCGTGCTCCCACCAGCTCTGCATGTCGCCGGCGGCGAGGTCGAGCTTCACCGGCATTCCGCGCGACTGCAGGCCAACGAAGGCGGTCATGCCGAGCATCTGGTCGGATTCCCACTTCCAGGCGTCGGCACCCATGCGGTCGGTGCGGCAGGCGTTGATGGTCTGTTCCAGCGTCAGCGGCTTGCCTGCCGCCTCGCTCCATTTCGGCATCGCCGCGCGCACGCCCTTCATGCTCTCCGAGGCATCGCCGTGACAGCTCTCGCAGGACTTCCCGGCGCTTCCCTCCGGCGTCGACCAGAGGTCCTGGCCAAGCTCGACCATCAGGAAACCCGGATTGGTGAAGTCATCCAGTTCGAGTTCCTGGGTCTCCTCGGTCCGATAGACGAACCCGGACGTGATCTCGTCGAGCGGATGCCCTTCGGGCGCCGGCGCGCGGGTGATGATCTTGACGCCGTCGATCTCCGGCATGTCGGCGTCCTCGGCCGCGACCTGCCCGATCGCCGCCAGGCAGGCGCCCGCGCATCCCGCCAGAATGATCCCCGGAAGTTTCCTCATGTGGCTGTCCCTCCAGCGCGAACCGTCGCGGTTCGTCATGTTTTTGCCGTCCCGCGCAGCGGTCAGCGGACCCGTTTCGCTCCGCCGCGCCGCGCGGCACATGCCCTGCGGTCCCGTCGCCTTGCGCTCCTCCACGCGGCAACGAAACCCGGCACGGTCACTCGACCTTGATCTCGGCGTCCTTGGTGTAGACGGAGCCATCGTCGTCCACCCAGGTGAAGGTGAAGGTACCGGATTCCGGCACCCTGGCGCTGAACTCCATGTACGGATTGGCCGAGATCGCGGGGTCCAGGTCACAGGAGAACACGGTCTTGCCGTTGAACTCGCAGGTGAACTTGTTGATGATCTGGCGCGGGATCACGTTGCCGCTGGAATCCTTGCGCTGACCGGACTCCATCTTGTGCGAAATCAGGGTCTTGATCTGGATGACCTCGTCCTTCGACGCGGTCTTTGGCACCTTGACGCGGGGCTTCACGTTCGACATCTCACGCTCCTCGTGGCGTATGAAAGCGGATCGGAACGACGGGGCGGCCTCAGCCGCCGCAGCCGCCGATCGTGACCTTGACGGTCTTCTTGTCCATGTAGACCTTGCCGGTCGACGTCTTGGCGATGGCGATCACGTCCTGGGTCTTGGCGAGACGCATGCGCGTCGTGGCGTCGGCCGATCCGGACATGGGGCTGAAGTGGAAGGTCGCCACGCCCGGCGACGGATTGCCGGCGGCCAGAAGGATCACGTCGGTCACGTGGTCCTCCTCGCTCATGGGGCTCTCCACCGAGATACCCACGGGCACCGTATTGCCGTTCTCCGCGATCTCGGGCGCGGAAAGCGAGATGGTGCCGGCCTCCGGGGCCGTTCCCCCGGTAAACGCGTCGATCGCCGCCTGAACCTTGTCCTCGCTGGCAAGGGCGCCGGCGGGAAGCCCGGTCACGGTGAGCACGGCCGCTCCCGCCCCAAGGGCGAGCGCCTGGCGTCTGGTCAGATTCATCATGAGTTCCTCGCACTTGGCTTGCGAAGGGGCGCGGTGGGCCGCGTCAGTCCTTCAGCGTCATCAGGTAGGCGACGACGTCCTCGACCTGCTGGGCGGTCAGGATCGGCTTGCCCTCGAACTGCTTCGCGATGCGGACGAAGCCCGAATTCTTGTAGAAGGACGGCATGATCGTGCCGTCGTAGACCTGCTTGGCATTGACGATGAGCATCCTCAGCGTCGCCTCGTCCCAGCGGTCCGCCACCCCGTCCAGCGGCGGGCCGACCTCGCCGTGGAACGGCTGGTCCTCAAGATCCGAAACCATGTGGCAGGCCAGGCAGTTGCCGAGCTTGCGGTCGAACAGAACCTTGCGGCCCGCGGCCGGATCACCCGGCTGGCCGGTGAGCGACGCCGGGATCGTGCCGTCGACAATCTCGTAGGAAACCAGTTCCTCCGCGTTGGCCGCCGCGGCACCGATCATCAGCGCGCAAACGGCCGCCACGCCTCCCCGAATGAGGCTCATGGGCATGTTCCTTCCCTCTGCCGGCGAACCCGGACTTGTCATTCCGTCGCGACCGCTCTTGTGGCGGCTCGAGACAAAGGGAACAGGTCCCTTCCGGGCGATCAATTCACATATTCGATTTTGAGAATGCGTTCGCATCTGCGAAACAACGCGCGCGCAAACACGCGCTTTCCCTCAAGGTTTCAAACCCTTGCGGGAGCTTGTCGCACTGCGGCAGAGGAAGCGGACCGGCGAAAAAGCGCCTTAGCCAATGGTCGAAAGGACGGGGAAGGTCTCGAGAAGCCAGAACGAAAGCCGCGCCATCTGACCCGTCATGAAGGCGATTCCGGTCAGGATCATGAGCACGCCCATGGCCTTTTCGACGAGGCCCATGTGCCGGCGAAAGCGGATCATGAAGCGCATGAACGGGCCGGCGAAGAGGCTGGCCGCGAGAAACGGGATCCCGATGCCGAGCGCATAGGCGGCGAGCAGCACCGCGCCGCCCAGAACGGTCTCCTCGCTACCGGCGACGAAGAGGATCGAGGCCAGGATCGGACCGACGCAGGGCGTCCACCCGAAGGCAAAGGCAAGGCCGATGACATAGGCGCCGACCAGGCCGGCGGGCTTGCGCTCAACGTGGACACGCGCCTCGCGGTAAAACAGGGAGATCCGGAACACGCCCAGAAAATGCAGTCCCATCAGGATGATGGCCACGCCCGCGACATATCCGAGAATGTCGAGATGGCGGGTAACGAACTGACCGATGAAGGAGGCGCTGGCCCCGAGCGCGACGAAGACGGTCGAGAACCCGAGCACGAAGGCAAGCGAGGCGAAGAAGATGCGGCGCGGATCGGCCTTCTTTTCGCCCTCCCCGGTCAGCTCGTCGAGGGAGACACCGGCAAGGAAGCCGAGATAGGGCGGCACCAGCGGCAGCACGCAGGGCGAGACGAAGGACAGCAGACCGGCCAGAAAAGCGCCGGCAACCGTGACATCTCCAAGCATGGATGAACTCCCTGAACGCGCGCCCTGAGGACGGTCGATGCGGCCGGCGGCGTGGAATCACGGGCGGCGACAAGATTGCAAGTGCCGGCGTCCGGCGGCTGGACACCCTTCCTGCCTCACATGACACGACACGTCCATGCCGCAAGGCGCACCCGCACGACAATGTGACAGCCTGTCACCCCGTCACATTCTGGCATTCGCATATGAACCTGCTATTGTCGCGCTGACAAGGGCCGAACCACCGCCAACGGACTCATCGACGTGAAACTCTCGCGCAAAATTTTCGCATTTTTGTTCGGATTTCTTTCCGTATTGAGTCACGGCGGCCCGGCCGCCGCGCTCGAGCTGGTGATGTTCGAGCGCGAGGGGTGTTCCTGGTGCGAGCGCTGGAACGCGGAAATCGGCGGCATTTATCCCCGCACCGACGAGGGGCGGGCCGCGCCGCTTCGTCGCGTCGACATCCTCGCGCCTGTCCCCGACGATCTGGCCTGGATGACGGTGGAACGATTCACGCCGAGCTTCGCCCTGGTTCACGACGGTGTCGAATACGGACGCATCCGGGGATATCCGGGCGAGGACTTCTTCTGGGGCCTTCTGGGCGAGATGCTCGAAAACGCGCGAACGCAGGTGCCGGACACGACGAAGGCCCCGGCCACCCCGGCGGGATGACGGCAGGGCGCCGCGTCCCCGGCGCCGGGCCCCGTTCCCAGGACCAAACGAATGCCGGCGGACGCAGCCGGCCAGACGACATGGAGACACACTTGGCACTTCCGCGGGTTGCCGACATCGAGTGCGGATCGGACATCGACAAGATCATCGACAACGCCAGGACGGCGAGCGACTTTCTCAAGGCGATCGCCCACGAAAGCCGCCTTCTGATCCTTTGCATCCTGGCGGAGGGCGAAAAGTCCGTGACGGAGCTGGAGACCCTGCTGGCCCTGCGCCAGCCGACCGTCTCCCAGCAGCTTGCGCGCCTGCGCATGGACAAGCTCGTGACCACGCGCCGCGAGGGCAAGACGGTCTACTACAGCCTGGCGAACGAGGACGCACGCAAGGTCATCGAGGTCGTCTACAGCGTGTTCTGCAAGGAGTAGCCGGCCGCGACCGTGCCCCGCCGGGAGGAGATCGGCGCGGCACGAGACCGGAAAGCGGACGGTCCACACCCTGGGAGGAGGCAGGACCATGGAACTTTCAACCGGCGCCTTGCTGGCCCTTGCCGGCTTCGGTGGCGGCGCGGTGCTCGGTGTCGCCGCGCGGGTCGGGCGCTTCTGCGCCATGGGCGCGCTCGAGGACTGGTTTCTGGGCGGCGACACGAGACGCCTGCGCGCCTGGGCGCTGGCCATCGCCGTCGCCATGGCGGCAACGCAGGTGCTTGCCCACGCCGGACTGATCGACCTGTCTCGCTCGGTCTACCTCGGCCATGCCATTCCGTGGTCCGGGGCCGTCGTCGGCGGGCTGATGTTCGGCCTCGGCATGGCGCTTGTCGGAACCTGCGGGTTCGGAACGCTGGCGCGCATCGGCGGTGGCGACCTGCGCGCGGTCGTGACCTTCCTCGTCATGGGCGTCTCGGCCTACATGGCAATGGGCGGCATTACCGGACTGCTGCGCCGTGTCGTGTTCGAGCCGCGCGGCGCGACGGCACAGCCCGCCCCGTCCCTGGACGCGCTGGTCGACAAGGTGGCGGGACTCGACACGGGCGCCCTGCCCGGCCTCGCCGTTGCCGTCGTTCTCGGCGGCTGGGCGCTTGGTGGCGGAAGCTTTCGTCAGGCCCCGCGCCTGATCTGGAGCGGGGTGGCCGTCGGTCTCGCGATCGCCGCCGGATGGCTCGTCACGGCGCGGCTCGGCGCCGATCCCTTCGCCCCCCAGAAACTGGAATCCTTCACCTTCGTGCGACCGCTCGGCGACGCCATCGTCTACCTGATGACGTTTTCCGGCGCGGCCATCACCTTCGGAATCGGCTCGGTGTTCGGCGTGATCGCGGGCGCCTTCGCCGGGGCGCGCCTGAAACGGGAGTTCCGCTGGGAAGCCTGCGACGACGTGCGCGAGCTTCGCCGGCATCTCATCGGAGCCTTCCTGATGGGCACCGGCGGAATCCTGGCCTACGGCTGCACCGTGGGTCAGGGCCTCAGCGCCGCATCGGCGCTTTCGCTCACGGCTCCCGTGACGATCATGGCGATCGCGCTGGGAAGCCGGATCGGAATTGCGTGGCTGGTCGAAGGCGATCTTCGCGGCGTGTTCGCGCGCGTGCGCCTGGCGTTCGGGCGACAGGACCCCTGAGGGGTGCGGGCCCGGGTTACTCCGGCCCGCGGCCGCCCTGGATGACCTCAAGGAAGTTGCGGCGCAGTTCCGCCTCGTCCTGCCCGTCGCGAAGGCCCTGACGCCACTGGTCGATGACCAGTCTCAGTGCCAGCGTCTGCCGGGTGTGGGGAAGCTGGCTGAGATAGTCGGTGAAATAGGCGTCGAGCGCATGACGGTCGAGCGCGCCTTGCGCGATAAGGCCGTGAATCAGCGTCATCGTGGCCGCGATATGTCCCTTGAGGAACTCGAATTCGGCCGCGCCCGGGGTGTGTCCGTCTGATCCGTCGTGTGACATCGGCGGCTCCAATCCAGCCTTCTAAGGCCGACACGATGCTTTCACGCATCGCGACGACCTGTCCATGATCCGTCTGTCCACCCCGCCGCCACCGGCGGTCCCCGATGCTTGCGAACGGGCCGGTTCTCCGGCATCCGGCGGGACAACGATCTCTCGTCAGGCCCGGCATTGCAAGCATATCGGGTGTTCGCTCACCCGATTCACCCAAGTATTGCACGCCGGGGCAACCAAAACGTTAATACGTTCGGCGCTCGATTGCGACCACACAGTGCGGAAACATTTTCGGAAATATGATTTGCGACCTTTTCCGGCGCGAGCAGGTCGGCACCTTCGATGTGTCGCGCAGGGGCGGAGCGAACACCGTCGTCGCAAGCTGGAAGAAAGACAAGCAACCGGCGGAACATGCGGCGCCGCACGCCGAAATCGTGGCGCGTGTTCAGGATCATCGAAAAGGCAGAGAGAGAAAAGTTGGTGAGCCCGCAGGGGTTCGAACCCTGGACCTACTGATTAAAAGTCAGTTGCTCTACCAGCTGAGCTACAGGCTCCCAACGCGCATCCCTGTAACAACGGGGGCGCATGAAGACAAGCGGTTATTGCCCCGCGTTCACAGAAGTCGGGCGGCACGCAAGCGCCGCCCGATCCGGTTTGCTCGATCGGGTCACGCCGGACGGGCGCTTCCCTCGTCGTGGTCCGGCCCGCCGTCGGGTCCTTCCGGCGTCTCGCCCGGCGCGTCGATGCCCTTGTAGACACCCTTCACCCGCTCGCGCAGCGACTGCATCACCACATAGAGCACGGGCACGAAGACGACGCCGAAGGCGGTGGCGAAGGCCATGCCGCCGAAGACCGCGAAGCCAATCGCCTGCTGGCTGGCCGCGCCCGCGCCCGAGGCGGTGAGCAGCGGCACGACACCGAGCAGGAAGGCCAGCGCGGTCATCATCACGGCGCGGAAACGCAGGTGGGCCGCCTGGCGCGCCGCCTCGCGGATCGACCGTCCGGCCGCCCTCTCCTCCATGGCGAACTCGACGATCAGGATCGCGTTCTTCGCCCCCAGGCCGACCAGCATGATCATGCCGATCTGGGTGTAGAGGTTGACGTCCCGCCCGGTCACCAGCACCGCGACGAAGGCGCCGAGCAGCGCGATCGTCACCGTGAGCAGAATGGCCACGGGCATCGACCAGCTCTCGTACTGGGCGACCAGGAAGAGATAGGCGAAGAGGATCGAGAACATGAGGACCAGCACCACGACGGCGCCCGCGCCCTGCTGCTGCAGCGCCGTTCCCGTCCACTCGAAGGTGTAGCCCGAGGGAAGCGCCTCCTCGGCCGTCTGAGCCATGCCCACCATCAAGGTGCCGGTGGACGCGCCGGCCGCCGGAGAGGCATTCACCGACGCCGAGCGGAACATGTTGTACCGGTTCAGGATCTGCGGACCGAGGATGTTCTCCACCTGGACCAGCGAGCGCAGCGGGACCATGTCTCCGGAGCCCGAGCGTACATAGAGACGCCCGATGTCGTCGGCCCGGTCGCGATAGGCGCCCTCGGCCTGGATCATGACCTTGTACACACGGCCGAAGATGTTGAAGTCGTTGACGTAGTACGACCCGAGATAGGCCTGCAGCGTGGCGAAGACATCGCTGACGCCGACATCGAGAAGCTTGGCCCGCGAGCGGTCGAGATCGACGAAGAGCTGCGGCACGTTCGCCCGGAAGGTCGAATAGGCCTGGGCCACCGAGGGAAGCTGGTTCGAGGAATAGACCATGGAACCGATCGCCGAGGCGAGATCCTGGGGCGAGCCGCCGCCGGTCTGCTGAACCTTCATCTCCACGCCGGCCGTGGTCCCGAGACCGGGAATGGGCGGTGCGTTGAAGGCGATGATGCTGGCGCCCGGGATCGTGGCGAACTCCTGCCAGAGCTCGGCGAGAATCGCGTCGGCGCTCAACGAGGGCTTCTCGCGCTTCGACCAGTTGGTGAGCTTGACGATGACCAGCGCGGAATTGGTCGCCAGTCCGGAATTGAGGATCGAGAAGCCGTTCACCGTGATGACGTGCTCGATGCCGTCGATATCCTTGAGGCGGTCTTCCATGTCCGTGGTGATCACCGACGTACGCGGCAGCGCGGCGCCGTCGGGAAGCTGCACGTCGACCATCAGGTAGCCCTGGTCCTCGAGCGGCAGGAAGCCCTTGGGCAGCTTGCCGTCCAGAAGAACGATGCCGCCGATCGCCAGAAGCACGGCCAGGACGCCGACGTAGGCACGCGGAAGCAGGCGCGACACGACGCCGACATAGGCGTTCCGGGCGCCGCTGACGCCCTTCTCGAACAGCGCGAAGATGCCCTTCGGCTCCTCCTCGTGCGCCTTGAGAATGAGGCCGCACAGCGCCGGCGACAGCGTCAGCGCGTTGATGGAGGAAATGAGCACCGACACCGAGATGGTGATGGCGAACTGGGAGTAGAGACGCCCGGTGATGCCGGGCATGAAGATCGTCGGAACGAAGACCGCGAGCAGCACGAGCGTCGTGGCGATCACCGGCGCGGTGATCTGCGTCATGGCCTTCACCGCCGCTTCCTTGGGCGGCAGGCCCTCGTCGTGAATGAGGCGCTCGACGTTCTCCACCACGATGATCGCGTCATCGACGACGATGCCGATGGCCAGCACCAGAGCGAAAAGGCTGATGGTGTTGAGCGACATGCCGGCGGCGAGAAGAATCGCGAAGGTACCGATCAGCGACACGGGAATTGCGATCGTGGGAACGATCGTCGCGCGCCAGTTTCCGAGGAACACGAAGACCACCGCGACCACGAGGCCGAAGGTGATCATGAGGGTCGTCACCACATCGTCGAGCGAGCGCTCCACGAACTCGGTCGTGTCGAAGGGCACCTCATAGGCCATGTCCTTCGGGAAGGCGGAGGCCAGTTCGTCGAGGCGCTTGCGAACGCCCTCGGCGACGGCAAGCGCGTTGGCTCCCGGCGCCTGGTAGACGGCGATCACCGTCGCGGGCTGGCTGTCGTAGCGGCCGTTCGCAGAATAGAACTGGGACCCCAGCTCGACGCGGGCCACGTCACCGATGCGCACAAGGGCGCCGTCGGCACCCGTGCGCAGGATGATGTTCTCGAACTCCTCCTTGGTCGACAGGCGCCCCTTGGCCTTGACCGTGTACTGGAACTGCTGCCCCTCGGGCACGGGCGGCGCGCCGATCTGGCCGGCGGCGACCTGGATGTTCTGGTCGCGCACGGCGGAAATGAAGTCGGACGGCGCCATGCCGAGGCTCGACAGGCGGTCGGGATCGAGCCAGATCCGCATGCCGTACGAGAAGTCGGTCAGAACGTCCGCCTTGCCGACGCCGGGAACGCGGGCCAGCGCGTCCTTCAGGTTGATCGAGGCGTAGTTCGACAGGAACAGTTCGTCGTAGGTCTTGTTCGGCGAGTAGAGCGTGACGACCAGCAGCATGTTGGTCGAGGACTTCTGCACCGTGACGCCGTTCTGCGTCACCTCGCTCGGCAACATGCTGGTGGCCTGGGCCACGCGGTTCTGCACGTTGACGGTGGCGATGTCCGGATCGGTACCGACGGCGAAGGTGACGTTGAGCGAATAGCTGCCGTTATCGGTGCTGTTCGACTCCATGTAGATCATGTCGTCGACGCCGTTCACCTGCCCCTCGATGGGGGCCGCGACCGTGCTCTCGACCACGTCGGCGCTGGCGCCGGTGTAGGTGGCGGAGACGTTCACCACCGGCGGCGTGATGTCCGGGAACTGCTCGACAGGCAGCGTGGCGTAGCCGATCAGGCCCGCGATCGTGATGACGATCGAGATGACGAGGGCGAATTTCGGCCTGTAGATGAAGGTGCGCGAGAACATCAGGCGTTACTCCGCCGGCTTGGCGTCGGCCGCCGCGTTGGGGTCGGTCGCCGTCTTGACCGGCACGCCGGGACGCACCTTCTGCAGGCCGAGCGTGATGACGCGCTCACCCTGCTGCAGTCCCTTGGTGACCACGAAGTCCGAGCCGACCTGGGCGCCGAGCTCGACCTGACGCTGCTCGACCAGGTTCTTGTCGTTCACCGCCAGAACGAAGGGGCCCTGCTGGTTGCGCTGGATCGCCGCCTGCGGGATCACCAGTTCCTTCTGCGCCTTCTGCGCCTCGATCACGACGCTCACGAAGGTGCCGGGAACCAGGAGCCCGTCCTTGTTGTCGAACTTGGCGCGCAGGGAGATCGTGCCCGTCTTGGGATCGACCCGGTTGTCGAGGAAGACGATGTCGCCGTTCTCGCCATAGGTCTCGTTGTTGGGCAGCACGAGGTGCACGTCAGGAATGTCCTCGGCAACGATGGAGCCGGCGGTTCCCCGCCCCTTCACCGTGTCCAGGAGCTGCTTTTCGCTGATGGCGAAACTCACATAGACCGGCGCCTTGCTGACCAGGCGCGTGATGGGGCCGCTGTTGGGGCCGAGCACATCGCCGACGCTGAAGGCCGTCTTGCTGATCTGGCCGTCGAAGGGCGCCGAAATCTCGGTGTAGCTGAGGTTGAGCTTTGCCGTCTTCAGCCGGGCATCGGCTGCCTCGACGTTTGCGTCGGACTGCTCCTTGGCCGCCGTGGTCGCGTCGAACTTGGCCTTGGAGATGTGGCCCTTCTGGTAGAGATCCGTATCACGGGCGAGGTCCGCCGCCTTGAGCGCGGCATCCGCGCGGGCATTGGCCACATCCGCCTCGGCCGAGGCGACTGCCGCCTCGTAGGACGTCTTCTCGATCGAGAACAGCAACTGGTCCTTCTTGACCATGGCGCCGTCGTCGACGTGCTTGGCCTCCAGGAAACCGGACACGCGGGCAAGGATCTGGACATCGTCCACCGCCTGGATCTGGCCGACGAAGGTCGTCGACTGGCGCACGTCCTTGTTCTGGGCCGCGGCGACGGTCACGGTCGGCGGCTCGGGCTTCTTCGCCGCCGTATCGTCGGACGGATTGCAGGCGGCAAGCGCGAGAACCGCGAGAGCGGCGGCCGAGGCCCTGAGCAGTGCCCTGGTCGAGTGAGACATGGTTCCGTCCTTCTTCAAGCTCTCCGGCGACGCGATTCCCGATCGTCGGCCCGGCTCCAAGCAGACCGGGCGAGCCGCCCGGTCGTGCACTTCATGCGTGTCTTTTGGAACGCGCGGGGTTTCGGTCCGGTAAAGGCAGCCGCAACCGTCTCCGCGAAACCCTGTTCGTTCCCGTTGTCTCGCCCCTGCCCTCAGGGAAGACTACGCGCGGATCACACGAACACAAGCGTGATGCCGAAGGCATCGGCGGCCCGCAGGCGCAATCCCTCCGACACCCGGTCCATGGACAGGCCGGCATCGGCGGCGCGGCGCGCAATCGCCTCGACATCGCCGCCGGCAAGCACCAGCGCGGCAAGACGGTTGCCCTCCACCGGCGCCATGTCGTCGCCAAACAGCGCGCCATAGGCGGCCGGGGTCATGATGCGGATGTCGCCGCGCGGGGTCGAGATCGTGATGCCGAGGCTCGTGGCGCGCATCTCGCGCCGCCCGGTGAACGCCTTCCAGAACTCGGCCTGGTCGGCCGGCTCGTCCGTCGTCAGCACGACCGCCTCGAGCGCGCGCACGCCGTTGCCGTGGGTCTGGTAGGCGCTGGACCAGAAGTTTTCCGGAAACAGGTTGTGACAGGTGAAATAGCCGAGCGACGCGTCGAGCGGGTTTTCGACGAAGGTGAGATCGAAGCGGACCTCGCGCGTCGTGCCGTCGGAAAGCTCCTGGGTGCGACCGAAGGAGAACGGCTCGAAGACCTTCAGGCCGGCGGCCTCGAAGGAAGCTCGATCGGCGGCCGCGTCGCCGCTTTCCAGCACGATCATGGAGCCGCCCTCGCCACGGGCGAGGAAATCGCGATTGAAGGCACCGAAGGACAGCGTGCCGGGTGCCGCATCCGGGATCGCGGCATCGCCGCCGATCGTCAGAAGTTCGAGAAAGGCGCCGTCAAGCTGGACGAGGCGGTTCTCCGTGCCCCAGGGATGACGGGCACGCGGGGTCACCGTGAACCCGAGCGTTTCGAACAAGGCGGCGGCGGCATCGAGATCGCGCACCGGCCAGACGACATGATCGAGACCGCGTGGCCGCACGCCCGCCCCTCCCCTCTTGTGTTGCCCGGACCGCTCCCGCGTCCGGGTCGCCCCCGCCGCGCGGGTTGCGCGGCGGAAGGCTCGTAACATTCACACCAGCCGGCTCTGCTCCACCGCCGCGGCGACGAAGGAGGCAAAGAGCGGATGCGGCTCGAAGGGCCGCGACTTCAGCTCCGGGTGATACTGCACGCCGATGAACCACGGATGATCGTCGATCTCCACGGTCTCCGGCAGCGCCCCGTCCGGCGACGTGCCGGCGAAGCGCAGCCCCGCCGGCTCCAGGCGCTCGCGATAGCCGATGTTCACTTCATAGCGATGACGGTGACGCTCGGAAATTTCCTCGCTGCCGTAGATCGCGGCGATGCGCGACCCCTCCTCCAGCTTCGCCGGATAGGCGCCGAGCCGCATGGTGCCGCCGAGTTCGCCGTCGGCCGCACGCTGCTCCAGCGTGTTGCCGCGCGCCCATTCGGTCATCAGACCGACGACCGGCTCGCTCGTCTCGCCGAACTCGGTCGAATTGGCGGCCGTGATGCCGGCGAGATTGCGCGCGGCCTCGATGACCGCCATCTGCATCCCGAAGCAGATGCCGAAATAAGGCACGTTGTGGGTGCGCGCGAAACGGGCGGCGGCGATCTTGCCTTCCGCGCCGCGCTCGCCGAAGCCGCCGGGCACGAGAATGCCGTTGACGTGCTCGAGCCAGGGCGAGGGATCCTCCTTCTCGAAGATCTCCGAATCGATCCACTCGGTCTTGACCCGCACGTGGTTCGCGATGCCGCCATGGACGATCGCCTCGATCAGCGACTTGTAGGCATCCTTGAGCACCGTGTACTTGCCGACGATGGCGATGGTGACCTCGCCCTCGGGATTGGCGAGGTTCTCCGAGATCTCCGTCCAGCGCGACAGGTCCAGCGTCGGTGCGCCGGTGATGCCGAAGGCGGAGAGCACCTCCTCGTCGAGCCCTTCCTCGTGATAGGCGATCGGCACGTCGTAGATCGACTTGACGTCATAGGCCGGCACGATGGCGCTCTCGCGGACGTTGCAGAAGAGCGACAGCTTGCGCCGCTCGCCGTCCGGGATCTTGCGATCGCAGCGCACCATGAGAATGTCGGGCTGGATGCCGATGGAGCGCAGTTCCTTCACGGAGTGCTGGGTCGGCTTGGTCTTCAACTCGCCCGCCGTCGCGATGAAGGGCATCAGCGTCAGGTGGATATAGACCGCGTGGCCGCGCGGCAGCTCGTTGCCGAGCTGACGGATCGCCTCGAAGAACGGCAGTCCCTCGATGTCGCCCACCGTTCCGCCGATCTCGCACAGCACGAAGTCATAGTCCTCGTTGCCGTCGAGCACGAAGGCCTTGATGGCGTCCGTGACGTGGGGAATCACCTGCACCGTGCCGCCGAGGTAGTCGCCCCGGCGCTCCTTGGCGATGATCTCCTTGTAGATCCGCCCGGTGGTGATGTTGTCCTGCTTGTTGGCGGGACGTCCGGTGAAACGCTCGTAGTGGCCGAGGTCCAGATCCGTCTCGGCCCCGTCGTCGGTGACGAAGCACTCGCCGTGCTGATACGGGCTCATGGTGCCCGGATCGACGTTCAGATAGGGATCGAGCTTGCGCAGCCGGACCCTGTAGCCGCGGCCCTGCAGAAGCGCTCCAAGGGCCGCAGACGCAAGCCCCTTGCCGAGCGAAGACACCACGCCGCCAGTGATGAAGATGTATCGCGCCATGGGCAATTACCATAAGTCTTCGGGCGGCGATTCGTCCGCCCGGCCGTGAGTTAACACACAAGAAAATGCCCCGCGAAACCGCGTCGCGGGGCATCGGATGAGATCGTTGCGCCGGGGGCCGGCGATCGCCGGCCCGAAAGCGGCTTACTCGGCCGCGGGAACCTGCGGCCCGCTCGGCGCGGGCTGCGTGTCCTGCTGCGTGCCGCCCTGGGGGCGAAGCTGGTCGAGAATGCCGTTGCCGGACCCGCTGGTACCGTCCGCCGCCGGGCCCGAGGTGGGCGTGCCGGGAGCGGCATCGAGGATGGAGGCGGGACGCTCGTCCATGCGGGCCAGAATCGCCAGCGCGATCGAGGTCGCGAAGAAGGCGACCGCAAGCGCCGCCGTGGCGCGGGTCAGGATGTTGGCGCTGCCGCGCGCGGTCATCATGCCGCCACCGCCGCCGCCGCCGATGCCGAGCGCGCCACCTTCGGAACGCTGCAGCAGCACGACAAGCACGAGGGCAAGCACCACCATCAGGTGAATAACGATGAGAACGGTTTCCATCGAGGACCAGTCTTTACTGTGAGAATTTGCGCGGGTTCTACACCAAGCCCGCGCGTGTTTCCACCCTTGATCTCCGCCGCGCGACCACCACGGGCGGGGATCAGTCGAGGGCCGCGAGAATACCGAGGAAGTCGACGGCCTTCAGGCTGGCACCGCCGACGAGCGCGCCATCGACATCGGGCACGCCCAGAAGCTCGCCCGCGTTCGACGGCTTCACCGAACCGCCATAGAGAAGACGCATCGCCCGCCCCTCGTCGCCGAAGCGGCGCACGAGTTCCGAACGCATGAAGGCATGCATGACGGCGACATCCTCCACCGTCGGCGTCAGACCGGTGCCGATGGCCCAGATCGGCTCATAGGCGACAACCAGGTTCGCCCCCGTCGCGCCCTCGGGAAGCGATCCGGCGAGCTGGCGTCCGACCACCTCTTCCGCGATTCCGCCGCGACGTTCCTCCTCGCTCTCACCGACGCAGACGATGGCCGTCAGGCCCGCACGCCAGGCGGCCTCCGCCTTGGCACGCACCTCGGCATCGCTCTCGCCATGGTCGGCGCGACGCTCGGAGTGACCGACGATGACGAGGGAAGCGCCCGCATCGGCAAGCATTTCCGCCGAGATATCCCCCGTGTGGGCACCCTTCTCGGCGGCGTGGCAATCCTGCCCGCCGATCAGGAGCGGCGATCCCGACGCCGCCGCGACGGCCGAGGACACCAGCGTTGCCGGCGGGCAGATGGCGACGTCGGCGGCCGGAGCCGGACCGATTCCGGCAACGATCGAACCGAGCTCGCCGAGCGACGAGGACAGCCCGTTCATCTTCCAGTTTCCGGCGATCAGCGGGCGAAGCGGTGCGGTCATGTCTCTCGTCTCCCTAAGCGGCGCGCCGTGTCCCTGGTGAAACGGACCACGCCTGTATCTCGATGCTTGCGTGGCGTAGCAGAATTTCGCGCGCGATCAAGCGCGCGACGCCCGGCGCACGCCTCCGGACCTAGTCCCGGCGGAGGGCGCCCGCCCCTGCGCGAACAAGGCGCGAAGCCGCCCCTGCCCCGCCTTGCCCTCACAGCGTGGCATCTCTATGATCCGCGCGCTCCGGCAAGGCGATGCGTGCCAGCGCCGGACATCACCCGAGAACGCACGAGAACCGACGGACACCCCCTATGCTCAATACTCTGCGCGAAG